>VFQN01004585.1_pt1 | contig 18112 bp, 14 predicted proteins | sample 3512371 | NCBI WGS metagenome assembly VFQN01 (sample SAMN10412370, study PRJNA504923) | tailings metagenome | isolation source: Replicate 2 from Balatoc abandoned mine | place: Philippines: Itogon, Benguet | collected 2017-08-28 | reverse complement strand
GATCAGTGTCGGTGCTATCGCAGTCGCCGTGACGCTCTCGTAGCGGGTGATCGCCGTCAGACTGCCGCTGCCGATCGCCCTGATCTGCGCGAGGTCGAAGTCGAGCGCGCGGTCCCTCGCCACGAGTGAGTCGGCGCCCATGCCCGCGATGGCTTGGATGCGGCTGACACCAAGCGCCTCGAGATTGGCAGCCGTATCGAGGATGGTGACGACATCATCATCGGCAAAACGTACGCCCGCATCGATCAGTTGCTGGGCCTCGGCCACCGTCAGCGTGGCTCTGTTATCGCCGAGATCCATCTCTTGCGAAGGGAGACCGGGGCGTATCTTGGAGTAGATTTCGGCAAACGTGCTCACGAAGCACCTCTCAACGATCATGTGACTCGGCCGGCAGCATGGCGGCTGAGGGGCCGTCACGGCGCAAAAAGTCGGGCTCTGCTGGAAATCGGGGAGGTTCCCGCTTGGGATTTGAACGAAGGGCACGACGGAGCCGCCCTTCAATGTTCCGAGTTCCCCTCTACCTCAGCAATGTGATGGCGCAGTACGCCCGCGGGCGGCAAGCAACTGATTTCATGGTGTTTCCCTAAGAGTTGTTCCCTCAATAGCGAGGGGACACAGGTGGGATCAACACAGGAACCAAGCCGTGGGCCGATGCACCCAAAATTGAGTCACTGATGACGAAACGACATCGTGATGCAAGACTGGGCTGGTAGGAAAGCCGGAGGAGATGTCATAGCGGATGGCGTGACGGAGACGACGCGCCTTCAGGACAGATGGATGATTTCGATCCGATGACGTGGGGCGAGGGGGCTGCATTCCTGGCGGTCGTGCGCGATGCGGCGGCACAGTTGCTCGCGATGCACGATGTCGCGCCGAGGGTGGTGCGCTATCTCGCCAGCATGCAGAAGTGGATGATCACACAAGCAATCGTCGCCCTTCATTTCGAACGAAAGCATGACGAGGCATGCCCACCTCTGACCGCCGGGTCGCTGGTCGCGTTCTTTGCGGGACAGCAGCCCCTCAGCAAGAACACGCTGACGGCCCATCTGGCGGAAATGCACGCCTATGGATTGCTCGTATCGCGGGAAAGCAAGGACAGGCGCGTCAAGCCACTCGAATTGAGCACCTATGGCGAGGCCATGATCGGTCAGTGGCTGGAAAGCCATCTTTCCGCCTTGGATCGGCTGGATGGTGGAGATCGAGCCTCCAGGCTCGTCGACGATCCGTACCTCCTGGCTCGTGTCCATCCTCAGGCTGTTCGAACTCTCGTCTTCGATCCCGCCTGGTCCAGGCCGCCGGCAAGTGTCGATCTTTTCGTCCGCACGGAATCGGGAAGCAATATCCTCCATGAGCTCATTTGTCGGCTGCCCGCCGGCATCCACGACATGGATCGGCCGGTCTGCCTCGGCCCGCTTCATGCGAGCGAGGTGTCCACCCGGCACACGCTGTCGCGCGGCCATGTACAGAGAGTGTTTTCGCGGGCCCGGTCGGCAGGCCTGCTCACTTGGAGCCTTTCCGGCAATCAGGGCGATCTGTTCGTAACCCCCACCCTGCTGCGAGACTATGCGCGCTGGCAGGCCGTCAAGTTCGAGGCCATCGCCGCAGCATATGAGCATGCACGAGAGTGCCTGGCGGTCTGATGATACGGAACTGCTCCGGCGGGATGGGTAGGTGCACTGTTACGTCAAGCGCGGATCACGGCGGTGGCAGGCGGCCGTACTCGAACTATATTGCCAAATGCGGCACCCTCGCGCGCCGCATGGTTCATGATCCCCGCTGCAGCATGATGCCGTAGGGTCTTGGCTTTGTCCGCCCCCAGAACGAGTTTGCGACGCGACCGTTTCACGAGCTGTGTCGTGCTCTAGCCAATCCTTTCGAGGCCGCACCATTGCGCGATGAAAAGCGTCATCGCCTGCGTGACCTTGCGGAGCGACGAGAGGCTGACGCGTTCGTCGAAGCCGTGGATGACCTCCGCCTTCGGTCCATAGACCAGTGCCGGCATCCCCGCATACAGGCCGAAGAAGCGTGCATCGGTGGTGGCGGTCGAGGCGGTTTCATCGAGGTCGTCCGCGAACACCTTTCGGTGCGCGGCGGCGAGCAGAGATACCGAGTCTCCCTCGTTCGTCAGTTCATATCCCTCGGCCTCGAACCCGTGAAAAACGATCTCCGGCGGGTTGTTGCCGAGAAACGCGTTCCTTCCCGCCGCCGCGAGCACGGTTGCTTCGATCTCGCGCTTGGCTTCCGCGATGTCCTGGCCCGGGAAGATGGCGATCCGCGCCTCGAAGGTGCACCAGGCGGGAACGCTCGATGCCCAATCGCCGCCTTCGATGCGACCGATGTTGAGATTGATGGGGTGGTCGACGTCGCCGAACACGGGATGGTCGGCTTTGCGATCGTTCCACTTCTGCTCCAGTTCGTGCAACGCCTGCACGAGAGAGTAGGCGGCTTCGATCGCATTGGCGCCCTGACCGGCATGGGCGACGTGGACCGGCACCCCGCGCACCTTGACCTGAAACCAGATCACGCCGACCTGCGCGCGCAGGATGCTCTCGCCCATGGGTTCGGGAATGAGTGCGGCATCAGCCCGGTAGCCGCGCGCCAGGCATGCCAGGGCGCCGTTTCCGGTGCACTCTTCCTCGATCACGCTCTGCACGAAAACATCCGCCGCCGGCCGGTAGCCGGCTCGCCGGAGCGCGTCGAGCGCAGACAGGCAGGCAACGAGACCGGCCTTCATGTCGCCGGCACCGCGCCCGTATAGCCAGTCGCCTTCGCGGCGGGGCTCGAACGGGGGTGACGTCCACATGTCGAGTGGCCCGGCGGGCACCACGTCGATATGGCCGTTGAGGATAAGCGATCGACCGGCGGGTGACGCGCATCTCGAGGCGCCGACGACATTGTAGGCGTTCTCGTAGCTGACATGGACCGGCGAATAGCCGGGCAGGTGCCCGATGGCATCGACATCGACGCGAAAACGATCGACCTCCAGGCCACGTTCGCGCATCGCAGCGGCCATGAAATCCTGCGCCGTGTGCTCGTTCCCTCGCGTCGACGGGAAACGCACCAGTTCCTGGGTGAAAGCGATCTGTTCCTCGAACCCGGCGTCGACTGCGTCCATCAGGACGCGCATCGTTTCTTCATTCATCATGTTTCGTCTCATCCATCTTGATCGCTGTATCCAGGAAACCGAGGATTTCCCGTTGAACATCCCGGTCGGACGACAGCCAGTGCTTGTCATAAAGATGGCTCGGCGCCCGGTAGACGAGCGAACGCTGGTGGCCGCCCTTGCCCATGAAGGCGCCGCAGTCACCGCGAAGTACGGGGATCTGGAACCAGGGGTCGTTTTCGCCCACCAGCGACAGGACCGGCTCGTCGGCGGGTAAATTAAGGCCGTGATATTCCGGCCAGCCCGCGTGGCATGTCCAGCCTTCGACGATGCGGCCGCGAGAACCTACGTCACCTATCGTTGCGACGGTGATGGCGCCTTCGGAATGGCCCATCAGGAACAAGGGGAGCGAGGCGAGGGCGGGGTCCCTGCCGATCCTGTCCACCGCGTTCCTTACCTCCGCATGCCTCCAGTTCAGGACGGCCCGGTGGAGGCTGCCGCGATGATTGGCCGGTTCGCAGCTCGTCGGCTTGTCGAGGCGCGCAAAGCCGTCGGGTGCGACGACGATGTAGCCGGCCTCCGCCAGGAAGCGCCCGGTGACGTCAGTGATCCGGCTGAGGCCGTCGCAACCGTGGGCATAGACGATGACGCCAAGGATGCGCGGCTCAGCCGCCGTAGTCGCCTCGGATCCCTCGGGCGCGCCAGCCGGACGGTAGATGCGCGCGGCCTCGAAGGTGCGTTCCAGCTCGGCGCGGTCCTCGCCGGTGTCGGCCTTGGCCGCTCCGGTGAACCAGGCGCAGGCGAACGCTGCGGCGAGAGCGATGCCGGTTCTCATCAGATCGCTCCGAGCAGGCTGCGGCTGTAGGGGTGGTTCGGCTCGCCGTAGAAGCGCAGGGAAGGGCCATCCTCTACGATCTCGCCTTTGTACATCACGGCGATGCGATGGGAGAGATACCGCGTGGCCGCCAGATCGTGGGAGATGAACAGGGCGCCGAAACGGTGTCTGTCCTGGAGATCGCGGATCAGGTTGAGCACCTGCGCCTGAACCGACACGTCGAGGGCGGATACCGCCTCGTCGAAGACGATGAAGCGGGGCTTCGTGACGAGCGCCCGCGCAATGGCGACACGCTGGCGCTGACCGCCCGACAATTGCCCCGGATAGCGTTCGGCAAAGCCCGCAGCGAGGCCGACGTCGTCCAGCATGCGCTCGACCCTTGCGCGTCGTTCGGCAGCCGGCATGCCGAGGACGACGAGCGGTTCCTCGATCGACCGGCCGCAGCGAAGTCTGGGATTCAAGGCCCATTCCGGGTGTTGCAGCACGACGGAAAGCTGGCCCCGCCGATGGCGAAGCGAACCGAAGGATTCGTTTCCGAAGAGCACCTTGCCACGGGACGGCCGCTGCAGGCCGAGGCATACGCGGCCGAGGGTGGATTTGCCCGATCCGGATTCTCCCACGAGGCCGACAGTCTCGCCCATCCCGATAGAAAGGCTGACCTCGCGCACGGCGTCAAACGCTTTTCCACCGAACAGGCTTCGGCCATAGGTCACGACGACCTTGTCCAACTCGATGACGGCATCCGTCATGACGTAGCGTATCCCTTGTCGTGCACGGCCGTCCGTGCGTGAATTTCCCGCGCGAAGTGGCAGGCGACCTCATGGCCTTCGACGCTGATGTCGCTCGGGCGCCTGGCTGCGCACGCTTCCTGGCGAAAGCTGCAACGCGGCTCGTAGGCGCAACGCTCGCAACGACCGTTCAGAACCGGTGGCGTTCCGAGTATCGGCTCCAGTCGCCCGCCGGGCCGTTCGTTGCCCGCCGCTGCCGCCATCAGCGCGCGCGTATAGGGATGGGCCGGCGAGGTCATGATCGTGCTGCTTTCGCCGATCTCGACGACCCGGCCGCCATACATCACCGCAATCCTGTCGGCGTGCCGCGCGACGAGGCGCAGGTCATGTGACAGGATCACCAGGCTGGCGCCGGTCTCGCCGCGAAGCGTGCCGAGCGTGGTCATCGCCTTTTCCCGTATCGATGCGTCGAGGGAGGCCGTCGGTTCGTCGGCGATGACGACCTTCGGTCTGCGCGCGATCGCCATGGCGATGACGACGCGCTGCGCCATGCCGCCGGAGAGCTCGTGGGGAAAGGCCCTCATGACCCGCTCGGGATCGGAGAGTTCCGCTCGTCGCAGGAGAGCCTCGATGTCGCCGGCTCCCGCACTCCTGCCCAACGCCCGCGCAACCTGGCGGCCGACGCGCATCGTCGGGTCGAGTGCCGTCATCGGGTTCTGGAAGACGAACCCCAGGCGATCGCGCCGCAGGGCGCGCAGCGCGCCGGCTTCGGCGTCCAGAACGGACACTCCGTCGACGATGATCGTGCCCGCCTCGGCTCTCGCCTCCTGCGGCAGAAGGCGGCCCGCAGCCATGCCCAGAGTGGTCTTGCCCGAGCCGCTTTCGCCGACGATGGCCAGCGTTTCACCATGCCTGATGCTGAGCGACGCTTCGTCGAGAGCCCGGACCGGGCCGGACGGAGTGTCGTAGACCATGACGAGGTCGCGAATTTCGACAAGTGCGGTCATAGCAGCGATCGCCCCTTGAGCGGTTCGAGGGCGTCGCGCACGGCGTCGCCGACGAGGTTGACGGACATGATCGCCACGGAGAGGACCGTACCCGACGTGAGGACGAGCCACGGCGCCATGGTCAGGTATGCATTCCCCTGCCGCAGCAGGGACCCGAGCGAGGCCTGCGGCGGTTGCACGCCGAGCCCGAGGAAGCTGAGAACGCTTTCGATGATCATTCCGATGGACAGTGCGTAAGTGAACTGGACGATGACGGCACCGAGAATGTTCGGCAGGATATGAACCAGCATTATGCGCAGCGAGCCTGCGCCTGCTACTTCCGCGGCGGTCACGAAGCCGCGGCCCGCAACGCTGAGCGTGACGGCGCGAACGACGCGTATGAAGAGGGGCAGAGTCGCGATCGAAATGACGGCGATCGCGGAGACCTGTCCGGAACCGATGACGGCTGCAACCAGGAGCCCGACCACCAATGCAGGGAACGCAAAGAGGATATCGGCGCCCCGCGCGACGACCTGGTCCGTGGCCTTGCCGAAGTACCCTGCCAGCATACCGAGCATGGTGCCGATGACGGCCGTGATCGAGACGGCAACGGCCGACAACAGGAATGTCGCGCGGATGCCTTCCACGACACGCGGCAGGAAGGAACGGCCAAGCTCGTCCGTTCCGAAGGGCAGCATCAGGCTCGGGGGCGACAGGCGGGGACCAGCGGCGATCCGTGTCGGATCCCCCAGAGGCAAGTAGGGCCCGAATATGCCGAGAAAGATCAGCGCAACCAGCGCCACCAGACCGAAGAAGGAAAGCCTGTCCGATCGCCAGAGAGAACCGACGGCCGCAGGAATATCGAGGCTCTTCATCGCGAGGCTCCCGATCCGACCCGTGGATCGATGACGGCGTAGAGGATATCAGACAGCATATTGATGGCTATGAAGATCGCGGCTGCCAGAAGCACGCCCGCCTGGACGATCGCATAGTCGCGGTTCTGCAGTCCGTTGAACGCATAGAGGCCTATGCCGGGGACGGAGAACAGGACTTCGGCCACGACGGCGCCCCCTAGGAGGAAGCCGAAATAGGTCGTCATCACGGTAACCACCGGTATGGCGGCATTGCGCAGGATATGATGACGGATGATGCTGCCCGTCGTCTCGCCGCGCGCGACCGCGGCGGTGATGTAGCCTTCCGTCATCACCCGCAGGACCGCGTCACGTGTCGTTCTGAGCACCAGTGCGATCCCGAAGACCGACAGCGTGAATGCAGGCAGGATCATCGCACGCAGGTTGCCGACCGGATCCTCGGTGAAGGCGACGTAGCCGCCGACGGTGAACCAGAGCGACCAGACCGAGAACACGAAGATCAGTACGCTGCCCAGCACGAAATCGGGGACACTCGATCCCAGGGCGCCGATGAAGCGGGCGAGGTCGCCACGCTTGTTGCCGCCGGAGCGGACGCCCGATACGACACCCAAGGGAAGCCCCACCGACAGGGCGATGGCGAGCGAGATCAGCGCGAGTTCCAAGGTGACCGGCGCGCGCCGCACGAACTCGTCCAGGACGGGTTTGCGCGTCACCATCGAGACGCCGAAATCTCCATGGAACAGGGCCGCGAGCCAGTGCAGATACTGCGCCGCGAGGGGCCGATCGAGGCCGTAGCGCACCGCGATCGCCTCGCGCGCCTCCGGCGTGACAAAGGGCCCGAGCAGAATATCGGCGTAGCCACCGGGAATGAGGCGCAGTGCAAGGAAAACGAGCACCGAGACCCCAAGCATGGTGACAGCGGCCGCTGCTGCCCGAGGCAGCAGATAGACCAGTAGTCTCATCATGTCACTTTCATAGGATCGAGATCGGCGGGGAAGGCCGCGCAAGCTTCAGGTGTTGCTGATCTCAGTCGATCGGTTCGAACTCGCCGATGTGCTGGAATGTGTCGGACGATCCCGACCGTTCCGGCACGTTCACCTTGATCTGGTCTTTTCTGAAAGCGACGTAGTCGATCTTGCTGACGAGCGAGAGCAGGTTCGCGCCGTCGTCGATCATCGTGCAGATCTCGTCCAGCTTGGCGTCCCGTTCCGGGCCGACCTGCATCTTCTTGACGTCGTCGAGGGCGGCGCTGAGTGCGGGCACGTTCTCCTGGAACGTCTGGTTCCAGACCGCGAACGCCGGGTTCCACCAGGCGATGACCATGGACGGGTCGGTGTAGCCCGCGAGCCATGAAATGGACATGTCGAAGTCGCCGTCGGTGAAGACCTTCTGCAGGTACTCCGCCGCAGGCATCTGCGCGATGGTGACGTTGAAGCCGGCCTCTGCGAGATTTTGCTGGACGACCTGCGCGATGCGTCCGAACACCGCGTCCGACGTCGTCGCGATCAGCTCGACCTGAGGGGATTCCTTGCCGGCCTCCGCCAGCAGGGCGCGCGCCTTCTCGAGACGAGCCTCGCGAGGCAGGGCGTAAGCGTCGAGGTTCTTGCAGGCGGCCTTTCCGAAGGCGCCCGGAACGGGGTAGTCGACCTTGGTGGTGCCCGCGAAGACGAGATCGTTGATCGCCTGGCGATCGAGCGCGAGGTTCATCGCCTGGCGCACGCGCTTGTCGTTGAACGCCGACGTCTTGCTCAGCGCGTTGACGTCGATGCGATAGTAGTTCGTCGTCTGCTGCGTCCGGATTTCGATGTTGGCGTCCTTCGCCATCATCTGCGGCGCATCGGGATTCTCGAACGTGGTGTAGTCGATACGGCCGTCGCGCAGCGCCGCGATGCGGGCGGATTCGTCGGGGATGATGCGTGCCTCCAGGCGGTCCACCTTCGGCTGGCCTTCGGCCCAATGGTGAGGGTTGCGCACGAGGGTCCAGCCTTCGTCCTGCTTGTGATCCGCCACCATGAACGGCCCTGAACCCAGCATCTGGCTCGTGGGGTCGAAGCTGCCGTCCTTGAGTTCCTTGATCGGGATGATGGCGGCGGTGATGTGGGCCAGGGCAGGCAGGAAGGCGGGGTGCGGTTCCGCGAGCTGGATCTTCACGGTGTGCGCGTCGACCGCCGCCATCTTGGCGATATCGCCGAGCTGACGCGACCAGTAGGAGGCAGTCTCGGGATTCTGGATGCGTTCGAGGCTGCCGATCACGTCGTCCGCCACCAGAGCGCGCCCATTGGAGAAGGCGGCATTCTTGCGCAGATTGAACACATAGGTCGTCGGCGAGGTCTGTTCCCAGCTTTCCGCCAGTGCACCCTGGAGCTGCAGGTTCTCGTCCGCCGCGAGCAGGGTCTCATAGACGACCTGGTACATTTCCCACGACGCCACGGTGCCGGCGACGTGGACGTCGAAACCGGTGATTTCCGCGGGCTTGCCCCACGTTATCGAGGTCTCTTCGGCCCAGCCCGGCGCCACCGTGGCGGCGCCCATGCCCATTCCCATGGCGACCGCAAAGGCCATCCGGGAAATCCGGGATACTGCTTTCATATGCGTCTTCCTCCCTGTCGAATGCGTTCCGGTGTGATCGCGCTTCCGCTACGTGAAGCTTGTTGACGATGCTGTTATAAATATCACATGATGTCAATCATTGTTGCAAAACAAACAGGCGAATCGCAGATGCAGGACTATCTTGGTTTCGACGGGCTAGAGCTCGCGAGGTTGGTTGCGACGGGGCAGGCGACTGCGCGCGAATTGCTGGAGGCGGCAATCGCCCGTGCCGAGGCGGTGAACCCGGAGATCAACGCGCTCTCGCAGAAACACTACGACCTCGCATTCGAGGCGCTCGAAGCTCCGCTGCCGCAGGGCCCGTTCCACGGGGTCCCGTTCCTGCTGAAGGATGCGGGGGCGCGTCTTGCCGGAACCGCTACATCCAACGGGTCCCGCCTGTTTGCCGATATCGTCGCCGATTCGGACTCCACGCTCGTCGAGCGCTACAAACAGGCTGGCGTGGTCATCTTCGGCAAGACGACGACCCCGGAACTGTCGCTCGCGGCATCGGCCGAAAGCAGCTACTGCGGCACCACGCGCAATCCCTGGAACCTCACCAAGACGGTGGGAGGTTCGTCGGGCGGCGCGGCCGCGGCGGTGGCGGCCGGCATCGTGCCGGTGGCCCACGCCAGCGACGGCGGCGGCTCGATCCGTATTCCTGCATCCTGCTGCGGCCTCTTCGGCATGAAGCCGACGCGAGCGCGTAATCCGTCCGGCCCCGGTGTCGGAGAGGGATGGGGCAGTCTGTCGGTCGACCACGTCGTGTCCCGAACCGTTCGCGACAGCGCCGCCATGCTCGATGCCACGCATGGCGCGGCGCCGGGTGACCCCTACTGCGCGCCTGTACCCGAACGACCGTTTCTGGAGGAGGTCGGGCTGGAGCCGCGGCGCCTTCGCATCGCCTTTCAACGCGCGCCTCTGTCGGGCGTGCCCGTCCATCCCGAATGTCTCGCTGCTGCCGAGGAGACTGCGCGCCTGCTGGAATCGCTCGGCCACATCGTCGAGGAGGCGCAGCCCGCCGGCGACTGGGATGAACTCGGCTATGCCCTGTGGGTGCTCGTCGCCAGCAATGTCTCCCGGTCGCTGAGGATGCGGGCAAAGCAGCTCGGCGTCGCGTTCGAGCCCGATCTCGTGGACAAGATAACGTGGACCGCGGTAGAATTTTCGGCGGACCTTTCGGTGGAGTCCTATCCGGAAGCGCTGGCGGTCATTCATTGGCAGGGCCGGCTTATGGCGAGGTTCCACGAGCGCTTCGACGTGGTGATGAGCCCGACGCTGGCGCAGCCGCCGGTGACGCTCGGCGTACAGCACACCAACAACCCGGACCTCGAGGCTTATCGGGCTGCGTTCGCCCGGTTCACGCCGTTCACGCAGCTCTTCAACCTGACAGGACAACCCAGCATGTCGGTTCCCCTGCACTGGTCTTCGGAGGCGACCCCGATCGGCATGATGTTCTCTGCCAGGTTCGGCGACGAAGCGCCCCTGTTTCGTCTCGCGGGCCAGTTGGAACGAGCGCGCCCATGGATCGACCGATACAAAAGTCTCCCCAGATGACGGTTCCGCTCGAAGAACAGATCAAGCAGGAATTCGGCCGCTTGACGAAAGCCGAAAAGGCGGTCGCTTCCTATGTCCTGGCAAATCTGAACAGCCTTCCCTTCGAGACGGCGGCATCCATTGCCGACACTGTCGGCGTCAGCCAGATGACGGTCGGCCGCTTCCTGCGGTCGCTCGGATATCGAGGGTTGAGCGATCTCAAGGAGAAGATCAGGACGGAACTCGATGCCACGCCGCTGCTGATCTCGGATCGCATCGCCCGTATCCGCAGCGGTGCCAACAGCTCCGACAAGCTGCTCGACAATTTCGAGCTGGAGGTGAAGGCGATACTCGGCGTCTACGAATTGCGCGGCAGCAATCGCTGGCATATGGCGCTCGACCATCTGGACGTTTCCAGTGACGTGTTCGTGGCCGGATTCCAGACCATCAGCGGCATCGCATCCGACTTCGCGGGCAGACTGGACTATGTGCGCCCCAACGTTACCCTCATCGACGGCACGAACGGTACCTTCAGCGAACTCTTCATGCGCAAGCCGGAGACCTCCTGCCTGGTGCTGTTCGAGATGCGCCGTTACACGAAGCTGGCCCAACAACTGGCCAGAGCGGCCCGGGAACATTCCATCTCGATCATCGTGATCTGCGACAGTTATTGCCATTGGGCGCACGATCATACCGAAACAGTCTTGCCGGTGCGCACCGATTCCAACCTCTTCTGGGACTCGCAGGCGCCGTTCGTCAGCCTGACGGGCCTCCTGCTCGATGACCTCATCGCGAGGCGGGGCCATCAGGTGGCGGCCCGCGTGAAGGCGATGCGGGATCTGCAGGATCGCTTCGGAGCCTTCGATGTCTGATCGCGCCAATCGTGGTTCGCGCTGCTCCCGGTTGCGAGGCTCGAGGCCGGATTAACCGCGTGTTTACCGAACCTGCCGCAGCCAGATGGTCGGAGCGTTTTCCCAGTTGACGGGCTGCGCCCAATCGACACGGCGGCGTCATGCGCGGCGTTCATGCGACGGTCGGCGCTGACGTTCAAATCTTCATCCAAACCGAGTGGGTACAATGGACCTTTCTTTCGATCTCGGGCGTGGCATGGCGTCTTTCGGCCATCGCTTCCTGCTCGGCCTGCAGCAGGGCCACGTGCTGGGGGACCACGACAAGCGGCTGCTTTCTTTGCTCCGGCCTGCGGGTGTCGTGCTGTTCCGCGCCAACTTCCTGGCCAATGCGCTCTACGACGAGTGGCTGGCGACGCATGAGAAGCTGCTCGCCGACATTCGCGAATATGTCGGCCGCGACGAGGTGCTGATCTGCATCGACCACGAAGGCGGCGGCGTGCTCCGACCGCCGGCGCCGGTGACGCCCTTCGCCTACGCCCGCGAGTGGCCGGGGCAAGCTGCCGAGGTCGGTCGCGCCATGGGCATCGAGCTGCGCTCGCTGGGCTTCAACGTGAACTTCGCGCCTGTCCTCGACGTCAATTCCAATCCGGCAAACCCGGTGATCGGATCCCGCGCCTTCGGCACGACGCCGCAAGACGTTGTGCCGGCGGCGCGGCGGTTCCTCGACGCCATGCAGGCTGAAGGCGTGCTGGGTTGTCCGAAGCACTTTCCGGGTCATGGCGATACGGCGGTCGATTCCCACTATTCACTGCCTGTCGTCGACGCCGATCCCGGGACCTTGCGCAAGCGCGAGCTGGAGGCCTTCCGCCACTTCACCGATCCCGGTACGCGCATGATCATGACGGCGCATATCGTTCTCTCGCAGATCGATCCGGGGGTGCCGGCGACGATGTCGCGGGTCATACTGCGGGACATCCTGCGCAAGGAGCTCGGCTTCAACGGCGTGGTCGTGTCTGACGATCTCGGCATGGCGGCGATCTCGAGCCGCCTCGACCAGCCCGAGACGACCAAGAGCATCGTCAATGCCGGCTGCGACCTGATGTGCATGTGCGCCTATTGGGCCGATACCGACATCATCCTGCGCATGATCGACCACATCGGCGAGGGGGTGAAGGAGAGATCGATCAGCGAGCAGACCCTGCACGACTCCTTCACATTGGTGCATGCGCTGTTGTCCGACATCGGCATTCACAAGGTCGAGCAACTGAGCGACGAAACCTTCGCCGCCCATGGCGCGCTGGCGCCGCTGAGACCCCGCACCGTCGCCAGGACCGAAGCCGGGGGTGCGGCAAAAATCTAGCAACACGAACATGGCAGCCGGGCGCCGAAGTCGAGCCCGGCTGCCGGAATAATTATCGATAAGCGGATCGATATGTCGCAAATGCCTGCCCGCCGTACCCGGCGATAGCCGTCAAGGCGCCGTTGGACGATCGCGAAAGAGTGGCGCCGAACGTCAGGAAATCGCTGCAATCCCTTGCGCTCTGCAGAGCGCGCCATGAAAGCGATGAGCATGACGCCCAGCTTTGATCGATCCGCACCCAAGGCCGTCATCTTCGGATGCGCGGGAACGAGGCTGACCGCCGCCGAACGCGATTTCTTCCGTGATGCGCAGCCCTGGGGTTTCATCCTGCACAAGCGCAACTGTGCCGATCCCGCGCAGGTGCGGGCGCTCGTCGCGGAAATGCGCGAAAGCGTCGGGCGCAGCGACCTGCGCGTGCTTATCGACCAGGAGGGCGGCCGTGTCACGCGGCTGGCGCCGCCGCATTGGCGGACATCGCCGCCGGCATCGCTGTTTGCCCGGATCGCCCGCACCGACCTGAAGCGCGCTCTGGAGGCCGTCCGCCTCAATGCGCGCCTGGTGGCCGAGGAACTTTTCGATCTCGGCGTGGACATCAACATTGCGCCTGTGCTCGACCTTCCGACAGGCAAAGGGGATATCGTCATCGGCGACCGTGCGCTGGGCGACACGCCGGAGATGGCGAGCATGCTGGGTCGGGCGACGTGCGAGGGACTGCTGGCCGGCGGCGTGCTGCCGGTCATCAAGCACATATTGGGTCACGGCCGGGCGCGGCCCGAGCGGTCGGAGGCCCTGCTGGTGGTCGACGCGACGCTGGACGAGATGCAGTCGAACGACTTCGTTCCGTTCCGCTCCCTGCAGGACATGCCCTGCGCCATGGCCGCGCATGTGATCTATCGGGCGATCGACCGCGACGCCCCCGCTACGGCCTCGCACACGGTCATCGACGAGGTGATCCGCGGCATGATCCGTTTCGACGGCGTGCTCATCAGCGACGACGTGTCCGACATCAGCCGAACGCACCCGCTCGAGGCCCAGGTGAGCGCCACACTGGAGGCGGGCTGCGACGTCCTTCTGCACGGCAGCGGCGACATCGACGAGATGCGGCGCGTCGCCGGGGCGGCGATGCAGCTATCCGAACAGGCGGTGGAGCGCCTGCGGCGCGCCGAGCGTATGCGGCGCAGGCCTTCCGCCTTCGACCCTGCCGATACCACGAGACGGCTGGAGGAGCTGCTGAAGCCGCTCAGCGCCCGAGCACGGCAGACCGGGGCCACCCGCTCCTCGGAGATCGTCCGCAATGTCGCGAGGAAGATCGAGCGTGACATCGTGCTCGGCCGCATCCTGCCCAGGCAGCGCATCATGGAGGACGAACTGGTTTACGGGCTCGGCGTGAAGCGCCATGTCGCGCGGGCCGTCCTGCAGGAACTGGCCCGCACCGGCCTGGTCAAGCTGGAGCCCTATCGCGGAGCGGTCGTGCGGCATCTGTCGCCGGACGACCTGGTCAAGCTCCATGACGTCCGTCAGCTGCTGATCGCAGCCGCCGTGCGGCGGATAAGATTACCGGTCACGTCCGTGCTGATCGGCAAGCTGGAACAGGCGCGGCAGCTGCAGCGCTCGGCGATCGCCGTGGGCGACGTCGAACTCGCCTATGTGCAGGACCGGGCCTTCCACGACTTCATCCTGGAAGCGACGGGCAACGAGTTCCTCGCCCGTTCCATTCACGACTGCGACGCGGGCATGCGCAGCATCGACGCCGGCGGCCTCACCATAGCGAGCCTGAAGGAGCCGGCCCTGGCCGATCACGACCAGATGATCGAGGCGATCAGGGTCGGCGATCTGGAAAGGCTGGGAAGGCTGTGCGCGGCGCATTTCGACCGACCGTTCGCCCATCACATGAACCACGTGGTCAAGCACTAGCCACTCTCTAATGCGCTGATGGCAGCGGATCAGATGCCGAGATCGCGCAGGAAGGCGCGGCTTTCGCGGATGACCTGGTCGACGGGGGGCTCCCAGCCGAACAGATGGGATTCGTATTCGACCGACGCGGTTCCGGCGTAGCCGAGACGCCTCAGCGTCTCGGTGACGCTCTTCAGATCGACCTCGCCGGCGCCGAGCGGTACGCATTTGAAGTCCGGGAAACGGCCGACCGAATCCTTCACGTGGTAGTTGCCGATCCGGTCGAACAGCACCTCCGCAGCCCGCACCGGATCTTCGCCGCGCAGCTGGAAATGCGTTGGATCGAATGCCACCTTGAGATCGGCTCCCGGGATAGCCCGGAAGAGCTCGAGATATTCTTCGATCCGGCAGACGATGTGCATCGAACAGCCTTCGATGCCGAAGACGACACCGCGACTGCGGGCGTGGTCGCAGACCTCTTCGAGTGCTGCGGCGAGGTGCCGGCGCGCAGCGGCGAGCTCGAGCCCGTCGAAGGCGCGGCCGGTGAAGACCCAGACCATCGGTGCGCCGATGTCCCGCGCCAGGTCGACCGACGCCTTGAGGTAGCCGATGCCGGCGCGGCGTTCCGCGGCGCTGCCCTTGGCGAGGTGCAGGCAGGCGCTGATGGCTGATATCGCCATGCCTGCGTCGCCTATGGCGTCGACGACCGCCTGTCGCCCCTTCGTGTCGAGCGAAGGCGTGACGTGCGGGGTGAAGCCGTTGCTCCACTGGTCGCCGTTGAGCTCGACCGTCTCGTAACCGGCCGCCGCCAATGTGCCGGCCATTTCGGCGAGCGGCAGCTTGTGCAGGAAGGTGCTGTAGAAGCCGGCCTTCATCATGCCAGAGCCGCTTTTTTCTCGAAATTCGGGATGGCGAAGGGCGCGTCGTCGGCAAGCGGCATCGGCACCCAGGAGCGGGCGATCTGCGACATGTAGGACGCGTGCACGAGTTCGGTGGCGCGGGCGCCGTCCATACCTGTCGCGCCGATGCCGTCGCGTGTGCCGGTGAGGATCTCCTGTGCCATGCCGGCAAGCTGTTCGGCATAGGTGTCCCACTCGTTGCGCTGCGGCCACAGCGAAAGCCAGCCGTCCCAGACGTGCCGGTTCTGCTTGGAACGGGCGGACGGATACACGGCCTTGCGGATGACCTCGGGCAGTTCGCTCATCGGAACGGTGGTGTTGATGGCGAGCGGGACGTCGAAGAAGGGTGTGCCCGCGTTGGTCCAGAAGGAGAGGGAGCCCCTGGTGCCGTAAAGTTCGGTCGCGTCGCCGAGTACCGGTGAATAGCGGTCGGCGGTGAACGATCCGCGTGCGCCACGCGCCGTGCGCACGAGCAGGTGCACGTTGTCGTCCACCACGGGCGGGATCACGCAATGGCTGATGTCGGCGACAACCTCCGCGTAGTCGTCCTTCAGCAGGTAGCGGATCATGTCGAAGCGGTGGATGAGGTTGTCGTTGGTGGTGGCGCCGCCCGACTTTTCCAGGTCCCAGCGGAAGTTCGAGCCGTCCACCCAGTTGTCCCACTTGGCGGAGAAGACGGTACGGAACGAGAAGACTTCGCCGATCAGCCCGCTCTCGATCGCGAGCCGCGCCATGCGGACCTGGTTCAAGTAGCGCTGGTTGAAGCCGGTCTTGAGGATCACCTTGTGCTCCTGGCAGATGCGGACCATCTCGAGGGCGTCCGGATAGGTGACGGCGAGCGGCTTCTCGCACAGGACGTGCTTGCCGGCGCGGGCGCATGCCTCGAGGTCACGGCGGTGCAGGTTGTTCGGGGTCGCCATGATGACGATGTCGACGCTCGGATCGGCCAGCATGTCGGCGAGTTTGGTGTAGACGCTGGCGCCGCCATAGCTGTCGGCAAGTGCCTCGGCGCGCGCCTGGTCGATGTCGCAGACGGCTGCCAGCCGGGTTACGGCCGTGGCGGCCACGGCCGGCGCATGCGCCTCCTGAACCACGTTTCCGGCCCCGTAGAGGCCAACTCCCAATTGATGTGACATGACAGTCCTTTCATTTGCCGGCCACAGCGGACATGCGCCGTCGCTGCGCCGCGTTGCCGAATTGCTGTTGCTTGCGGGATCGGCTCAGCGAGCCGCGATGACGGCTATCTCGACGAGATTTCGCGACCTGTCCGTCGTGGTTCCCCGATATCTTCGTGCTGGCGGCGCGTGTTCGCTGGACTGGATGTCCATCGGGCACTCCTCGGGCGGTCGGTTGTCGGCTCCGGGAGGCGGGCGACCGGCCCGGCAGCTGGGCGGACCTTACGGAGGTGCCTTCGTGTCGGATAGGTGAAGCCTTATCGCCAACTTTATTGATAATGCGCGACTTGCGGCGGATCGCCCGATGTCCCTGTGCAGGGCGGGCCGCCGGCGAGGGCGGCTCGGCAATTCCCTGTCGGATCGCGGCAGCAGCCAGCGACAGCCGCTTCCGACGTCAACCCCGATACTTGGAAGGCGTTTTCGACCGGTCGGCCGAACGATCCCTACGTTCGTCCGAAGGCGCAAGGCACTGCCCGGGCAGGGTTCATCTCGTCACGTGCAGCGCTGCCGGGGCCCGTCCGTGCTCCAAATCCCCGGGGAATACGACGCTGCGGGCCTTAGTCAGCCAATTGACAAGTGTACACTTCAACATAGTATGGACACTTGAGCGTATATATGTCCGTTATAATGAACAAACATGGGAGTGGGCTTGTCATGAAGGTCTTCACGGCTGTCCTGGCGACAGAGACCAACACCTTTTCTCCGATGCCGACCGGTCTCGGCGCTTTCAAGAGCCAGGGCGTCTATTATCCGGCCGGGCAGCATCCCGACCACATGACGCTGTTTGGAGCGCCGCTCTGGGTCGCCCGCGAGCGCGGCAGCCAGTTGGGCTGGACCGTCAAGGAAGGCTTGGTCGCCTTTGCCCAACCTGCAGGCAAGACCACGCGCAAGGCCTATGAGACGCTGCGCGACGAACTGCTCGCCGATCTCAGCGCCGCCGGGCCGGTCGATATGGTCGTACTCGGCCTGCACGGAGCGATGGTCGCCGACGGCTACGACGACTGCGAGGGCGACCTTCTGCAGCGTGTGCGTGGAATTGTCGGCCCGGGCGCCGTGGTCGGCGCGGAACTCGATCCGCACTGTCACCTGACGCAGCAGATGATGGACAACGCCGATCTGCTCGTCGCCTTCAAGGAATACCCGCACACCGATCTCTACGAGCGCGCGGTCGAACTGGTCGACATCTGCGCCGCCACGGTCGAGAAGCGGGTGAAACCCACTGCGGCCCTCGTCGACACCGGCATGGCGACGCTGATCTTCACCACGCGCGAGCCGGGCCTGTCCCTGG
>VFQN01004584.1_pt1 | contig 18113 bp, 12 predicted proteins | sample 3512371 | NCBI WGS metagenome assembly VFQN01 (sample SAMN10412370, study PRJNA504923) | tailings metagenome | isolation source: Replicate 2 from Balatoc abandoned mine | place: Philippines: Itogon, Benguet | collected 2017-08-28 | reverse complement strand
CATTCTTCAACAGTTTGTTGAATGGGATGAGCAGCCCAGGAGCCACTACCAGTGCTCACATAGTCTCCAGTTTGAGTTTGTTGTGAGAGTTGTAATGGGTTTTTAGTCACACTGTAAGTCAAGTTAGAGTAACTAGTAGTAGAAGCGGAGATGGCTTTATATCCAATCTGCTGAACTGCAAGTAAAGTATATTCATTCCATAAGTTTCTGTATGGAACAAACGTTTGTACTTGATATCCGGGGAATAAAAGCTTTATCTTATCATCACAGGCCTTCATATGTGTGTAAGCTTCTTCAGTTGATGTTGCTTCATTGTAAAGAAAGGTTGCATCAGCTCCACGATTATGAAGACTGCACTGTAAAGGTCCTAAATTTACGCAACGCTGCAAAGCTGCATATAAAGCAGTATCATCTCCGGTTACAAAGTTTCCAGTAATACCAGCGGACACGGGAATTCCTCGATCCATGAAAAAGGAAAGTACTTCAATTTGTTGCTTGGAGTTATACCAATCTTCGACACCATCTTGTCGGAAGGCAAAATGTTTACCAGAAGGCATATGAGTAGGAGCAGCGGAAGGTATCGACACTTCCTTCACTTCCTGAATAATAGAGTGGAAATTAACTCCTTTATATCCTAATGCAGTTAAATTGTTGACTAAATATTGCAACATTGTCCAGGTATAAGCTCCGGTGGAGAATTCATAAGGTTGGGTTAAAATGACACAAACTTCTCCTTTAGCCGATGCCTTTTCACATTCTGCGACCGATTTCTGGATTGGATGAGCGATCCAGGCTCCAGTAGAAATGTAATCTCCAGTTTGAGTATGTTGAGAAAGCTGCAGAGGGTCAGAGGACGTATTGTAAGCAAGCATTGAATAGTTTTGGACTGAAGCTGATACAGCTGAGTATCCAAGCAATTTAGCTGCTTCTAAAGTATATTCGTTCCAAGCGTTTTGGTAAGGAACAAATGTTTCGATAGTGTAACCTGGGAATAAAGTGTGAATCTTGTCATCGGCGACTTTCATGTGGTTGTAGGCGACAGTTGTGGAGTTAGCTTGGTCATAGGTGTAGCTGGCATCAACGCCGTAGTTGCTCAAGCCGCACTTGTTAGATCCTAAGCTTACACAACGTTTTAATGCTGAAAGCAAAGTCGTGTCCGCTCCGGTAACTTTTCCACCAAATACACTCGCGGTAACCGGAATACCACGATCCATGAAGAAGTTCAAGAGATGAACCTGCCAGTAAGACTGATACCAATCCTGAAAGCCGTCTTGGCGAAAAGCGAAACTCTTTGCAGCGGTAGCAATTGCCAATACGTTGAAAAAAGTAATAGACAACAATAATCCTCTCATATTACCGAGCCCTTTTTAAGTTCAGTAATCAGAAGTAATAAAGGCAAAAAGAAGAATAAGCTAATACTGTGTGATTAATTTCTAATGGCCTGTCCCAGTAAAACTGATGGGAGCTAGTCGTTGAGGTAGAATAGTTCGTTAGACTTTCTCTCTCTTCTTAATAAACTAACGTTATTATTTTTTATTACCGTTGTTCACTTTTTACACGAAGTGATAGAGGTAGGGTTGCTGACCCCCATAATCATTTAGGACAAGTTGCAAAAGATCAAGTTTTAAAACTGTGCATGGAGTAAATAGAAGATTTGAATGTTTGCAATAATCGAGTTTCTTGAGTAATCGTTTCAATTTTCATAGTTATTGGAACAATTAGAGGAAAATGGCTGATGCGAGTAAAATTCAATTATATTTTGATAAAGAATATAAGATTCGTGTATTAGAACCAACGAAATTTGAGAAAAATGAATTATTAGAGAAAGAATGTAGTAATTTTGTTGAAAAGATTAATGGTTTTAATGATAAGGTGAAAACTTTATCAGAAGTTTTAGAAGAGCATGCAAAGAGAATTGATACTCAAAAATTAAGGGTAAGAGGGATAATTTATTACTAAAAATCAAATTCAGCTGTTCAACAAGGCTATTGGTCTTCGCATGGCAGTGGAAAATGAAGTGGAAAATCGTCAAAGACAAGAGAGAGCACTACAAACTATGATCAATGAGAAGAAGGCCGAATTGGATAGGTAATGCCTTTTATTTCTCCTCTTCTCGTTTCTTAATCTGTGCGCGATAGATACACATCTCAACTAAAATCCTTAGAGAAGATCGAATCAGAGCAATTAGGAGTATTAGATCGTATCTCTAACAATTAGAATTTCAAGTTTTCTTTTATTTATTTGTACATAAGTTGAGCTGATTTGTTACCTTCTTTGATGTCTTCTTTCTATTCGTTCTGCACAGAATAACTAAATTAAGCATGGCGTTCATTTATTTTACAAGAGAAAAAAAAGAAAGATCTTGGCGTTATCTAGTTAGATGCAAAGTTAAAAGTGTCCAGCAATCATTGATGCAGTTACGGCACCTCCGATATAAACATTTGATGTAAACCTTTTCCATAAATTTGGTGTATTATCAAGCTCAGCACTCCATATTTGCCACAACATATGACTCCAAACAAGAGAAGTTCCAACATAGAATGGTAAAGTATAATCCATTTGATAACCAGTGTAAACTAATCCACCAAACATACCAGCACTAATCGCTGTTAACGGCCATTGTGGATGATCACCAAGGGTTAACGGAACAGATTTTACACCAATCTTTTTATCATCTTGGCGATCTTGATAGCCATAGATCGTATCATATACTAATGTCCAACAAACTCCTGATAGATAAAGTGGTAAAATTGCTTGATAGTTTACTACATCATGAATACAGGTATAACCTACCCAACAACCCCAATTAAAGGTTAAGCCTAAGATAGTTTGGGGCCAATTAGTAAATCTTTTCATTAAAGGATAAATCACAACTAATGGCATTGAGGCAAAGCCTGTAATAATCGATGTTTGATTAAAGGTTAATAAAACTGCCAATCCACCTGATAGTTGCAGAAAGAGAAACTTTAAGGCATCATTTGTTGAGATCTGACCACTTGCTAGTGGACGAGTTTTAGTACGCTCTACTTTCTTATCAAAATCCTGATCCCATAGATCGTTAATCGTACAACCAGCACCTCTCATAATAAAGGCTCCAACCAGGAATTTACTCATCATAAGAATATCAGGGAAGGAGCCAGCAGGCGTTGCAAGAGCCACTCCCCAACAGCACGGCCAGAACAGCAGCATAGTTCCAACTGGCTTGTCCATCCTGGCAAGATACAAGTAAGGCTTAATCTTATCTGGTATAACTTTACTTTCAACCCAAGTCTGAGGTTGAGGTTTTGGTGCATCATTCTGTTCTGACGAGAACAATCGATTTGGACCGAGTCGTAATGGTTGAAGTAGTTTAGGGCTTAGCTGATATTTTCTTGCAACTACATATGATTTGAATCGATGCAGAGTGTTCAAACTCGTTCGACTAAGCAGCCTTCGTGGCAGCACAATTAACCCTTCCATTCTCTTATCGCCTCGCGTTAATCCAGACAGAAGGTAAAAATCGCTTTTTTGAGAAAATCTGACTTTTCTTGCTTCCTATAAAAACATTTGTTTCTTTTGTTCTTTTAGAGTACATCTCAACAAAGAAAAGAGAGAATGAACCCTTTCTTTATCAACTCTGCTTTAATATTTGACCACTTTGAGGCTGTGGCCAGAGCTCACGAGCGAATGTTCGATATGATGGATCGTCGAGTGGTAAATGACCATGATCGTAATCGATTCGCTCGAAATCAACAATTAGGAAATTATCTTCACCGAGAAGAGCAGCGAGGCGGCCGGACGCCAAGATCTTTATCAACTGGACATAGAAGACCAAATACAGCTTTTCAGTCCTATAGCGGCATAGAAAATCGCACTTCGGAGAAAACCAGCAAACAGTTAGGAGTGAGGCGGCAAGACACACTTGCACGTGAGGGAATCAAGCCATTTTCAGGTCCAAGAAGTTCAAGCAAGATAAAAAGATCTGTTAGAGGCGAGTTTGTGGATGAATCAGGGTCAAGCATCTTCTCTAGCTCGAATCATCTTGGACAAGGATGGTATTCGATGACCAGCAGTGACTCTGGCGAAGTTTTATTTCGGGGGACTCAAATTCTTGTAGAATCAATGAATCGTTTAACATTTTTAACTTTATTTAACCCAGGAAAGGTGAGTACCACTTGTAACTCTGTGAGTTTACACTGCAAAATTCTTCCAGAATCTGAGAATATGATCAACTTTATCGTGGCTTATCAAAGTCAAACTTCCTTTTATGTACTGAGTTTTGATGTGCTTCAAAAGACAATCTCTTTGTATCGTCTTTCAGTCTTCCCTCAGTCGTTGCAGGGATTATGTCGTCAGTCTTTATTAATATGGCAAGAGACAATACTCACCCCTGATATTAATATTGTAAATCACAGATTTTATAAATACCAGATTGAAATCGATAAATCACTGTTTATTCTTCGAGTGAATGATATTACTATCTTTCAGAAGGAAGATTATCCAGCAGCACTGAGAGATGGTCTCCCTACTCTACCTAATCAAGAAGAGAGCGGTGCTCCTGACACTACTGATCTCTCCAGGGGACACTTTGGATTTTTGATGTTGCCAAATCAACAAATTTATTTGAAAGAAGTCGAAATACGCTCTTCAAGTGCTTTACAGAATCCTTTACTCTCTCCTTCCCTCACTAACCCGAATAAGAAACCTTCACCACCTCAAAGGCAACAAACATCAAAAGTGTCTAATCGAGGCCAATCAAGCTCTGATAAGATTCATAATACTGACCATCTTCCAGCGTCTCTTGTATCAAATAGCGAGAAAGGTATTCATAATCATTTATTATTAGAATATGAGAATAAAAAGAGTGTATCTTATCAAGAACAATTAAAAAAACAATTAATCGAACTAAAATATGATGTTAATATTATTGATTCTATCTTACAAGATATGGTCATATCGTCATCAACGTCTGAGAATAAAAGAATTACTTTTGAAGATATAGCAGGTTTAAAAGAAGCTAAAAGATTATTACATGAAGCTATACTATTACCATTTTTAATGCCAGAATATTTTACTGGTATTATCTCAGAATCATGGAAAGGTATATTATTATTTGGACCTGCTGGTACAGGTAAAACATTATTAGCTAAAAGTATTGTTCATTGCATTCATCATTGTTGTTTTTTCAATTGTTCTATTGCTAATTTAATATCTAAATGGCGTGGTGAAAGTGAGAAGTTAATTAAATGTTTATTTGAAGCAGCTAGATTAGCATCACCTTCGATTATCTTCTTTGATGAAATTGATGCGTTAGTCATATCACGTGGCAGTGATAATGAACATGAAGCATCGAGAAGAATGAAAACAGAGTTGTTCTCTCAGATGGATGGATTACATCATACATCATCATCATCTTCGAAGGAGGAGAAGTCGAGAGTATTTGTCCTCGCAACGACGAACTGTCCATGGGATTTGGACACAGCAATTCTGAGGAGATTGGAAAAGAGAGTTTATGTTCCTTTACCAGACCTTGAATCTCGTCAGCAACACTTTGAGTTATGTTTGAGGACAATGAACCTAGAATTGGAGTGTAAGAGTGGTGGGGAGACAGAAACGTCACTAGAACAGATGAGGATAAATCTGATACAGTTTCTCTCCGAATCGAGTGAGGGATATAGTGGCGCGGATATTGTTACTTTATGTCGAGAGGCTGCAATGATTCCGATGAGAAGATTGCTGTCAAGTCATTCAATGGATGAGATTCAGAAGAAAAAAGAGGATGGAAGTTTAAAGATATCTGCGGTAAGTGTAATTTACGACGATTTCGTCGAAGATTTTTCTCTTACCTGTTGGATGGGATAGGTTTGTAAAGAAGACTTTAAGGAGGCATTGAAGAAAGTGAAAGCTACAATTCCAAGTGAAATTATCTCAAAATATGATAATTGGAATAAGATTCATGGATGCGTCGGGTAGCTTATCTTATGTACATACTTTCATAGAAGTTTGTAATGAGATCATTTAGAAAATTTAAGTAATTTGTAAGATAATTTTAATGGATACACAAATAATCTTGTATAAGTTATATATGTTTTTTAAATTGTAATGTGCATCATATGTTGTAGAATAGCAGAATAACAATAACAGTTATTTCACAACGAAGACCCAGCTGTGAACTTCGTATACGAACTACTTCACAACAATGAGAAATCTCCTCTATTTATTGCTTCCATCACTTCTTTTATGGGAGACGAGTTCTTATGTCTCTTTACGTTCACAACTTCTTGATTTTCGGAGTCGACAGCGAACGAGAAGTTCTACTTCGACGGAGATCCCACCGCCAACTACTCCACATCTGACAGATCTGATAGTGGATCTGTGGAAGGCTGTCGTCTATCCACCGGAAGATGTTAGTGGTAAAGAGTTTGTTTTAGATAATTACAGCTTGAATCGCAATCAAGTGAAAGGATTTCTAAATCATTTTCAATTTTGTAAAGATTGTGCTTTAGATAACTCCTTTCTCATGGCAACTCAAAACAAGGAAGGAAAAGATTCGCTATATCTTTCCTATGTATCTTTTCCTATCTTATCCGATGACGAAGCAGATGATGAAAATTGGGGTAATTTTGATCCTAGTTTACTTAAAGGGAAGAACGATATCGATGAAGAAGAAACCGATGAAATAAAAGCCAATCAGGGAACGATTTTCCCTGTTGAAGATGATAATCAAGTAATCCTCCATGATACTAAGTTTTGGGTTGAGAAAGGTGAGGATCGAATTCCATCATCCTATATCCTATCTTTTATGATATTGGTTAGTAATCGCACAGTTTGGAATCTGCCCTTTTACAATTGATTCGAATAGAGCTGGAATCCCTCTAGGTGGAGTGAGATATCGTATTGCTAGAGCAACTACCCCAGAAGAAGCATTCCTCTTCTTCTGGGAAGAAGTTCAGTTGTTAATGCAGGTATGCACTAAAAGTTCACAAAGTTTCGTTGAGAGTTTATTTTCATTCAATAGGTAAAAGAAAAGGAAATGGCAACAACATTATTAGTATTTCCTGAGATAGAGCTCTTTGGGAATTATGAGCTTTTTGAGTTTTATTGTGAATGGTAAGTGTCCATCTTCTTTGCAAAGGAATCTGCCTTTACCCTTGGCTTTAGTTTAAACGATGCACTCAGCGCATCTTCTTTGAACCTTGAGTCAGAAGTCCAACTGGTATTTTTCCATCCGAAATATAATTTCCGTGATGGAAAGGATCGTATTATGAGTGGCGATGGTAATAAGAATACTGAGACATCCTGCTTGAATTATGCTCGAAGATCTCCTTGGCCGATGATTAATATCCTTCGATCTAATCAGGTGAAAGCAGCTCAGAAGGGTATACCGACAGGTTTAGTTTATAAACAGAATGATGAGAGATTATCTAAAGTTGGATCAGAAGTTCTCCAGGTGATACTATTCTCTATTATCTAAGGTTTGATATGAACCATGTTTTATCATTGGATAGGATATGCTTGTCCATAGAAACTGGAAGAACATGCCAATCATTGAAGAAGGAAGAATGAAATTAAATCCGAGTGATGAGAAGGTGCACGTATATAAGCTTGTTCTTGTTAATTCCTTTAATTCTTTTTCTGATAGGAGAAGAAAGCAATCAATCTACAGAATCCAATCCTCACGTCTTTTTCTCCTGCTATGAAGTCATGTCCTTTTCATTCATCAACTGAAGCAATTACTCGGGAAGAGATTAAAGAGGATCAAAAGATTAATAGAATGGAAAATCATGATCAGTCAGAAGATGGTAGTGTTGATTATTTAAAGTTTGCTGATGAAGTAGAAAAATGGATGAATGAAGGCAAGATATAAGTTCCTATATGATACAATCTATTTTTTATTCACAAATAAACAATTCGAACAAATTTGTTTTATCCTCTTTCGGTAAACTTACGCGAGGATTTAAGGTAAAGGAAGCTCATGCATTGGATTGGAGATGTCCAGTTCAGCACTTCGCTTCTCACTCAAAGAACGGATCCCTTCCAGCAACAATGAAGGCGAAGTAGCGCTTGAACCGGTCCTTGAATTCAATGACAAGGAAAAGTCAAAAAATGAGGGGGAAAGAGTTCCTCTTGTCTGCCAATCTAGAGCGCTACTTCGTTCATAAGCAATCAAAGTTTTCCTACTCAAATAAAAGCAGAGACTATACAAGACAACGCTAGCATATATTCCACCTTGCACAAGAAATTGCTCATCAAAACTGATATCCACAACAACGAATAAATTGATAAGACGAGGGAATAATCTAGGCCCGATAGAAAACAGTGTTGCGACCAGATAACTCGCAACGGAACGAAATACGCTAGTCTTTAACTCAGTCCCCATCGCTGAATAGCTGAGATTGACAATAAATGCAAAGCTAACCAACCATGCAATCAACGCCCAGACATAAAAAATACTGAAAGACCAGGCGTTGTCACTTTCATGATAATAGTTGATTGAACACCAAACTCTGTTATTTACTCCGTAGCTATTGGTTGTAAGTGGTAGGAAGGTAATCATCGAAAATGTTATAATGAAAGGAACAGCGTATTTTTGCATCTTTCTTTCAAGTTTTTGATCATTTTTATGTAGATTATTGTATAATGATACTGATAGGCAAACATCAACTCCCATGATAATTAAACCAAAGAAATAATGAAATGCACCCATTGCTTTGCAGCATCCTGAAGATCCTATAAAAACATAAGGGAGAGAAGAGATGGACTCAAAGATCGAGCAAACATGAAGCGTAAGGAGTAGTTGTGTAGTGAGAGATGAAAAGGATTTAATGTACAGCCAAAAGTAAAGAACGCAAAAGCAGTTGCCCAATATTGCCAAACCTGCTAACGTGAAAATTGCGATGTAAAGTGAGATGTTTCCTTCCTCCTTCTTGATTCTTCTCTTAAGTAATCGGTAATTATTAATCTTTGATCTCATCAAGAGACAATCGCTTTGTTTGAGATTTGTTGCCAAAACGAATCTTCGTGCATCGAAGAATCTTGGAAACGAACTCGAAATTGGGAGGTTAGGAGAGTGAGTGGATTGTGTGAAACGTTTAACGGCTCAGTGGTTTCGTGATACCGTTCGAGCTTGTGGGGGCAAAATTTTGGGCCAACTTGTGAATCCTCGTCTCAAGTGAGTTAATTTTATCTGCGGTGAATTATTATAAATGAAACTTTTATCTTCCTTGTGTTACTTCGAACCTCGAATTGTAGCGAAAATTACCTGTCTCTCACGGTACTAGACTACAAAAAACAAAAAAAAAAAAAAAAAACAAACAAACAAAAACAAAATGTATTTCTTTTTTTGCAAAATATGACTCTGCCCATGCCCACAAGGTTGTAAACAACTCACCGCATTCAGTCATCCGAAATAGAACAAACCTCAACCTTACCTAACATCGTCTTGAACACTTGGAATTACCCTGTCAGAGATAATGAGCAAGTTAACAGAGAATTACTCCAATCCGAAATATACGAAAGATGAAACGTAAGGATAAGATTTTTCCTCCTATTGATTTTACCGCTAACGGATTGATACCGTTCAGAATAAATGAAGAGATTGAAAAGGTTGAATTGTTCCGTCAATCACTAGAACTTTCAAATCAAGAGTATGTGGATCAACATCCTGAACTTAGTCATGTATTAGAGGATTTTGTGAAAGCTATCTTCGCTCAAAAACCAACAGATTTAGTAAAGTTTGGTGCTTTCTATTTCAACAATGTTGCGCCTAGAGTTGGACCGATTCCTATAGTTTGTTCAGGACCTTCTGGCGTTGGCAAAGGAACTCTTATCAATCGCTTGTTGACAACATTCCCACATGTATTCGGTTTTTCGGTGTCTCACACCACACGCGCTCCCCGTAACGGTGAAATTGATGGAGTTCACTACAATTTCGTCTCAAAGGCTGACTTTGAGGCAGCAGTGGAGAGAGGAGAGTTCGTAGAGTATGCCAAAGTTCACACCAACTATTATGGCACTTCCTTCCAAGCCATTGAAAAGGTGCCTATTACTCGCTCCTCTTTAGATTTTCGCTTATCTTTTCTTACGGTATAGATTCGATTAGCTTCGAGGGTTTGTCTCTTAGATATCGACATTCAAGGCTTGCAGAACGTTCGAAGATCAAAATTAGATTGCAAGGCGATCTTCGTCACCCCACCATCCTTAGAGGAATTAGAGAACCGTCTTAAAGCGCGCGGTACAGAAACTCCTGATAAGACGAAAATTCGCTTGGAAAACGCCGTGGGAGAGATCGCCTTCGGTCATACTCCTGGAAACTTTGATGAAATCCTTGTTAATGATAATGTCGATGATGCTTTCCATCGATTTGTAGAAATATTACAAAAATGGTATCCTGAAATCGATCTATATCCTAAGGATATGAAAGTATAAAAGACACAAGAAGAGAGATTGAAGGATGAAAGATGTATCGTAGTTGTTTATTGTTTATCTTTTCTTTGGTTGATTCATTTTTTTTCTTCTTTTTTCTTTGTGTCTCATTTGATGGCGACATTCTTGTATTGATTCATCATCGTTGTATCATACTCTTTTGCTGCTATTTAAATAACTTCCCTTCATTAGATAAGGGCTTAAAACAATCAAATTAGAGTTTATTATTAGGGGAAAAGATGCTTACCTCGCTCTCTTATGAAAACTATAGGACTTCCACAATCGAAAAGATAAAAGAAAATATTGACGATCTTTGATTTGTATATATATTATTGTATTACGACTATCAAACGGTTTCTCCTCACCATCATTAAGTGTCACAATGGTTGCTTGTAAGTATGTTGCATTAAGTACTCGCTACCTTTGACTAAGAAATAAATCCATAAAAGAGAAATCAGAATTTCAAAAATCTACGAAATTAAAAATGATCAGATCGATGTATAATTATCTTTACTAAGTATAATTGATTGATCTCAAAATTAGCTATAAAATAAAACCATGTCTCTCTCTATATATAAATACCAATAATATATCTATTTGAAGAGATCATTTCAGCTTATTAGTAGATATGACGTTACCGTCACTGCTAATAATCTTCTTCTTTTTCTTTTTCACCTTCTTTTTCTTTTTCGTACTATTTGTTGGATCTTTTTCACCGCTATTACTCTTCGTACGACTGCTAGGACGATTCAAAGCTTTCTGCGATGGCGTGATACTTCTCTCATTGTTATGTTTATTACTTGTCTTTTGTCCTGCTGGTTGTCTTTGTTGCTGCTGATTGGGTTGATTGTTTTGGTGGTTGTTATAGGTATCGTCTGTGTCAACAGCATCATCATCTTCTTCGTCATCACCATCTAAGTCATCTTCATCATCACCTAAAGGATCAGTTTCATAGTGAGATGCTTGTGGATGATGCTGTTGGTAGTACTGGTGGTCGATGGGAGGTTTGTTGTAGTTATTCTGATGGATGTGTATTGGTTCGATGGGGATGGAGTGATTTGGTGCTGGAGAGGTAGACGATCGTCGCGGAAGGATAGCAGGTGCGAGGTGAGTATTGTTACTCTGCTGATTGATTGATGATGGATAGCCGTTATTCGCTGTTTCTAAGATTGCAGGACTTGTCGTATTTCCAATCGTATTATTAGTGGAAAGAGCTTTAAGCTCTCTTAACCTCTTAGACTTGACACCAGTGTATGCAGACGATTGCACCATTACATCATCGTCAAATCCCTCTTCACTTTCAACTTTTATATCTTCACCGTTCGGAAGAGAAGGTATTGACGTTAGTCTGGCGCCATTGAATTCTTTCGAGTTGAGCAAGGAGTTTGCCGCGAGGATTGCTGCCTTAGCCACATCATGTGAGGAATTCGAGGCAACGCTTCCACTACCAGAAGGTTTGCCCACTGCAGCGCTCTTCAAGGTGGTGAGAGAACTCGTCAATGATGAAGCATTTGAGGGAAGATGTTTCAGAGGAAGAGAAGTCTTCATGTTGTCAGTGAAAGCATAATCGACTTGAGACGATTCTAGTGAATCTAATGTTGAGACAAATCCAGTCCTTGCCATATTCATCTCCCCACCTATTCCTCCTCCACCAACATGTGGGAGATGTGAGCTTTTTCCTACCATTGTCACAAAGGTTGATGCAGTAGTTGTAGACGCTGATTCAATTCCAGGATGTTCATAAAGAGGTGTTAATTTCGTCAACGTGTTGAGATTCGTACTTGTCAGTAGATTGTGAGCACTTCCACTGTTACTGCTCATCGATAAGGGCATATTAATAATAGCATTTGTTTTCTTGGCTAATGATTCCATAGTGTGAGACATCTGAACTTCTTTCTGGAAGGTAAACTCGGGTGTGCATAAGAGACAATTCCTCAGAGAATGTGTCTTACAGAGATTATTCTGACGACTACTGGCTCCATCCCGATCGTATTCATCACGACTTCGTGAGGTACTCTCACCAGTCATTGGGGTGAGGATGGTCCGAGAGTAAGGAAGATCTAAGCCCCCAGGTGATGCCTTCCTGTCTGTGTGTAAGGGAGTGTTGAAAGCTGAAGAAGAGGCAGGTTTCTCATAGATATGACCTGACGAGGCAAATGAAGTAGTTGGATTAAAAGCGCTCACTGAGGAAACAAATTGATTCGATTTTTCAGTTCTTTGAGAGTCGTGGTCATTTTCATCTTCCTCTTGCTCGTCATTACCATCATCATTTCCTCCAAACATCGCGCAAAGGACACATTCTTCTAAACCATGCTTGGCACACTTCGCACTCTTTACTTTCCTTTTAGTCTTCTTATTGGAGAATGTGGACGAAGCAACCTGAGGTTGAAGCGAACTGAATGAGGCAGTCTGCTGTTGGAATGACGAGGCGATCGATGAAGTTGGAAGGGGCTGTTGGTAGGCAGAAGTTACAGAATTTGCTTGTGGAGTCGTAATAACCATGGAGGGATCAAGGTAGGTATTAAGTTGATATGCTGGTGCGGTGTTATTAGTGTTATTGGGTTGGGAAGTGATACTGCTTGCAACAGTGCCGCCTTTCTTCGCACTGTTGTTGATCCCTTCACTGCCCGGGAGTGTGGCAGTGGAATTAAAGCTCATAATAGTGGAGGGAGGATAAACGTTTTGAGAAGTATGAGCCGTGGAGTAAGTGTTAGGATACGATGCCGACTCGTAAGAAGCTGTGTTATTTGCTATAGTGGAGTAAGAAGGAGGTTGTTGCTGGTATTGATACTGCGACGGCGGTTGCTGATATTGTTGTGCTTGCATCGGAGGCGGTTGTTCATGTAAATGACGAATTTGATCTCTTAACTTCTTATTCTTTTCCTTTAGTTTTTTATTCTCTTGCTCTATTTCAACCATTCTCGTCTCTAATTGTTCTAATCGGTCTTTGAAACCTTCACACTGAGAGCATTCTCCAACTGTCACCGTCATTGGAATCATTCCACCTTCTCCACCACCATTGTTACGAAGTGAAGGACCTGCTGTACTAACACCATTATTTGCCTTTAACTCTTGTAACTGCTGCTGAAGAAGTTTTATATGTCTTTGTGCTTCAACAAGAGAGATTTGTTCAGTAATTCCAACATTGGCTGTTAATGTAACTTTCACCTTTGACGCTCGACTAGCAAATTGTAAAGTGGAATAATTCTCTTCCATATAATCAGTGTCGGAATGGATAGTTGCAACAATAATCGATTTTCCATTCCCGCTTAAAGTGTTTTGTAATAAGCGCGTTAAGACAGAGTCACGAAAGGGAATATGCTTATTCGCCATTGTACTGCCTCGACTATCCAGTGCAGTAGTATTGGAGGGTACTGTTTCGATGAGTTTCGCAATACAGTTCCCTAATACGTGAAGAGAAGTATTGATATTCGTCATTTCCTTGACTTGCGCTTCTGTCTCCGCCACGCCATTTACTGACAATGATGGTCGCCATTTCTCAGATCCCGCAAGATCAATCAAGGATAATGTTGATCTTCGAATAATCTTTAACCCCCCGTCATTACTAGTACCACCATTCTTACCACTACCACCACTTCCTTCTTCCTCTTCCTCGATTGAAACAAAGAATTGAACAACTGTATGACTTCGAGAAGAGATATTATTAAAATCTGTTGCACGTATTACTTTATTTTTCATGGATTTCTTAATCAGATGGAAGGCTTCTTCCTTTGAGTCGATCTGATAGACGGAGATTCCCCGAACGTAGACTGTAGAAGATTGTTGGTTATTCGCTTGAGACTGATGATGATTTGACCCAAATTCTCGTAATGGTAATGGATTCTTTCGCTTTTTATCAGTTAAGAGATCATAAATCTTTTCATTGTATATTTGTAATATCTGACAACCTAAAAGTTCAGTGTATGAGGAAGGGAAAGAAGAGAGGATTAAACAGGGAGGACTTACTGACGGAATAAATGAAGCCAGGATTACTTTCACATTTACTTTCAAGGGTTTCAAATAAATCAGCGATACATCGAGGTATGATTCCTAAACTCTCTGAGGTTGAGGAAGATGACGTCTCTTTCAAAGGATCATTCATCGGTAGAACACTATCGTTATCACTATCTGGATTGTTTCCATCATGATTAGATGTAATACTTTGGTCATCGTTCAAGGTTGTGTCGAATGGTTGAGATTGAGTCATAGAAGCTCCTTGCTTCTGAGAAAAAGGGACAGTGCTCTTGTTCGTCATCCCCAATGGATCAGCAGGGGTAGTTGTATTCTCCCATCCTTTTCCGTACATTGTATACGTCTTTCCTGTATTTGTTTGACCATACGTCATAATACAACAATTTATTCCATTCATCACATGTTCGGTAACGTTGCAGCCACTGTAGATATACTGCTGGTCGGAATTAGGGCCATATACCTTTGTGAAAGTAAATTCAGCTTGTGTTTTATTCTTTGGTCGAGGAACGTAAACTTTCCCTTGTTCTTCATCAATCAACAGGTTATTATTGTCATTATTATTGTGATTACTGCTTGAGGACGTTGATGGGCGAACTCGTATCAATACTTCAATAGTTTGCGACATTATCCCTTTCAAAGCTTTCTCCTACTTCAAAAATACCATAATCAATACAAATTTCTTCAGATAAATGTCTCCAAGCGAATAATTTCAGTTAAGTTTCTTTTGTTTTGATGAAAATAAAATTTAAAACTGTCAAAAAGCGCTGTAACGAGATTTTGAAAAGCGCTTCTTCTTATGGGATTTCGTAAAAATGAAAGTTTCTGGATCATTACTGGATTTGATAGGGAGATCTGCACTTCTAAGACTCTCGAAGAGAATCTATGATGGGCCTGGAACCATTTATGCCTTAGCTGAATACCTTTCACCTGGAGGAAGTATTAAAGATCGAGCAGCATTGCAAATCATCGAAGATGCTTATCAGCAAGGAAAGTTAAAGCAAGGTCAACCAGTTATCGAAATGACAAGCGGGAACATGGGTGCTGGGTTAGCAGTTGTATGTGCTATTTATGGAAATCCATTCTATGCAGTCATGTCTTCAGGTAACAGTGCGGAGAGAAGGAAGATTCTTGAGGGTTTAGGCGCAAATGTAATCCTAGTCCCTCAGGTGGATGGAACTCCTGGAAAAGTTACCGGAAAAGACATACAAGCCGCAACGGAAGAAGCGATTGTTTTGTCACAGAAATATCAAGGGTTTTACTGCGATCAGTTTAACAATCTCTCGAGCATCATTGCCCATCAACGAACTACAGGCCCAGAGATATACAGTAAGCTTCAAGGGAATATCCATGGATTTGTTGCGGCGGTTGGGAGTGGTGGTACGTTTTTAGGCACTTCTGGCTATTTGAAGTCCAGAGATTTGAAAATTCGTTGTGTTGCAGTAGAACCTTTCGGTGCCGAGGTTCTTGCTAAGAAGCCAGTGGTGAAGCCCCAGCACATAATTCAGGGAATTGGATATGGATTCATTCCTCCTCATTGGGATCCATCTTTAGCTGATGATGTTTATGCTGTATGTGATGACGAGGTGGCAGAAATGAGGAGGAGATTGGGCGAGAAAGAAGGGATTTTCGTCGGATTTTCTGCAGCTGCAAATGTTGTTGCTTCAATCAAGTTATTGTCTTCGGGGACTTTACCATCCGAAGATCCTGTTGTTGCGACGATATTATGCGATCATGGTCTTAAATATTAGAATAGATAATCTTGATACCTTCCTTCCGAAGGTATTATATATTATATTGGAAACCGCTTTTAGAATGGAAGAATTATAGTATTGAAATGTCGGAAATTAATACTTGAAATGAAGTAAATCTAATCTTTAGTTCATGAATGTTCCAATCAGAATGAATGTTTTGGAAGTATTGTTCTATTAAAAATTTACAATTATACAACCCCTAGCTTCAGAACAAATAAATTTTACTTTCTTAATTCCTATTCTGATTTTGTTGGATCACTATTTTGTTTAATTCGGTCATCCATATGCTTCCACATACTTCCTCGTTGCACTGGTGAAACAACTTTTGGACGATCGCCTTCGTCAACTTGCTTCTTTGCTTGATAAGGAATATAACCTGCTGTAATCGATAAGACAGCGACAGTGAAGGCGATGCCGCCTGCTATAATCTTCTGTTGTTTGTTCATTCTTCGAGAAGAGAATGAATTCATACCGAACAACAAACGGTAAATACCGTGTAGTTATCGATAACATACCGATTCAAAGTCGAATTAGTTTTCAATATTTTACGATGCAACTATTTTAACAAGTTTTGAAAAAGATTCACAACTTCCGACGAAATTAAATTATTACACTCGAATGCTGTTAGAGTTAGAGGTATTACTGTTGGTGTTCACGGGTTTTTATCTTTTCGTTGAAGCCTCAACCGGTTATGTGCATGGTCTTTCAAACAATCAATACTTTGCTTTGTATGATTTTTATAACGCTACGAATGGAGAGTGGTGGGATTGGGGTCCTTCAAGAACAGGTAAAATTTGGAAATTCAATCAAACAGCTAATCCTTGCTCAAGCGGATGGCAGGGATTGACCTGTCAGTGTTCTAAATCTAAGGGGAAAACAAATTACAATAATTGCACTTTGTCTCAAATTAGTTTGAGTAGCTATAATCTTACTGGAACTATTCCTTTTTCATTTGGAAACTTATCCAGTTTAACTTTCATCAGCTTGTCGTCCAACCAAATTAGTGGTCCTCTACCGGAATCTTTTGGGAACCTTCAAAAGCTCAGTAACTTTTATATCAGTTACAATAAATTGACGTCTTTACCGAATTCCTTATATAAGTGTTCATCACTTGTGAATCTTTACTTAGCTTACAATAGTATCAATGGAACGATTTCTCCTATGATATCCAACTTGCAGCAACTTAGCGGATTATATTTGTACAACAATTTCTTCTATGGATCCTTACCAGCAAGCTTCTACAATCTTACCAGTATGGCTAGTTTAGAAATTCAATACAATTTCTTTACGGGCACTATTTCGGATCAAATAGTAAAGTGGAGTAAGCTTGTTACACTTTATCTCAATGACAATTTATTTTTCGGAACGATTTCCGCTCACTTTCCCGGTTCTCCGATAAAATTGGGCTACTTTAATGTCGGAAACAATTTATTTTCAGGCCCCATCCCCTCCAATTTGAAATCTGCCAAATATCTAGATATTTTGGGGATTGAATCGAACTCTTTCGCCGGAGTATGGAATCTTGGAAACGATGTTACTTATTTGACTTACTTGAGTGTTTCAGACAACTTTCTCCATGGTAACATTACCGATGCTGCATCTTTCATTAACTACGGTTACATCACTAACTTCGACATTTCATTGAATACATTTACCGGGGAAATTCCTCCCGTCGAACAGCCCAGTGGTTTTAAACAGTCAAGATGCAGTTTGACTCTGACTAGTTTGGTTTACAGTAATAACTATTTATCAGGAAGTCTACCGCATATTATATGTACAGCTTCCAATATGAACATAACTTCCTTTGGCAACAATCAATTGAGCGGAATAATTCCAACAAATTATTCAGTTTTTAAAAGTTCTGATGAGTTCTATTTGAATAATAATTATTTCTCTGGGTTTCTTCCTGATGTATTAGCAGTATTTACTCCATCCGACATTCAAAGTTTAGATTTAAGTACTAATAGCTTTACTGGGAGCATTACA
>VFQN01004583.1_pt1 | contig 18113 bp, 13 predicted proteins | sample 3512371 | NCBI WGS metagenome assembly VFQN01 (sample SAMN10412370, study PRJNA504923) | tailings metagenome | isolation source: Replicate 2 from Balatoc abandoned mine | place: Philippines: Itogon, Benguet | collected 2017-08-28 | reverse complement strand
GCAGGAAACCTAGGTTTCCGCTACTCCGCTACGCTACATGCGGAAACCGTCAGTTGTCTGTAGCAGAACCCAGAACTCTGTACCGTACTGTCCTCGTACGGAACTGGCTATAGCGCTGTTGCTCGTCCTGTTGGGACCAGGCCTATTGGTCCTGGCGGAAGAGGCTGGGCGTTGGGGACTGGAAGGAGGCCAGTATCTGTAATAAAGAGGATGCTTACGCCGAAGCCGCCAGCCTGATCCCCCGTAACGTTGACATCAGGGGAGCTTCCCTGCTTCCCACATGCGTTCTGAGCTAGCCCAACCCTATAAGGCACACATTCTGCACATTTACACTTTACATGTCCTTGCAAGGCTACGTCACCATTGTACTTTAATACCGAATGCACTTGGCTGACCTCGTCGCGGGCAGCAGGTTCAAGTCAGCGGGGCACAGGCAGGGGCACCACAAGACCACGTGGCGTGTTAGGTGTTCTTCTCGGCGTGGCTCGGGGCCCCCCTCCGCCATGGCACAAGACCAGCAGTCTACATGAGCACAGACCGTACGCGTGCACATGCACATGCTTCAGACCCACCTCCAAATGAAAGACAGTGGTCAGTGGTCTCAGGGCAATAGCCAACCAAAATGCAGAACGCTAGGCAGACCAGTGTGTCACGCAAGCTCTTGCATACGGTATGGCACCACACCACCAGTGGCGGTTACTAAAAAGAACAGCACGACACGATGCCCAGCGAGCCACTGACGTGACTTGATAACTCCAAAAGGATGCACTGATCAGCCCTCGCCACAACCTAAGATGCTTGCGGCAGGGCCCTGCCAACGTAACGCAACGTAAGCCACACCCTACGCTGCTCTTAAGCGTGCACATAGCACGGTAGCACTGCACCGTATGGACCTTTGTTGTATGTTTTATGAGCACCACATCACACCCAGCCTATGGACTCAAGGGGCAACATTAAAACATGCAGAAACAGGGCGGTCCTCACGTTCGTCACATATTGCACAAGCACACAGAACCCTTGACATATTGTACAGACGGAGGGGAGCAGCGATAGTCACGGCCACGCATTGTGCAACAAGCTCTTTCCAGGCAAGGAGTGCCGGTTGCCGGTTGCAATGCTGGCTAGTGGGCGTGTGACCAGCCGCGACATGCTCCCCTCCGAGCGACCTTCATAAAGAGCAGCCGGCTGCATACCACAGCGTTTATTCTATTGATAAGCCAGGTGCGGAACCTATACGACGCAAGTGAAGATACATTCTACGCTCTGACGTGCGACGTGATGCCATGTCAACGCGCTGTGCTGTGGTGCAGGCAATCCACCACCCGCCACTCGGTTTGCTACCACCCACACATAACATGCCATGCCGCACGCGCAGCCACGACTTGCACTTGGCACATATCCTCTTGACAGCGATCCGATCACCAGCCAGGTGCTGTAGATCGTTAGGTGTGACTCTCAACAAGCGACCACGGGCCGCGGTTAGCGGCAAATAGGCAATGCACAGACGCCGCCCTTACAGCCACACCACTTCGTGCGCCTCCACGACTAACCAACAACAGACGAACCGTGTGTCATAGCCGTTGTTCCAATCCCTCCACGTTGCGATGTACAGATAACCCCTTGGTCGCCTCGCGCGCCAGCCGCATCACATGACCAGCATACATGTATCGCAGCCCTGCCCCCAATTGCTCGCGCGCCCAGATGCAGTTGTCTCCCAAATCCGCGAGCAATGCAGGCAGGGCGATTACGGTAAGCCAAGACCGTCACGCGCACACCATGCGAAACCAAACACCCCACACATGCTATGCTTACGCACCACGAACCACCATGGGCCCAACATGCTGCGCCACAATGCACACAACGGGAATCTCGATTCTCTTCTCGCCTTACGCCTCAGGACACAACTACATTGTCTTCTCTGCTAGCGTCACGCCGTCACCGCACCCCAGCACTCACACCACCAAGACACCTGCAGCAGCTGGATGCAGCCCATCACCTGGCTGCTGCTGCTTCCGCTCCTCTGCATCGTCATCGTACATCCCCTCACCGCTACCATCGCTGTCCCGCCGGCCCGCCCCGTCAGACCCCCCTCCGCTCTCCTGCCCCTCCGGCTTTGCCCCAGCCAGCAGCCCACCAACACTTACTGCCGCAGCGCCTTCTTGGCACCTCATCCCACACGCTGCAGCGGCCAGCTCGCTGCCGCTACCACCGCAGCTAGCACACACCCCTTCGCCGAGTCCCGCAGCCCCCTGCCCTGCCGCCACCGCCCCCGCGTCCCTTTGCGGTGCACCCTCGCAACGCGGCTCGCTAGCAGACACCTGCTGCACCTCAACCGAGGACCCACACGTCCCTGCAGCAGCCCCCACCGCAGGCCGCGGCGCCCCGCACTCTCCCCCGCCACTGCCCTGGCTGCCCGTTCTCCGCCGGACGCACCGCCCCGCGTCGCCGCCGCCCCAGCCCCCTACAGCGCAGCCCTCCTGCCCGCTGCTCCCCTGCAGCTCCGGAGCTGCCTCCTCCACCTCCTGCGCCTTACGCTTCGCCGCACCGCCGCCGCCAGAGCTGCAGCAGGCCGCCCGATGTGGCCACAGCACGCCGCCCTCCTTGGGCACCTCGCGCTCCGGTACCGCGTTGCTGCTCTGATGGAGGCTCGTACCCAGAGCAGGGGCGGGCGGAGGCGGTCCCGCCCCGCAAACCGCTCGTGCAGGCATAGCTGCAGCCGCCAAAGCTTGGAGTGACACACAGGCAGATGCGCCATGTACTCCTGCTTTCGCATGAGGCTGCTGGTGCTGCTGCAGCTGCTGCCACGTGGGGTCCTCGCCGCTCTCGCTGCAGCCGCTCTCAGGCTGTGGCACCGCAACCAGTTCTGGTGCTGGCGCTACGAACCCGCCATACAAGGCTGTCGGCCCCAGGGCAGCTAGCCCGTGCTGCACCTCGGTGTCAGGGTCTGGAAGCTGCTCGTCGGCGAGGAGGGGGCAGGCGGCCTCCGGCTGCGCCAGCCGGCCTGCTGGAGGCATTGGGGACAAGGAATAGGGGCGTTCAGGCAGGCAGAAAGGAGAAGCGCCGGTTGAAAGGCAGCAAAGAGCTTATGACAGTGGCCGCTGTTCCTGCTGCCCCCTCGGTGGGCCCCAGTATGTGCATGCCAAGAGGGGTCAGCAAGACTCTTTGACTTCCTGACCGGCACACTGCACCATGCAAAGTCCAGGACACGCAAGCAAGAGCACTCGTCCAAGGTACGCGAAAGCGTGAACCCCGACCCTCACCTTGCGCGTCACAGCTCCACCCTTCGCTTCCAACCAGGGGCGGCGGACCCGGGCTCCTCTTCACGTCCACGCCCAGCCCCTGCCAGCCACCCGTCCCAGCCGCAGCAGCACCACTAGCAGCGGCAGCGCACCCGCCGACCAGAGTGCTGTTGCACGCAGGCCCTGCCGCTGCCGCCTCCGACGCTGCAGCCGCCGCCACCACAGCCACAGCGTGCACTAGGGACGCTGACGCGGGCGCAGAGGGCGCCGGCAGGGCACACATGTCGGCTGCAAACGACCGGGCGGGGCTGCTGCCAGCCGAGGGCCCAAGCAGCGGTTCATGCCTGCTTGCCCCGGTGCCACCCGCACCAACGCCCGCCCCGGACCAGGCGTGCGAGGCCTCTTGCTTCATCTCAGCCTCCTGCTGCCCCTTGCTGTCCGCTGGCCGGTGCACCTGCTGTTGCTGCTGCTGCATGCTGTTGCGCCATGCGTACTTTACACGCATGGCCGGGGGAAGGGATGAGTAGGCTGGGAACTCCCTTGGCAGCTGCGCGCCCTCACTCTTAACGGGTTGTGCAAGAGCAGCTGGAGCAACGTCAGCAGCAGCAGCCCTGCCGCCACCGGCCTCAGCCCTAGCCTCAGCGATGGCCCCAGGTGCGGCAGGGCAGGCCAGCACCGAGCCCGCTGCACTGCTGCGCCGCGCGCTGTCGTGGCCATCGAGCGCAGTCCACCGGGCGTGAGAGGCAGCTGCACGTGGGACTTCCGCTGCGGAACCTGCGCCGCCGCCGCCGCTGCTGTGGCTGTAGCCGCTGTGACCAGGCGCGCGGGACGCAGGCGGCCGCACAGACATGCCCAGCCCGCTCCTGCTCGGACTGCCTGTGACCGCGGCAGCTCCTGCATGGTGCCGGTGTGCAGGGTGCTGCGCCGTCTGGGACGTACCCCCATCGCTTCCGTGGCCAGAGGAGGGGTGGTACTGCCGCTTCCGCGGTCGCTGCCTCGGCAGCGGCCCTGCTCCTCCTGCCGCAACCACCTCCAACGGCAGGTGTGCAGACACGGGCCGGGGCACAGCCTGCCCACCAGGCCCCTCCCTCCCGGGGCACTCGTCCGCAGAGGCCGCTGCCGAGTCGCTCTGCTCCGCCCTGGCCCCGCCCTCGGACGCCTGCAGCAGCCGCTGCAGCCGCTGCTGCCGCGCCCACTGCTCCGGCCGCGCAACCACCAACCGCCCGTCTGCCGTACGAGTCAGACCCACGGAGCCGCCCTCCGGCACCCCCAGGTCCCGCATGAGGCTACCTGCACCGTTAAGCGCCGCCGAGCCGCGCCCGTAGCACCTCAGCACGATGCCGCTGTAACGCTGCAGTGGCGGGTGCTCGTGCTCCTGCTGCTTGCCCTGGTCCTGACCGCCCTCCGCCGCTGCCGTCGCCGCCGCGAGCGTCGGCGCTGCGTACACCTCCACAGGGACGCTCTCCGTCATAGACCGCTCCACTATGTCTGCAAACAGCACCTGCGCCGTCGCTAGGTGCAGGTACAGCCGCCACTTGCTCCAGCGCGCCGTGTACACCTGCGGGCCATCCTGTGGGGCCGGGCTGCTGCCGTACCCTCCCTCCGTGCCGTACATTGACGGCCCGCCGTACTCTCCGTCCGTACCGGCCGCGCCGCTGTCCTCCGCGCCCGTGTCCGTCCCCATGCCTGAGGTGCCAAAGTCTGTCGAGGCAACGCCGTTGTTATCCCCGGACAGCGTTGCATGGTCCGGAGTGGTGGCGTAGCCTGGCGCCCCGCCAGCCGAGGCCGCCACATGACCCCGCCTATGCCGGGAGCCCGACGCGCCTCTGCTGCCGCTGCGATGCGAGCCGCTCGAGTGCTGCCGCCTGGCAGAGGAGCCTGCGAGCAGGCCTGCTGCTGCCGCCGCCGCAGCTGCCGCCGCTGCGGCGGCCGCGCCCGGGGCCAGGGGCGGCTTGGGTCGCTTCACGCGCTTGGGCGCCGGCTGCTCCATGTCCGCAGGGGCCGTGAGGTTGCGCGGCTTGGGCGAGCGCCGGGGCCGGCCCAAGACACCCATGGCTGCCGCCGCCGCAGCCACGTGGCCGGCCCCGGGTGCCGCCCTGTCTGGGTCCACGGCCGCCGGGTGGCTTTCCTGCTCCTGCTGGTGCTGATCGTGATGCTCATGGGTAAGGAGGCTCTTCTGCTCGGTGTCTGCTGTGGTGTTCCGCGCCTGGTCGCCCGGTACTGCTCGCTGTGGAGCGGCGTCGGAGGTCGCCAAGCAGGCGTCAGCCGTCTCGACATCAGTGGCAGGGTCGTCAGGGCCGTGTTGCTGCTGCTGCATGTGGCCACTGCCCGTAGAAGCTGCGTCTGCTGCAACAACCTCACCGCCAGGGTGCTGCTGCTGCCCCTCATCCATGGGCTCAGGCTTAACCTCGCCCTGCACTTCCCCTGCAGCACCCGCATCCCCCATCTCCTCATCAGCTCCCTGCTCCTGTCCCCTAGCCACGCCCTGCTCCTGCCCTTCCTGCTGCTGCTGCTGCCTCCCCCCGTCCTCGCCATCCTCGGCCAGGCCTGCAGCCCCGGCCCCAACCCCATCGCCAGGGGTCGTCACGCGCGCCAACCGACCCGGCGCCGAGGACACCCCATGCCGCGACTTCGGCGGCAGGCCCGCAGGCTGCCCTCCGCCCCCGCCCTGCTTGTCCTTCTGCTTCTTGGCCTCTCCCCTGTTGCAGCAGAACGCAGGGTGCACCGCCACCACCCGCCCGCTGCCATCCGGCCACAGCATCAGCTGCACGGTGCCCCCGTCCGGCACCCCCAGGTCCCGCATGAGGCTGCCAGCCGACTGCAGGTACCAGTACGTGCTCCGGGGGCGCAGGGTCACGCCGGGGTACGGCCTCGGCTCGTCCGTACTCGAGGCGCAGCCGTACACCAGGACGCTCTGCGGCTGCTGCCGCGCAAGCGGCTCGAGGTCCGGCCAGAAGGCACGGACCGTCTCCGTGGACAGGTACACCATGCGGTGGCGCCACGTCAGCACGTGCTGGTCCGTGCCGCTGCTGCTGCCGGGGCCAGAGGCGGTGGTAGCGGCGGGGGCAGCGGCGCCGTCGTCATCTGTCGTGTCGCGGTCAGTACCGGGCAGGCTGTGCGGGTCGTTGGGTTGGTGCTGGGGGTATGGCGAAGGCGAGGCGGAGCGGGCGGCGGCGGACGGGGAGCGGGAGCGGCCGCTGCCGGCGGCGGCGATCGCAGCTACCCGGTCGCCGCCGCCGCCGCTGCCACGGACCCTGCCGTGTTGCTTGTGGTCCTGCTCCTGGTCCTCCTTCTGGTCCTCGTGCGGCTGCTGGTGGTGCTGCTGTCCGTCGGTTTCCTCCCCATCCGACTCCAAGGCCCTGCGGCTCTTCTTACGGCAACGCACAGGCCGGGGGCACAGCGGGTCCGCCTCGTGCAGTGCAGCAGCCTCTTCGGCCTCCTCCGCACCCATATGCCCATCCGCCGCATTACCGCCCTGCGCATCCGCTCCCACCGCCTCCCGCTCCAAGTCACCCTTGCCCTCGCCGCTGCCTCCTGCGCCGTCTCTGCCCTGGCCCTGCTCCTCTTCCCCACCAGACTTTCGCCCGCTCTTCCTCTCAGCGCTTGCCCGCAGCGACGCGCGTTCTATGCCGCCCGCTGCCGGTGCTGCGTCCTCCTTCCCGCGTCGCCCCTCCTCAGGGACCTGCGCCGCTTCCACCTCACCTGCAGACACGGACCCTCCGAGGTCATCATCCTCTGATGAGGAGCTGCCGCTGTCTCCGCCATCCTCGCTCTCCGCGTCAGCCCTCCGCCGCGACCGCGCCGAGCTGCCACCGCCCTGCCGCGACCGCCTCGCATCCACCTTTTGTCCCTGCCCCTCCCCTTTCCCCTGCAGCTGCTGCTGCTGCAGCTGCGCCCCCTGCTGCCTCGTCTGGACCTGCGGCTTGGGGCCCGCCTCCTGGTGCTGCTGTTGGTGCTGCTGTTGGTGCTGCTGCTGCTGCGCCGGCCCCTCCTCCTCCAGCTGCTTCGCTTCCGCCTCCTGCAGCTCCGGCACGTCCCACCCGTGGGTCAGCAGCACGTGGCCGCCCGCCTGACGCGTCAGCCGTACGACGCCGCCATCGGGCACCCCCATGTCCCGCATGAGGTTGCCGATGCCGTTGAGAATCCAGCGCTTGTCGGTCGACGTCAGAGACAGCGTCGCGTTCGTGTAGCACTGCAGCTTGCCACCGCCAGGCATGCGCGCCCACAGCAGCACGGGCTGCTTGGTGTTGCCCGGCTCCCACGCCATGCCGTCGGGCATGTGCGGGCACGCCAGGCGCACCGCCGCCGCCGGGATGCGCAGCGTGCGGTGCTGCCAGCGGAGCGACACGCTGTTGTCGCTGATACACGACGCAGCGGCGGCGGCAGAGGCGGCGGCGGCGCCGCTGGGCTTCGCCACGACGCGCGACTGGCTGCGGTCCCGGGCAGCCTTGCCGCCGCCACCCCCGCCGCCACCACCACTTGCGTGCCCTTGGCCGCCGCCAGGGCGCTTGACCCCCGCCGGGGCGCGGGTGCTGCCCGCCGCCGCCGCTCCCGCGTCGAGGCTCCACAGCACCGCCGCCGCCTCCGGGGTGGCCATGTCGTCCGCGCCCCCGTAGCCTAGTATGCTCAGCAGCACGCCCGCTACGAGCGCCTCCTCGTCCTCAGCCTCCCCAGCCTCCGCAGTGCATGCAGCTGGAGCAGCGCGGCAAGGTGCCCCGGGAACGCCGTCGTGTGATGGCGACTCAGACTTGATCTGCTCCGCGCTGGATGTGCGTGGCAAGCCAACCTCCCCTGCTCCTGCTAGTGCTCCTGTCCCTGCCGCAGCCTCCCCGAGCTCCTGCTGCTCCTGCTTCACAACCGTGCTTGACTGCCGCCGTGCCTTATCCCCCAGCTTGGGACTAGACACGGGGGACTGCAGGCCATCTGCCCGCGCCTGCCGGCCTGGCGACAGGAGCTCACCCCGCGCAAATCCGTCCCCAGGCTTCTTCTTGCTGCTGCCCTTGCCGCCGCTCCTCGGCTGCGCCTCCGCCTTGGCTGCCGCAGCCTGCTGCTGCTGCAGCTGCTGTTGCTGCAGCTGCTGCTGCACCTCGTGCGCTTCCAGGCGACGGGCAACCAGCCGTCCGTCTGGCATCCGTGCGAGGCCCATGGCGCCCCCGTTCTCCACGCCAAGGTCCCGCATGAGGGCCCCCGCACCGGTGAGCGTCCAAGAGGTGCCTGCAAGGGCGCACCAGGTGTTCACGAGCGGGGTTTTGCGTTCGGTGTTGCGGTAGCAGCGTCGGCTACGCACTGCACGGCTGCTGGCGGGCACGCTTTGCCGCCACAGCAAGGACTGCACCTCTCCATCAACAACATGCAAACAGACGTACAACAAGTACTGCTCCTGTTGCACTAGCGAAAGGATGGTGTAGGCAAATGCTGCAAGTTGGGCTCGCAGCTGAGTGCTTGCGCCAGCGAGCGACTTGCGCTAAACCCTTAAGCGGGCACGCGCCGGCAGGCCGAGGTACCCACCGTGACAGCGCAGTGCTATGCCGGAGTATGGCTGAAGGGGCCCCTCCGCCGTCACAGAGTGTAGGATGACGCATTGGGCCTGGTATCGCGCGGGCGCCTCGAGGTGCGGGAACAGCGTCCTCACAACGCCGACGGTAAGTCGCGCCTTCTGGCCAGACCAAGCAACCCGCTGCGGCGAAGCCAAAGACTGCATGGCCTCACCGGCAGCGGCAGGGTCCGCTGCGGTTGCCTTCGACGTTGGGTCGCTGGGCTCAGTCGCTGGGCATTTCGGCCCGGCTTCTCCTTCAGGCTGCTGCTGCTGCGGCAGTGGCGCTGCAGCTGCTTCCACGACTGCATGACTTTCAGGAATGGTGCGACCATGGGCTGCTGCCTCCTCCGCCGCAAGGGTCTCCGCGGTGGTGTCCTCAACGTCCGTTGACATTGCTGTTGCGCAGAACGCTGACGCCAAGCGTGAGAGCTCGCGGCGAGGTCGTCCGCCAAAGCAGTAGCTACTTTGCTATATTACTATCGCTTTGCGTCACTGGGCTGGTCGCCGCGAGAGGAACTTCGATGCCACCCGGCCATCGTTCCAACCTGCACGTTTCAACGGGGGAACGGGGCCGGGATAGTTACTCACACCTCTGAGGAGAAGCTGGCATAAGGCATGTGCGAGCTGGCCTTGCTGGGCACGCTAAGCGACGGTAATGGACGCAAGAAAGGGCAGGCGGGTGGCAAGGCAGCGTTAAGCTGCGCTGCTGCTGCTGCTGCCACCGCGCTCCCATCTTCCTCGAGTTAGTCAGGGAGCAGGGCCTTAAGGGCAAAGGGCGCCTGCCGCGTATGGTACTCGCTTTTGACCGCATTGGGGACGTGTGCCCCGCACCTTCCCGCCCGGCGCGCGATGCTACTTACCACAAGGGGCACTGCTATGTCTCTTCGTTTATATTTCTAGGTCAGTAGAAGCCCACGGCGACCGGCAGCAGCGAAGCCTTGACTTCTCGCCCTTTAGAGCGTCGGCACAGAATGCGCTTTGATGTGAGTACAGAACATATAAATGATTGCTATGTAAGCAAGTCAGCAGCTGGAGCTAGCTCTAGTCCCGTGCACATTCCCGTTAGACATGGCGCATTTTTGCTTTTCCTAACCTTTCCGCATCGCCACAGAACCTTTCCGCCATCCTCTACTTCAAAGGTAATACACAAAAGTTCATCAGTGTCTCTTGTTTGTTGGCTTGGAAGGCTCCTGCCCTTTCAACGGGTCTGCAGTGTCGAGACGGGAACGAAGCTAGGTTTCCGAGTCACATGCCCATTTTCGGCCTTTGCTCCCTGAACGCCCGACTATGCCGCAGTTCAAAAAACCCATTTGCCTGCCATCACCGTGTAAGGGTAATCGACGTTTAGTGCAACAGTCACAGTGGCTAACTGGCTATGGTCTCCGGCAGCCCTTCCACGCCCACACCGTCCACACCACCGTCCATGCCCGCAGCGAATAGCGCAGTCCCCCACGGAGCAACGGCCACCGCCAACACCCTGCATCAGCACCGCCGTCCCGCCCGCCCGCCGCTGCAAAGGAAGGCAGTACTGCTGTCAGCTCTCACAAGTGCCGCGCTGCCACCACCGCTTGTGTGGCCGTCAGGAGGAAGGGCAGCCGCCGCACCGACTGCAGCGGCGAGCACTGCAGCGGCTGTGGCCCCATGCCGCGCTCCACGCCCTCCACGCCCCCGGCAGCGGCAGCGGACTGCCGCCACGACTGCTTGCCCGCGCCCCAGGGTAAGGCTATAGCAGCGCGTGTGGCAACCTCCTATCCCGGCTGCGTAGCGCGAGGCATCCCCTTTGGCAGCCCCTCCACCTCAAGCGCCTGTCCGACATGTGGCACTCCGGCAGCAGTAACGACGAAGGAAAAGACTTCATTTCACGCCACCTACGCTGCTCCGGCTGACCCAACAGCGTGGCGACACGTGTCGAGTGCACCATGCACGACAACCACCACCTGCAGCCCCGCTCGATCGCTCGTCCACCGCAGCACCCCAGCACCTTCCTGCAGCTTCTCCCGCACGCCCACGCAGCCGTACAGCTCGCAGCCGGCCGTCGTACCTGCAAACCCGCACCAGACCCACGCGCCCCGGCTCCTCGGCCTGCTGGATGCCGTACACGACAGGCCTGCTGGATGGCCGTACGGCAAGCGCACGGCAGTTGCACGGCCCGCGGCACCATGACTGACGCCCACGGGCTGCTGTGGGACCACAGGCACATGGTGGCAATGGCTTCGGCCCGTTCGATTTCCACATGTGAAAGGCCCGCCTGTGGTTGGCCCACGACGGCAGCGCCCGCCACACCCGTATCGGTCGCGCTCCGGAACTCTTGGGCGAGCTATTGTACGACGAGCTGGCGGGCGGTGGCGCGCTGTGCGGGCGGGCACGAAGCTGGCCCCGGAGCTGCTCCGGCACGTGTAGTAGGTGCGCCACTGGGACGTGGTCCTGCGGAGGCGCGCAACGCATACGCCCCCCCGCCTTCCCATGCCGGCTGCAGCATAACCAACACGAGCACAATCCGCCGGTGCAACCGCAGCACTGACTCGGGAAGGACCAGCACAGCCAGCAGCAGTGGCGACAGCGGCGAGGTGGTGCGGCTGTGCCTGGTAAAGGTGTACGGTTGGTGACCCATGGGTCGCTCGTTCAGGTGCTGTGGAACCACTCCGCCGCGGCCCGCAACCTGGGCGTGCCCGTGCCGTGAACCCACGTGGTGCAGTCCCCCGTACACACGTGCCACGTGCTGGAGGAGCTGGAAGGGGCGGGCGCGCTCCTGCCCGGCCTGCGCGCGCACGGCTATTTGATGACGTGTGCGGGAAGGGCTAGGCTGGCGGCGGGGGCCCTGCGCTGGGCGCCGCTGCTGCCGGCGCCCAAGCTGGCGGGACCGGCCATGCGGCGCTCCCCAGGGGTGCGGCGGGTGTGGTTGGTGGCGCATGGGGAGGAGGAGGTGGTGGTGACGGGCCTGGGGTGTGGGTGAGGGTGCGGTCAGGGGTGATGAGGTGCGGCATGCGGCCCCGGAGCACGTGGCACCAGCCTTGGGGAGCGCGCTGGCAGCCGCGCGCGACGTTGGTGTGCTGGGGAGGGATAAGGAGGAAGAGGAGGAGGAGCAGCTGGCAGCGCTGGTGGCGCTGTGCCAGCAGCTATGTGTGAGTGAGGAGCAGCGGGCGGAGCTGCCGGCGGAGTGCATGCGGCAGCAGCTCGGGGCTGGGGGGCAGCTGCGGCGGCGTGGGTTTCCGCGGTGCGGGGTGGGCAAGGCCTTTCCTGCACAGCCACTGTATATCGGCATGTTCGGCAGTACCGTGGGGAAGGCGACGGAGCCCGTCCGGGGGATGAGGACGGGTGCGCAGGGGCTAGGGCGGGGGCTAGGGCGGGGGCAGGTGCAGGGGGTGGAGGGTTTTGTGGGTGCCTGAAGAGGTGGGTAGGGAGGTGTGGGAGGGGCTGCAGGCGCTGGTGCGGCAGTGCTGCCGGATGGTGCCTTCGCAGGGGGCTACGCTGGCGCAGGCGGACAGGCGGCTGGAGGTGATGTACGGGCAGTGGATGGGGACGTTACAGGGGTCTGGGGAGGAGGGTGTGGGAGAGAGGTGGCCGTGTGCAGGATGGGGGCGGGGCGCGGGGCTAGGAGGCTGTGCGGGTTTGTTTTTGGGCGGAGGTTCCAGGTGTATGGTTTGGCATTTGGCAGGCACGGTTTGGATGGCTGTGGTTCCTTATGGTGCATGCAAAGCATGACCGGGGCTTGCTGACCGGTCCTCTCCACGCGGCACTCTAGTTCCCATGCCTGGGTGATGTAGCTACGGCAGGAGTTTGCGCATCTTGGGCGCGCAGGTGCGACATTGCTTGCTACTCCCTTGCCTCAATGAAGTGGACCAGTGCTGAGCAGTGCAGTTGACAGCTAGCTTGGGCATTTGGTCAAAAGCGCTTCAAAAGGTACTCAGGACGTCGCCTCTGCATGCATTGCATTCACCCTAGGTGCATAGGGCTTGCCGGGTGCGAACGGCAAACAGAAAGCTGACGGTGCTGGGTGTACGACACATGAGAGGACTTTCAGTTATCATCTTTCCTTTAATGCTTGTCCCTTGATTGGGGGATCCAGGTTGTCCAGTGGACACCATCCACCAACCCGCCTATCCGTTCGCATGCTGTAGGGTAGCGCACGTGGGCGGCGCCGGCCCAGCCTCTCTTGACCCGTGACATGCTCGTAAGGGAGTGCGTGGTGGTGGCGCTATGCACAGCTGTAGCGCATCCGCACATGCAATGGCGCCCGTGGGCCTCTGTGGTGCCCCCTTCCGAACTATAACGAGGCCAGGTCACAAGCAAGGTGGTCACGCGGAGGGCGTGTGGCTAAGAGCCCTCGGTACTGGCCGTGCCCGACGTGTGCAATGGTGGCGCGCTTGCGAGTGCAGCCCAGTGCGCAGTGGCTGTGCTCCTGTGACGCGCCGTGAGTCAACTTCCTGAAGCAGCTTATTACCAACTTGCCAGTACTCTTATGGAGCCACCGACGCGGCAACAGTCCCCTGTGCCACGACCCAATCAAGGAGGAAGGCTGCCGGGCGCGATATGCAGCTGGGGTTTACGTGAGACCCATTGAGATGCAGCTGGAGTCCACGCGCTTCCAGCACCTTCTGACGGGCCTGAGGCGCCTGCAGTACCGTAGATCAGGTCACCAACAGGTCAAAAGGCGTTATCTGATGTATCGATGCCGCTAAACCTAGATGTTGGCAAACGATCAAAGCCAGTTGCCGTGCTTCCACCCACAGCCAACACACGACAACCTGAGTACTTGGCATACACAACTGCTGGGGGCACTGTGCGCATACGGAGCTAGCTACCCTGGTCACACCACTGTGTCATCCAGGGTAGCGCGGCCGCTGACTCCGGCCTCGGCAACCAAGGTGTACGACATACTTAGGGGAGATACTCCCTCCGGCCCTGGACATACTTACAACCGACATACATACTACCGAGCTTCAACCAACACGTAGCGTAGCGTCCTGCTCTCAACGGTAACACGCAAGCCACGTTCAGATTGCGTCCTGCTCTCAACAGACAGGCTAACATGGCCAACACAGCAACTCACAACCAGAATGAGTAACACGCGTCACCACACAACTTGAACCCTTCCCATCACCTGCTGCAAGTGGGATTGCGCCGTAAGCGCCAACTACAGTCGTCAGTGCAGTGTGAAAGAATGCAGGGAAGGCACATCTGCTGCCTTTCCCAAAACAATGCCGCCCGCAAAGGGGCTGGTTGTGGGATCTCGTGCGTGCGGGGCAAATACCCAGGCGCCAAAGCACCTGCATGTTATCCGAACACGCTTGCGGTATCAGCGTGTTGACATCTGAGTTTGAGGTTCGGCAGAGACGCCGCATGCCAAGCAAAGATGCACATGGCTGCCGCCCGCCAGGAAGTACGACTTCTGTGCTGTTGTCCTGCCGCCCACCTTCCGCTCATTTCAGCTGGCGGCGGGCGTGAACGACAACGCGCTGCACTCAACTGCACCGCCCCCACATGCGCTCCCTCCACGTCGGAACAACACCTCCATGCTGCTTCAGTTGAAGAGGTCCGTCCCCAAGCATCCACACAGCCGAAAGCTCGCCCAGCAAGCCAGTCCAAGCCGCTCACGACATGCGCTTTTGGTCGGCCGGCCCGAACCAGTTGTTCAGCAGGCCGAAGACGCTGTTCCCCACACGGGTCTCCACGCCCACCTCGAGCCTGGTCTGGAGGTTGGGGTGTGGCTGTTCGAAGTGGTGCTGAGTGTTGACTGGATCTGGGGGCAGCAGGGAAGGAATGGGGCAGCTCGGAACAGCTCCAAACGCAGTAGACAAGGGACGTCATCACACGCCAGGAGACGCAGTGGACCAGTACGGCATCGCGTATCGGTGCTTGTGCCGTACCATGCCCCAATCAGGGACAATACCGTACGCGCGCAGTACTGACCGGCGTGCTGGTCACCGGTAATATTTTTGTTCCTGTTTTAAGCAACGCCGTTCTGGCGCCACCTGTGAAGAGAAGCAAGCGGCGTGCATGCACGCTATGGGCACGCAGCCCCCTGCACGCCACCACGCACACCCAAAGGGCTATTAGCTCCACCATCCTCAGCTACATGGCTTCCTGCACCTGTGCACCCTGGAAGGTTGCACCCTATGGCTGCTGCCCATGCGGCCATGCGCACCTCCACTTGCGACCGCAACCGCGCACTCCCCGTCACGCCACGTGCCACACACCTGCAGGGCCAACGTAGCTCTCGAGCAGCGACGCCATCGAGTTGCTCACATTGCGGGGGGCCTCGAATTTGAGGTCGCTCTCCTTGAGCTCCTTGACGTCGGCATAGCCCAGGTGGTGGTGCGGGTGCGAGGGCAGGTTTGCCGGGGTGGTGTTGGCTGGGACACCCCAGACCCAGCTGGTCAGCAGCACGCCAACACCGCCGGCGCCGGCCTGCGGGGGGCGGGAGCGGGTGGGAGCGAGCGGCATGGGCAGGGTGCTAGGGTTCGGGTGCGGGGAAGCAAGTCAGCAGCTCGCTTCAGCGTGCGCCTGCACAGAATTTTGCAATTTCATCGATCACGTACGTAAGAGAGGGTAGTTGCTGACAGGCTTTCGGTGCAGGTAGCGGTTGTAAAAGACTTACAGCGGCAGCAGCACGACCCGGAGAGGCCATAAGGACCCTGGTGCAATCTTGGGAGGTAGATGTCGGTTGGTAGCCTGACGACGACCTGTGGGAGGGTCAGGCGCCGAGGGTGCAGCGGTCGTGCCAGGAAGGCGCAGGGCCATCTTGCTACCTGAGTGAGAGGGTCTCGGCGCAAGGAAGGTGCGTTTTAGGCTGCGCCAATTGCCTTGTTAGCGCAGAGCGGCAACTTCGGGTGCTAGTAACGCACAAGACCAAGTGCTGTCCACCGTGTGGTCACATAAGATGACGAAAGGGTTTCGCGACGGCAAGCTGAGCGTGCCGGGAGTGTGGGTCGCGAGGACTAAGCGCCACATGACAGCGCGTTTATAGATGCAAAATTGCTGCCATGAGCTGCTGTCGGCTTGCAAGGTGCTTTCAGCGTGTTGGACAGGTCTCCGTTGGCGTTTCAAAGCGTCGGCCCAGATCGGCCTGGAGTGTCCCCTCACCTTGGTGCGTATCAGCAAGCGGATTTGAGCTACCCTTGTAGGACTTCGTAGGCATCTTGCATGTACTGTAGTGGTCTGTGCGCGTTTTCGACCACGAGAAGAGCTTGAAGTTCCGGAACGCCCTGTGTCGTACGCCTGCTTCATAACCCAACGGAACAGCTTCTCCGATAGCAAGGAGAAGCTGAAGTCAAAACAATTTTAATATGGTGTATAAGCCGATTGCTCAAATGTGCGTTCCCGGTTGACAGGCACCTGGCCCCGAGACTGTGCGGGACGCACCTGGCCACACGGAAAGCAAACGCAGGCGGTCAGCACAGTGTAAGCATTTACAGGCCCCGGGAGTCGAAGGCCCTTGGCGGAGGCGCAACACAACACGTGCCTAACGGCTACAGGGGAGCAAAAGCTTGCTAGCAACGGTTGGTATGGGACCAATACATCGTCCTGGGCCACAGTCCAGTCTGCCAGAGGATATGCACACTTGCACAGGAAGGGATCACAGGTATCGTGGCATGCCTAGCTAACTGGCTGCCTCTAAGAGTCTACCATACGATGACAAGTACACAGAGTCCTCATTCGATCATTAATGCCGCGCAACATGTGCTTTGGGTAACGCAATCCTCACTACGCTCGTTACCTTCCTGCAGTATCACCGAATGCCTACACCAGGTCCCTCCACGTCATAGGCGCCCTGGGAGCCCGCACCTGCACCCCATGCCCCACAGCCCCATGCGCACCGCCCTGCTCCTCCTTAACCCGCACACCCGACTGCCGCTGCTCCAACCCCTTGCCACCTCCACCGGCCCCGTTCGCCAGCCCCTCCGCCCCCACGGGGATCCACGCCGAGCCCCCTGCCCGCCGTCTGGCACCTGTACCTTCCTGCTTGACCCCTGCCTCCCCCGCTCCAGGCCCCGCTCCAGAGCCCCCGCGGGTGCTGCCCTGTCCTCCGTGCGCCTGCCTCTTGCCGGCAGTCCCCTCAGAATCCATCCGAGGCTCCTTGCTACCCCGTTCAATGGAGCTGCCACGCCCCTCGCCCTGGCGCCGCTGGTCACGCTCCCTGTGCTGCCCAGCCGCTGCTGCTGCTGCGGCGGCCGCGGACTTGCCCGCCCCGGGCCCCACGCTGCCGTTAGCCGTGGGCTCCTCCTTGACGACCGACGGCACCACGCCCGCAGCAGCAGCAGCAGCAGCAGCATCATTACCAGCAGCACCACCACCACCACCAGCAGCAGCGGCTCCCCTTCCTCCCGCTGCGCTGCCGCCCTGCTCCCTGCCCATGCGGCCGTCCGCCTGGCCTGTCGCCGCGTGCAGCTGCCGCGTCCCCCGGCCCTCCTCATCCCCCTGGGCGCCTACCCGTGCCGACCCCTGCTCCTCCCGCAACTGCTGCTGCTGCTGCTGCTGCTGCTGTTGATGTCGCTGGTTGGCGGCCAGGATGCCATCCAGGTTGACGTCATCAAACTCCGCCACCTCCCACACCTGCTGGATTCCCCGCCACCAGTCTGCCCCGTAGTCCCGCAGCAGCTGCTCCCCCGGGTCGATGTCCCGCAGCGCCACAAGCACAGGCAGCACCAGTCCGCGCACGCACACGGGCACCACCTGTGGGAGGGGGAGGCGGCCCGGCCAAGGGTGCTGGGGTTGAGGCTGTTGAAAGTGCAGGAATACCCATTAAGCGCTACAGGAATAGGGAAATCCTTCGATGACCGGAGTGGATCTGGAAGGCACCGCCAGGGGCACTGACATCAACACGCAGGCACCATTGTCGTGGAAAGACCGAACTCGACCACCTTGCCTTCGTGCAGATTTTAAGCCGCTGGCTGCACGAGGCCTGGCACGCTCAGCCTACCGGTATGTTGCAGACCCAGCCTAGGGCCCACACAGCGCGCCTAGGCCTGATCGCAGGCAGTGCATTGGCCACTGTGGAGACGTCACCAGCCCCCATTCCCCCGTTTCGGTCTTGTCGAATACAAAAATGGTGCAGGTGAGCACCCAAAGTACCGAACGGTACGCGGTGCTGAGCCCGTGCACCCGCACGCACTAAGTACAAGCTATATCGCCACTATCGGTATGCTGCATGCTACCTTGCCATACCAGTACGGCATCTTTCACCCGCCCACCCACCAGGCAGTTGGCCTCCCGCTGCGGCTTGTCCACGTCGTTGCCCTCCTGCCAGGCCCGCGGGTTGACCCGTGGGTCGTTGGCCAGCGCCGCCAGGTTGCCGTACCCTAGCATGACTAGGTCCAGCGGGCTGGCGCCTGCAGGGC
>VFQN01004582.1_pt1 | contig 18114 bp, 34 predicted proteins | sample 3512371 | NCBI WGS metagenome assembly VFQN01 (sample SAMN10412370, study PRJNA504923) | tailings metagenome | isolation source: Replicate 2 from Balatoc abandoned mine | place: Philippines: Itogon, Benguet | collected 2017-08-28 | reverse complement strand
TTTACTACTACTCCCACTACCACCACCATCGCGTTACTAGTACTTTGTTTCCCCCCCGTGCCAACCCCCGGCCCACCCCCCATCGACCCCCTGCTGTCTCTCCCTCCTCGGCCCCGCAGGCGCTGTTCCGCACGGTGGCCATGATGGTGCCCGACTACGCCATGATCAGCGAGATCATCCTCTACTCCAACGGCTACCTGCAGGCGCGAGACTGCGCCAAGAAGATTGTGCAGTGCTACAAGCTGTGCTCCGAGCAGCTGTCCAGCCAGGACCACTACGACTACGGTGCGCGCTGGCAGTCGATTGCAGGCAGCGTGTCGTGCGTTGTACAGTCCTGCCCTGTGGAAAGTTGCGGACTCCTGGCGCGAAGCTGCTTTAGGGTTCCTCCCCAAGCCGAGCAGAGGGGGGTAAAGAGCTGTGGAGAGCGTTTCGTGGAGCCTGGCTGCCCTTCTCTGCTCCCTGTAGGATCGCCCTCAGGCATATGCGCGCCGTGATGGCTGCATGACACCTCTCCGCCTTCCAGTCAGCTGTGCGGTGCACCATTTAAATGCTTTGTTCCCATGTGTCCACGCAGGCATGCGCGCCGTGATGGCTGTGCTGCGCGCCGCCGGCAACCTCAAGCGCCGCTTCCCCTCCGAGGACGAGTTCGTGCTCATGCTGCGATCCATCATCGACGTCAACCTGTGCAAGTTCCTGTCGCACGACGTGCCGCTCTTCAACGGCATTATATCAGACCTCTTCCCAGGTGCGCACACGCAGTGCTGCGCGCCACGCACAAGCTCAGTCCGTTAGCTTAGTTGACAGCCAACACAATTGCTCGGTTGTGCCCCAATAACCACACCGTGCGTGCCACACCCCTGTTGCCACGGCCAGGCATGCTGCGCCCACAAACTACACCCATGTTTCCTGACCCTGTCTTGAGACATGCTTTGGTACCCCTGCACTGCATCCTACTACACCCCTGTTTCCACGGCCAGGCGTGGTGCTGCCCAAGCCCGACTACGGCGCCATGGAGGCGGCCCTCAAGGACGCATGCGCCACCCACAACCTGCAGCCCACTGACTACTTCCTGCTCAAGGTAACGCCAAAGCCTCCGCGCTGAATTGTGACCGGTTGACAAGCCCTCACAGCGCACACACGTGTCAATACTCAACACGCCCCTGCTCAGAGTTTAGCAAGCTGGCTTTTAGGTTCATTGGCGACATCCCCTGGCGGCTGACCGGCTCACCTCTTACCCTCCATCCCTGCCCTTCCTCGCCCGCAGTCCATCCAGCTGTACGAGATGATCGTGGTGCGGCACGGGCTGATGATCGTGGGTCTGCCCTTCGCTGGCAAGACCTGCAGCTACCGAGTGCTGGCGGACGCCCTCACGCTCATGGAGCAGCGGGGGCAGGAGGGGCAGCTGAAGGTGCGCAGGGGCATCAGGGGTAGCAGAGGTTGCTACTGGTGGAAATGATGCAGCCATGAGTGGGCACTGAAGTACGCAGATAGGATACAGCATGCTATTTTGGAGACATTCCGCGTGCATTCCGCGCAGGCCGAGTACCACGTCATCAACCCCAAGTCCATCACCATGGGCCAGCTGTACGGCCAGAACGACCCCATCAGGTGCGTGTGGGGTGGCGCCGGCGCATGCGCCAGCAAGACAGGAGTTTTAATTGCCGACATGCCGCAAAGCCCTTGCATGGGCCAGTGCACCGACAAGAAACGTACCATGTCTACGCCAGGACAACTTGCCACAGACCCGGAAAGGGCCCTGTACGCAAGCGCTGGCACTCGCCGCCAGCCACCTGGACAACTCCGCTGCCGTGCCCCCTCACCCCATGCTATGCTCTGTGCGGCCAGCCAACCACGAGTGGACTGCGCTTGCTCCAGCCACTTAGCTTCGCTGACGTGCCTATTCCCGTACCGAACATCCTGTGTGCAGCCACGAGTGGACGGACGGCGTGCTGGCGGTCACGTTCCGCCAGGTGGCGTCCAACCCCGAGCCGCACCGCAAGTGGCTGGTGCTGGACGGCCCCGTGGACGCCATCTGGATCGAGAACATGAACACCGTGCTGGACGACAACAAGAAGCTGTGCCTCAACAGCGGGGAGATCATCCAGATGAGCGCATCCATGGTGCGAACCTCAGGGCCGACCACACACATCACCGATGTCGTGGTATGAAGGTTGCACACACATGCTTTTAGGGCAAGGGCCTGTGCTACGCTCCCACTGATGCACCTGCTGGCGTGGAGTGGCACGCTGGACAAGTGGCCCCTTCCCGTCCACGCTTGCTCACACCTGTTGGGCCGTATCTTGCCGATCTGCAGAACATGATCTTCGAGGTTATGGACCTTGCGGTGGCCTCCCCCGCCACCGTGTCCCGTTGCGGCATGGTGTACCTGGAGCCGCACCAGCTGGGATGGAGGCCGCTCGTGCAGGTGGGTAAATCGCTTAGCGCCGGCATATGCACGCCCCCCTTACGGCCATCCTTTACGCACGTCCTCCTGTAACGTTGAAATGGATAGGTCCCTGTGCTTGCCGCATGCTGCCTACCGATGTTTGGCACCTTGCGCACCCCCACCCAACGCAGAGCTGGCTGGCCGCGCTGCCGGAGCACTTTGCCGACTCGGTGCGCTCCCACCTGCTGGGGCTGTTCGACTGGTTGGTGCCCGTCAGCCTGCGCTTCATGCGGAGGGAGCTCAAGGTGGGTGGCAGGCCACCATGCTCCACGTACAGTTGGGGGAAGACGACTCTCGCTTTCAGTTGCCACTTGCCTGAATCGTATTTGGTTTCATTGGGCGCTGATTGCTGACCTGTCATTCGTGCGCCCTCGTTTGTAGGAGGCCGCCCCCACGCTGGACGCCAACCTGGTCACCACCCTCATGCGCCTCATCACATCATCCATGGACCACCTCACAGTGAGCAGCGCAGGGCAGGGACAAGCGGGCCATGCGGGTTGTCGTGTCGGGGGCACGCCTAGCGAAGCCGGCCTTGCTGGATGGGGAGGGGCTAACTTGGCGTCTTGGGTCGTAAGGACAGACCCAGTGCATTCCAGCGAGTCTGGCTGGGACTAAAATGCATTTTTACCAGTCTGAGTCAGTCTAAAAATGCGTTTTAATCAGTCTAAAATGCGTGTACCCAGCTCGTGCTGACATGCAGGGCCCACAGGCGACTGCTGTGCATACGCCATGCTCACAGACGAATACCGTACGTGCATGTGCCTCGCAGGCCCCCGAGTCGTACGCCAAGGTGAACGCGGAGCAGCGCGTCACGCTGCACTTGGAGTCGCTGTTCCTGTTCGCGCTGGTGTGGTCGGTGGGCGGCAGCTGCGCCGACAACGCCGCGCGCCACGCCTTCGACGACTTTGTGCGCGCCGCGGTGGGCGAGCAGCTGCCCGACTACGTGTCGCCCAGCGGGGAGAAGTACAACCTGCCGGAGGACATCCCGGCGGGCCACGTGCGTCTCAAGGTGAGGCCAGGCGGCCTTGTCACATGCTAATGCTACTGCTAGTGCTGGAGCTACACAAGTCGTGCTGTTCACATTCGCCATGTCTGACTGCGTCAGGGAGCGCTGAACGATGCGCAAGGAACGCGACTGTTGGTGGGCTTGAACGGTGTTGGTGCTTGGGCCGCAGGCTGCCAAGATGATGCCCACGTCTGTGCCCGGTGAGGCGCCGCCGCCCGGCGGGCGCTTCTCCGTGTACGACTTCTTCTTCGACGCCGCCAAGGACAGCTGGCGGCTGTGGTCGGAGCTCATCGACACCACGCCCATCCCTGCAGACGCCAAGTTCAGGTGGGAGCAGGGCCGGCACACGCTTACCATGCTGAGCATGGTTGCACTCACAGGAGATGGTGAGCGCTTAAGGCAGTCACCATGGAGTGCAAGGCTCTGGGCCAACCCCTACGGTAATGTCCTCGCAGGCGCATCATCATCCCCTCGGTTGACACGGTGCGCTACACGCACCTGCTGGACCGTGCAGTGAGCCACGCGCAGCCCGCCCTCATCGTGGGCCCAACGGGAACAGGTACGGACTACGCATGCTGTGTGGGTTAACGGAACGGTGCTGCGGCACTAGACAAGTAAATCCACTGGTGTAAGGCTTGAGCCAGAGGCTCACGAGGCACACGAGGCCGTACACTATGAAGTTGTGACGGCAGCGTGCGTCCTCCAAACGCTCCCCACCCGTCGCAGGCAAGTCTGTGCTGGTCCAGAAGTACCTTTACGGCCTGCCCTCCGAGCAGTACGTGCCGCCCAACGTGGTGGGCTTCTCCGCGCGCACCACCGCCAACGCCACGCAGCACCTCATCGACGCCAAGCTGGACCGCAGGCGCCGCGGCGTGTTCGGGCCGCCCGTGGGCAAGAAGGCGGTAGTGTTCGTGGACGACCTCAACATGCCGCAGGTGGGTTACAGCGGCCCTCAAACACTCCCCGGGCGCGACATACCCTACTTTCCATCTGCGAGGCACTTGTATATCTCGCTTTGTGCGGTGTGGTGTTTGTGGACGACCTGCACATGCCGCGGGTGGGCAGAGCGGCCTTTACATACCCTCAGGGCCCTACAGAACCTGCATATGGTCTGCACATGCACTTGCGTATCTCGCTTTGTACAGTGTGGTGTTCGTGGATTAACTCAATATTCCGCAGGTGGGCAGAGGGGCCCTCAGATACCCTACACGCCAAACTCACGACACGTACAGAAGCTGCTGCATCTGCTTGGGCAGTGCTGCATATGCACGCATGGTACTGGCTGCGCAGGCGGGGACTCCTCAGCTGGGGCTCTGACTTTGCCGGTCGCTACATCTCTTTTGCCATGCAGCTCGAGACGTACGGCGCGCAGCCGCCCATCGAGCTGCTGCGTCAGTTCATGGACCATGGCGGGTGGTACGACCGGCAGAACGCCTTCCGCAGGCTGGACGACGTGCTGTTCGTGGCAGCCATGGGCCCGCCAGGTGAGTGCGTGTTAGCTGTGTATTAGCTGTCTTGGGTTTGTGGGTGTTGTTGGACACCCCGACCGGATGGACTTCCCCTGCAGGAGTACACCAGTACCGGGTACGTTTAGGAAAAAACGGCGGGCGGGGTCAGCGAAGATTACCTGGCTTGGGAGCTTGGCAGGGGCTGTGCCGGTAGACGGCAAGTATGCAACGCTTGCGCTTGGTGCACACCTTTAACCCACGCAGGCGGCGGGCGCAACCCCATCACGCCCCGCTACGCGCGGCACTTCAATCTGGTGTCCATCGTGGACTTTGACGAGCCCACGCTCAGCCGCATCTTCGGCACGCTGCTGGAGTGGCACCTGGCCGTCAAGAGCTTCCCGCCCAACATCAAGGTGCGCCTGCGCTGTGCCACGTGCGTGCCGAGCGAGCATCCCCGCGCCATGGGCATGCCCAGCTATCTCCTGAGCTCACACCTGCCTAACAAGCTCTGTCCTGCTCACTGCACAGCCCAGAGCAGCACGCAATGCAGGATCGCAACACCGTCCAGTAGCACTCCACGCAAACGGGATCCTAAGTACTAGATCAATGCCCCTGTGTCTTAACACACATGTTCGGTGTCCGCTGCCCCCTCACCAACCCCCAGGAGCTGCGCGACCCCGTCATCAGCGCCACGCTGTCGGTGTACACCAAGGTTGCCTCGCAGCTGCTGCCCACGCCCACGCGCTCCCACTACACCTTCAACCTGCGGGACATATCGCGGGTCATGCAGGTGCGGCAGCAGTGGCGGCGAACGGTGCAATCAGCGATGCCCTGTGCCATGACCCATTCAATGTGTGGTTGTGAAACATTGGACGCTTTCCAACCGCCATGATCTTTGTGCACGCAGGGCTTCCTGATGCTCCCCCCTGAGCTGCTGGGCAGTGAGCCGCAGCAGGCCAAGGACAAGTACCTTCGCCTTTGGGGGCACGAGGTGAGCGAGAGATCTCATGTCACGCAGTGCCATCAGCAACGCTGCTGCGGTCTTCCGCTGCTGCCGAAGCTTTCATGCTCTCTGCCCTGGCCACGTTGCGCGTGTTGCTAGCGCCGCTGGCAGTGTTCTGGTCAACACTCACCCATGGGTCACTTCCATTCTTGCATAGCCGTTTACACAATGCATATCTCGCCCTCCCCTACAGATCCTCCGCGTGTTCTACGACCGCCTGGTGGACGACAAGGACCGCTCCTGGTTCCTGGCCTACGTGCGCAGCGTCATGAAGGACCGGCTGGCGGCGGACTTCGACAAGCTCTTCGCGCACCTGCGGCCGGCGGAGGCGCCGGGCGGCGAGGTGACCATTGAGGACGTGCGGAAGTGCTTCTTCGGGGACTACATGGACGGGAACGGTGAGTGTTGGATTAAGGTGGACGGGTACACGACGTGTCTATGCCCGGCAAACCTTCTGGCGGCAAACCAGGTCTGCATACCGTACCGGTTATGTTCCCCGCAGACGGTCCCACGCTCCGTCTGTACGACGCACGGACACTCTCGGCCCCTCTGGCAAATGCCCTTGGCCTGCTTACAGGCTTTCTAACAATATACTGCATGTTCCCCTGCAGATGACCCCGCGCTGCGGCTGTACGACGAGGTCCGCGACATCCCCGCGCTCATCTCCCGCGTGGAGGAGCTGCTGGCGGACCACAACGCCACCTCCAAGCGCCCCATGAACCTGGCGGTGTTCCTGTACGCGGTGGAGCACATCTCGCGCATCTGCCGCGTGCTCAAGCAGCCGGGCGGCCACATGCTGCTGGTGGGGGTGGGCGGCAGCGGCAGGCAGAGCCTGGCACGGCTGGCGGCATTCATCTGCGGCATGGAGGCCTTCCAGGTGCGCTTCAAATAAGGTTACCGTACTGCAATTCAGGCATGGCCGGGAACAGGCCTGCTAACCCGCGTGGATGGGGCTGGGGCTTTGCCAGGGAACCTGGACTGCAAACGTAGGTACAGCGTAGAAGCTTTTGCCAACGGAAGAATGTCTATGATATGAGTTTTGGGGTGTGTACATCGTCGCTGAATGGCCTGGCTTGGTGTACTTCTCACGCAGGTCGAGATCAGCAAGAGCTACGGCGCCGCCGAGTGGCGCGAGGACCTGAAGCGCTTCGTGCGCATCGCGGGAGGGGACAACCGGCCGTGCGTGTTCCTGTTCAGCGACACGCAGATCAAGGCGGAGAGCTTCGTGGAGGACATCAACAACCTGCTCAACAGCGGGGAGGTGCGTGGGTGGTGGGGAGCGGGGGGCCAGCAGGTACAGGGCTGTAGGGTCTGCGGGGCGTACAGGCTTCTTGGGGCGCTTACACGCTTGCTGGCAGGAGGGGACTGTGCCCTGCTGCTTGGTGCAACGCTGTGTCGCTGTCCTGCCGTGTACACTGGACTTGAGGTTTCGGATTTGCCCAAAATCAACCACCATGTTGATGCGTTTGTGTGCAGGTGCCCAACATGTTTCCCTACGATGAGCGCGCCGCCGTCCTGGAGCAGTGCCGTACGTCGTCCAAGAAGGAGGGCCTGGCGCTGGAGTCTGCAGTGGACCTCTGGTAAGAAGAAGACTGCACCCTCACCCATGCCTGCCGCATGGCCCCTGGTCACAAGTTCATAGAGGCTTGGGGGGCGGGTAACTGGCGCACCCCTGCCGCAACGCCACCAAGCCTAATCTTGTGATGTGAACTGTCGGACCCCCAGGGCCTACTTCATCGACAAGACACGCGACAACCTGCACGTGGTGCTGGCCATGAGCCCCATCGGGGACGCATTCCGAGAGCGCCTGCGGCAGTTCCCCTCCCTCGTCAACTGCTGCACCATAGACTGGTGGGTTAGCTGCCGCCACCACTGCTACTTCGCACGCACTGAGACCGGAGGGCGCACCTTGCACCTTCGGTTGGCACTGGGCAAAGCAATGCGAGCGCGTGCTGTCACCATGTCCCATCCGTTGTAGCCTGGTTCCCCGACAAGAAGGCTGCCTTTTTAGCCGTATATTGACTACGTCGACGCTATGCGTGCGGCCATGGCACTGTGCTTTCGGACGCCTTGCAAATGAGCTCAAGGACGTGTTTTACCGCACCGCATCAACCCCGTCTGTGGTCCTCCAGCAAAGGCCCCTCCAGGCGAGTCTGCTTTACCGTGAAATTTACCAAGACCATGCTTATACCCCTGGTGTCCTGCCCCCCTCCCCAGGTTCACCGCGTGGCCCAACGACGCCCTGGAGGCTGTGGCCATGAAGTTCCTGAGGGACGTGGACCTCACGCCGGAGCAGAGGAACCAGGTGAGGGGAGGAGAGGAGACTGGTGCATGACAAGGCGTCGTTGAGTGCTTGGCGCACAGTGTCAGCTAGGATGAAGTTTTCTAGTGCTGTCATACCGCTATTAAGGCCAGCAACTTGGCCACCGGCCTGCTGGGAATGATACACTTGTGCTGCCGCTTCACGTGTCTTACTCAATCGCCTATCCGCACCCTGCCATCCACTTGATCCCCTCGCAGGTGATGCTGCAGTGCAAGATGTTCCACGAGGACGTGCGGCACCTGTCGGACGCCTTCCGCGCGGAGCAGGGCCGCATCAACTACGTCACGCCCACCAGCTACCTGGAGCTCATCACGTGCTTCACCATGCTGCTGGGGGCCAAGCGCGCAGAGGTGGGCACGAAACCAGACGCCCAGGGAAGGAACTGACAGGTTCTTAGCGTGCGTTCCGTGTTAGCGGTCACATGGTCCTGTACAACAGTAGCCAAGGCTTACATCCATGTGCCTCGATGAACCTGCCGGTATCGCGTGCCTTACACATCACTTACTCGTCTGTGCTTTGTGGCTTAACTCTTCGGCCCCCAGGTGTCTGCCGCCAAGCGCCGCTACGAGGTTGGCCTTGACAAGCTGCAGTTCACTGCCGGCCAGGTGTCTATCATGCAGGACGAGCTGACGGCGCTCAAGCCCGTGCTTATCAAGACGGTGGCGGAGACCGAGGTGCTCATGGAGAAAGTCAGCAAGGAGAAGACAGAGGTGAGGCAGCCGCCGCTTAACACACGTGGCGTCGGGGGAGGCGCTGTACCGTAGTAGCGCGGATGTGCATACGCCCTGGGACAGCATACCTGGACAGAGCTTACCGTACATGGTGTTCTGGCAACTGCATGACGTACCGTATCAATAGAAGTAGCGACTTCAATACTAGACTCTGCTGAGAATTAATCTCTTGTGCGCAGGTTGTGGAGCCCAAGAAGGCCATTGTGGATGAGGACGTGAAGAAGGCGGAGGCCAGCGCCGCTGCCGCCAACGCCATCAAGACCGAGTGCGAGGACGCACTGGCGGAGGCTATCCCCATCCTGGAGGTGAGTGCCGTAGTGTCAGGCTGGCGACACGTGAAGCCACAGCATGTGCCTGGGCACACGCTCCTCCGACAAAGTGCATCGCACGACACCGTTCCATCTATCGTCTTCGCCTTGCGCCTCCCGTTTTTCATCCCCTGCCCTCTCAGGCCGCCCTCAGCGCGCTGGACACCGTCAAGCCCGGCTCTTGGGGCGTTGGGGCAAGCCCAACGACCGTGTTGACCTGGTTTCACTCGCCTTGCGCTGCCCGTGTGCTCCCCCACCCCCAGGCCGCCATCAGCGCGCTTGACACCATCAAGCCCGCCGACATCAAGCTGGTGCAGAGCTTCAAGAACCCCCCTGGCGCCATCAAGTTGGTTATGGAGGCGGTGTGCATCCTGCTGGACATCAAGCCGCAGAGGTGGGGGCGCGCGAGTTGGGCAGGGCTACAAGCTGCAGCCCGGGCAGCATGTCCGGATCCTGCTTATCGGTAGCAGTGGTTGATGGGTGGACCTGCAGACGCGCAACCGGTAGCTGTACCCGCACAGCCTGTAGGTCCGTGTCGCCAGTGCGGCAAGTGCGCAAGTAGAACGCTGTGTCTTGGTGTGTTTGCTGGGGCTGTGCAGGATCAAGGACCCGTCCGGTAGCGGCAAGATGATCGACGACTACTGGGGCAGCGCCCAGAAGCTGCTGGCCGACCCGCTGTTCGTCAAGTCGCTCAAGGTGTGACATGAGGTCCATCACCTTCCACGCTTGCTCGTACGTTAACCAAAGGCTGTGCCAATGGCCAGACGTTCCGACTGCCTTGGTATAAAGTACATACAACATGTGCTGCCGCCGGCACCGCTTATCTCCCATCCCGTAGGAGTACGACAAGGACGCCGTACCGCCCCGCATCATCGACCGCATCCGCCGTGACTTCACCTCCAACGCCGAGTTCACGCCCAGCAACGCCGCGAAGGCGTCGAGGTGCGACGCGCCCTAACTACTACCGTCTCGACCTGCCACGTCGCTGTTGACACTGCCGGAGTCACACTGCCCAAACGCACAGTCTTGCCACTCTCACTCTTTCGCCAACCTCACGCCTGAAATGTGCCCTGCTGTGCTTCCACCACAGCGCTGCCGAGGGGCCGTGCAAGTGGGTATGCGCCAAGTTTTCACTCCCTCTCTTGCTGACCTGACGCCTGCTTGTCCTGCTGTGTGCGTTCCCCTCAGCGCCGCCGAGGGCCTGTGCAAGTGGGTGTGCGCCATGGACCAGTACGACAAGGTGGCCAAGGTGGTGGCGCCCAAGCGGGCGGCGCTGGCGGAGGCGGAGGCCGAGTACGGCAAGGTCATGCAGGAGCTCAAGGTGGGGTGGGCGGGGAGAGCCGAGAAGGGTGCAGCCAAGGCCCATCTAAATGGCGTCCAGTCCGGTAATCCACCGCAACGGTGTTGCAGTGCTCCAATGGTCCGCATGATGAATGTGTTCCCGTATGACCTAGCCTACTCTGTGTTGGTCTGCAGGCCAAGCAAGCCGACCTGGCGGAGGTGATGGAGCGGTTGGGCACCCTGGAGGCGCAGCTGGAGAGGAGCGTGTCGGAGAAGAAGAGGCTGGAGGGTGCGCGGGGCATTGGCAACTTGCGTGGAATACCTGCCTGAGAATGGACATTTGGTCCTTGCCGCTGCAGCCCATGTTGGTCACCCACCAGCTTGCTGGTGTGGACCAAATGCTGAACTGGATTGCTTGCCCTTGCGCCTGCTCCGCCCCGCAGCCGAGACGGAGCTGTGCACGGCCAAGCTGGAGCGCGCGGAGAAGCTCATCAGCGGCCTGGGCGGCGAGAAGAGCCGCTGGACGGAGGCGGCGGCCAAGCTGGGGGCGCAGTACGAGTGCCTGACCGGGGACATGCTCATAGCGGCAGGTGCGCGCCGGGCTCCCTCGTCAACTACATTTTCGCAGAGCACCAGCGCCATGGCCGCGAGCGTTAACCCATGGGCGTGCTCCAGACCCCAGAACAGCACCGCAACGACATGTCTTCCCCTGGCAAGCCACGCCCCAGGCTTTTCGTTCTTTTGTACAGAAATTTACTCCTACCCGACCCCTGACGCTTTGTACGCTTTGCGCGCCATCACCCCCACCCCCAGGCGTGATCGGCTACCTGGGCGCCTTCACGGCCGCCTACCGCGAGCAGGTGGTGGGCAAGTGGGTGGCGGCCTGCGCCGCCGCCAGCATCCCCCGCTCGCCCGCCTTCTCGCTGTCGGCGGCGCTGGGCGACGCGGTCAAGGTCCGGTCGTGGACCATCGACGGCCTGCCCAACGACGCCTTCTCCATCGACAACGCCATCATGGTGGACAACGCGCGGAGGTGGCCGCTCATGATAGACCCGCAGTCGCAGGTGCGCGCCATGCCCGTTTTGTACATGGCATGTGACAGCAGACGACAGCTCACGTCTTGCACCGCGTCAGCGCAGTCTCTACGTAGGGACGTTGGATGCGGTGTAACTTAACTGTGCCTCGTGCAGCTCGCTTGGGGCTGCCCCGTGTTTTGACGCCTTGCTGTGGACCGACCCAGCCGATCACGTGCTGTGGGCTAACACACGCTGCCTCACGACCCCGCAGGCCAACAAATGGATCAAGGCCATGGAGGGCCGCCGCGACCTGCGCGTGATCAAGCTGACGGACGGCGACTTCATGCGCACGCTGGAGAACGCGGTGCAGTTCGGGCTGCCGGTGCTGCTGGAGAACGTGGGCGAGGAGCTGGACCCCTCGCTGGAGCCGCTGCTGCTCAAGCAGGTGGGTTGGCAAGCGTGTGTGTTAGGGTGTGCGTGTGCTAGCGTGGGTGGCGTGTGGGATGTGGTTTGCTGGTGGGCCCCTCGCTGAAGCGGCTACTTCGTTCAAAAGCGGGTGCGTGGGGAGGTGGTGGCGAGGCGTGGCGCCGTGCCTGCAAGTGTTGTGGTGAACATGGGACGCAGCAGGACGAGTGTCACGTTCTCACATTGCCACATATAGCCTATGCTGGCTGGCGGTGGTTGTTGCAGAGTGTGCCAAAACACCAAATTGAGGTGCAGTTGGTTGCCTGTAATTTCCGCAGGTGTTCAAGCAGGGCGGGCTGTCGTACCTGCGCCTCGGTGACACCACGGTCGAGTTCTCGGACCAGTTCAGGTGCGCATGCAGGGATGCCGCACGCTTACGAAACCTAGCCGCAGCAACCTTATATCCGCTTGTGCTTAACTTTCTTGCGTCCCGCTGTCCACAGGTTCTACATCACCACCGCGCTCCGCAACCCACACTACCTCCCCGAGACCGCCGTCAAGGTACGGCATGGCACATTGTCACACTGTGCCACATCAGCGCTCAAAATGTCCCCGAGACCGGCCGACCTTCCCGATGCACGCGTGCCTTGCCAGGGCTCCACATCTACCCCCACCCTACTACCACTACCACCAGTCGTACTTCTGGCTAGCGCGTTGATGCAACCCCTCTCACCTGCGATGCTCGCCGCCACACTCCCCTGCAGGTCACGCTACTCAACTTCATGATCACGCCCGACGGCCTGGCGGACCAGCTGCTGGGGGTGGTGGTGGCGCAGGAGCGGCCGGACCTGGAGGAGCAGCGACAGCAGCTGGTGCGTGCAGTTTCCCCGTATACACAGGATGTCCGCATGCGTATGCTTGGCCGCGCGTGGGGCGTTCCCTTGTGTGGCTGCGTTACGCGGGGAACAGTACGGTACGCGTTATGGTGACCTGCCGGGTTCCAAGGCAGTGCAGAGTGCACGTCGCTTTAACACCCGGTATCACATGGTGCTGCTGCTGCCTGTGTGCAGGTGGTGGAGAGCGCCGAGAACAAGAAGAAGCTGGCGGAGATTGAGGACCGCATCCTGCAGGTCCTGTCGTCGTCGCAGGTGAGGACCAAGTGCTTCCACCTCGACACAGCACCTTGAAACGTGTTGCGCACGCCACTGTTAGTGTACCAGTACGCCAGTCGCATCAGAAGAAACCGCAACCGCTTAGTCTTGTGCTATCCCTTTGTACTCATCCAGTCCCTTCCTCGTGGCCCCTGTTAACCAGGGCAACATCCTGGAGGACGCCACCGCCATCCAGATCCTGTCGGAGGCCAAGGCGGTGTCCAACGAGATCTCCATCAAGCAGCAGGCGGCGGAGCAGACGCAGCACGACATAGACGACGCGCGGACGGGTGCGTGCGGACAGCCGTGCGCCGGCCAGCCCAGCGGCACGTAAACCCTGCTTAGCAGCCGCGCACGCCCTGGTCTCACCGCCACTATATAACATTACGGCTGCAGTGCGGTCACCTTCACCCCGTTCCCTCCCTGTGACAAACTCCCTTCCGCACAGGCTACGCCCCCTGCGGCGCCTTCAACGCCACGCTGTTCTTCTGCATCCGCGACATGGCGGCCGTGGACCCCATGTACCAGTACAGCCTGGCATGGTTCCTCAACCTCTTCGTGCGCTCCATACAGCAGGTGGGACAGGATGGGGTAGCAGGGCTGCACGTGCAAGAGCTACTCGCGCAGCAGTACGGGAACGCAGGCCTGACGCCTGTCCCCTCTTTGTGTGTCTCACCAGGCAAGCACAGTGTATACGGGTAAGGAAATAGCCTGATTCACGCGTCCCGTTCCCTTTGGGTCCTCCTGCAGGCGCCCAAGGCGGACGACGTGGCCACGCGTCTGTCGCACATCAACGACCACTTCACCTACGCGCTCTACCAGAACATATGCAGGTGGGTGCACCTGGAAATGCCATGGCCCTTGGAACGCTGGTATGGCGAGCCATCTGAGGCTGCGCCGAAGGTCCTCTAACGTAGCCTTGGCGATGAAAGCAACCACACCGGTCCGATGTCAACACCAGTATACATCGACACACATCCTTCCTGCTGCTGAATGCTTGCCTTTGCTCCTTTGCACGCCTTGTCCCCTCCTGCCGCACACAGGTCCCTGTTCGAGAAAGACAAGCTGCTGTTCGCCTTCCTGCTGTCGTGCCGCATCCTCATGAGCCGCACAGAGGGCCGCCTGGAGCCGCAGCTGTACCAGTTCCTGCTCACAGGTGGGTTAGGAAGGTTCTGTACGGTGCACACTGACGAAGCGCTGCGACAAGCTGCAACGAGCGATGCGTCGACCTTGTGGATCTGCTTAACTACCTGGAGCTCTGCGCATGCTTATGCCCGCTCCCGTACCCACTCCCTCCATGCCAGGCGGCGATGCCGGTCCCCAGGTAGAATGGTCGAAGATCCCAGCCGCGCATTCCGTATCTGTGCTGTCCCGTGCTCACCCCTGCCAGGTGGCGTGGGCATCCCCGAGCGCGAGGTGTCGCGGCCCGAAGGCGCCGACTGGCTGAGCGCAAAGGCCTGGGGCGAGCTGTGCCGCGCCCCCAACGTGTGCCCCTCCTTCGAGGGGCTGCCGGAGACGGTATCGGGATGCCCCGAGGAGTGGCGCCGCCTCTTCGACAGCGTGGAGCCGCAGGTGGGGGTGGGGGGCAACCCGATAGGCGCACGTGTATTGCATGTGTACCACCGCAATGGAACGTAACTTCGGAGCGACCCGTCTGACAGCGTGGAGCCGCAGGTGGGGGCGGGGGGCCCATTGCGTTGACCCGGCAGAGCCAGACACGTGCTCTTTTCCTTAGTGAGCGTTACCCAATGCTGCTGCTTACCGGCAACACAACCTGCCTCCTGCTGCCGCATCCCTGCCTTCCGTGTCCCCCAGAGCGTAAAGCTGCCCATGGGTGCATGTGTAACAATCAAACGATAGCAAACGCCTGCCCCTTACGTACCGCCCCGTACCCCGCCTGCAGCACACCGTAACTAACACGCTTGACACCTTGTATTTTGTCCCCGCTCCCCCCTCTAAAGCGTGGAGCTGCCCATGGGTGTACTGGTGTTCCCCCCAGTCGAGGCGCACGTGTTAAGACACCGTACCCCTTACCTGCCTCCCGCTGCCCCATGCTGCTGTCCGTGTCCCCCCCCCCCCCCTCTAGAGCGTGGAGCTGCCCATGGGCTTCAGCGAGCGGCTGACCCCCTTCGAGCGCGTGCTGCTGCTGCGCATGCTGCGGCCCGACAAGGTGGTCCCCGCCATCCAGGCCTTCGTGGCCTCCTCCCTGGGGCCCAAGTTCACGGAGCCGCCGCCCTTCGACCTGGCGGGATCCTACAACGAGAGCAGCGCCACGGTGCCGCTGCTGTTCGTGCTGTCGCCGGGGTCGGACCCCACGGCGGCGCTGCTGCAGTTTGCGGAGGGGCGGGGCTACGGGGCCAAGATCAGCGTCATCAGCATGGGGCAGGGCCAGGGGCCCAAGGCGGCGGCGCTCATCGAGTCGGCGCGCAAGGCCGGGACGTGAGTGGGGCGGAGTTGAGGCTGTTCCGTGATCGGCACCTGTTGGTCTGTGTGTTTGGGCAGGGATGCACACGGCATCTCCTCGTCATATGTACCAATGCTCTCGCATGCCATGCACTCCCGGTCAGTCAGTTTGCTATCAGTTTTAAGACGCATGGTGTTTTATGCTGTGTCCTGTATGTGCCTTCCTGCAGGTGGGTGCTGCTGCAGAACTGCCACCTTGCTCCCAGCTGGATGACCAGCCTGGAGAAGATCTGCGAGGCCATCAAGCCAGACAACACGGACCCAGACTTCCGGCTGTGGATGACGTCCATGCCCAGCCCCGCCTTCCCCGTGTCCATACTGCAGGCGAGTGGGGCTAGGGCTGTTGCAGGACTGTTGCAGGGCTGTGCTGCTAAGTTGCATTCGGATGCAGCATTGCAGCATCTTGTGTCTTGGACTGTGCCGAAAGCCTCCGTGACGTGCGTGTTTCTGGTGGGTTGTGCCGCTGCAGGGGAGCGTCAAGATGACCAACGAGCCGCCCGCCGGCCTCCGCGCCAACCTGCGGCGGTCGTACGCCCTGGAGCCCATCGCAAACAACAACTTCTTCGAGGGTGGGCCATAGAGCAACGGCGCCAGTAGTTGCCTAGGTGGCATGGCGAACGCATGTCGGTATCCTTGCCACGTACGACGGGCTGCAACCCGCACGAATCCGGCACGCACTGGAGGACGCCTCTGAAGCTCCCCATTCCCTCTTCGTGCCCGTCTTTCCTTGCAGGCTGCCGGCAGCCCGCCGCCTTCAAGGCGCTGCTGTTCGGGCTGTGCTTCCTGCACGCCTTCGTGCAGGAGCGACGCAAGTTCGGACCCATCGGCTGGAACATACCGTATGGTGAGAGGCATGAGGGCACCACTCCACACCCACAGAGCTCAGGGACATGGACTTTGCATGCATGAGGCCTATTGCAAGACAGCCAACAAGCGCCGTTAGCCCTCCCGGCTGTTTCCTCTTCTCCTTACCGCGACCGATTGAGTTCCAGCAGCACGCTGTGATAACGAGCCGTCATGTAAGCCCATGTCCTGATGTATCTATCCACAGGCTTCGACGACGGCGATCTGCGCATCAGCGTGCGCCAGCTCAGCATGTACCTTGACGACGCAGCCCCGCCCGCCACGGAGGACGGCGGGCGCCCGCCGCAGTCCGCCGCCACCGTACCCTTCGCCGCGCTGCAGTACGCCATCGGCGAGTGCAACTACGGCGGGCGCGTGACTGACGACAAGGACCGGCGGCTGCTGCTGACGGCGCTGCAGCGGATATACCGCCCGGAGGCGGTGGACAGCCCCGACGGGAAGCCCTTCGCCCTCAGCGCGTCAGGTGGGCCGTGTGCGGAATATTACCGCCGGCGGGAGGACGTATAGCGGCCCAACATTACTACTCATCAACCGCTGGTCGACAAGGCAGAGCGCACTTTCCATTATGGCGTTAACGCACGCTAACTCCGCCACTGTGTGTCGCTGACCAGGCACGTACTTCATCCCGCCCGAGGGCCCCCACGCCTCCTACCTGGCCTACACCTCCACGCTGCCCATCTTCCCGCTGCCCGAGGCGTTCGGGCTGCACGACAACGCGGACATCACCAAGGACCTGCAGCAGACGTCCCTCATGCTGGACACGCTGGTGCTGACGGGCGGGGGAGGGGGAGGCGGCGGCGGCGGCGGGGGAGGAGCAGGGGGTGGCAGTGACGAGGAGGTGGTGGGGGCCATGGTGCAGGACGTCCTGAAGCGCCTGCCGCCGCAGTTTGACATTGAGAAGGCGCAGCACAAGTACCCCGTGCGCTACGAGGAGAGCCTCAACCAGGTGGGGCGGGTGGGCGTGTGGCAGGAGGCGGATGGGGCAGGGGCTCGAACGCGCTGCGGCCAGGCATAGTTGGCAATGAAATGGCTGACCGGCTAGCTTGGCTTGTGGAGGACGTGTTTAGGCGGGAGTGCAAGGAAGACCCTGTGTTGTACGCACGCCTGGCGTGCACTTCCCGTGCGGCCCGGCAACCGGTGGCCATTTTTGTGTCCTGCTCTCCCTCTACCTTCGCAACAGACCATGCGATGATGCTCTTCATGCACACCCATCCGCGCCCCTCTCCTTGTGCTTTGTCCCCTTCTCCTGCAGGTCCTGTGCCAGGAGATGCTGCGCTACAACCGGCTGCTGGCCATCATCCGGGACAGCCTGGTGGCGCTGGGCAAGGCGCTCAGCGGGCTGCAGGTGCTGTCCGGCGAGCTGGACACGGTGCTCAGGTGGGGGCAGCTGGGTTAGGATAGGGAGGGTGGGAGGGACGCCGGGGGGGTAACCGCAGAGCGGCAAAGGGACGAACGGAAACATTGGGCCTGCGGAGAGCGAGGTTAGTGGCTGCAACAGAAAGCAAGGAACGACTGAATACTTACCACCGAATACGTACCGGCTGGGTTCACTGCGGTGGCTGAGGCTGAGAGCTGCGTCGTCCTGGGAAACGCGCCGTCGAGAACCCGGAACGCTAGCTGAAAGCTGACTGGTACTGAATGCACCCTCGTGCCTATCGTCCCGCAACGG
>VFQN01004581.1_pt1 | contig 18114 bp, 3 predicted proteins | sample 3512371 | NCBI WGS metagenome assembly VFQN01 (sample SAMN10412370, study PRJNA504923) | tailings metagenome | isolation source: Replicate 2 from Balatoc abandoned mine | place: Philippines: Itogon, Benguet | collected 2017-08-28 | reverse complement strand
GCAGTTTAGGGATTGTGAGCATTGATCTGGACCCCGCACACATTCAAACGACAACGACCAATGACAGGATCGATCTACGTGTGATGAGTGGCTGTAACAGCAGTAACGAAGAGTGGCGGATTGCGGCATGAATAATCTTAAAAGAAATTGCCTGAGGTCTGTCGTGCTACTGACAGTATGTTTTTATCTGGCGGGTTGTGAATTTTTGTCGGAAGCGGATCTTCCAGTATTGAAATCGGATATAGAAGTAGACGGTGAAAAAATTTATGGGCTACAGGGTAATTTCAAGTGGTTGGATAATGACAGGATTATCGCTGCCAGCAATGATCAAATCAATCAGGTACCCGGTAGTGGTTATCGCTCAAAGAAATTAGTGGTTTGGGATACGAGCAATAACACGTCTACTGTCTTACCTTATTTTAATGTTGACGGTTTGTGTGTAATTGATCAAACCATCAGATTTTTTACCCGGCAACTTGCTCCCGATCCTGCTGGGGTTCGTCACATGTTAGAAAGGCGACAGTATTATGAAGGCAAACTGAACACCTTTAAGCCTATAAATTTTACTGAACCTATCGAGCGCACATCATGCGAATCCCGTCAGGACAGAACATTCTTACCAGCCTGGGCGCAATCAATCCCTGACATCAACATTATTCGGTTGAAGCCGGAGCATGGTTTTATCTGGATAGAGCGTGATGCTAAAGAGGTACTAGAAAAACCAAAAGCAGTATGGCTTTTTCCGCCTAACTCAAGCAAAAGCCAAGGTATCAATATTTCTAACTTAGTTGCGACGCATTCTGATAATGAAACTTTTGGCCTAGATGTCAAATATTTTCAGTTTCAGCAAGCCTATCTATCTCATGCTCTTAATAAACTTTGGTGGGTATATCCAAATGGTAGGCTTGAATCTGTTGCTCCGGTTGGAAAAAGCCACTTCAAATTCTCTACAAAAGGTTTGTCGGAGGAAGGCATGACCCGTATGGGAATGCTTTTTGGTACACACGATTACGTTAATGTAAGTATGGATAAAGATACTGGTCTATTTTTGCGCGATGCTCAATTGGACGTAAAACGCTTGGTACATGGCCGTATAAGTCAGGAAATCGAAGTATCTCCTGATGGTTGTAAAGTTGCCTATGGTATAGACCGCAGACCATCCCTAAATCGTTCTGGCAACCATCTTACACCCCAACTTGAAGTCATCAACCTTTGCAAGGAACAAGTATTATGACCACCCGCGTTTCTATTGAAGATTCTATTCTTGGCCTTGTAGCCAACGATATGTCATATTTCCAGTATGGACATGCACCTGCGACGAATACCCCTCTGCAAGTCAATCCGGATGGTGGTTCGAGTAGTGGTGTTAATCCTCTATTGTACACAGATGCTCCAAAATTCACTATTCCGGCTGGGTATGTTGTCGCTGCCACGATAGAGCGTCCTGATATTGGTGCTAAAGCTATCATTTTGCGGAATGCGGCGACAAACAAAACGATAGTGGCGATGGCTGGTACCGATGGGCCTGATTTGCAAGACTATGTTTCGAATACCCAATCTTTTGGGTATTCGGAGTGGCAGTCTCTTAGAGATGGGCCTAATAATGAGCCAAATCAAGGCTTATTTAAAATATTGGACGAGATTCATGCCAACTCCGGAGAAATTGTTTTTACCGGTCAATCTCTGGGCGGTGCTATTGCGCAATACGGGGCATATGAATGGGTTAAACAGCAGAAAGCTGAAAATAATAACTATATCCCATCCAACATTTCACTGGTCACCTACAACGGTTTGGGTGCAGAAATTCAGCTGAAGCACAACGAAGGTTCTAACTATAGCGCCCATATGCTGGATGGGATGAAGTCCGTAGCGCACTATGTAGTTGACAATGACATTGTTTCTGCACTGGGTGGTGGTCATATTGGTGCCAATGGAGATATTGTTTATCTCAATTGGAAACAACTTACAGGCACAAATGCTGGCAAGCCGATGAGTTTTATCAATGCTCACCGTATTGAAACAGCTTTCTATACGCACCTTGATCAAAGTGCGAGTGCATTCGCGGCAGCGACCACTATTAATGAGCGTACAGGTAATACATCATTTCATCTTGTCGATACACCTAATAGTGTCTATTACGCAGATTTATTTGGTAATTTTGGTAACAATGGTAGTGTCACAACCAAAGAAGCACCTTTTCGGTTAGCTGCAGGATTAATCGGTGCTGCGTCAAGATCACCCGATCAGGAAGTGGGCGGTGTTATTCAAATGATATTAGATAATTTATACCGTTCTGGTGATCTAAAATCCGAATATTATCAGGTAGCTTCTTCAATATCATGGGCAAAAATCGGAAGAAGTATTGCAGCATCTCCTTATGGTGCAATTACTTATTTTGAGTCACTTGTAGCAGCTATGACAGTTGATGGCGTGCAATATATAAATGCTGAGCGAGAGAAACTGATCAAACTTTCAGTCGATCTCGCAGTTGCAACTAAGTTCGCCGTGACTGAGCTATTTAAAAGCTATTTTAAACTTGGTTACGAAGCCGGGTCTAAGGCTATTTTAGATTATGCAATGTCAAGCTTCGCCCAAAGTACACCGCAAAATCCAATCGTTCTTGACAACAAAGTAGACCCTGTCAACTTAAACCCGAGTGCTCCTCGACCAGGGGATACAACTAATAATGAGGCCACTGGAGCCGCCGGTGCTGGTTGGCGTTCAGACGCTACTCAACAGTACATCAACGAAGGTGGTATTCGTAATGTTGCGGTTGGTAATAGCATCACAGGGGGTACCAACCCTGGCAATGGCACCATCGGTACTTTAGATGTGCAAATAGCAGGGATTCGTCAAGCTTGGTATCCGAATGGTCAAACAGGAAATGTTGTCATTACAGATCAAAACTTACAGTTATCAAACAGTACTCCAACTGCGACTACTGGGCCGAATAGTGTGAGCTGGCCTGATTCTCAGAATAATGTAATCACATATCTGACTGGTACCAATCGTTTAAATGATAATGGTGACGTCATCGGGATGAAGCTGGACCCTGGCCAACGATATACTGATGAAAAAGGGATCGTAAGAATCTCAGGAAACGATGTATACATGCAGTTCAATCGTACTGAAAACCATAATGGTAATTTGGTCATTAAAACCTTCACCTACCGTACTGAACAGCAAGCGGCAACTTCGCTCAATCAACAGTCGAATGCTAATGACCCAGTAAAAACTCGGGATGCAGACCCGCTTGTGTTAGATAGTGGAAACAATGGAATCAGCTTTAGTGCGACTCCTGTCAACTTTGACTACGACGCCAATGGCGTTGCCGAAGCATTAAGCTGGACTGCCCCCACTGACCCGTTACTTGTTTTAGATAAAAACGGTGATGGCCGCATTAATAACGGCACAGAGTTGGTTGATCTTATTGGAGAGGCAGCACCTATTGGCCTCTTTGATCTGGATAGCAATCAAGATAAAAAGCTCAATATCAATGATTCAGCCTTTAGTTTATTGCAAATCTGGAGTGACCGTAATCAGGATGGCTATGCCAGCGCACAAGAGCTTAAAACCTTAAGCAGTTTAGGGATTGTGAGCATTGATCTGGACCCCGCACACATTCAAACGACAACTAGTAATGGCAAGATTGTCCGCGGGGTGACGGCAACCTACCAAGATGGAAGCACCAACGTGCTATGGGATGTGCCATTTGCACCTACTGGCTCGACTAATAATCCTGTGAGCATGACCCGCTACAGCGATGATATTGATAAAGTTTCAAGTAGTGGTCAAGTCGCTCTGCAAGCGATGAGTAGCCTTGGGGTAAATTTAAATCTCGCCAATAGTGGCGCAACCCAAGCGATAGGCAGCACGGGTAATGACACGCTAACCGGCACAGATGCTGATGAATGGTTAATTGGCGGCGCAGGTGCTGACAAGTTTTCTGCTGGCAATGGCGCCGATTTATTGGTGATAGATGCGGATGACAATCTTCAAGATATAGATGCGGGTGCAGGGATTGATACCGTCATTATCGCAGATGACCGTGGCGTATTTTTAAACCTCGCACAAACAAAAACAGAAGTTGTTTATGGTGGATATGGTGACGATGTCCTTGTCGGTGGCGGATCAGACAACTACTTTATTGATGGTGCTGATGGTGACGACCTGATTGTCGGTGGCAATGCTGATGATGTTTTGTCTGGCGCTGATGGCGAGGATATCATCCAAGGTGGCAAAGGCGACGACCTGATTCGTGGTGGGCGTGATAACGATCAACTGTTTGGCGGCGAAGACAATGATGTACTCGATGGTGGCCTCGGTAACGATAGTGTCAAAGGCGAATCAGGTAACGATGTCATTATCGCCAGCGGCGGAATGGACACCGTTGACGGGGGCAACGGTACCGATCTGCTTCAACTGAGCGGCTCATTAGAAGACTACATTTTTGAATATCAATACAAAGGTGACTACATTCAAAAAAATGGTCATTGGATACAAAAACCAAGTTGGGTGATTAAGGACACCAAAAACTTAGATGGCAGTCGCGTAGAGTTCTCTAAGGGGGAGGTTTCGGATAGGAACGGGACTCAGATTCTCACGGATGTTGAGCGGTTTAGCTACATGCGCGGCAACATAAATACCGTCATGAACCTGGATATGGATAACCCGCTGCCAGTGAATGATGTCATTCAAGGGGTGAATGCAAGCCAGCCAATTCGGATTAGTGTTTCCACCTTGCTGGCAAATGATATTGATTTTGGCAAGATTAATAATCCTAACTATAACATTGCCAAGATCGTTAAATGGGTAGGTGATGCGGTAGGTGGTAGTGTTGAGATAGACAGTGGTAGCGGAGAAATCGTATTTAGGCCTAATGCGCAATACAAGGGGGTGATGGAGTTTACATACCAAATGGCTGACTGGGTATCAAATGTGTCCGGTTTGGTGTTGAACGCGCCAACAATTCAAGACGTTGCAAATCCATCGGTCATGGGGGAAGCCAAAGCCAGGGTGTTTTTATTACCTGCGAGTGAGGCCAGTGCAATTTCTGACCCAGACTATGCAAAGCAATGGTATTTGGGAGCCATTAATGCGCAATCTGCCTGGAATGCTGGTTATACAGGCAAAAATATCAAAGTGTTGGTACTTGACCCTGCTGGCGAGTTTGCCACGGCCAAGCAAGTAGCTGACTTGAGTAACCAGGAATTCGCGGGGAGAGTCAGTGATCAATTTATTAACACAGTCAATCATAGTGTACATGCGACGACAGTCGCAGGCGTTATTGGCGCTGGTAAAAATGGGATCGGAGGCGTTGGTGTTGCTTTTGATAGCACCTTAAACTCTATTTCTCTACCACCTAAAAGCACGACAGTTAAGGAGTTCCGCGCCAGTATTTCTGAGATGCAAAACTACGATGTGGTAAACAACAGCTGGAATTTTTCAGATGCCTGGGACCAATCGAATGTTTACAGCAGTATTGCGAGTGCATCCATCGCGGATGCTGCGCAATATGGTCGAAACGGTTTAGGAAGCATTATGGTGTTTGCTGCTGGCAATGACAGGCGCAAAAGTTATGATGCGAGCCTCCTTGCGTTAAATTCCAACCCATATGCCATCACAGTTGGTGCGATTAATAGAGCAGCTGATGCTGCTTTAGATGGACAAAATACGCCATTTAGTACACGTGGCACGAGTATTTTGGTTTCTGCCCCAGGGTCGAATATTGTCACGACCGGGGTTCAGCTTACGACAGCTGATGGCAACACCATTGGCAGTTCATCTACTGAAACACAAGGCACATCTCTAGCAGCCCCAATCGTATCTGGCGTCGTAGCCTTGATGTTGCAGGCAAATCCAAACCTCAGCTATCGTGACGTGCAAACAATTCTTGCTGTCACAGCTCGCAAAGACTATTCAAGCACTGCACAGAGTGGCACTTCTTGGTCAAATAATGCCAACTTTGACTGGAACGGCACGGGTATGCATTTTAGCCATGATTTTGGCTTTGGCATGGTAGATGCCGCAGCTGCGGTAAGAATGGCCGAGAATTGGCTCACACAGGGTACTGAATTTTTAAGTACGCAAGCGCTTGCCGCCAATTCTGTGCAGTCAATCGATGATACTGGTATCGCCATATTGAGCTTTAATGTCAGCGGTTCACAAACTGTAGAACAAGCTATCTTAAATCTAGGATTTAATCATGCTCAGTGGAGCGACTTGCGCGTTACTTTGACTTCACCTAAAGGCACCTCAAGCATTCTACTAGATAGGCCTGGTGTGGTCGGTAACCAGCAAAATATGAACAATCCAGATGAGGTGACTTTTTTTGATAAAAGCTTGATGAGCACCCATTTTAGGGGGGAGTCCGCAACTGGGACGTGGCAGTTGAAAATTGAGGATTTGTCCCCTAATGGAAAAGCAACCACTGAAATCCAAGCTTCTCTCGATTTAATTTCGGGCGAAGATAATCATCTCAAGCGCTACATACTGACGGATGAGTATGCAGGCAATAAAGTTTTTGGTGCTATCGACACTGATTTGATAGGTGAGTTAAATGCCAGTGCAGTGAGCAATAACGCATCCATTAACCTTGATGCGCATCAGGGCGCATTTAACGGCAAAATATTTACATTTGGCAGTGGCATTGACAGATTGGTTGGCGGTGGAGGTAACGACACTCTCATTGGCAGTGACAAAAATGAAACTATTTTTGGCGGTCAAGGTAATGACACCATCAATGGCGGCTCTGGCCATGATCGGTTGGACGGTGGCGCTGGGAACGACTCTCTAAGTGGAGGATCTGGTCAGGATATTCTTATCGCTGGCGTGGGCCACGACACTCTTACTGGAGGTTATGACGGCGATGTGTTCTTGATTGATGGCGTATCAGGTGAAAGCACAACCACTATCACTGACTTTAATGCATCCCAAGGGGATGTTGTGATTGTTAGAACGCCTTCTAAACTTGTTTTTGATGCAATTGAGCAATCTTTAAATGGTACACAACTTACCCTAAGTTATGATATTGGGGGTGATGTCGTGCGTAAAATAATCCTGCAAAACGTCACATCCAAGCTTACGTCCAAGCAGCTTCAAACTTATAGTCAAGATCAGGAGGTGTCTGTAGACCCGGTCACTGGTGGTGCCAGTGGCAATACTGTGTACGTGACACCCAAATGGACACTAGTTAAACAGGAACCAACGCCTTTTGAGACTTACGCATATGATTTTTATGCGACTGATGATTTTGTGCCCATTCGACTTTCCGATCAATACAAGCTGGTACATTACTCCGAGCACTCGGCCACAGTTCAGCCTGGACAACAAATTGTCATCGGGTTTGGCAACCTGGAAACTAGACTGATCGGGAGTGTCTTCGTTCAGGGATATCCTAAATCTATGCTCTTACCATCAAATGTGTTGAGTGCCAGTTGGTCGGGGGGGAAAGTCATTGCAACCGCTTACACGAACGGAGGCCAGGTCAGTTTTAAAATAGAAAATATGCAGTGGACGAAAGGGACCGCACAGGGAGAGGTGTTGCGCGTTGGAAATATATCACCCGCTAAGCCAAGTCAAATCAGTGATTATGAATGGCAGTTAGCACTTGAAAGTCTTGGTAAGCCTGAACTGGAGGGTTTAGGCGGAGATGATGAGATTTATGGCAGTCATGGTGCAGAAATTTTAGATGGAGGCGCTGGTGCCGATACTCTTTTTGGAGGCGCTGGGGATGATGAGATTTATGGGGGGAGTGATAATGATCTGATTGTCGGAGGGACTGGCAATGACTATTTAAGTGGAGGTAGTGGAGAAGATATCTTCTCTTTTAACCTTGGTGACGGTAGTGATCAAATTGCTGGCTACGACCAGTACTCCGATACCCTGCTATTCCAGAATACCCCACTGTCTTCTCTCTCGACCAACTTAAGTTTTACTGAGGTCAGTAAAGATGGTTTGAGAGTTAACACCTTATTAAATTACGGTAATACTGACTCCATCAAATTTTCTTCTAAAGTTAATGTCGGTGACTTTGCTTTTCCATCGCCCGTCAACCACTATCGTTTTAAAATTGATAGTGCTCAAACTCAAGTGGTTGCATTAACCGCTTCAGAAATGAGCAACAAATCAGACCTCGTCGTTCAAGAAAAGCTCTCCACCAAAAATGTAGATTTGCTTTCAGGCAATGATGCTTACTATGCACTCTATACCAATCAAGTCAATGTCAGGGCTGGCGAAGGTAATGACTCACTGTTTGTTTTTTCTGGCGGAAATACCATTCATGGTGATGCTGGTGACGACAGGATAGAACTACAAAACTCAAACTCTGAATTAACCGATTATATATATGGGGATGCTGGGAATGACATCATTATTGGGGCGAATGTAGCGGCCTATATAGATGGCGGTGCTGACAATGACAACATCACGGGTAGCTCAAAAAATGACCAACTGTTTGGAGGAGATGGGGACGATAGTTTATATGGCGGGGGCGGTAATGATAGCTTAAATGGCGGAATCGGAACTAATCGACTCTACGGCGGAGAAGGTGATGATCTGCTCGATGGAGCCACAAGCAACCTAATTGCTCAGTCTTCATCAAGTTTTGCAGCTTACCTGTATGGTGACCAAGGGAACGATACATTAAATGGTAGTGATCAAAGAGATTTTTTAGACGGTGGTGCGGACAATGACTTATTGACTGGCGGCGCTGGCGATGATGTGTTGCTGGGTGGTGATGGTGACGATACTTTGGTTGGTGGTAGTGGCGACGATCTAATTTTGTCAGGGTCTGGTGCCGATGTAATTAAATTAGGATTGAATTCTGGCCTCGATTTTCTGGATGGATTAAGTGCGCAAGATATTATTCAGGTTGATGGTATTGCAGGTACTAAACTTGACTTTGTACTTGATAAGACCAACGCATTTTCGAAAATCAAATTCTCATGGCATGGTGATAATACTTCAAATCTAACTAACTCAATCACTTTGTCAAATTATAACTGGGGAACGACATTTAAATTTGTCACCTCCGATGGCAATCTTTCAACTAAAACACTCAGACAAATTTTTGCTGACAATGGTTATCAGGTGAATGATGATTTTGATTACCTAGACCAATATGACACCCAATTGGTTGGTGTCCCTGGTACTTTTGGTGAATTGGTTGGTAGTGAAAATGACGACCAATTATTTGGTGGACCTATATCAAGTTCAGTGACTGAGAACTCAGCCCTGAACGGAGTTAGATACAACGACAATGCGTCTTACTGGTATGTGGTTGGGCGCGAAGGGGACGATAGTATCGCTGCTGGTTTTTCGGGAGCGATCATAGATGGCGGGATTGGTAACGATGTCATCCGAGGTTCGAACAATGTCAAAGTTGTATCTGACAGCAACTTTGGCGGAGTGGATACTTTGGTTCTGCCAGAGGGCATAACCCCTGACATGCTGCAACTTGTACGCACCCAGAATCCTTTAGAGCAAGCATTTCTGAAACTGTTGAAAAGCAATGGTGGTTATTCCAACTATCCTGGATCCATTGCGGAAATCCCACAATACTTTAATAGTGCTGGTGCATTAAAGCTCGCTGAGGCTTTAGGTCAAACATCATTTGGTACCAGATATTTAGGCCAAAGCAAAAATGAGATCGAGTGGGAGCAACAAAATAATGGATGGGATCAGATACTGGCTAATCCCAATGCTTTCTTTGTGCCACATTTTGATACGCTCAGGCTGCAAACAGCAGATCAAAAGTTCGTGCTAGATTTGGTGGGGTATTATGAACAAGGAAAATTCAAAAACAATATTGCCAATGTAATATTTTCTAGTGCTTTTGATGCGTCGGGCAATCCGCTCAATATGGATCTGGCTCAGTTTGAAAACAGCAAAATCACTCCCACGCAATACTCAATCAGTGATGTCGATCCGGTTACTGGACAGTCTTTCTTTCGTATTTTCCAGAATAATAAAGATATGAGCGCTGTAGCCCTACCAATTGGTCAATATCAATATAGATATATTGGGTCGGGCTCCTATGTTAATGATGGCTTTAAATCTTTGGTTAAGTATGACTCTGATGCAGATACCTCCATACTGGTTGGAACAACTAAGGGCGAGTATCTGACTGGAACGACGAGCTACTTCAAGCAAGTGATCAGTTATTTAGACTACCAGCACCAATACCCTGAGGAAGTCGATATTCAGCAAGTTAATTTGGTAAATGATCGTAAACGGTATTCATTAACCGATGACGCTTATTTCAAGGCCAGGAGCGATATTATTCTTGGTAATGATGGTGACGATACGATATATGCCGGCGGAAGCTTTATTAAGTTCCACTCTTCTACTCAAAGTTGGAATTTTTCTCCTGCTCTGGGTAATCCTTTCGGTGATAGTCTCAATCACCAGTTTGGAAACTATGTGTTCCGATTCCCATTCACCTACGGTAATGCGAGCTATGGGGGCTATTTTGCATATGATGTCTATGGTGATTTCAATGTTTACTCGGGTTATATGTTTGATACTGTTAATGGTGGTAATGGCAACGATACCTATATTTACAAATATCAAGATGGTATTTTAAAAATAAAAAATATAGATATCGTTGATGGTGGGGCTCAAGGGTGGGATACATTAGCACTGAGCGACTTCAAGCGTGAGGACGTTATTATTCGTGCTTTGCAGGGCAATATTGATGATAGCTACGGTCTACAGCCAGATTATTATTTGGACGCTATTCGCGGCAATTTCCCAAACGGAGATTATCCGCAATGGAGTGGTGGTTTGGAAATCATTGTTCCGGTTAATTATGATGGTTCTCGACCGATTTACTCTTATGTCAATGATCTTTCCGAACAAAACTTTGGTTATCTCGCTAACGGACGAATTTATGTCGACTCGGGGATCAATGGCCAATTTCATGTAAATGAAATTACTTTTAAAAATGGCGTCTCGCTCAATGTTCATCAATGGATTGCAGAGGAGCTCTCAAAAGAAAATCTAGTAAAGAATCATACTTCTGTATACGGGACTGTTTTTAATGAAACAAGCATTGCTTCCGTTGGTAACCCTAATAGTTACGCTAGCGAATACGCCAGAAAGTTAAACTTGGCTGAACCATATTTAATCAGTGGAAGCCCTTTTTCTGACTTGGTGAATGTTCACCAAAAAGGATTCTATGCTGGCCTCGAGGGGGCGGATCAATATTTTTATGATGAACTGACTGATGATCTGGCAGTGATATTCTGGGATAAAGGCGATGTTTTAGTGGGGTTGGATTACACCGGTGAATTTAATTATGCAAACTCTCCTTTTAAATTTGTTGGGGATACATTGGGTCAACAATCTGTCATGGGGAAAACCAAAGCCGAATGGATCGCATCAGGAATCTTCCCTTATGTAAGTAATTTCGCATCAGATTATTATGGCACTGGTTTGAAGCTGCCGAATTCTGATGGTGCATTGTATCTCGGTTACAGAGTTCAGCTAGGCAGCTATGTAATGACTAACTCTGCGTCATTGGATATAAAAAACTGGCAATCACTGGATGGTGAGCAAGAGTTGGCGAATGATGTTCTGATTACCACTGACACAGGAAAGCAATTAGTCCTCATTGGCGGGGCGGCAGATATTGAGAGAAGATGGTTTGATCTGCAGAGCAATACGCTGACGGCAGTGTTTCCATATGCAAGTGAAGGTAATGACTATATCTCTATTTTTGATACTTCATCGACTGCTACTAATTTAGCTAATCAGATAGCATGGTATGACCAAATTGATAATCCTGATGGAATTATAGATTTCGATCTTGAAAGGACGATTTATACGTTAGGTGGGAATGACACCATTGATGCATTTGCTGAAGATATCTATGTTCAGTCTGCGAATATTTACGTTGGATATCGAGACAAAGTCTACGCTGGCGCAGGCAATGATATTGTTCGCAGCGGTGCTGACGATGACACGTTATATGGTGGTTCTGGCAACGATCTCTTAGACGGTGGTTATGGAGATGATCTATTAGTCGGCGGTGTTGGAAATGACACATTGATTGGTGGTCAAGGCGTCGATATCCTAAATGGTGGTTCTGGCAATGATGTTTATTATGCAGAGCAGAGTGATATCTTCTTCGAACGTCCTGATGACGGTGATGATACTGTTATTTCAGAAGGTGACTTCAGACTGGATAACGCTGGTTTAGAAAATATCGAGAATTTGACTTTAATTGGCACTGGTGAATTTGTTGGGTATGGCAATGCGCTCAATAACATCATTACTGGTAACCAGGCGAAAAATGTTTTGAATGGTCTGTCTGGTGAAGACACCTTAATTGGTCAAGGTGGGGATGATACTTACTACGTTGACGACGAGAAAGATGTGGTTATTGAGACCGCTGACAATGGCTATGACCAAATTAACAGCAGTGTGACATATACCTTAAGTGCGAATGTCGAAGCACTATTGTTAACAGGCATTGCCAATATTAATGGCTCTGGCAACAGCGAAAATAACCGTATTATGGGCAATGATGCGAATAATATTCTTGACGGTGCCGGTGGCGATGACACCTTAATTGGAGGTTATGGTAACGACACATATATTGTTGATTCAATTTCTGATGAGATGGTTGAAAGCAAATATGGCGGTGTCGATACAGTGATGAGCACTATTAGTTTGACTTTAGGTGCCAACCTAGAAAACCTCACCTTAACGGGTAACAGTGCCTCTGATGGGACAGGTAATGCCTTGGATAATGTCATTGTCGGCAATGACGCTAATAATGTTTTGAATGGCAAGATGGGCAACGATACGCTTGTTGGAGGTTTAGGAAGTGACACCTACATCGTAGGACAGTTACTAGACAACTGGGAAAACTACGTCGGAGATACTCCTGAAGATACTGTGATAGAAAACGCATCTTCTAATACAGATGTTGACATACTTAAAATTGGCGTGGATAGCACCACGCTAAGCTGGGTGAAGTTTTATCGTTCAATCGAACGCTCTGGCGATGATTTGGTATTACTCTCGCATAAAGAATATGACACAGATATGGGTGGCGATGACGGTAAATATAAATCCATCCGAATTAAAAACTATTTTGTTGGCATAGAGCATCAGGTCGAAAAAATCCAGTTTTCTGATGGCCTGGTCAAAGACATTGCCCAAATGTTGACCGAGCAGGGGTATCAATTTAACGGGACAGACCAGGACGATGTGATGAATGGCACCGATACCGCGAGATTGATATTCGGCGGCAAGGGCAATGACACCATCAACGGTGGTGCTGGCGCCAATAGCGTCTATGGTGGTGAGGGGGATGACATTCTCTCTGGTGGTGCTGGCAATGATTACTTATATGGTGGCAACGGAAGTGACACTTACCTATTCTCTCGTGGAGATGGAGTAGACGTGGCCCAGGAGAGCGACTATTGGGGAGGTGGCGATTCATTTGAGTCTCAAACGATCAGAGTCAACGCCAAAAGCGATGAAGTGAATTTGACTAGAGCGTTATCAGGACGAGGGCAGTATACAACGGTCCCAGCAACTTCCGACTTAGTTGTTGAATTCAAAAATAATATGACAGATCGACTCACCTTCAGAGAGTGGTGGTCACCTGACAGTTCAAATAGCAATAGACGCATTGTGTTTAATGATAAGACCATTAATCTCGACGAAATTGAATTGGCTTTAACTGTCAAGCCAACCACATCAGGAGCAGACTTCACTTATGGCTCTGGTAGAAACGATACCCTCTCTGGCGGAAATGGTAATGACTTTTTAATGGGCCTTGGCGGTGCAGATGAGTTATATGGTGAAATCGGCAACGATGAGCTGTATGGCGGCTCAGGTAACGATAAACTTTATGGCGGTGCTGGGTACGATGCGCTTTATGGTGAAGATGGTAACGATTCACTATATGGAGGTGACGGAAATGATATGCTCAATGGTGGACTTGGTGCCGACTATCTGGACGGTGGCGCAGGCTGGAATACTTACTATGTCGATAATATTGGCGATGTTGTTGTTGGTAATGGGCAGATTTACTCTGATCTTCAAACCTATACGCTTGCAAACGGAAAAACCAATTGGGTAAGTATTAATAAAGGATCAGATGCTATAGGTAATGCTGAAAGTAACACCATTACTGGCAATACTAGTTCCAACTTGATTGTCGGCAATGCGGGGGATGATCATTTATATGCGGGTGGTGCAGGTTTTGATGTACTCCAAGGAGGTGAAGGAAATGACTCTTTGGATAGAGATGTGAATGGCTGGTATATCAGCGGCGTACTCGGAAATGTATTGCTTGATGGTGGCGCCGGTAATGACTACCTTTCGTCCAGATACACTGGACAAACAACTCTAGTTGGTAATGATGTCCTCATCGGCGGCAAAGGAGATGACATTATCTATGCCAGCCGCGATCAAGACGGCATTCCTGGTGAGGATTCAGAGCTGCCCTATTATGCTGGAATGACAGGTAATGACGTTATTTTGTTTAATGTCGGTGACGGTCAAGATACATTGTATGCTGGCGATGGTCCAAAGCTCACGCTTTCATTAGGTAAGCTCACCAGCTATGACCAGTTAAGTCTCACTAAGAGTGGAAGCGACCTTGTAATGAGTGTGGGGGTCTCTGACAAGATCACATTCGCAGATTGGTATGCTAATAATAGTGCGGTGAACACAAAGAGTATTGCTAATTTGCAAGTGGTTGCAGAGTCTATTAACGGTTTTTCTACAGACAGCACAAATAAGCTACATGACAACATGATTGAAACATTTAATTTTGCTAATGTGGTTGCCGCCTTTGATGCTGCAGGGGCACTGGCCAACTGGCAGTTAACCGAAGATCGTCTTTCAGCACACCTCAAGTCAGGTAGTAACACAGAAGCCATTGGCGGAGACATTGCTTACCAATATGGCCGTAATGGCAGCCTAACCGGCAGGGGCTTGAACGCGACCCAAACTGTATTGAGTGATGCCAACTTTGGTAAAACAGCCCAGACCTTCAGTACCTCTACCATTGGAGCGAACGAAGCCATCACATTGTCATAGACAAACCTCAACCTTGATTACACCACTGAGTGATTTCAGTGGTGTATTTCTTTATAGAGACTTAATAATCACAACAAAAACTTCTACTAAGAAATTGTCAGGACGTAGTTCTAGTAGAGGTATACCCACGAAGCATACCCCTTCCCCTCATAGAGGGGAGTATTAAGTAATTCAAATTTCGGTACAGTCGCACAAATTTTTAGTACTAACCTCATTGGAGCTAGTGAAGCCATAAAATTGTCATAATCTTGTTTTACTTTATTACACCACTGAATGACTTCAGTGGTGTAATTTTTTATTGAGACCGAACATGACAAATAATAAACAGCAATCGGTAGATATCAATCCACAAACACTGGACTTCACCCCGCAACTCTTGCATATTCAACAAGCACACCCCTCACCGATGCCTCGTATTGTATTGGGGCTCATTTTCTTATTGATTGCTGTTATGTTGGCTTGGGCGATATTTGGAAGGCTAGATGTAGTGGCCGTCGCTGAAGGCAAATTGATCCCAGCGACTTATCTTAAAATTGTTCAGCCCTCAGAGGGCGGCATCGTTAAAGATATCCGGGTAAGTGAAGGCGAATTAGTCAAGGCCGGGCAAATATTGGTCGAAATGGATAGTCATGCTGCCGAAGCAGACAGCACTACCATCCGTGATGCACTGCAATATCATGACCTCACCTTACGTCGCGTCGAGGCCGAATTAAATGGCACACCTTTTCGGCGTAAGCCAGGTGACGATAGTCAGCTTTTTGATAAAGTGAATGCTGCCTACCTGGCGAATATCCGTGCCTATCAAGACGACCTTTCTGCTGAAGTTGCCAGCAAGCGGAAAGCCCAAAGTGATTTAGCAGCCTCACAAGAAATTCAACGAAAGTTAGAACAAACACTGCCCTCTTATAAAGCACAAGAAGCTTCATACGAAGAGTTGGGTAGAGATGGGTTTGCCGGGCAACTCATGGTTGATGAGAAAAAGCGTTTTCGCATAGAAACCGAACAGGACCTGGAAGCGCAAAAACATAATGCTCAGTCGATACGCGCGACCATCGTGCAATCGGATCAAAGGCTCGCGCAAATACGTTCAGACTACCGCCAAAAGCTAGAAGCAGAAAAAGTTGCCACGTTTACCGAAGAACAAAAGCTCAAACAAGATTGGGCTAAACAGTCGCATAAAAATGGCTTGCTGCAACTTAAAGCGCCACAGGCTGGCATTATTAAAGATCTAGCTACACATACGCCAGGCACGGTCGTTTCTCCCGGCACGGTCCTCATGACACTTGTGCCCGTGCATGAAACCCTTAATGCCGAAGTTTGGATCAAGAACGAGGATGCCGGCTTTGTGCACCAAGGGCAGTCCGTCAAACTCAAACTCACCGCTTATCCTTTCCAGAAATACGGCATGATTGATGGGGTGGTGCAGCAAGTTGGCGCGGACTCCACCGAGCAGAATCAACAGCGAAACAATGCTTCCGAAGAAACAAAAACGCTATTACCTGCCAGCTATAAAACCTTGATTAAACTTTCTATGCAAGAGCTGAAGGTGGACGACAAAGTGCTTGAGTTAAATCCAGGCATGCAGGTGTCTGCTGAGATCAAACTGGCTGATCAGACGGTGATGGAGTATTTACTCTCCCCAGTGAGAAAAGCCTTTCACGAAGCCGCCCGAGAGCGCTAATTCTTCGTGCCTCGATTGATATCTCTTCGATTGCTACATTAAACATAAAAGACAAAAATGCTTAAACACGCGCTCACAATTGGCCTGACCTTATTTGCTTCACCCAGTCTGTTATACGCCGAGACCTATGCGCAATACACTACAGAGCAACCATCGTCCATACCGAATCAGGTGACGCTTAGTCTCAAGGAAATCTATACCCTTGCTTTAGCCAATGATCCTACATGGGCAGCGGCACGTTACGCTAATATCGGTGCCCAAGAAAAACTGGTGCAAGGCAAAGCTTTGCTGTTGCCCACTATTAACCTGAATGGTAATCTCAACCGTTCAAACACCAATATTCAATATACTGGGCAAACCGTCTTTAACAACAACAACCGCTCCGAGCGCTTTAACACCTTAAGCTACGGCATCAATATCAATCAACCCCTATACCGTAAGCAAAACTACGTTCAATACCTGGCTTCTCAACTAGAAGTGAGTGAAGCAGATCTGCAGCTACAGCAGGACCGGCAGGATGTACTCATGAAAGCGGCACAAGCGTATTTTGATGTGTTGTTAGCGCAAGATAAGCTAGTGCTCAATCATGCACAAAAAGATGCGATAGCCATTCAACTGGCGCAAGCCAAGGCTAACTTCAAAAATGGCGTATCAACCATCACCGATGTGGATGAGGCTCAAGCCAAATATGATGTAGTGCAATCGCAAGAAATAGCTGTGACAATTGAAATTGAAAACAAGAAGCAGGCAGTGAAATTACTCACGGGGCGTTATCCCGCCAGGCTTTACGGTATCCAGCCCAACATTCCACTGCAACAGCCTGAAGCCATCAAGGGCGCCTCAAGTACAGCAACACAGTCAGCATTGCAACAATGGCTGGACTTAGCACTGCAAAACAGTCTCACAGTACAACTTAAAAAAATCAGCTATGACCTAGCGAACAAAGCGGTTGAACTCAATACAGCTGGGCATTTGCCGACCCTGGATGCTGTTGCCAATTACACCAGAACAGATGCCAATGGCGGCATCAATGGATTTGGGAGTGATTTAAATAACACCACTGTGGGTTTGCAACTACAAATCCCGTTGTATCAAGGTGGTGCAGTCAGTTCCAAAATCAGGGAAGCGGTCGCCAAACAACAAAAAGCACAAGAGGAAATCGAAGCTGCCCGTCGTAAAGTCGAGCTTGATACCAAACAGGCTTATCTGGAAATCACTAGCAGTATCGCCCAAGCACATGCCAACGAACAAACTTTGCGTTCAGCACAAAGTCAGCTGACCTCTACGACCAAGAGTTTCAAACTTGGGATCAGAAATAATGTTGATGTACTCAATGCACAGCAGCAGGTATTTAACGCCAAGCGAGAGTT
>VFQN01004580.1_pt1 | contig 18120 bp, 28 predicted proteins | sample 3512371 | NCBI WGS metagenome assembly VFQN01 (sample SAMN10412370, study PRJNA504923) | tailings metagenome | isolation source: Replicate 2 from Balatoc abandoned mine | place: Philippines: Itogon, Benguet | collected 2017-08-28 | reverse complement strand
CGCCCCGAAACCCATGCCACCGAGCCGGCCCTGCCTCCCCATCACCTACACTATCTCGCAACCCTACCCTGCGCTACTAAAGTTTGCTCCGGGGGGGCGGAGCCCCTCATCCTGTCCCAACAGCCCAGTCCAGGCGAACGGCCAGCGCCCCATGGGTCCGACTGCTCTATGTGCCGGACCGCGCATGGTCAATAAGATCGTGACAGTCCTGTAAATGCCTTATCAACGCGCTTACACTCTTCCCCTGCCTCAAGGGCTGATGACGACTGGGCCGATTGACCTTGTGCAACCTTGGCACTAACGATCACTGATGCTCACGGGTGACCGCTGACCGGCACTCAGAATTTGCACCGGCAGGCCCTGTGTCCAACACGGCGACCAACTCAAATCCCAGTGTACTAGCACTCTCAGAGCGCCTGCCAACCTACATGTCGTCAGACCACTGTCAGGCAAGCAGAGCGCATGGAGTGCGAGGCGCTGCGCCTCCCCGGGCTTGCCGTCGGGCGCCGCGCCAGCAGCGTTGCTCCCGTTGCGTAGGGTAGTGACGCTGATACGAGGGTGTGACCAACGCTTGCCCCTGCGCTCATACAACGCGTTTCACCTTTGGCCAATCTGACGCGGCCGTTCCCAAGTGGGGCCGGATACGGTAGGCCGTGTAGTGCAGCCAGGTGCAGCGCACATACAGAGGAAGGCCACATATGCTGCCACAGATGCATCCGTGTGGCGCCGACTGCACTGCGGGCAGCGCCTCAGGCTCCGCCTCCGTCTCAGAAGGCAGCCCTCCTGCACTGGCCCCAAGCGCCCCCGCTGCTGCCCCCCAGGGTGGCGCCCCAGAGCTCCCTCCCGGGCTGTGGGCCGTGGTGTGGCGCCACTCGCTGTGTTCCATGGCCAAGAGGTCTCCCCTGCCCGACCTGCGCGCAGCCCTGGCCGCCACGTGTGTCTGCCGCGCGTGGCGGGGGGAGCTACGGGAGGCAGTGGCGCGGGGCAGCCTGGAGCGGCCCAGCCAGGTAGGGGGCAGCAAGGGGTACTGGGTGGATGGATTGGACAGGAGCAGAGAGTTAGAGCACAGCGTGAGCTTGGGTGCGCCGGGCGGTGAGCTGCACATGCCGACCGCCTTACCAGGTTATTACCGGTACCCTTCTGCCCAGCGTACTGCTCCCACTGACCCTTGCTTTTGCCAACCTACACGCGCGTGCCCCCGCCAGGCCCTGCTTCGTGCTTGTAGCCGCGCCTTTCCCCGCCTGGAGGAGCTGCAGGTGGACTGCGGGCAGGGAGGGCTGGGGATCAGGAGCCTGGACTTCAACGCCCTGCAGTGGCCCGCGCTGCGGGTCTTGCGCCTTCACCGTGCCCACATGGGTTACGGCGTGGCGCTCCCCGCCGCCGTCACCAGCGCGCCCCGACTGCGGGAGCTGTCCCTGGAGCAGGCGGTGGGTGGGGTGGGGACTGGCGGGTTGTGCATTGGAGTACATCGTGTGCATGGGAGCTGGCTGCCCGTTTAGCCTCCACCCATGCGCATTCCCTGGCTGCCGCTTCCCTGCAGACGCTCGCGTACGACAGCTTCAGCCCGCGCCTGGCCCCCAGCCTGGAGGTGCTGCGCCTGCACCGTTTGCTGGTGGGGGGCTTCGGCGTCCTGGCTGAGGCGCTGGACGGCCACCCCAGGCTGAGGGCCGTCAGCGCCACGCAGCTGCGCGAGGACCCCGAGGGCTCGGGCGGCGGCTACGAAGGGGAGACCTTCACGCTGCGTCTGCCGCAGTGCGAGACGCTCCGCCTGGCCTGGTAGGTGCCGCAGCCGGCCCCTAATGCCCGTGGCCGCAACTGGATTCGCCTGCATGGGACACAAGCAAACAGAGTTTGGTGTGCTTGAACGCAAGCGTCCATGCTAGCAGGCTGGCGGGCACACGGCCTAGCCGTTTCTCTCAACACCCGCCGCGGCAGCACCACTTGCTCGGGTGCGCTGTGCTCTCCCCTCGCCCCCAGCGCCGACCTGACCCGCCTGCGGCTGTGGGCGCCCCGCCTCCGCCGCCTGGACCTGGGCGGCTGCCGCCACCTGCGCAGCCTCAGGCTGCTGGACAACGAGCCGCCGGCCCACGATGCAGCGCTGGCCGACCTAGCCAACACACTGGCGGCGGAGATGGCGCCCCTGGGGCTGGCCCCGGCTGTGGCGGCGGCCGGTGCTGCCTCCAGCGCAGCGCCACCACCGCCGCCACCGCCGCCGCAGCCGCCGCCGCAGCAGCAGCCCCCGGCGGTGCGGGCCATCCTGGCGGGCACGGAGGCATCCCGCTACACCCTCAAACACCTGCGCACCCATGCGCGGGTGGGCCCCCAGCAACTCACGGAGACGAAGCGTAAAAGGGTTGAGTACGACCCAGAGTACGACAGCGACGGCAGGCTGAGCCGCGCCGGCAGCCGCGGCAGCAGGGGCAGCAGCTTCGAGGATGACGCCAGCATGCAACAGGATAACTACTATGTAGACAGCGACGACGCCGTGCGGTACGACGATTCGGAGGTAGACGACTACTACAACAGCTCCTGGTAGGGTCCGATATGGAGCTGCGGCTATGTACGCACGCACGCACAACGGAGCGGAGCACCGCGTCCAGGCGTTGGCTGTTGGGGGTGGCTGCTGGACCAGCTGGGGCCTTGCTGTGTGCCACAGCAGAGCTGTTGTGTTCCGCCCTACCTGCACACCGCTATGACCTGTGCCGGCTGAGGTGCGTTATGGGCTTGTAGGCGCAAGCGTGATTCTCTTGTGCCAGAGTACGGTACACACGTGCTGGCCGCTTGCACTTGTGTGCCACGGCGGAGGCACATGTCGCAGCTGCCGGGGCCAAGTAAGGCTGCACAGACTGGAGGCGGACGAGCCCAACACGCAGCAGTGGGGTTGTGTAGGCCTCTGCACCTCCGTTGTACCAGTTGCGAACATGCAGCGGCGGTTGGAAATGCACCCCCGTGGCATTTGGCTCACAGCAGGGGAGGCTCTCCCCTGGCTCACAGCGTGTCCTGCCGCTAGTACCTTGCTGTCCTGTAAGACGTTGTTTGCACCGGTTGCATATTGCGTGCGTTGCCGCACCCTTAATACCTTTTCCTTAATACACTGCCGGCTACGACTGGCTATTGTCCTCCCTGTTGGTGTGGGTTACCATGCAGCAGCGACTTCTTATGGCTCGCTGGCGGCAATTGTATGGCGGCTGCGTTTTACTGCTGGCTTTTGCAGTACAAAGTCTGGAGGCCGGCGCTTGTATTGCAGCAGCCTCGTTGCAGCCCTGTTTGTGTTACACGTGCAGTGCACATGTGTGCCTTGTGTGATTGCATGTACAACGCCCCGTACACAGAATACAAGTTGATGCACGCCTTAGTCCATTATGCTATCGCTCCCGCACATGAAAGGCGTCCTGCTCACGCTATGGTTTTAATGAATGATATGACGGAATATTACGAACTACACAGAGGCACCGAACATGCACCACACTCCGCATGCCACACCACTACGATGGTAGTGGACGAGAAGTAGTTCACACCCTTGCGCATTGTGGAGGGCGTGTGGCATTTGTCGTTGTCAGATCCCATATGCAACTTACAGAACCGTTCATACCAGCGCAGGATGAATATACAGCTAACAAGCAGCCACCGCCGCAGCTCACTAGCGCATGCACACATGCCTCTTGCGCCTTAAGCAATACCGGCATCCCCCAACACAACCAACCCACTCCTCGCCATGGCAGCCGCCCTCCTTATATCTAGGAGCTGCTGGCGGCCTTCACCGCAATGCGCTTGGGCTCAGGCTTGGCGGGCTTGGGCCGCTTGCTGACCGTCACCCTGAGCACCCCCGCGTCCAGGCTGGCGGCGATAGCCTCGGGGTCCGCGTCCTCCGGCAGCGTAAAGGAGCGCGTGAAGGTGTAGGCCTCGCGCTCGCCCAGCAGCAGCTTGGCGCCCTCGGGGCGGCGCAGGGGGCGGCTGCCGGACACCGTCAGCGAGCCGTCATGCAGCTCCACCTAAAGGGGGACGGGGGGCAAGGAAAGAGGGGCCGAGGGGCAGGGGTCGGCAGGTGTGAGACCGGCGGAGGGTGAAGGGCACTCAAGGATGCAGGGCGTGAGGAGCCTGCGAATGAAGATGGACAGCAGGTGCTGCAAAAGCTGTCAGCATGTAGTAGTCAGAGGAAACGAGCGGTGAGGATGAGAGGAGGAAAAGTAGTGAGTTTAGGGTGCGTGGGTGCGTGTCCGGCATGCAACGCTCCTGCACCCGCCCTTCCCAGCCCTACCCCACGCGCAGGGTGCAGACGTGCAGGGTTGTGTTACAGCTGGGTGATGCCCCTACCTTGATGTCCTCCGGCGACATGCCGGGAGCGTCCACAATGAGCTCATAGGCGGCTTCCGTCTCGTAGATGTCAGTGGCTTGGGACCGGCGCTGCCCTTGGGCCTGCGCTGCGGGTGCCGAGGACTTTTGGACCGCGCGCTGGAGGACCGCCGGCGCAATTAAAGCGCGAGAGACATTGTCGAAGAATGCCTCAAAAGGGTCGTGCGTTGTGTACACCGAGAGGGCCATTGCGTTGTTGGAGACGGGTGGTATCGACGATGCGCAGCAGCAGATAATGCTTCCAGCGACGAAGGGGCTGGTCAAAGTACCGGTACACTTTATGTCACAGGTCCTGTGTCAGGTCCGTCCTTGCGCGCCGGGCTTATGTACCCAGCGGTAGAACCCTTCGGGAACCTGTGCAAGCGTCGCGAGAGCTCGCGAACAAACCACCAACTGTCGGAAACCGGACACCCTAGTTTCTCTCGTCCTCACCCCGCTTCACCAGCATGAAGATGATGACACTGCATTTGCACTATGAACACTGATGCATCCTACTAACACTCGCGACCTGCAAGCAACGTGCAGGGCGCGCATCGCTCTCGCTCCCCTCCTCTCCTTACCCTGCATACCGCAAAACCAGGTGCATACATCCCCTTAACCTCTCAATACACTCCGTATTATTATCAGTACGCCCACGTTCACTGTGTGTCCCTCAAGCTGGTGCGGCGACCGCGGATGGCAAGGGGTGCGGCTGCGCAGGCTGCTTCCGCCGCGCGCCCGTCCACCCCAGTGAGCGCCTGACCTTGACCAGCCACTCCATGAAATCCAGAGCCATCATCCGCACTTCCACCTGCAAGGAAATGACATGCTGTTAGGGAAAATGCTCTTGCCAGGCTGGCAGTAATGGGCAGCCCCCAACCCGTGCACAGCAATCCGTCCTCGACACCTGTCCGCATGGGATGACCATTTGTCTTGCAGCATACATTCCACACCGAGTGTAAGACCCTGACCCAACACAGCCTGTAAACGCAGGACACATATTGGCACCACAGGGCAAGGCAGCTACAGAAATATTCGTGATATCTGCCGGTGCCCTGCAAGACACTCGAAGACTCCGCCCTGCCGGCAAGCCCCTCCCGCCCCACCTGCAACCGCTCCAACGCCACGGCCGCCCGCGCCAGCGGCCCCGGCGCCCCCCGCAGCCGCTCCCGCGCCAGCGCCGCGGAGCACTCCCTTGCGGTGATGGCGAAGGTGTTGACGGGGTGCCCCAGCGCGTAGTCCACAGCCCGCAGGCAGTCGTTGGTCTTGAGCAGCAGCAGCAGCGGCCTGGGGGCGGGGAAAGGATGGAGTGCGGGTGCCATGATTTCATAAGAGCCTGTTACCCTGCTCTCCCTTTTAAATCACCTTCAAGCCAAGTGGCAATGCACGCAGGCGGTTGCATGTCTCGAACGCCATGCCGCCGAGTCCCCTGCAAGCTGCAACTCTACCGCTTGTCCGCACCCGCATCAAGTTATCAAGGAACCGCCCCACCCCTGCCCCCACCTGGGCATGCGCGCCAGCAGCCCCGTGATCTCCCTGCCGTACGCCGCCATGTACTCCTGCGCCGCGGCACGTGTGGCGGCGGTGCGCTCGACCGCCAGGTGGTCCGACCGTGGGTCCAGGATCTGGGGGCGGGGCACGGAATGCTCAGCCGACGCCAATAAGGCACACTCCTCCCAGACGCCGAAGCAGACAAGGGTTTACTGTCATGTAGCATACCGGTACACATGCAGGTGGTGTGTGTGCAGGTGTGTGGTCGCACTTTTGCGCCAGCTGCGGCCGCACTGCGTCTCAATGTAAAGAGCGAAATGTCTCTTGGCCCGCCTCCGTCCCCACCTGGTCCCACGGCCGCTGCGTGAGCATGGACGCGAACACGTCGTAGGCGGCCCCTGCGTTCATGGCGGCGCTGTGGCGGCGGATGCCCTCCTCGTCCGCAAAGATGAGGCTGCGCCACAGCCCCGCGTACTCGAGGCGGAAGGCGTCGCTGATCTCCTTGTACAGCCCGTGGTCCAGCAGCACCAGCTGCGGGCCGCCCGCCTGGGGGAAAGGGAAAGGAGGGGCGTGCACGTGCATAATGTTGACTGGTGCTGCATGCATGGCAAGCGGTTTCATCTCAATCTGCTGCTGCTGCTCCCTTTGCTTGTTCCTCGGGGATGTAGCTTGTGCACAAGGCGCGTATAGGTGTGGTGGACGCAAGGGGGCCCCTTTCAAGCCCAAGGCATAAGGCACTGCCTCTTCAACACTGCAAGGCCGGCAGCGCAACGGAGCGGCGGCCATGCACCTCCTGCAGAGGGCCACACCTCGACTCACCACCTTGCGCACCAGCATGTTGGCCGCGTGCGGGTCGCAGTGCACGTAGCCGTGCGCGAAGATCATCTCGTTGAACGTCTCAGCCACCTGCGGAGAAAACATGTACGCACACAGCAATTCACGTTGGTGGGGGCACAGGAAAGGACCAGCATAGGTGCTTCCTTTTCGTGCAGACGTGTAGGTGCGCATAACAGGTCGGCTGGAGCCAGTCACTAACGCGCTTGGTGGACACTGTAATGTGCGGTGTCTAAGCACACTGATCCTGAACCAATGCACTTACTGACCAGCAAGCAACGCGGCCCCTCGCCACCATCCCGCATAAGCCGGTCGCACCACCAATCCACCATGACCCCAAAGCAACGCGACACACTGCCCCCGCCTACCGGCCAGTCGCCGTTCGGTCTCCGTAACTCCCCAGCCCTCACCCACCAGCCGCGACACGGATGCAGGCGACACGCCCAGCCGCCTGAGCCCCACCACGTCCGTCACGCCCACGCCGTCGATGAACTCCATGGTCAGCACGCGGTGGCTGGTGGTGCGGTAGTCGACCTCGGGCACGTGCACCCTGATGGGCGTAGCGGGGCGGCAGCCGAGACCCTTTGGGGCTGCGCATAGCTAGGGAGGCGCAGGGCTACTTGTGCCATGTGGCGTGCCCAACCAAGGGACTGCTAGTGTTCGTGTCAGCTTGCCCTTGTCCCCGGTCGTTCATGCATGCAGCAGTACGCGTACTGGCGCACACGTGCCTCCTAGACGCTGCTGGGCTTTAGCCCACGGCCTGCCCACCTGCCCGCGTACCACGCCCCCCGCCTGCTGGAGGCCTGCAGGTTGGCGCGGCACCGCTCGGCGTTGAGCGCCTCACACTTGAAGTCCAGCTCCTGGGGCGGGCAGGTGAGCGTGGTGGGCAGCACGAGTGCGCAGGGATGGGAGGAGGAAGCGACCATACTCTGGCAGAAGAGAGAGCGACAATCCTACGTCGTGCCCGTGCGTCATGCCCGGCTTGATAGTATTCCCGTGCAGCGGCGGCGAGCGCCAAGCATGATAGGTACTTCGCACGTTGCGGATGCTACGGCGCCAGGTGAGGCCCCATCCGCCCTCTTACCCGCGGCAGGTTCTCCTTGATCTCGTCCACCAGCCACATGTAGTCGAAGTCGGGGAAGATCCACCTGAGGGCGGTGCGCGTGGCAGCATGTCAGACGCCGGCCACACCACACGGCAACACGTGGCAAGAGGCTGTACACCACGTCTCCACGTCGCAGTATGGCAAACGCCAAACACATCCGGCGGTCTTCTGGGGCCCAGAACAATATCCTTGACGTCCGGTCCGCCACCCCGCCCCTCTGCTCTCCCGCCCATCCTACTTGACTACCGTGACCAGCGCCGACACGGTTGCAATGTCCGCGGCGCAGCTGTTGCGCAGCCCCGCGTGCTGCACCTTGACCGCCAGCCGCCGCCCGATGTGGTCCCGCGCCTCGTGCACCTGCGGAGGATACCGGCACACGGGAAGGAGGAAGAGGTGAGTGGTAAGGCCGTGGCGTCAAATTAAGTGGTGATGGCCAAGGACTCGTTGCATATGAGCCCGCGAATGCTACCAAACGCCGTTGTGGATGGGCGGGAAGGCGTTAGCTGCTAGAAGAATGCCTTGCGCTTGGCACCAAGTGCGCGCAGGCCGCCGCCCATCGAGCCGCCTTGACCTGCCATGCTGCATGCTGCACACCCCTCCGCCCCAACGGTGACGGGTTGGGCTGGGCTAACCGTTTTCACGCCTCATCATCAACCACATCGGTCTGCAGACTCCTTCTGTCTTTCTACCGCCGAACCCCTCCTCCCCACCTGCGCCAGCGACGCGCTGGCCAGCGGCGTGGGCGCAAAGTGCGCAAACAGCTGCTCGGGCGGCGCCCCGAAGTCCTCCACGAAGGTGCGGCGCACCTCCTCGATGGGCGACACGGGGCACTTGTCCAGCAGGTGGTCGCGCATGGTGGTCACGTACTCCTCGGGGAGCAGGTGGTCCTGCGAGCGGAGGGGCAGGGTGTGGGTGTGGGTAGGCGGATGGCGTAGTGTGCCCGGTGGGCGGAGCTTACTACCCGACCATGACAGCCAATTGGGTAAGCGAGCATGACGTGCTCGCCGGTGGGCGGCGTGGCACCGTTGCGCGGCCCAATACCGGTAGGCGACAGCAGCTGGCACCGCGGTGCAGTGCGTGAAGGGGGCAGCTTAGGACTCAGGGCTGCTGCTGCTGCTGCTGCTCCCCAACGTCTTAGCCCGTGGCAGCGGGCCTTGCTGCACCGGTGAGGCTTCAGGGCCTGTGTCGTAACAGACTGCACAGGCCCTGATACGGCAGCCGTGCTCACCAGCTGGCCCACGTGCTGTCCCAGCTTGGTGTAGATGCCTCCGTTGAGGAAGCACAGCTGCAGCAGCCGGTTGGCACCGCGCAGGTGGCATGCGCGCAGCGCTGCCTCGCGCTCATCGCCAGTCAGGTAGCCCAAGGACATCTTGTAGTCTATTGTTGGAAATGATATGGGTTACGGATTGATTGGGGAGTAAGCCACGGCAAGCAAGAGGACAAACCGGCTTCTGTCTGGGGTGGGAGGGGCCTCCCTTGCACTGATGTCAGTGCTTTTGATGGAGTTACGGACAGTCCGGATGCAGGGAAGTGCTATGCGCTTGCGTGTATGGTGTATGGCGTTTGTGGAACGAGGTGCTGGCAACAGATGGCTGTGGTCAAACAGGTCCTGGCTTCAGTTGGCAACGTGGCACCAGCAAGTGCTGAAGTTCGGACGGACGGCTCAACATTGCGACCCACCTGCCACGATAGCTCCTGCCGTGTAGACATCGCGGGCGAGCCGCACAGGAGTCAGGTAGGCTGCCCGGAAATCGTCGTAGGTTGGTCGCACCACAAGCAGGCCTCCCGCCACGCCAACACCAAGCGCAGCACCTGCCAACCCCCAACGTCCCTTGTTGCTACTTGCTGCGGGCGCCGCATGCGTGGCCAGTTGAAGACACTGCTGGGTCGAAGCTCGTATATATGCAGTGAAGGGCCGCAACAAAGCGCTCGCGCGGCGCATTTTGTTCAAGGGCCTCGACCATCAAACTTCAGGTCCGGAGTGCAGACAGCGCATGTGTCGATAGACCCTTATGGATACACGGAGTAGCGTAGTAACTTGTTAGGATAACGAACGAGTCTAAAGCCCCCGGGGCATGTAATTACGTACCTGTCCCATGAAGCGCATGACGCGCGTTTCGGCACGCGAGGTACAGTGGTCAAACGACCAGCAGCTGATAATATCCTTCGCACTGACTAATTGTGTCTTGCGACAGTGTAGGTGACACTTACCAGTACTCTCAATAAAAGCTTTCAGATCGATCGACCGCCTCGACGACCGTCCCCACGGCAGGCGACTTGTTTGCGCATTTCTGAACCATGTACGGTGGTGGCGGCTATGGTGGATATGGTGGTGGCGGCTACCAGGGCGCTGGGGGTTACAGTGGCGGGGGCCAATCCGGCTATCAGGGCGGAGGTGGGGGCCGAGGAGGCTTTGGCGGAGGCCGTGGTGGATATGGTGGAGGCCGTGGTGGAGGAAGGGGGAGCTATGGAGGGAGCGACGAGCCCTTCGTCGAGGGGAAGCTCATCTTCCCCGGACTTGACCCCAACACGACCAAGGAGGGGCTGGAGGCTTACTGCCAGCAGTGGTAGGACCCAGTGCGAGACCTCAAAAAGCCGATCGGCGTATCGCTCATTCCCAGGGTGCTGGCGATTACTTGTCGACCGCGCGCTTTGCGCGTTACATAGGTGCCTAGACCATCCAGTAGATGGTTGTCATTAGTAGCTTTATAAGTAGGCAGGCGTGCGTCGGCGGTTTCCTCAGCCTAACGCCACTTTCGTTCCGCTTGCCTTTCCTAGGGGCCAGGTCGAGGAGTGTTCCATCGTAGAGAGCGGGGACCAAGGGAAAGAGGGCGTAGTTAGGTTTTCGGACCCAACTTGCGCACAGAACATGCTCGACAGCGAGCACAACATAGACGGTCGGAAGATAGACGCCCGGGCCGCAGTGCCCCGCGACAAGGCTGGGACAGGAGAGCGCACGCAAAAGATCTTTGTCGGCGGGACCGTAAGTAGGGTAGCCGTCCGCTGTCTCCGGGTCTTGTGCGTGCGTGCGTACACACGCCGTGCCCACGTGTGCAGTGCCTGCCACATCACTGAGCCTGACCTGACGTTGAGAGTGCTGACATGGACCTGCAAGAACCTCTGCAGTTACGTTACGGTAGGCTGTGCCCTCGTGCTTGCCTTGGCTGACCTTCAGGGCGACATCAATGACGAGGAGTTGAAGCAGCACTTCATGCAGTACGGCGAGATCCAAGACTCCGTGGTAAGCCTGCAATGCCACATTAGCGTATGCACATTACCAGCATCTCGTAGGCCCCGTCACGTGGTCAGGTGCCCCTGCCTCTGCACAACTAGTTTGCCTCTGCGCCCCATCATCCCCAGCGGGCTCGCCAGAGGGCGTCGCCCCTTTAGGGCCTCATTGGGCATGCATTGTCAAGTCCGCAGCCGTCTTACTCCGTCCCCTGTTGTCTATGCGCGTGAATGTTTTAGATCATGCGCAAGGACGGCATCACCCGCGGCTTCGGCTTCGTCACCTTTGCGGACCCCATCTCCGTGGAGAAGGTACTGCTGGTGCGCCAGGTCATCCGCGACAAGACCGTGGACTGCAAGCGCGCCACGCCGCGCGAGATCACCCCCATCCCGCCCCGCACTGGCGGAGGCCGCGGCGGCGGTGACCGTGGCGGCTACGGCGGTGGCTATGGCAGCAGCTACGGCAGCCGCGGGGGGTATGGCGGTGGTGGCTACGGCGGCGGCGGTTACGGGGGTGGCGGTGGTGGCTACGGCGGGGCCGGCGGCTATGGCGCGGCTGCTGGGGCCGGCTACGGCAATGCTGCAGCGGCTACCGCTGGCGGATACGGTCAGCGTACGGAGTACGAGGAGGGCGGGGCGGACCAGATGGCTGGATACGGCATGCAGGGTAGGTGCGGGGCCTGGGGGACACGCACACGAGTTCAGCTGCGCGTAGTGCTACACCGTATGCTGCGCATCGTAACGTGTGCCACACCGTATGCGCGTCTCATTCCTCTTTCATTGACGTGGTGCTGGCAATTGTACTGACGAGTGTACTTGCGTCTTTCCTTTTGCTTTCAGCAGCGGCTGGCTACGGCGGGATGGGCGTGGCGTACGCTCCCGCAATGGCGTACGGCGGGTACGGCGGCTACCCCGCAGCCTACGCGGGCATGATGATGGGGTACGGCGGGTATGGCAGGTCCACCATGGCGCGCAACAGCGTGGGGCAGCAGCGCTTCAGGCCCTACTAGATGTTGTATTCTGGGGCTACAAGGCATCGGGCACGCGCCTCGTAGGCCATGTGATGCAGAGTTGGCGGTGTGTATACCAGCTACACTGTACGCCCTTCATGCTGTTGACCCGCTTGCGGAGGGATGGTAGGGCAGGCAGGCAGGATGGCGTTTACCACGGCGTAAGTGCGCCACGCGTTTTGCAGCTGCGCGTTTAAAGCTGTAAGCGGGAACTCAGGACGCGTGATGGGCTTTCAGCATGACTTCGACACTGCTAGTCTGACCCGACGATGGTTTATTGTGGAGACATGTATGGACACGTCGAGGCTACTACGGTTGTGTTTGGCCCTGGTTGTGGCGTCGGACAATGGTTTCATCGCTGCTGCATTAGAGTCTCCTGCACAAGTGACCAGGCGAGTCGGGACTCGGGTATTCTCCATAGTCGGTCACGGTGTTTGACCATAGCTCCATGGGTGTTGACTGGTGGACGAGCGAGGTCCTGACAAACACTGCTTGGACGTTCGCTGTTTTGGTGATGCGAACGTACAGGATTCATCAAGATGACGCATGTAACAGGCAGAGGATCGCCCTTAAGTGTTGCAGCTGCGCTTCCTTTTAAATGGCTAGGCCGGGTGTGTCGTACAGGGCAAAGTCCACCTCTGTCCGCAACCTGGCTATCATACCGCTCGACTCCAGGCGGTGTACCAAGCTCTCACATGTGTCACCAGCGCAGCCCTCATACTCAAGGCCGTCCAACCCGTTTCCCCCTTCCGCTATTTCCCTATCGCCGTGCCGTACCGTTACCAGTCCCAAGTGCACGCCAGCACATACCAGGTCGAGCGCATCAAGTGCAGCCCACCCCCGTTCATCTGCTTCCATGGACTTGGGCCTCCAGGTTGGTGCAGCACGAGGCACAGGGACGTAGATGCGCGCATTGCGCGTTGGAGACCTGCAGGACAGCACGAAGGAAAGGTCCAATGGGCTTGTGCGGATGGTACAGACAAGGAGAGGAACTTGTCAACCCTTGAGCCCTTGCTAGCTACCGGAAATGCCAGCTTGCGAGGTGCCGTTACGTCAGCCGCGGAGACAACCCCACCTGGTGCTAAGCCACGGGCACTTGCGTAGCTCCGCCACAACGGGCAGCACGCCGGGGAACGAGTGCCCCCGGCCCCCGGCTGCCCCCGGCTCCCCGGCATGCGCCAGGACCAGCCGCACGGTGGCGTACTGCCGCAGCAGCATGCTGTACTTGTTGTCCTGGCGGCCAGGCAGGCAGGCAGGCAGACAGGGACGAGGAAAGCCATAAACGGGAGCTGAAGCAACCCTTCGCCGCATTGCGCCTCCGTCCATGGCCCTTACGCGGTCTTACGCACACAGCGCCCAGTAAGCTGCTGATGGTGGAAGGCCCGCGCCAGAGCCAGCATTCAGCCGGCCCCATGCTGTTCCTGACCTGCAGCAGTCCCAGCCCCGGCCTGCCCTCCCCCACACGCGCCGCGCACCTGTCCCGAGCCCTCCACGTCCACCTGGCTGCACACCAGGAGCGAGCTCGCCGGCGCCGGTATGCCGCCGTAGCCGCCCCCTCCACCGTTGCCACCATCCTGCCCTGACTCCACAACCCCGTCCGGTGTATCACCAAGCCCCTCGACACCTTCCGCCTCTCCCTTGACAACACCGGTGGCAGAAATCGACCGCCTCGGCCCCGCAACACCTGTTGCTCCACGTGGGCTGGCCCCCGCCCGCGGCCGCCGCTGCCCCCGTGTGCCCCCCGCCCTCCCATGGCTGGACACCCCTGGCGGCTCCGCAAGCAGCCCAGACATGCGCAGAAGGAAGCGGCTCAGGCTGCGCGCCCGCTGCTGCCCGCTGCCGCCCGCGGCCTCCGCCACCGCCTCCGCCGACTGCAGCAGCATGAGCGGGCAGGCGGGCTGCAGCGCCCGCAGAGCACGTGTCAACGCGTCGGGCTGCAGTAGGCGCACCACGGCGGCGTTTCGTTGCAGCTGCTGCTGTAGCAGTTTGGACGCGTAAGCGTGGGGGGTGGACATGGAGTCGTCCGTGGCGCGGAGCAGCGGCAAGCGCTGCGAGGCGGTAAGGGGTGAAATGCTTGTGACCGGTTAGTCATAGGCCTGCCGTTTGGTGTTCTGCAGGCGCCGGCTATCGGTACAGTATCCATAACATGTGTGTTGCATGTCGTGGCTGAGGCTGATCTGGGTCACTCACCTTGCCCAGCTCATCAAATTCACGGTTATTGCTGCACACGGCAGCTCCACGGCCGCGCCTCAGGGCTGCCGCCACCGCCATCCATGCCACCGTACCGGAGAGGGCCGGGTCCTGGCTGCTCAGCTGCACGCACCAGACGGCAAGCAACAAAGGAAATATGATTGCAGTGCAAGGGACGGTGCGATGATTTGCAGGCAACCGTGCCAGTGCCCACAGGCGCTTGGGTGTGGGGTTCAAGGTGATTCGGTAGTGGGGTGGGGTTGTCCGGATGGTGGGTTGTGGGGCCTCCGGTTCCTAGCTGAGTGGTTTTTGGCCAGCGTTCTTGCCTCTATAATACTTCCAGCAGGGTAGCCTCCGCCAAGAAGCGCGTCAAGAGCCCTGCTGCCAGTTGGGTGCAGGGCGGACTGTCGCCCTAGAGCCCCATAGGCCCCCAAGGTCACTCGGCCAACGCTCAACATGATAGTGTAAAGTATATGAATGTAGTTGAAGTGCGAAAGAGCGGACGGCCATGGAGTTCGCCATTCCCGCGCGAAGGCGCGATGACCCTCATGCAGGCAGGCTCACCCCGAGGCATTGATTTTGAACGCTAGGAGTTGACCCGCTATTATGGAACGCATGGAAGCCCGAAAATGACATAGTTGCAGCTTGTCAACCTTTCTCGCACTCGACGGCCTTACTCGCAGTGTTTGCGGGGCCGCTGCGACTCTGCAGCATGACCAGATTGCTGCAGGACGCCACCCTGGTTCTGGCGTGGCGGCATGGCGAGCGAGAAGGGTCGCACGCTTGCTATTCGGGCGACTCGTGTAGTCAAGCGCATTCGCGACGACCGGACACAGCTGGAACGCAAAGTGGCCAGCGTTGTGAGGCAGCTCGAGCGAACCTATGGAGTTCCAAACAGCACTGTAACGTGGCACGCGATGGCAGCGCCCTCTCCACCCAGCAGCGAGGAGCTGTGAGTGCGGGGGTTAAGACTGCAGGGTTGGCTGGGGGAGCACTTGGCTCGGCTGCGTCGCTGTCAATCAGCTTCAGAGGCAACTAAGCCAATGTTGTGTGTGCTGATGCTCGGTGGCTGGCCGCAGCTTGCGTGCGTGCTCCAACCCGCTCTCGTTTGGGCACCACACCCTCGACGCGGCGCTGGCCAAGCTGCAGCCCAGGGGCCACGTGCTGGAGGTAAGACACTACAGCCTGCATGCTTTGGTAGTCTAGGCGTTGCCAATTTGCACCAGGGTGCAAATTTATGGCCTCTGCCCTCAGCCAGCCACGTACCCGTATGAGGTAACGCGTAGCACATACAGGACCCTGCAATACTGCCCTGATGCGTATTGTCATGCCACTGGGCCTCCGGTCCCTATGCCCTGCCTGATTGCTGCTCGGTACCGCCTCCAATGCTGCTGCCCTTAATCGCCGTTCCTGCACGCAGATCTGCAGTCCGGGTCCCGACGGGGCGCTGGGTCGGGGTATGGCTGCCCAGATGGCGCTGCGGGAGGCCAGCAGGGGGGCATCGGTGCTGTGGGTGTCGCCGGGGCCGTGGGGATCCATGGCAGCTGCAGCAGCAGCAGCAGCTGCAGCAGTAGGGGAGGCGGATGCTGCTCAGGCAGCGGGGGCGGCACGGCGAACAGGTGCTGCAGCAGGGGCAGCAGCGCCTGCGGGTCAAACAGGACGGGGCCATGGGCGGGAGCAGGTGGAGCAGCGGGACCAGGAGGATGGTACAGAACCGAGGGGCATTGCCGGCCACCAGCGCACACCCAGCGGCCATGCTGCTTGCGGTTCGGGGCCAGCGCTGTGGCCTCTGCAGCAGGTGCGGCGCGCGAGCGGCATGCACCATAAACACGTACCCTCAAGTCGACTGGTGAAGATCAGCGTTAGCGGTATTCTCGCCTCTGCGCAGCCTTGTTGTAGCCCGTGCCCCACTGTTGCCGACCTCCGCTCCCCCTCTTTTACTTCCTCCCCAGGCCCAGCACCTGGAATGCCTGCCCTGGCCCATCCGTGGGGCTGGCGACGTGCAGGCGTGTCTGGACCACGTGCTGGCTGCCGTACGGCGGCAGCGGCACTCGCTGGTGGTGCTGGACGGGGTGGCGGGCCTGGCGCTCAGGACGCACACGCACTCGCAGCAGCAACAGCAGCAGCAGCGGTGCCACCAGCAGCAGGAGGGGGCACCGCAGCAGCAGGAGCTGGCGCGGTCGGGGACGGGGCGGTCAGGGAGTGCGGCAGCAAATCTGGGGACACGGCAGGGGCTGGGGCGGGGGGCCAGGGGTGCGGCGGAACGGGGCGCTGCTATGGCGGCGGCGCGGCCTGTGGACGGGGCATTGGACCTCAAGGTGGGGGCTTGGCTGCCGGGAAGCAGTCTGTACGTAGGGCTCCGTTGAAGTGTTACGTGAACGCTTGTGCCGAGCTTTGTTGTCACAGGCCTGGATGTACATTGTAGATGGTACAGCATGTACGGGAAGCAGAACTGCAGCTGGGCTCTGAAGCATGACAGTAACATCTGAACTGCAAACCAACTAGCGCTGTTGGGTACGTGCCCGCGCCGTGCAGTTTGTGAGCAACGTGCTTCCCTCGCTGCTGGGCGAGCTGCTGGCGGAGCTGCGTGTCAGCACGGGCCCGGGGCTGCGGACCACCGCCCTCATCCTCAGCACCTACAGCCGGACCCAGGGAGCAAACGTGAGTGTGTGCCGCGAGCTTGGTTGTTACCCTTATTGCGTCTGAATGTGCGCCTGGGCGCGGCAACTCGCACCATGATAGCCAGGTACTCATCGACATCACTTGCTAATGTCACTCCCTGCCTCGCCCCCTTTATTCGGCTAGCTCTACGGCGGTGGCGGCGTGGTGCAGCATGCGGACGCGTGGGTCGGCCGCGGCACGGGCACGTGTGCGGGCGGGCACGTGGGCTGGGGCCCGGTCGACACGTGTCGCTGGGCGCAGCGGCCCCTGCAGCGCCACGCGCTGGCGTCCCTGCACCTGGCGCCGGCGGGGCCAGCCGGGGGCCCCCAGCAGGGCGCCACGGTCGACACGTGGCCCGCTGCCGTACACGCCGCCCTGACCCGTGGGACAGCGTCAGGCGAGGACGGTAGCGTCCTCTTCACAGGGTGGGTATGCTCAGACTGGTCTGGGTTGCGCGACGCTCATGCGGCAACTGTTATTTTGCTTCGGGGCGTGTAGCGTTACACTAACCAGGGGAGCTCCCCTGACACTAACCCTTACGGGCAGGCGGGCACGCGTAAGGACGTCAACGGGGACCCGAATGCAGTAGGAGGGTAGTGCTAGCAGCGATTGGGCGCAAACTGTGTCAGCTTTGGCCCAGGGTATCGTTCCGCTGACGACAAGTTGCTCGTGGTCAACTACATGCTGTCACGCTCCCCGCCCGCTTGTAGGTTGCTTCCCCCGCCGCTGCGGCTGACGGCAGCACGTGGAGAGGGCCACTCGTGAGACTGTTGACTGATTGCTGATGCTACATTCACCAGCAGCGGTTGCGCGCTCCTGCTACGTAACACCGCCAGCCTTGAAGGACTTGAACGCATGCCTACTCTGCTTTACACACCGGACGGAACCTACCTAGTATGCATGCGGCACGTGACGTGTTGCTGGAACTTTGTTGTTGTTGTTGCTGTGCCTACCTCGTGATCTACGTGGTTTGCCGAAGTGCTGCATGTCAACACCCATTGAGCAATGCACCCCACGTATCAGGCAGGCCATGTTGTACTGCTTGTTGCCAATACTGCATGATGAGGCCACTCATATGAACGAGAGAAGGTGCCTGTGCCAATTCGGTCTGACCGTTGTTGGCTGTTGCGGCTTATGTACCGTACTGCAAAGTGAGCTTAGGGCTGCCAGTGCGAGCCTATGCTGGATAGAAGCAGGGGAGAGGGGTGTGCAACTCGGCCCACGTGGGGCCCAGCGCGATGACTAAACAGCAAAAGTGGCCTTTCGGCC
>VFQN01004579.1_pt1 | contig 18122 bp, 10 predicted proteins | sample 3512371 | NCBI WGS metagenome assembly VFQN01 (sample SAMN10412370, study PRJNA504923) | tailings metagenome | isolation source: Replicate 2 from Balatoc abandoned mine | place: Philippines: Itogon, Benguet | collected 2017-08-28 | reverse complement strand
AGAAGAAATAAGGTGATGATGTAGTATTTTGAAATAATATCTCACGTTGATCATCAGTCTTTGCTTCACGAATAGATTTAATAATATTATCGATACCATGATCTGCACCAATATCATATAATGTTGGTACATCACATTGATAAGATAATTGAATAACACAATTACCATGTGATGGGATAATCCATGGTTCACCTGTATTAGCATCAACTAATTCACCATGTGGTATTTCAGTACGACAGAATTCATTAATCATAATATTACCAAATTCATTAACATCAATGGAACCAGAATCATCACGATCATATTCTGACATTAATCGTTTTGCTGCATCACGATCATAATTATGTTTACCTAATGATGATAATGTTTCCATGAGTTCATCTAAATCCATTGTACCTGACAGATCTGTATCATTAATCACAAATAATGAGAAAAAGATTTCATACAGGAAAACTTCTTGTAAATCCTGCCAAGAGAAGAAGAGGTTAGAACATCATATTGTTATAATCATTGTTTGATCGACTTACATCACGTCCTTCTCGTTTTGCTTTCACCGACCATAATTCAAATGTTTTCTTTAATATTACTAATCGTTCTGCCTCAGCCATAATAAAACCAAATGATTTTAATAAATGATTTAATGATATTGATGCTTTTTCATAATTTTCCTCTAATAGAAAATTAGCAGCTTGTCGAGAATGTTTATAAAATTCTTCTAATTTAAATCTTTTTAATTTCCCTGCTTCACCTTCTTCTATACTTGCAACATATGCTCTTTCTAATGGTATTTGTTTTCCATTATGATATAATTTAATAATACGACAACCAGTTTTATGATTTGCTAAATACATACATTCTGTTGCAACCATTTGACCATATGGTTCACGTAAATTCATTTTCCAAGTACCATGAGGATTAGCAGCCGAGAAGATATTGTCATCATCTTTATTACAATCACAGTTGACAAAGGATACCTGTAACTTCCTTGTCTCCGTGGATGATCTTTGGATGGCAGCAACTAATGCTTGTGCACCAATCTTTCCTAATGTATTACCATTAATATTTAATGTAATTAATGTTTCATTAAATGATATAGCATTTGCTAAGACTGTTGCTGCTTTCGGTGTTAATGAATTAGATTCTACATTTAATTCTGTAAGACTTTTATTCGTCTTTAATGCTTTCCCTAATATCTGTGATGGCATATCACCAAATGAATTATATCCTAATAATAAAGCTTTCAATGTGTTATTCTTCTCTAACGATTCGGCTAATGCTATCGCAGAATCCTGACGAATAGAATTCCATGATAAATCTAATTTTGTTAAAGTTTTATTCTCTTTTAACATATCACCTAATGCTTCACCACCTGTGATTAATTTAGGATGTAATACATTTAATAATTCATTTTTACCAATTAAATTGTTTGCTAATGATAAAGTCTTTACTGAATGATTCTTACTTATTGCTAATGCTAATGAACAACATTCATTATCATCAATATCTGCACCATTTAATATTAATGTTTTTAATATACAATCAGATTGTATCAGATAATTTTGGATGGTTTTAGATGATTCATCAATTTTATTATAGGATAAATCTAATATTGTTAAAGTTTTCATTAATGGTAGTTTTTCTGATAATGATAATAATGTCAAATCAGTTAATCGATTATCTGATAGATCAATCGATCGTATACCAGGTAAAGTTTCAATAACATCAATCAATGGCTGCACTCGTTTATCACCTAATCCATGATGTGATAAATGTATACCTAATGGTTCAGTTTCTTTACGAATTAATAGAGGTAATGGTAAAGTTTTATTCTTCACTGTACTACGTAAATACATACTTCGTGGTGTTAATGAATGTATTGGTAAGTCTTCATCTGATGGATAATGTTCTGTATCATTGACAACTTTCTTGTATTTATATTGAAAATCTAATATTGCTTGATTACCAATATAATGATCATATACATCTTTCATATCATCCATAGCTGCTTCAACACTATCTAATGTATCTTTGCGAAATGTTCGTGTAAAATTTAGATCACCAGTTTCATTTCTTTCAACACGAGCTGTCGGACTTGGTGATTGTAGTGGACTGTCAGTACCATTAGCAAGATAGCTTGATCGTGTAGCAGAAGAAGATGCGATAACAGAGCCACGACGCATACGATTAATTTTTTCTTCGTCTTTGCGATCCTTTTTTCTTTGCATTGCATGCTCTAATTGTCTCTGCCTTTCACCATCTGATTTTAACATCATATCTTGATTCTTACTTAATCGTATATTATAAGCGTCACCACTTGCTCTCGTAGATGTCGGATTGCTACGACCAGTTTTTGGTGTTTGTAACGGAATGGCACCATCTGATTTTGCCTTCTTTCCAAGTACACCAGGTGATGATGGTTTTGGCAATGATAATTTTTCTAGCTTTGAACTATTTTCCCTTATAATTTGTTTTTCAAAGTCTTCAAGCATTCTAAAATTAAAATCATTTAAATTTTGTGGTAATATAATATTTTCTGGTTTATCTATTTGCTTTTTCATTTCTTCTTCTACAGTTAGATGCTTTGCTTGATTATATTCTTCATTGCCATTGCCAAATAATTTATAATTTCTCCGACTGAATTGAATATCTAAACGAAACATAATCAATTATACGGCTAACTATCAATTTTATCTTACCTCCAACTCCAAACAGGTCATATTTATCACGTGTGACGATGGGAATGGATGTTGCAAAGTTTATAGCAGCAGAAACTCCGGTCAATTGGTTGCTTTTTGGAATATCAAGAACTAAACTTGGAACTGTTGCTAACGATAATGATAAAGATGATCGATGCGTTGAGATGGAATCAACACTTCTTGTTGAAGCCATAGAATTTTTAACGGTTTCATTGTCATGAGTATTATTACCATAATCCAGCAGATTAGCAAAATACTTCACCCCTCCGCTCCTCCTCGAGCTCGTATGAGGAGAACTATGACCATAAGACTGATCAACGTCGGTGTATGATCGGGTAAATTGAGAATTTCTCCTGTGAGAAGACATCTTTGGAGAAAGTGAAACTGAATTGATACATTTTCAGGACGGGCGGATGGGAATTGTGACATGAAAAAAGTCTATTTTTTCTAAATTCGGTTTTTGAAAAAGTCACGGGTTGATTCTTTTCTCATCAAATAACTAACTATTGTGAACTATTTCTCTTTCCAAAAATCAATACTGTCCTATATATCGTAAAAATTTAAATCCAGTTTCTTTTTCGAAGTGAGATAGATTTACTTACCTGATTTAATACACCAATGCAGTTTATATCACGAAATCTCTCATTATAATCAAGCCCATATCCTACCACAAAACTGAAAAAGAGGAATAAGGCACACCTTTGGAAAACGTCATTTCATATTTACCTATTGGGAATAGAAAAACCAACATATTTCGCCTTATAATAGGTAGATGGAAGTCTTTTCTCGAGCAGAGAAACAACCCTATTGAATTTATCGATGAAAGAGAAAGGAGATATTTTCGAAATAACTTACTCTACTGACAACGGACTGCTTTGAGATTGTATGTAGGGAATCAAACTAAAATAAATTCCAGTCAATAGAACAAAAATATTGTTAAAAAATTATTACTTCGACATGGTATGTCCAGTATCCACGATATCTTCTACAAGAAGAACATGCTTTTGAGAAAGCTCCTTGAGGTTAGAGATGCCTTGAATTTTCACTTCACCAGTGGATTGAGTATTTGCATATGAAGAAACTCGAACAAAATCGTAATCAATTTGAATAGGTATCTCTAGAGAATAGTAGCTCAACAAGTGAGGAGAACGTTCTTCCGTTCTTACATACCTTGTGCATGATAAATTAACCTTCGAAGTAAATCGTGGAAAAATATAGACGATCCTAATTCAAATTTTAGAAGAAATTAGGTTTGATATTTCTCTTCCAAAGTACCTTTAAGCACACAAAGTAAATGCAAGTGATGATGCTTTTCATAATCGTTCAAGAGATCTTTTGCTAATTGATCAACTCTTTCTTGAATAACTTGATCAGAAATTAGAACATACTCAATATATCTTCGATAAAACTTTGGAATAGAGTGCTTCGCTGCTTCCAAACGTTCGTTATCAGGAACAAATGTTGCAATATGGAGGCTACGATGACACTGTTTCGTCGCAAAAGCATTACCTATCCTTGAATAGTAGGAGAATATAGAGTGAATCATCGACAAATGAATCAATAGACAGAGGAAAAGGGATGTCATCGCTCTTTTTTTAAAGATGAATGAAATGTATTTCTCTTAACTATACGCTGTAGGACAAGGAGAAAGAAAAAACGTTCTTATTGGCTAAAAAGCGTTTATTCTTCTGTTTGTTTGCTGTTGAAATCGACTTCAACAAGCCGTTAAACTAATCTTTTATTGTTCACAGACGTGACCTTTCAACAATCACCCTTTCAGTAAAAGGACTGTTATTATAGGTGATTCGATCACGCAAAAGTGAGGATCAATTACAAAAAGAAAGCAACGAAGTTATTGTCGAAAAAGACAGTTAAAGAACACGAATAATGTCAGCCACGATTTTATCGAATAAACAGAATGATGTAGAAAAATTCTCAGAGTTTAAGGCCAAGAAGCTTGCGCAAAAGGAAGCTCAAAAAGAGAAACTTGCTGCAGAATTTCCTTTGCTGTTTGGAAAGGATGCAAAATCTCGCAGTACCGTTGGAAAGTATGCTAATAAGACTTTTCCAACAACACCAAGCAAGAAGAAGCCATTAGGAAACTCCGCCACCACACCTTTATCCAAAACTAATGAGGAAAAAATGAACTCTACCACCTCTAATCTTCCCAAGAAGACGCCAAAGAAAGAGCAGAATGTTCTCGCTGCCTCTGCCAAGAAAGCCGCACCAACCACCAAAGCACAAGCCTCGGTAAAGGTTGCTGAGAACAATGAAAACAAGACAAGTAACATTAGTAGCAACACAGTCAAGCAACCTCAAGGAAAGAAAGCTAGCAAAGGATTCTTCCATTTCTTATCCAGTAAACCTGTGGTTGTCGAGGAAACGACCAGTGAAGTTACCCAGGAAACTTTAAGATCTAGATCCAAAGATCTTGAAGATGGTATTGAGATCCCCACGATGAATGATTTTACACCTGCAATGAGGAACGGTGATGCTTTACTATTCTCTGTTGTATCAGATGATTCCTTACAACCTCAAATCTCAGAAGTGGAGAGCTTTCCGTCCCAGTCAGTTGATCAAATGAATGTAATCGTCCCTGAAGTAGAAAAAGAAGAAGACAATGAATTAGAAATGATACTTGATGAAAAGGTTCAAGATGCTTTAGATTTTATGTTAGAAAGTAAAGAATTAGATGCAACAGCACATCGTCGTTTATCAGGACAAAGATTTTCCGCTGAAGTTATTCGTCGATTTTCTTTATCTAATTTACCTAGATTCTCAAATTCTGTTAACGCCAAGGCTTCAATCTCTGCTGATATTGACTTTCATGCTATTTCTCGTGATATTTCAGAAGAAGAGACAATGATGTTAGCTAAACGTGCCGTGGCGCCTTTAACTGTCTTAAACCTCAATAGCAATGATTCTCCTGTTATTAGTGAGGCTGACTATGGATCTCGCATGAATTCAGTGATGACAAATCCAATTACCACTCCTGCTATTCCAAATGAGGAAAATATCGAAATGTCTGCACCGGAGGTCACCACAGGACCCGATTCCTCAGATGCAACGACAACTTCCTCTGATGCAATTAATGAGAGTAACATGGATGGTGTTATAGGTGATTTAGAGGTTCTTTATGCTTTAAGAAATTATATTTCTAGTTTAGATGAGATGACTTTTTACAACAATCCAATGAGAAATCCTTCCTATTTGAAGAAGAGAAAGTCTTCTGTCGCCATGGATCCTCAAGTGACTATTATTGGAGTCGAACCTGCATTAGAAGAAGACGATGAACATCCAGCTGCACGTTCACCTAAAATCCAAAGGGTTGATGAAACTGATGCCAATGTAACTTGCTTCGAAGAAAGTATGCCTACTGACAACACTGCCTCCACTGCCTCTGAAGAGAATCAAGTTGAGTCATTAATGCATGGTAGTCATATGGATTTGGTAACACCTGTTAGTTTCTTATCGAATGGTATAGCTGATAATCGTGTGATTCTTTTCCCTCGTCAAACCTTATTTGATGAATTATTAAAATTAGGATTAGTTTATGGTGAAATTTCATCACGTATTCGTTCTGAAAATCATGTCAAATATGTTATTGATGTGCAAATTTTCCCTGTACCAGCTGGTGTTATGAAGAATCATCCCCATTTATTATCATCTGGTGTTGGAAGCACACGCATGATGTTATTAAAACGGTTTACAGACTTTAAAGAATTTCGAGATCAATTAATATTATGTCAAGAAAGAAATAGTGAAGAAGAAAACAGTGATAGTAATAAAATGGAATCAGAACCTATCCCTTCTTTGCCATCAAAGCAATCTATGTCATTAGGGTAAGTCGTTTTGTTATTTTTTCGTTTTCTTTTATTAATTGAGTCTTCTCTATTTGATAGTCGTGATTGTGGTGAGGAGGAATACTTAAATTCTCGTCAACGTCATCTGAATGTTTGGTTGTCGTCGATTCTTGCAAGACAAAGTTATGAATCAGATCTATACCGTGATACCATCTACGATTTCTTCAACAATTAAAGGATATGAGTGACTTTTTAGCATAGTTGTAATTTTCTTTGGAATGATGTAATGGATTTGATTCGATCGTTAGGAGAAGGAGAAGAGAAATTTTGTAGGTTCGGAAGAAGTCGTTTTTGATTGCTGTATCGAAGTAGTTCAAGTTCATTTTTTCATCAAAATGATGATAGATGTAAGCAATATAATGAAAGTCGATTTTTGAACGTGTTGGGCTTTTTCTCCTGTATCATAACAGAAAATGTAACCGAGTGGTTATACTTTCAGCATCGGATGTGATCCTTTCCAATAATTGTTGTTAGAAAACTTGACCATAATTCTGATACTCACCTCCAGAACTTCGTCATCATTGGTCTTCCCTCCCAACACAGAATCACAACAAAAACTTTTCGAAAGGTTGGATTGAAGTTGCAGATTTCTTTTTTCAATTAAGACGCTACAGCATTTGTTTTTCGCGGAAAATGCAGAAAACGGAGAAAACCGTTACGCGGAAGAAGAAAAGAGTTAATCAACATCTTTCACCTCTCCAACACCGGGACGAAGAGTGAAACTACAAGGCGCTAACACCAACAACGATAGAAGGAAGTTTTGACATCAAAAACCTCTTTTAAATGACTTGTTATTGACGCGGAACACTCCCTTTCAAAAATTTTATTCTGATATTATTGTTATATGACAATCTATAAGAGGATGGGTAATGTCTGTCGAAATAATGCCGTGCAACCCATGCCATCTTCGCGGGTTGCTTTAAAGTCATTGAATACCGACTGGGCTCTGAGTGTTAGTGATCGAACAACAAAATCTGAGATGAAAGCGCGAGATTTTCGTCGTGCAGAGCTCATACCAGATAGAACAACCGTTCGAACGGATAGTGATAAAATTGATGATGAACATGAACAACGGCGGTTTGTTCTTGCTCGAACGTATTTTCTTTCAAGCCGTAAGAGGAAAGGTCCTGATGCTGCAGTAGCCGCTGCCCTAGGTCATAATATGGCTCAATTAGTGAAAAGTGTCAATAGTATGCACTTACTCACGCCGGTAAGTATGCAATTCTACAGCTTTGTCATGTCTTTTGGCTTATTCTTTAAATAGGAAGAAAAGAGATTTGTTCTAGAAGATGTTGAAAAAGCACAACTACTAACATGTAGTAATGATGATGCAGAAAGTCGTTATCATGGTAATGATATGGCAGATTTATTAAAAGAAATGTTAAATTCGTATCATGAAACTTCTTTAATACAATCATCTAAGAATCAAGACTTTCATCGTTTAAATCAGTTATTAGCATCATTACAGGATGATGATTTAATTAATCATCCTGATCAAAAGACTGTATTATTAGAAGAAATGAAAAAACAATTTTTAGTTCTCTTAAATGCTAGTTCTGATGAAGATGATAATAATGATGTTGATGATGGTGTTAGTTATTATGATCGTCCTGCTCTGTCAGCGTTTCCCAAAGCAATTTATGCAATGGATTTAATGTGAGAATTCTCTTCTTGCATTCAAACCAGTTTATAAAATATGATCTTTCATAAGCGAATGTTGATTCATTATTACAATTTACTGTTAATTTTTATTTCCCCAGACTTTTTGTTCCTCTCTCTATATATATGTATGTATATGTCCTCTCATTCCATTGACGTTAGAAAAAAAACCAAATGATTCAGTCTGGACATGTATGGAATGATTTTTCGTTTTTTTTCTTTGTTTATGTACTACTATAAATGATCTTATGGTCTTGGATGAAGGTGATGATAACGATAACGATGTGTGCTATTACAATACTGATGATAAGTAATTGAATTAAGCTGAAGAAAAGAAAGTATTTACCGAAAAATTAAAACTATTGACAACATTTAATACTAAATGATGATTGTGTTCTTTTCTTTTTGCTTTTACGCTTTTTTGTTTGTTTGTTTGTTTGTTCGTCCATAGCATGATTGATTGCTTATTTGTTTTTTTTTTAATTTTCGATATTCTCTTTTTCATTTATAAATGTTATTAGCTTCGTTTTTGGTTGTTTCTCATTTCCCTATTCCTTCTTTCCCACAACAACGGTTTTGAAGCTGTAACAAAATCTATTATTTTTATTATTCTGATTATTGATTGAATAAATTTATCGAATGACGAGTAAAGGAAGGACTGCTTTTTATTGCTACGAGTGTTGATAAGAATAAAAAGGAAAAAGCCAAGCTATTCAGGATGAAAAAACGTATTATTATGATTATTAACCTTCCAAAGTGTGTGAATGTTCCACCTCTTATTCCCTTGGAAGTTACCAAGTCTTTGTTGAGAAATGAGAGAACTCCTAATGAATACCCGCTCCTAAACATAACCTTGATTGTAGGAGCGACTATTCATTTGATTTCACTCTTAATTTGTTAGCAGTGTTTCCTTGAAATTAAGATGAGAGCGTTAGAAATAAATTTCAAGGAAAGTGTCATTCATTTATCTTTCTGATATATAAAATCCACACATGTGAGCATTTGGAATTCGTAAACTTTGTGTGGGTTCTTATTAATGTACCTGTATATAGTGTAGTTATTAATCTTGACTCTGGACGTTTTTTTTCTTCTTCTCAATATTCTAGGAATATATATCATATCGTCTTATTCTTTTTATAACCTCAGTGATCCCGCGTGGCACTCATTACCTTGTGTGTGCCTTCATATCGAAAGACTGAAAAAGATATTCCAATTAAATATTATCAAATAAATTTCGTTTAGGGATGATCAAAAATCACTTTTCCTTTAATGTAATGAAAATGTTCAAATGAATTCCTTCTAACTTATTTTTCCATCTAATTCTATTCTATTACTTGACAGCCTTTCCTTGCTCGGGTGGTATTCATGTTAAATATTATTTTGTATCCTCTTGACCGGGGTGGAGGGATGAGGCTTTTTGAACAGAATTTGAACAGAATTTCGAGCGAGTCAGGAATAACGGAAAGTCTGGAAACAATTCATTCAATTTGTAAGGGGTGTAGAGAAGTTGTTCAAAAGAGTCCCATGTTGCCGAAGAGTTTGAAGGTAGTCTGCGCTGTCACTCCATCGTTTTCACCTTACAATTGCAAAAATCGTTTTTCATAAAAACACTATTCTTTTAGTTATTTGAGAGTAAAATACGAGTTTTCTACCACCATCTTAATAAAGGTTGGCTTGAATGAAAGGAGTTGGTTACCTAGGAGGTGGAGCGAATAAGCACCTGAATGATCTCATTCATCTACCGACTGCGGAAAACTACTTAAACGATGTGGGTTATCCTTGAGAGATTTATAGGCAACTCATCGGACTTTGACGCCCCTTGATTTGCTCATTCTGTGTGGTAACTGTTATTGATGAGGGAATAGGATTATCTTATTTATTAATTTCGATAAAATCATACTCACTCTTCTTGTTTTGTGTTTTGTGTTTTGTTTTTCTGTGTTTGGTTTTTCTTTTTTGTCATTCATTCTAATTGGTGACTTAACCCACACTTGTTGATATCTTGCGAACTGAAACGGTTGATTTAGTTTTCAAATGTTGTCGTTAGAAGTTCATGTTTCTCCCCAAGATGGTGGATATCTCATCAGTCTTGGACCAAAGCAATCAAGTTTGTTACAGGTAAAAGGGCTTTTTGGTATCTTTCGATCAAGTTAACTGACGTATCTTTTGTTATAGGTCGAACGTACCTGGCAACAAGTCCTTGAACTCTTAACAAAATTACAAGCAGATTTCCCTCAGATTACTTTGATTCAAAAATTACAATTAACAGAAGTGATTGAAGCGAATGAGATTGAAAAGATTTTAGCAATTTTACTTCAAGCAATTGGTAATGAGTGGTGGAATTATTCCCCTTTAGCAACATTCTTTGATGAACATTTTGTTCAAAGTCAATTATCAAAGATTTGTTTAAGACAGTTCCAATTTCAAGAACAACAATTACACCAGAAGATTGCTATTCAAGAGCGTCATTTGACGACTATTGATGGTGCAGCAAAGTCCATGTATCAAGTTTTATCAGAGATCTCTAAAGATCTTCCATATTTACAAAATCAAAATCCTGGACTTGTTCTAGGATTACAATCAATACAAAAATCAGTATTAAGTTTATTACAATTAAATGCAATTTCTCCTAATTCATTAAGTAGTGCTGGAGAGATTGGTTCGAGTATTTCTGCTTCTGGTTCCCCAAATGCTCAAGGAATGACGGCACCTACCGTGCAAAAAGAACGTTCTCTGTCTGAGAATCAAAGTATTTTAGCGCTCAATGAGCCTCAACAGTTGAATGAATTCCATCGTCAACCCCCTTCACCTCACAGTTTAACCGGAAATTCCATTGCTTCAAACCTTAGTGAAGTTAAAAAACCATTCTCTGAGAATTCCCCGAGTCAATACGCATTACAACAACCAGCACCTTCTGTTGCGTTAGAACCTTTACCAGAAGAATGGAATTTACCCTTCGAAGAAGTCATTGATGAATTTATGATTGGTATCTTACCTCATGAAAGTCAAATACAATACCGTATGTCCGCATTAGCATTATTAAAACGAGAGATCCGTGCAGTCCTTGGTGTTGTTGCCTATGATTTAGGTCTATTTGCAATTCGTACTTTTTTAACCGATGATCCAATTAAGATCACTGTTATCGTCAATCCAACCCAATTAGCATGGTGGCATACAACATTATCTGAAAAATTAAAAGGATTAATAGAAAACCCAAATGAATTACATCGTTTAATCTCTGAACCAGGTGATTTAATCTCTGAAGAGTTAAAGATTATTATGACACATAACTTACGTAATATCTTATGTTGTCATGATAAAAGTTCCTATAAAATCACTTGTAATATTGATTCATTAGAAAGTGAGATCACTGCTAATAATCGTAATGAATTATGTTTATTAACTTTTTTAGAAGAATTTTCAAGTATGATTGGTAAAAATCAATTATTTAAAAAATCTTTACTATTAATTCGTTCGTGGTGGTCCTTTGAAGCAACTAATATTAGTGGTTATGAAATTAAAAATTATTTAAATGAATATTCTATTGCTATTATGGTCATTGGGATCTTTAATCAATATTCGAATTATATTGATAATCCAATGATTGCATTATTATTCTTTTTACGTGATTATTCACAGTTTGATGTTTATAATCAAGCAATTACTATCCAAGGTATTGTTAATTATGAAACGGAAAATAATACTGCAACAACGGGGAATAATCAACCAAAGTTGATCTCACCACAGCCGCATCATTTAATTAATAATGAAATCTTAGAAAAATATTGGAAAATGTTTAATTTAAATGATCCTTTAAACATTGAACCACCTTCAGGTGTCCCTAAACCACAATTAGATTTTATTACACGTTTAGAAATGTTGAAAATATCAATGTATCGTGCATGTGCTAGATTTGAAAGAAAAGGATTTGATATTATTCATCCTTTCCTTATTACGAATATGACTTCATCACCAACACCTTCACCAGCTGCTACTGCTGTGGTTGGCAGTCCTGTTCCTGATAAAGCATCTGCTGCTAGACGTGTTTCTTTAATGCAGAAAGCATTTGTGACAGGTTATCAAGCTTTAACAGAGTCATTGAAACAAGTGAAAGCTGGTCAAAGCACTTTAAATGATTTTTTGAAGAAGTCTTTCTCTTCTACTTATATGAAGGTGAAAGGGCAATGGCGTCATGATTCAGTTAATAACACTGTACCGGTACCTAGTACCTCTGATCCTTCATGGTAAGACTGTTTTGATATTTTCATCTAATTCTTCTGATCTAATATCTTCGGTTTGATATAGGGCAATCGCTCCAACCAGATACTTACATGTTGATAATGGTATTTCAAAGTTTATTCAATACATTCATTATTGCAATTTTACCGCTGATGCAATCTTATCAGAATCAGCTTTGATTACCTTTTGTATTGATTTATTATTAATACGTGGTCCATTACCAGCAGGTGAGGTTGGTAAAATCTTATCAGAAGCATCATCTGTGCAAAATTTAAGTCATCGTTTACGTGAGAAATATGGTGGATTAAAGAAGTTCCTGGAGAAGTTTCCTGAATTATTCGTCTTTTCGAATGATCATCCATTTAATCCACATATTTTATTAAGACAAACGATATCCAATGATAATTTAGAATTAATTGATCGTGGTATTTTTCCATTACACTTATTATCCAAGACATCACGTCCGGTAAGTCAAATTAAACCCTCTTCCCTCATTACTTTGTTATGACTGCTCTCTTCTATGATATTTAGACAATCTCCTATGCTAATTTACCTCGTAAACCTCCTTCCAAAGTTTCAGAAAACAGTTTACCTACTTCTACAGCAGCTTATACCTCTATGGTTCCTCCTGGAGCAGGCGGTAATGGAGGATTTAGTCCAGTGAGTCATCATCAGAGATTTGGCACAGCTCCAGTTCCACCGCCTATCCGCACGTCCACAACTTACGATTATCAAGGTGGAAACTCCTACGAACGCCTTCAGAGTCCATATGCTACCGCAAGACCAACAGCAACGCTATCTCACGGTGGCAACCCTTACGCGGGCGGTGCTAGCTACAGCGATCAAGAATACCGTACTTATGGAGGAGTTGCAAGTGGCTCAGGATACCGCCGTAGTCCATCAGAAGGTTCCACGTATAATAGCTATTACACAATCCAAAAGCCCGCGGAGTTGTCGCGCCCATCAGTAGCAGTAAGTGATTATAGTTATGATCCACAGACAAGAAAATATCCTTCTCCACAAGGTTCAAACCATTCTGCTTATGATTTGGTTTCAGCTTCAGAGAGAGGTCTCCCGACATCCAATCAATATTATTCTGACAATAAACCAACTTTTACACCTTCGAATTCATCTTATTCTGCATCTTTTAATGCAGCAACAAGTAATAATATTCCAGAAACATCAGTTAATTCTTCTTCTACATCATTTCTTGCCTCTTCTTATGGCGAAAGATCAGATATGTTATCAAGAGGCGGATCATTAAATACTTCCCGTTATGATCCTAGTTCTTTTGCTAACAATCATCTGACCAGCCAGCAGCAACAGCAACCACCGATGTCAAGAATAGTTGGAGGCACTTCGTTGTCTACTAACTCATATGGGGCATCGAATTCTCTAGGATTTGGTTCTTATCCTGAAGATAATAACAATAATAATCTGTCTAATACTCACTCAGCAAGCATGGGTGTTACCAATTCAAACAATAATACCAACAATGATTTAAGTTATTCATCTTATTTTAATCGCGATTCATCAAACAACAACAATAATTATTCTCAATTTTAATGAATTAAGTAACAGTCAATTTTTTAACCATTAAAAATTCCTTTAATAAATTAAAGCATAACAAATTCTCATTAAAATTATTAACCTTACCGATTCCAAATCGACGATTACCAATTAACGAATTCATGATTAGAGAAAAGAAAAAGAAACACACATTCAAACAACGATCTTATCATCTTAGTATATCTGATAACAACAATCTTCTTATTAATCGAACGATGCTACGAACTAATTTTCAAACTTTTTACTAACCTCACCTATAACTTATCTTCCTCCTCATTTACAAAGTTACACAAGCTTCATGTTACATCATACCAAATCTCATAAACCTTGCTTGGTACCTTCTTTTCCACTATTATGATTGATTTTCGTTTCGTTTTTTTCCCTCGCTTTCTTATCGTACAAAGATTAGCATAATCCTCCTCCAAGTCATAACTCATTCCTCCACTTTGCTTATTATTCTTTTGGTTTTATATTTCCATACGTCATTCGGTTGGATGGATCTCTTTTCCATTAAAAGCGATGATATAATAGTAATGCATATCTTATTTGTACCTTTATTTTAACTTCATTCAGTGTTTTCAATGGTTATGATTCTTTCTTTCTTCTTTCATTGCTAATTTGTGTTTAAAGTTATATGTAACTACTCATCGCTCGATATCTAATGATGATAATCAATGAATGATGATTGTCAACTCACATAATATTTTTTGGATTATATTTTACTCTGCTTGATCTTCTACTACTTCAGTTTCCCTCTATCTCTACTTCTATACCCTGCCATTGACTTGTTGTTCTTTTCCATTCTGAGTGATGATTAGGAGTCCTCTTTAGGATATAAGTGTTTGCGATGTATGAGGACAGAATTATCATGGTTTTATACTATTTGTTTCAGGTGATTCACGTCGTTTATTTGTTTTAATAGTATAATACATTAAAAGAAGACAAGAAAGATAGAATAAATATTATCTAAAAGAGGGAGAAAAGATAACTACATTGATGGGTATCAATCTTTTCTTTTGATTTATTGGGATCAATGTACACGTTAGCTTCTCTTACTTCCTTCTTCCCTTGCTCCCTTCTTTGCTTCACATTGTTTTGATTGTAGTTATTTTCATTCCTCTGCTTTCTACTGCATTTACATTCATTCACAACATGATTGATTCGTTCATTACTTTTACTTCTCATCCTTTCCATCAACACGTAAACGTCACCATTGTCATTTACTAACTTTTGCTTTTTGTTCTGTTTTTGTTTTTCTTTGTTTCCTATCAGATTGGGTTCAGTTAACCTTTCATTTAGTTATAGTTTGCTTATTGGTTTCTTTGTTTTTTGGTTTCATTTTTAATTGATTAACTTCACCCACCTACTTTGTCAGTTACTTTTCTCTTTCTCGCTCTTTCGTTCATTACGATTATCTTTCAGCGCTCTGTTCGCGTTTGTATAATTAATATTCATTCCACTTTATAGTATTTATGCCTTTAATATTTCATTAACATATTCGTTTATATAAAAAAAGAAAACCCACCTACCCATTACCTATTCAATATCAACAATGATATCTATATTACTATGATTCGTTGTTGATTGTTACTCGTAATGTCGCTGAAAGATCTCCTGTGAATAAAATAACAGTTTGAAATGATAATAATAACTATAATAAGATAGTTTAGTTATTATTTTTGTTATTGTTGTTTGTTACCTCTCCTTCTTATTTATTACTATGAGTGGCATTCTTATTATATGCTTCAAATTATGATAAATGCTCTTTTAGTCTTAACACTATACATATATATCCTATTGTTATTGTTCCCTCCCTTGCCTTCGAGTTTTGCCCATTAAAATACACGAGATCCAAGATTCCATATTAATAAGGCAGGGAAGGACAAATTCTATTTTTGTAATATTTCTTAAGAACCAATTCATTATGTAAAAGTACGTCACCTCAATTTATTATACATTAATTCCTTTATCAAAACAAAGGATTATTATTATGTAATCCAATTCCACCCCTTTATTCATGTTTCACCTGATCAATTGGAAACATTGAAGCAATACGATCAATAAGAAATATGATTTAATTATATTTTTATTCAAAGAATAATCTTAATATTATTATTCTGACGATGATGATGATGGTCAGCAATTTCAATTATAAAATAACTATGAAGTTAAGAAGTGATTCAATGTTAGCAAAACATTATTAAAGACTAAATAAACTCTCTATTATACATATAACAAGACAAAAAAAGAAAAGAATAATTATTGTTTATTAACAAAATAATAAATACCCAACAATGCGGGAAATGAACAATTCTGTTATTGTTCATGTTTGAATTCCTATTCTATTAGGCAGAGAAATGCTTCTGTGAATAGATAATCATTACAATGAATATGATGATGTATTGATGTGATTATAAGGATGACATAATATGTATAGAGAGTATTGGATGATGCTTTTCTCTTTTGTTTTCATAATAACACTTTGAATTCAAGGAATATTTACTTCCTTCTCTTTCTTTCGCATGTCTTTTTTATTTTTCATTTTTATTTTTCTAGATATATATACTTCTTTTGTTCATTCATTGTTCATTCAATCTCATTCGATGTATGCATTCTTATTGATTACTACCTTTCTCTTTCCTTCCATTTGCCGGTCAACTTTCTTTGGCCTTCGCAATAGAAAGATAGTAGTGAAAGATATATGAATGAAGAATTTTGTTTCTTTTTTGTAATGTTTGTTTGTTTGCTTGTTTGAGATTCTGTTCTTTCTCCTTTTCTTCTTTTCTTCTGGATAGTATGATAGGTGTTGCTAATCAAGAATCTTCCACAATATTCTACTTGATGATATTTGCAACTCACTGATGATATTTTATGAAATAGTATAATATGTTTTCTACACCAAAGGATTAAATGACATGTTATGACACCACCACACCCAATATTGCGATTAATTGATTAAGTTTTGATTGTTATTTCGATCTTTGTGTTTTTTTTTGTCTTTTTGTTTTGTTTTTTAATCTCCTAGGAAGACATTCATTAGTCCCCAATAGTCAGTTAATACAGTGGATTTAGGAGGTTGAAACCTCAACAACAACAAGAAGAAGAAGGTCAAGAAAGAGATGAAATGAAGAAATCATCATTGATACGTCATTGTCATGGCAAACGATGTTTTCTTTACTCTTTTTCTCTTACTTGTCTGTTTTTTATTGTTTCTTTTATTTATTTCACATGAATTATGCTTGTCTTGGTACAAACTTGATATGTTTTTTCCCGCCTCCTTGTCTTCGGGAATGTTATATGAAGTAGTAGTTATGTGAGTGACAAAGTTTCTCTCATTCACTATCTCTCTTTGTTCCAACGACACACGTTCTTCTATGGAAGCTCAAGTATTCGTATCAAGATAGTTTGCAGTCAGATAATTTAGACCTACTTGTTAGTGCATCACTCCTTTTACTTCTTTTTTGTTTTTTTCTTACTTTGTTTGTTTTCTTTCAAACTTCTTTAGCTGTTTAACTGATATAATGAATATACAATAGGACATGGTCATCAGTGTAAGTGAAGGTCTTATTGATAATGTCAAATGGCTTAACCTTTTCTGTCTCCTCTCATGAAGTTCAGTGAAGTGTTACAGTAATTTTATTTTCTCTCTTTGTTTCTTTCATTCCCTCCCTTCTTTCTTTTAATTGTAATTCACTCATTTCCCTTTCTTTCTTTCCTCATTGCCTTTTAGTTTAGTATAGCTTTTCATAGGCGTAATTAATTGATTCGCATTCTTTCATTCATTATTCATTTTATTTTTTATTTTTTGTTTAGTTTTTTTTCTTTTCTTTTCTTTTTGTAACTTAAATCCCCTCCTTCGACGAAACGGTGTGACGGCGCTCTTCAATTCTCTAAGGAAACACTTACTTTATGATGTTTTGTTCATGAAAAGAAAGCAAACGCATTTTCTATAAACTCTCTTCTATAGATAGTAAACTACTGTGTTATGTTATTTTATTTTATTTTCTTTCAAATCCAATCTTCAAAGCAGATTGAATACATGACATGCATTTATTTAAATCAAAAATATCCTTTTGTTCATTATTCTCAATAATAA
>VFQN01004578.1_pt1 | contig 18125 bp, 27 predicted proteins | sample 3512371 | NCBI WGS metagenome assembly VFQN01 (sample SAMN10412370, study PRJNA504923) | tailings metagenome | isolation source: Replicate 2 from Balatoc abandoned mine | place: Philippines: Itogon, Benguet | collected 2017-08-28 | reverse complement strand
GCAGAACGGCTCTTGGTCACATGCCGCGACTGCGTGTTGGTGCCAAGTGCCTGCCTCATTTCCTTGCACTGAGCTATGTCCACCTGCTACTCCTAATCTAAGAAGATGACTATACCACACGAAGCAATTGACACCGCAGCAGCATACCGGCCAAACGTGCTTCCGGAGGATCTGGCCGTTAGTAGTTTAGCACAGGGGAGCCCCGTAAAGCAGACTGCCATACATGACACTTTCAGGCCGCTACCTAGTGCTACCTGGACACTAGCAAACCACGATAAGGTAACGCTGACTTGGAGTCGCAGAGTTCAGGTGAGGGCAACCTGTTCTGGGGCACAAGCAGGGTCACAACTCCGTCCACGAAGGCCGACTGGCGCCGGGCGTCTAGCTAGGGGTCATGCTATCACGACAGCCTCCCTCGTGCGTTGGTGCTTGGCCTCCCCTGCCCGGGACTGTTTTGGATCATGGAACACACTTATACACATGGGAATACGCACAGGGGGAACTATGGAGAACTAGAGGTTGCCAGGTGCAGAATAAGGACCCGGGGACCAGAGGAGGGGCTTGACATGCAGACTTTGAGGGCAGTGAGGCCAGAGGCAATGGGCAGCGATAGGTTAGACACTGCATCGCAGCTGCTGTCGCGGCCTGTGGACCCGGTGACGTGCAGGGGCGTACCCTGGCGACGTGCTTGCCAAGAGCACTAGTGACGGCGCCGTGTCGTACGACCCTCCAATTGTTACCCCATCTCCAGCAGTGGCACTCGTAGGCAGAGCGCCTTCGTGCCATATGTGCTGCAGCTTGCCTGGCCCTCGTCCAAGCGTTACATTGCGTAATTGCGAGCCCTACCCATGTACACGGCCAGCCTGCACCGCGAGCCCTACAAACATGCACAGATTGCCATGGATCCACATTTTTGCGTTATTTCCAGGACCCTCAGAAACAGGGTCCCCTGCTCAGAAACCCCTGTGACCCGTTTTTATGACTAACTTGCCCTCTCGGCTCGAACAACAGTGAATGCGCAGCGAGTCGCCTTACCACCACCTTCCTTGCCCATGCATCTGCCTGCGCTCTGTACTCCAACGCCTACCCTCGTCAACACTAACGAAGAATGCCAATGCTCATGCTGGTCACGACCCCCCCAAGACGCCAGCATGTACATCAAAAAGCACCGCCAGTCCTAGAGGCCAAGACCTAATCCACTCCAAACCCTGTCGGTCTGGCCATGAGCCCTCAACAGCCGACCCGTTTTCCCTCGCCCCTCACTCTATCATAGCACCTCACGTGCGGCAGCAGAGCCCCATCAGCCAAAAGCGCTTGCACCACTGCCACAGGGGGCAGCTTGCGTGCATGAGGCGCCAGGCGTCATAAGAGTGCAGCGGCACCTGCAACACATGGATACACCGTCCCATATTCGTCGTCTTAATGAGGACGGGCCCCGTGTGCAGCAGGTCCCACTGCCGGCTCAGCAGGCAGCCAAGGCAGTAGGCATGGACCGGTCGATGACCCCCGCACACCCACACAGCACTTGCACAAGGCCCCAGGAACAGCGTACAAGCTGCCCTGGCGGCTGGTGCATGCACGGTGTGCGCATGGTGCTCGAGGGTTGCCACCTCGCAGCGTCCATGCCGTACCGTCAACCCAGCTGCGCTTGCCGCACCACACCAGTCAAAGTCCAGCACCCGCTCCAAAGCCACCATGTACACGCCTCGCTACGTGGAACCAGAGCCCAGCTGCTTTGCCGCCTGCCGTCGGCTCCAGGCTCGCCGCAATGCCGCTACCAGAACCTGGCACGGCACCTGCGACATGTCTGTTGCGCCAGGCGCCTTCCTGCTGCGGCCAGCAGCTGAACACCGGCTCCACGCGCGTCATGGTACATGGGCTAGCGGGCCGGCGTTAACCTCAGCCGCCACCAGCGCATGGGGGAGGAGCTGCGCGAGGGAAAGGGTTCGGGAGGACAAGGGGATGGGCAAGGTACAGGACGTTACGTTTCCCATACATCTACGGAATACGCCTCGGTCTGCGCAGGCCATTACGGCATATGCGGGCCTTATCGCAGTGTGTTTTAGGTTACACACCTAGGACCGAGAACTCGAACCCCAAGCCCTCCTGCACATACCCATACACGTGCCTAACACTCTAAAGCATGAGTCACGCAAGTGTCCGGGCAACGGAAGGCCTGGTGCCGCAGGGCGGTGGCAACTCACCGTTTTTGCCACCGCCACCACCCAGCTTGTCAAGCCCGGCGATGCGCGGACCACCCCCAAGGCGGTAGGGCGTGTCCCGCTTCTTATGGCGGTTCTCCAGAGTGGTTGAGAACGCATCACGTGAAGTTAATGTCAAGAAGCTGCAGAACGGCAGAAGGGTAGTAAGGCTCAGCCATATGGGACAGCAGTGCAGTCGAGGGCAGCTTCGAAAACGTTGCAGCCAGTTGCGATTTGACAAACAAGGGCTATATGTGGGGTAATACTCACAATCCAGCAATTGCAGCCCATATTGCCAAGAGGACCTCGACGAACTGCCTAAATGCCGTCTTTTTGTGCTGCACCACGCCTGCGCCAAGAGCAACCAGTTGCGTGTCATGCTATCTGTTGTAGTCCGTTGTGGCAGATAACCTTCGCGTCACAAACCTACCGCTTCGCGTGATGTAGGGCATGTTTTACTGGGCCTGCCCCTGGCGGGGCCCCTCGCCTAAGAACTGCAGCTGCAGCAGAAGCTATGCACAGTACTGTGGTAAAAGTTTTTGAATCTATCCCTTGGGACTAAGGCGAGAGACCGGAACGCAAAACGACGTGTAACTGCAACAGCTGTCCTGGGTTGCGTCAAGTATATTATGTAGAATTGTGAGTGGTGTGTTCATCTCGCAGGCAAAGCGCGTTGTGGTGCGCCAGTGTGTGCACACGGCTCCATTGCGATGATTTGCATGTGACTTGCGTGGCAGCGATGCGCTGTCTGCGCTCAGCGCATTCATTAAACATATATTCCATGATCTCCCTGCAGCTGACGTACTGAGTTTTACCCACACGACCGCGCAACACCTGTGGTGATGGTGCACCACTCTCTCTTCACAAACCTCACCGGCCCGCCACATGCATCCCGCGTTCCTTGCAATGTTAGGCGGAGACCAGCAAACTTGCGCTCCAGCGTCCGACGAGGGCACGTAATAGCAAACAGCGCTCCCGAGGGCTCCTCTGGTAGCACTTCGACTGCCACCACCACTGACACAACCGTGGACCCCGCAACCTCCTCCGGGGCCGCTGCCGCTCCCTCGGCATCCAAAGAAGCAATCCTAGCTCGCATTAACCGTGCAAAGAAGTATAAGCAAGGCGGGGTAGCATCCGACGCCCCCGCCGATGACGCCCCGCCTGCACCCATCGCCACGCCCGCAGCCCCTGCGTTACCCCTCGTCGGCCCCGCAAAGGTTGACTGGTCAACGGTCGTCGGCTTCCTCGATGCCCCCGTTGCCGTAGAGCGCTCAGGCGGCACCGGTTCCTCCGTACCCACCGTATACGGTGGCACAGCACCCGTACCAACGGCTGCAGACGACGCCGCCGAAGCCGCCGCAAGAGCAGAACGCGAAAAGCGTTTCATGGCCGACACGACGTCTAAGGACTACATGGACATGTTGCTGAACTCGCCGCGGCGCGAGGGAGCGGGTAGCGCTTTCCGTGCCGCGGACTCGCTGGCGGGAGTGCTGCGGGACGCCCCACCGGGCGAGGGTGGGGAGGGCGGGGAGGGCCAGGAGGCCATCAACCCTAACCTGCGGATGGAGGAGTTCACGGCGGCCAAGGAGGCGCGGCTGCGGGCGCTGGGAGGGGAGGTCATCACCGCGGACCCCACCTACCGTCCCGGGGAAGGCGTGGTGGTGCGCATCAGCATGCCCGGAGCGGGGATGATGGCAGGGCCGGAGGCGGTGGCGGCGGCGGAGAAGGCGGCTGAGGAGGCGAGGAAGGCGGCGGAAGAGGAGGCGCGACGGGCGGAGGAGGAGGCGGCGAAGAGGAGGGCGGAGGAGGAGGAGGCAGCTGCAGCTGCAGCGGCTGCAGCTGCGGCGGCTGGGGTGGAGGGCGCGGCGGAGGGGGCGGAGGGGGAGGCCTACAAGCCAAAGGCAAGCTGAATGACTTTGTGTGGGCCGTGGCAGTGGGCCGTGGCAGTGACTGCGCCCACTCCGTGGGACTGGAGGTTAATCAAACCAGAAGCCTTACCAGTATGCCGGCTGCCTTCACCGCTGCATGACCCGCGCACCACGCATGCCTTGGAGCTCCCAGCAACAGCATACCGTACGTCGTCAGGCCACGGGCCATCGCACGTCGCACAGTCCGGCGGGGGCCTGCCCATGCTGCCTGTTGCGAATTGAGCAAGGCCACTGCAACGTGTTCCACACCTGCCCCATCCCCCATCCCCTACACAGGCACAGGGCTCCCATGATGCTGTCATCGCACGCTGTATCACCATGACCCCTTCCCTACCACCCAGCTCCTCGCTCATGCATGGCAGGGCGTTCCTATCTGTGCTCCCGTTTTGGCTTCGTCCTCACTAGCTACCCTCAAACCTATCACCCGCCAGGTGTCTACATGGGGCATGTTCCCCCGGCCACGGGACATCAGCGAGGCGTACGGCGGTGGCCGCAACCTCAAGCCCGGCCAGGTGGGCGGAAGCAGGGAGGAGGAAGGACGGCAAAGGGGGAGGGAGAATAGAGGGGCAGCGCTGGGCATTCGACAGTAGCACGGTGGCATACCGCAACACCGTAAGGGCGCAGTGCGGGCCAGCAAGGCGCGGGAAGCCGGGACGCGCCTGTGTGGTGGGAACAACACTAAAGGTGGCGCTGAAAACCTCTGGGCCCTTGGGCGCCTCGAGGGGAAGAGCGAAGAGGGCAGGGGAGGGGGCAGGCACCGAGTGCCGTGGGCCCGCGGGCGGCATGGCAGGTCCCATGCCACGCATGCATGCAGTAACTTGGTGCATGCAGTACCGAGGTGCACCACTCCGCTCCGCGTTGCAGTCAGGGCTACTCGCATACCCGCGTGGGGCTTTCGCAAACCGTCGCACGTCCTGGCCGTGCCGCCCCCTGCTGCCCTCCCTTGCCTCTGTCCCCCTCCCGCTCGCCCACGCCAGGCCTGGCCTGTACGTCCTGGCCGCATATGCGAGTTTCGCCTGCGTGACCCGCCTCCTCACACCCTTCCTTGCTTCCGTACCCGCCCCACTCCTTAGCTGGTGCCTGCCCTAACTGGCCGCCCTGCAGGAGTGGGAGACACCTCAGCACCTGCCTTTGCAGGACCTCCACTGCTTCCCTGCTGCCCTGTCGGCCCCCACGCCCCAGGAGCTGGAGACGACGCAGCAGCACCTGCCCTTGCAAACCAGTCTGCTCCATCTCCAAGTCGCAGGTGTCTGCCTCCCCACTCCTAACCCCCCAGGAGCTGGAGACGCCGCAGCAGCGCGCCGAGCGCGAGCGCTCCTACGCTGCTGCGCTGGCGGCCTACAAGGCCAAGGCGGGGCTGGAGATAGACCCCGAGGACGAGGAGCGGGCGACCAAGGTGGGGGCGCGCGGCCGCAGGGGGGTGGGGAAGTTGTGTACTTAAAGGCGACGTGGGAGCGCACCTAGGGGGGTCAAGGTGGGGCTTGAGATAGACCCGGAGGACGAGGAGCGCGTAATTAAGGTGGGGACGCAAGGCGGCAGTGGCGTTTGAGGATTGTGTGCGAGGAGGTGGCATGGGATTTTTACCCAGGGTGATTCGGGAGACAGATCCGTGGACGAGAAGTGAGCAAGCGAGGTGTGGTAAACTGGAATGTATGTTGATGGGTTTCGCATTTGGACATCAACTTCATTCTACCAAACACGCTGCCGCTGCTGGGCTGATGCGACACTTCGCCTCGCAAGATGGCTGTCCAGCATGCCACGGTGGTCCACCACGTGCTGTTTCGACCCTGCCGAACAACCCTTATGCAAGTCCCGCAACCTTCAGCCTGTCCATGTCGACCTTCAGCCTTGCTCAGCTGTTTGACGAGGGCATGGAGCTGTCCATAGCGGGGCAGGTCCATTCGCACCCTTAACCCATACCCATCTCTCTCAACCCACACCCTGCCCATGTAACCCACACTGCGTCTGTCAGCTGTACGAGGAGGGCATGGAGCTGTTCATGGCGGGGCAGCTCAAGGCGTCGTACGACAAGTTCGACAAGGTGCTGGCGCTGGTGCCCGTCAAGAGCAAGGTGGGGAGACGCACAATGTGTGTAGGATCACAGGGTAAATTATACTGCTCTACATGTGTTACAAGGCGTAGGCTTTATACGGTTCTTGTGCCTGTCAAGGGCAGAAACCGCGGTGAACACTGCACATGTGACATGGTGTTGTGTCTTAGCTTGATGTAGCTCTATGTGAACCGACGGTGTATCACACGGCTCTGGTGCTCGTCATGGGCGTGGTACCGGTGTGAGGGGTCAGGCGGCCGCCCTTTTGGTCATGGTTACCCGGGTTGCACTTGCGTTCGAGCACTGCGAGGTCGAAGCAGCAAGTGCCATCCCTGGCACCGCCACAACGCACAGCACACCGGTACTGCCGCACCGCACGGATTCATACTCCCTAGCTGGCACTGTTGATGATGCCAGCAACTGTGATAGAGACACGGTATGCACACCGGCACTGACAATGAGCTGGCCGGGTGGCCCTGTGGCGGCTGTGGGCAGGTTGGTGGGCGGGAAGGGTGCCGGTTCCAGCGTAGAGCACAGGCTGTGCAAGCTGCAGCAAGCCGTCCTTTCGAGTCCGGACAAAGCACGCCATGACGACAGTGCAGTGAGGATGCGGTTGGAGGTGTCCCGCGCCGGCACCCTTCTCGCTGCTGGACGAGCATGCCATGGCTTTTGAGCCAACTCGCTAACCCACACTCTGTCCGTACCCGCTCAACACCGCCCCGGGGCCTTGCCGGCCGGCCTTCAGCAGGCCACCATACATCCATACCAACCGCTTCGCAACATTGCATGATCCCTGTCTGCCCGCTGCCCGGCGGCCTGGCCACGCCGCAGACGAACCCATCAACCCACACACCTGTTAACACACACCGTGTCCTCTTGTCGCTGCCCACAGCCCGGCGGCCTGGCGACGCTGCAGAAGAACCTGTTAACCCACACACCTCCTAACACACACACCTGGTCTTCTTCTCCCTGCCCGGCAGCCCGGCGGCCTGGCCACGCTGCAGAAGGCCATCGTGCTGGACAGCGTGGGCCGCAGCGAGGAGGCGCAGAAGCTGTACAAGAGCATCGCCAACCACGGCGTGGCGCAGGTGGGGTGACTGCAGTGCAGGCGGTGTGGGTTAGGTGGACGCCCCTATGCCTGACCACCTCCACAGGCACTGCCTCAGGCCTGCACCTCTGGCCTTACCCTCAATGAGTCCTTCCTCCCCCTCCTGCCGGTGCTGCTGCTGCTGCGCCCCCCACCCCCACCCCCCGCCCACCCCTCCCCCCTGCCGCTGTACGTGCCCCCAGGTGTCCAAGAAGGCCAAGCAGATGCTGTTCGGGTTCGAGGCCATGACGTGAGGGGGCGGGGGGGGGGGGGGCAGCGGGCTGGGATTGGGACAGCGGCGGGTGTCATTTGCATGGGGCGCCGCTGACTGAGCATGTCTGGGGTACACGTGTATGGCTTAGGATCGGACGGGGTTCAGGACGCGAGCGCGGGTGCCGAGGGCCCTTGCGGCGGCCCTGGCGTGCCCTGTGTGCACCAACGCTCCCAACGGCCTGGGGCAACCCAAGGCACGGCACAGCGCGGGTTCTCCTGGCTAGTCGGGCCAGGTTGTGGCGGTGTCACGTGCCACTACTCACGTGCCGCAAAGCCCCCCAGCGGCCCTGTGCACTCGGGCCTCTCTTGCCAAGAGGCCCCGCTTGTGAACTCCCGCCCCTCTCCACAACTCCAGTTGCACTACAGCTCTTGACATCGTCCTGAGTCTGAGTCTGATTACAGGCAATGCAATGAGCCTGCAGGTCCGTGGGCCAGAGGTCACAGCCCGAAGGCTTAGATAGACCAAAGAAAACAAGCTCAAACATCGTCTCCTCTACTATTTTGCGCACATCCCACTCCCTTCCCTCCCTGTGTCGCCTCCTCAGCTTCATGAAGGCCAACAAGTTCTCCTACAGCGTCAAGAAGCAGGACTACGACCAGTACTTCAGGTGGGACGACCTCGGGGTAGGTGCAGCAGGGAGTGCATGAGGCAGGTTGCAGGGAGGGGCGAAGGGCGGATGTGGCGCATGGGGACATGGCAGGCCCGGGACGGAGCTGGGCGGGAGTGTACCAGTACGTGGAGCAGCAGCACAACCGGTACCATCCCTCTCACGGCTGCGGTGTGCCCCCACGCACGCACGTCTGCTGCTTGAGCCCATAAGCGCGCCCGCACTTCCCCCCGCTCCTCCGCCCGCCAGGGGCGCCGCCGACCGCCGTACGGTGTACGTGGCGAGCGAGGAGGAGCGCGAGGAGGACGAGCGTAACGCCCGCATCGCCTCGCTGGTGGCGCTAGCGGTCATCCTGGCGCCCGTGGTGGGCGTGGCGGGACTGGCGCTGCGGTGGTGAGGGCGGCGGGGGATGGGCGGCAAAGGTATTGATGAGATGAGTAGTTGGGGATAATGGCAGAGCCGTGCACTTGCCCACCCAGTTCGCGCGAATCGGATCAATGACGGTAGCCGCGTTGTTGGAGGCCTTGGAGCTGCACTGGGGGCGCGGTGGGAGGAACACAGCGTCCGTGAGATTGCGCAAATCTGCGTCGTGGAGCCGGTAGGAAGGGCGAGTAAGGCTGATTGTTTGCAGGTGTACCGGGACCTGCCGTGTTGATGGGCCCGGTGACTAAGGCCTGAGGGAAATGGTGCCGGGGGGGGGGGAGGCGGTAAGGGCGGCGGGATGGGTGCGAGGCTGTGCCACGACGGTGGGGCGATGGGGGTGTTGGAGGCACGGGCTGGGGCACGTGTGTGTCTTCGTTGACGTGGCGGAGCAGGGGCGATGGGGCCGCGGGGCGGTGCAGGCATGGGCTGGGGCTGGGGCGCGTGTGCGTAGCGCAGGGAAGGTTTGAGGTGTTTTGAGGTGTCTGCACTGTGCGCGTGGGGGGTTTAGGGGCAGAGCTCGCGTTGGGTGATGAGGGTCCTCAGGGCGTTGTACGGTACATTGGCCAGCAGGGGAGACCCTCCCCTGTTGGCCAGTCTAAACACAAAGCCGTGCCGTTGCATGGTGGCACACGTGCTGGGAGCTGCGCTGCTGCGGGCTTTTGCCGCAGGGTCGAGGTGAACCAGACCTGAGCAGACAACCAGTCACGTATGTAGGTGTCATAGCATTGCGCATCGGTACCCGACGCAGGGGCGACGCCCGGGGTCGGGGTCGGGGACTCAGGATAAATTGTAAAGCAGGAGGTGTAAACTAGCGTACGGCAGACTCGGCAGTAGCCCTCTTAAGTACAGCAGCAACGTAGGGCCATTCCGAAGGAAACGCCACTTAAAGAAGTCCCAGGTGGGGGAGGCGTGCCAAGTCCGCTGTACACCTAGGTGCCCTTTCGTGCCCAACACCGGCGGACATGACAGTGTTTTGGCCACTGTCGTGCTCGGCGGCTTAAGAGAAAGGAGCGGTCGCAGAGTGGAGCTGCTGCAGTGCACAATGGTGCACTTGCTGTGCCGACAGGGCAAGTTAGCATGGTGGTACAGGATGGTACACCTCAAGGCATACGGGCGCATGCGGGAGGGTGCAATCAGCGGGGCGGCCAGACTGCAGGTGCCAATGCAACCCGGCCGAACCGGCCAGGTGTCGAGCGACGACCAAGCACCGCGGTGTGGAAAGCCGTTACCGTGCCTTTACAATCACCCGCAAAACAAGCTGAACTGCCACATAGTTCGTGCTCCACACGGCCTCAAAGTCATCAACTTCCGATGGATGGATGGATGGAAGGATTTTGCGTGGATTTACCGTGGCCCAGCTCCATGTGGACGGAAACAACGACATCCATACAAGGAAGCGCTGTTAGCAGCAGTGCATTCGGGCTGAAGCTGCCAGGTGCTTCCTGCATGCTGCACAGAAAGTATTGTTCGACTTTCCAGCGAGCCCCACTGTAGTGGACAGCAGGGTTGTAAAGCTAGTCCTTCCACGCGTACCAAGCATCTTCATGTAATGCCCGTATGAGCATCGTATAAGAGGGTACCGATATGGCTCGTGGTACCGATATCCCTTTTGCATTATCGCATACGGCGGTCACCTGCTAGCCTCCTAATTGTACGCCATGATACCTTTGCATAGCGAAGTGATCATATCTGTGAAGCTGTGAAAGCTCGGTGAGCCAAAGCGGTGGGCGGAGTAAAGTACGGCAGGTGGGCGGTAAGGACGGTTCGATAGTGCAAAGCTGTGACAAGAATGCGAGTTAAAATGCATGTAGAGTGCATTATATGAGAACCGTAGCTACAGGTAGGTATCCGGTGGGCAGGCGGCAAGTGGTCTAGCGCCTGGACGAGAGAGCTGCCTCTGGAGTGATATGCAAGCAAGAAGAAGCTTTGTAAGTGTATGAATGCATGTTAGCCTAGGGTGCAATGCTGGAGATAGCGACGGGTGTCCGGTTTAATAAACTGTGAAAACGGTTGGGCTGGTAGGTAGGCAAATGGACTCTTTGCATCCATGCGGCGGTCTAGATCACATGATGAAATAATGCTTTTCAAATTGTTGAGCCTGAAGTGAATGCCTGAGTTGGTCTTCTGCAGTGAGACTATCGTGCGTCCGGCCGCATGGGGTATGTAAGCGAGTGAAGTCCACACCTTTGTAAGCCGGACAAGGCTAACTCGCCTGTCCACAATCATACATACGCAACGGTTGCGCACCCATATAGGTTGAGCGCACCTGCGTAAACTCTGTGACCTGGGACTGCATCGCCCGCCCATTGGCAGAGTGTTCGCCACGGCACGGCGATGAATCCGCGCAAGTATGCTAGACAGCGACGCTCCCGAGCAGGAGTCAATCCAGCGGACTGATAGCCTCGCGGAACAGCACCACGGTGAGAGGGCCGTGGGCGGGCATTCGACACCGTTTGGAAGGCTTTCTCACACACTCGGAAAATATCGTGTTGCTTATGTCATGTAGTAAGGTATGTTTGGCTTGTGACGCAAAGGCTTTGCGTGCTGCGCTGTTTGCCCATGGCCCGCGCGCCAGCTTAAGCTCAACAGTCGAGGCCTGCAGTTTACGAACCAGACGGCAAGTTTCCTATGCCTTATCCTATACGTTTACTGCACCGCCGTGGCTTCGGCGAGTCCCCGGACCTTCTGTCCGAGGCAGTCTTTCGTGCTGTCCAAGCCCTAGCAACGGACCTGCGCTTCTCGCCAGCGCTGCCTGGTGCTAAAATATGTTTGTGATAGGCCCTTTCATCACGCACAGCTTAGAGCGCTCGCAAACACGCTGTGCCCTGGCAAGGTACGCTGTGCGCATTTCAGCAAACTGCTCGTTCAAGGTGTTTCTCTGCCTACCGCCTAAAAGCTCGTAGACGGATGTGGTCGGCTCCACTCTAAAGTGGTGCGGTTCTAGGGCCTAAGGCGTAGGATGCGGTCACCGCGATGTTCGTGGATACGCGACATAGGGAGACCGCAACCATAAGGCAAGTGTGCAAACGTTCTTACATGTTTGTGCCTCAGGCTCCATCGGCGCGACCATTCGTCCCTCGCCCTTCCCCCTTGTAGTGCAACTTGTTGCCGAAGGCGACGAGATTTCTAGCCAACAGCAGGAGCAGCAGCAGGAGCAGCAGCACCAGGAAGAGCTGCTCCAGTATCAACACCTGCAGCAGCAGCAGCAGCAGCAGCAGCAGCAGCAGCAACATGACTCCGCCCAGCAGCACCTTGCCCACCCCCTGGCGCAGGCCGAGTCTTTTAGTCCCGGCGGCCTGCCCGGCCTCACACCGCAGCAGCAACAGCAGCTGCAGCAGCCTTTCTACGCGCACGCGCTAGAGCAGCAGCACCAGCAGCTGCTGCAGCAGCAACAACAGCACCAGCAGCAGCAGGCCGCTGCCGCCGCAGCCGCTGCCGCTGCCGCCGTCACGGAACACGATGAGGCAGCAGCCGCACAGCACTTCGTCCAACAGCTGCTGCAGCAGCACCACCGCTCCAGCCTCCCCACAGCGCTCTCTCCCGCCTCCGCCTCGCAGCACACCTCCCCGCAGCCGCCGCAGCACAACCCACACCCTCCACACCAGGTGCAGCAGCAGCAGCAGCAGCAGCAGCAGGCGGCTTCGGAGGCGCAGCAGCAGCTGCTGCTGTGGGACGAGCTGCGGCAGCGCGATGCGCAGATCCTGGTACTGCAGCGCAAGCTGGCGCACTTTCGCGGCTGGCTGGCCAGCGTGCACGCCAAGGTGGCAGCCGCCAACCCCTCGGCCATAAACAACTATAAGCGGCTGTACGTGGGCAACCTGCCGCCCAACACCACCGAGGTGAGTCGCGTGCAGAAGGGCTCAGCGGTGCGGGGTGCACGTCACGTGACGAGGTCGGGCCCGGCGGGGGCTTAAGGGGACGTGGGAAAGGAGGTGTTTGCAATGCGGCTGGCATTTTTCAACACGGAAGGGCGCGCGGACGGGGCTGCGGGGCCGCAGGGAATGGCGACTGGATGATGTGGGCTACAAGAGCCAGTTCCAATGTAGGTGTGAGGGGGCCAAAGGTGGACACGCGGTAAAATGGCATGGCGTGTGGGACCTGTGAACGTCAGGAGGCTGAGTCGGCATGAGGCACGGGACGCAAGGAGGAACTGGTGCTGCACTGGCAGCAGGAAATGGGGACGCTGACTGGTCCACGTTGGCTGAGTGGCCCTCGTTCCTGGCTTGGGGTTGGTGGTAGTGCGATTGGTGATGGTGCGAGGTGAAGTGGCGAGTGGGCGGCACCGAGTGAGGCAAGGCCGCGGCGCTTGTCGCTAACTGGAAGTCGGGCTACACCGCACGCTATGCACATCGCTGCATGTGACTTCAATCCAGGCACCCGCGCTTAATCGTATGTTTTGTGCATGCAACCTGTTGTGCGGCCACAGGAGGAGCTGCGCGCCTTCCTGCACGGCCTCATGGTGCGCACGGGGGCCAACGCGGCGCCGGGGAGCGCCATCCTGTCGTGCAAGCTCAAGGCGGTGAGCAGGGCAGGAGCAGGAGGGACGAGTAGGGAGGAGGAGCACCGGGAAGTGCTTTGCAAGGTGTCGCATCGGCAGGGAGGAAAAGCCACGGGCGGTTAGGGGCCAGGGACAGGGCCGGGGACGGGACAGCATGCAAGGGAGGCACGTTGGGGAAGACGGATACTCGCTTTACTGAGTAGGCCAGCAGAAAGTTGCAAGCCGTGGCCACGGCTTGCAACTTTCTGCTGGCCTACTCAGTCGCTGTCCGGTAAGGGCAACCAGCATTAATACAAGCGAAGCAGGTTTTACGCGGAGCCTTGCACCAACCGTTGCTGCCCCCCTCCCCGCTGCCGGCTTCCCTGCCAGCCGCCTGCGACCCTTGCGGCCCAGGACAAGAACTACGCGTTCATCGAGCTGCGCAGCGTGGAGGAGGCGTCCAACGCCATGGCCTTCGACGGGGTGGCGTTCAAAAACGCGTACCTCAAGGTGAGGGGTCGGGATCACAGGTGCGGTGCCTTGTGGGGCCGTGGCGCCAACCGTACTAGCAACCCAGTTGGCGTACGGTGACTGAGAGGCGCGGGGGCAGGGCTGCCTGTGCGAGGGAGGGAGGCATACTGCTGGAGGTGAGGTGCGGCCGAGGTGGGCTGAGTGAGCCTGGAGCGCTGGCCACCGGACCCGCGGGACACAGCGTGTCAGGCACACGTGGCAGGCACCGGGTGCGTGTATTAAAGAGGTGTCCCTCCCTGTCCCGGCCCGCTGTTCCTCCCCCAGGTCCGGCGGCCCAGCAACTACGACGCCACCACGGCCATCATGCTGGGCCCCACCACGCCCGACCCAACCGTGGACCTGTCGCAGGTGGGCTGGCGGCCAACTACTGGGGTGCTGACAAATAGTGGCTGATGGCGAACAGTGAGAGCTGGCAGTGCTGACAACCAGCGCCTTGGTCACGCGAGCCGTCAACGCAATGTAGAAGGGGGTGGAACCAGTGCGAGTGGTTCAGTACGGGCAGCGCCGGCAGGGGCCCCAGCTGAGGGGTGCATGTCCTGACGTAAAAACACTCGTGACAGCGGTTCTTCGACCCGCTGCCCTCCTTTCCCACCCACAGCTGGAGATCTGCCGTACCGTGGTTGAGAACAGCCCGCACAAGCTGTTTGTGGGCGGCCTGCCGTGCGAGTGGTCGGAGGACATGGTACGTGGGGGAGGTGTACGCCTGCCTACTAGCAAGCCTGCATGCGTGGGGTGCATAGAGCCATGATGTGGATTCGCCTATCCACCCCTTGGCGTCGACAAGGAAGCCGCCACTGTTGCCCCTTGGCCGTAGAAAACAAACCGAATAGCGCAGCGGCCACCACACCGGCCCTGTCCCCTGCAGGTCAAGGAGCTGCTTGTGCCGTACGGCTCGCTCAAGTCGTTCAACCTGGTCATGGACAAGACCACCGGCAAGAGCAAGGTGGGGCGGTGGGCGGCGTTGGGGCGCGGCCTGCCGCGATAGATTCTACGCGACATTGTAACGGCCGTAGCAGTGCGGTGCGGTAGAAAGCTCGTCACGGCCCGAGTTGCTGAGGTCATCATTACATGGCACTTCATCCGTGGGAGTGCTGAGCCCTGGCTTGGTATGCGGTCCGCAGGGCTACGCCTTCTGCGAGTTTGCGGAGGAGGCGTCGGCCGACCTACTCATCCGCCACCTGCACCAGCGGAGGGTGGGCAGCAAGGCGCTCACCGTCAAGCGGGCCATGGAGGGAAGCCGCTCCGGCGGCGGCGGCGGCGGGACCTCTGGCGGCGGCGCCGCGCCTTCCGTCGGCGGCGGCGGCAGCTCCGCGCCAGGCAGCCTGGGCGGCGCAATGCCCACCGGAGCCATGACTCCGCCGCCGCTAAGCAGCGCCGGCTCCGGAGCGATGTCGATGGCGGCGCAGCTGGCAGCGGCGGCAGGACATCACGCCGGCGGCGGCGGCGGCGTCATCAGCCCGCCTGCCATCCCGCTGACGCCTGTGGGCGTGGCGGCGATTGCGAAGCTGGCGGCGGCGTCGGCGTCGCCGGGGAGCCCCGGCGGGCCAACGCCGGGTGGACAGGCGGGCTCGGCGGCGGCGGCAGCGGCGGCGGCCATGGCGGCGGCGGCTATGGGTGGCGTGGGCCCATCGGACACGTCTCCGACGGCGCTGCAAGGTGAGACGAAACAGCTGCGGGCGCTGGTGCATGTTCGTGTACGCTCGACTTCTGTCAACATGGCTGCGGTATCAACGCGTTGTGACTGAACTCCCAACCCTTACTCGTTCCCTGCAGTTGCCGACGCCATCAGCGCCTTCCTGCAACACCAGCAGTCCGCCGCGGCAGCCGCCGCATCCCGCAGCTTCCTGTCCGCGGCAGCCGCCGCCGCTGCCGCCGCCGCCGGCGGTGGGGCCCCCGGCACCCCTCCACCGCCCTCCGCCACTGCCGCCGGCCTCGCTGCCGCTCTGCAGCAGCTGCAGCTGCAGCAGGCCGCCGCCGCCGGCGCCGCTGCCGCCGCCGCTGCCTCCGGCGGCAGCGCGGAGCTACAAAGTGTCTCCTCTCGCGGCTCTGGAATCATTGGCGGGGGCATACCGCCGCAGCAACAACAACAGCAACAGCAGCAGCAGCGGGACCAGGCGGAGGCGAGGGAGCTGCAGGCGGCCGCGGCGGCGGTGGCGGCGCAGCAGGGCGTGCCGCCGTTTGACCTGTCTGCGTTGACCAGCCAGGGGATGGGGTACTGGTAACCGGTACACGGTGGCGTTGCGGCGGTGTGGAACCCCTATGTTGAGGCAGTGTCAGCGAGGCGTTTGGAGGCATGGATGCAGGACAGGGAGGTGCTGTCTCCTGGCTTGCTTGTGCTCTTGGGGTAGGACTGGCGGGGTCTCGGATGCATTTAAACGGGGACACTGAGGCGGAGGCGTACAGGCATGCGGGCGCCTTGCACAGGGTGGGTTGGCGCAGGTGGCGGGCGGCGGGAGACTGGCGGCGTCACCGGAACCTGTTGGCGGCGGCTTGCAGCGTCGTCCCCCAAGTCTGCACTATCCTTTTCTTTATCTCATTGCTGGGTCACTTTACCACATCATAAGTCCCTCTTCTTTTTGCTCCTGTCTTTCTCTCGCTTGCTGCACACAATTTGGGGCTAGGTTTCCATTGGCATGGGGACGGTGGGTCCGCTGCGGGGTTAGGTGCTGGCGGTGCTGTTGCTTGATGCCGTCGCTGTACGGGCTGACTGCGGCTCCGCTGTGCGGGCAAAGCCGTGCATGTCTGGCCGGTGTCACCTGAACCCAAACCCACGCAGCCTGGAAGCTGTTGCGTCTCGGCGCCAGTAGCCGCGGTCAGCTGGGCCATCACCAGGCTCATGACCACGTGTGTGCGTGTGTCCTGTGTGCGTCTGACACGTGTCCCGTGTAGTCGCGTGTGTCTTGGTGCGTTTGTACATGTCGCCAGATGCGGCACTTGGATGCTCGGGCCTGCGGTGGGTGTGAGTGAACCTTGCTTTGTGTGTTGCCGAGGCGTCCGCTCCGCCTCCTGTGTGTGTGTGTGTCGGGTTGCAGGATGTGTGTGCTGTCGCTGTTGCTGCTGCTACTGACGCTGCTGCAGCTGCTGCTGGAGGGCGCTTGGCTTGGGCAGATCGCGCAGGTTGTAGGGCTTAAGCCGCTAGTGTGCAGGGGACAGGGGCCTGTCCGAGCCTTTTTCCGTCGTTGGCGTGTGAGGATGCGCTCTGTCCTGTGGCGAGTCTTGGCTTTGGGGTCGTGCAAGGGAGGAGGCAGGAGGCTCGGTTGCACGTATCCAGCGGTTATGGGTTGTGGGGAGGCATCGGCCGTGCTGTCGTAAGGCACTCGGGCGCACTCGCTGGATGCCGGTAGCACGGCCAGCCACCCTCGTGGCTGGCAGCACAACCCATGGGTCTTGCATTGCATGCGATTGCAGGTTGGAGGTTGGGGTGGTTGGGTTGGGCGGTGGCTGCGCGGCGGCGCGACTTGTCGTGTGCGTCGCGCTACCGCAGGGGCTGTTGTGGTGTGCTCGCGTGGCATCATGCTTCGTTTACCATATGTCATTTTGAGGGGCCGAAGGCGCCTGGCGCATTCGTCGGCTGGCCTGTATTCGGCTTCGCACGCTTTCTTACCATATTCACTCGCACACAGCAAAGTCAAACCATCAGTTCAGCGGCCGGCACGCGTGTGGGGTGGCGGCGGCTGAGGATGCGTTGGCCAGTTGGTGGCACGAATGGTGGCAATTGTTGGTTGCCGGGGTATCGTACTCAGCCTTCCAACCGCTACCAGCGCTTGACCTACTTGCTGGTTGCGGGACCTCGCCGCCTGCGGCTTCTGCATTTGCGTGCCGGCTGTCTGGGTTCCTTGAGATGTTATGTTGGGCACTAAAGCAGCAGCTCTTCAGATTTATGGCACGTTGGGGCTACAATTCGTATATGTAGGAAGCTAGTGAGTTGCGCATGGCACCTAATTGGTTGCCCATCCCGCCCGCGCTTGGCCAAGCTGCCGTGTAGGCTGTTCGTGTGGCTGTTGGCGGCGTGTGTGTCTTGCTGTGGGTAGGAGCCCAGTGCGCCAGTTACTGTGCAGGCTAGGGGCCCATTAAGCATCAGCAGCAGTGTAGGACATGTAGGTCCAGACATGCAAGCCAGGCGCTTTGTACCTCGTGGGAATGTCAAAATTCGTCGGCACAAAGTATCTTCATATGACCATCTTGTAACGCTCGGCGTCGTACGGATGCGGCCTGCGCAACGGGCAACTGTCGTACCCGTACGGTACCAGACGTGGGCCTGGCGCGTGGCACACCCGTTGGGCTGCACCCGGCTTTGCAACGGCCCTTCCCGCCGTACGTGGAGAGTGGCGTGTGCATACCGGTACCGGATGACCAGTAGCTCTTGGCCTCTTGCTACATATAAACCCGGCGTCATGGTATACGCAGGGTAGTGGAGGCGTTGTGCCTTTCGTTGCTTGCGGATGCTGCCAGGCTGTACAGTTACAGTTACAGTTACAGACCCCAATGGGGTACGTCCGGAGAGCCAGGGGGGCCATAAGGACGAGTAGTGCGATATAATAACTAGT
>VFQN01004577.1_pt1 | contig 18126 bp, 19 predicted proteins | sample 3512371 | NCBI WGS metagenome assembly VFQN01 (sample SAMN10412370, study PRJNA504923) | tailings metagenome | isolation source: Replicate 2 from Balatoc abandoned mine | place: Philippines: Itogon, Benguet | collected 2017-08-28 | reverse complement strand
TGCCTGGCGGAAGCTCGAAAGCCAGCCCTGGCGCATCATGTCGATCGGGCGCAGAGAATGGGCCTATGGGTTTTGATCAGTGAGGGGCCGTATTATGGCTGCCGAGAGCGCAGCCTACAATGTTTGCGAGTGGAATGGAGATGGCCTGACAGTTGATCGGCGTTCAGATAGCCCAGGCGTGGAAATGGTTCTTTGAAACCGTGTTGGTTATCGTGGCTCTGGACGTGCGGATATCCATCTTGGCTACGGCCTGACCGTAAGACCGAATACGTTGAAGCAGACTGCACGGGAAATCAAAAAACAACTTGCAAACAGGGCGGGCCATACGTTTCCACGCAGAACTGGGTCGGCTGGGCGCTCAGTCTGCGTGGAAACCATCTGCGGCATCATCTTTCAGAAAGATAGCAGAAAATGTTTCCGGAGCCTGTAGTCGTGCTCGAGCCCGTCTCCGGTTTTCGAGAAGGCACCGACACTTTACGCTCAATAATGACAGCGGCGATCAAGGACTCTTAGCGCCGCCTGTGCCTCGTCGATCGAGACGGGGCCGGGCGTTCCCTGCAGGTGCCGCAGCGACGGTTGCGAATCCACTTCGTAGAGGTCGGATGCCCAAGGCCGCGAGAATTGCCCTGCGATCATAGACCGAAAGGGCCGGCGCGCCGACAAGATCGATCGGTCGGCAGAGCCGAAATCCTGGAACCAGCACCAACGGCCCCATTGCCACTGCATCATGGGCAGCTCGTTCTATCTCGCTGTGTATGGCCACCTCCTCACTGGATATGCGGATCCCGATCACGCCGCAGGCGAGACGCGGCGATGGCGCTCGTGTCCGGCGCCATCAAATCATGTTTCTCGGCAAATGCCGCGAACAGGCCGCGGGCTGTCTCGGCCTCGATTTCGCCGCGCAGTGCCGCGCCGCAAGCCTTCAAGGCGACCGCATGGGCATTATCCCTCAACCTCACTGGCCATTCGCAAAGATAACGATACGCATCCGTTGCGCTTTGCACCTCGACCGGAAAGCCCAAGCCGACAAGGATGGTAACTGGTTCTTTGAACATGTCGGGTTTCATCGCTGTCTCCTTCCCAACCCGGAATGCCAATGGGCGCCACGAGGATGGCGCCCTGTCAATAAGCAAGCCTGATCAAGCCGCCTTCTGCGCTTCGATTTGAGCCGGAGTGACTGACGGTAAGGCAGGCGTGGTCTGGATCGAAATCTTCCTGGGCTTGAGGGCCTCCGGGATTTCATGAACAAGATCGATTGACAGTAGACCATTGCCGAGATCCGCGCCGTTCACCCTGACATGGTCGGCCAGCTCGAACCGGTGCTCGAACGGACGCCCGGCAATGCCGCGATGCAGGTAGGCATCGGCAGAAGCCTCCTGCTTCTTGCCGGCGACCGTCAGCAGGTTAGATTGGAAGGTGATGTCTAGATCGTCTTGGGCAAAGCCGGCGACCGCGATTGAGATCCGGTAACTGTCATCACCTGTCTTAACGATGTCATAGGGCGGCCAGTCGCTAATCGAGCGGGCGCGCTGGGCGTTTTCAAGAAGATTGAAGACGCGATCGAAGCCAACGCTCGAACGGAACAGCGGTGCATAGTCGTAAGATGTTGCCATAGCCATATCCTCCTTGAAGCAACATGGGTGCAGAAGCGCCGAAAGACGGCGCTTCCAGCAAACGCCAGCTCTATGTCCAGCAACTGGCGGAAAACGATTTGGTTTTTGAGAATTCTCGATTCAAGATCCCTGGCGCGAAAATTTCGCACCCTATAAGATCAGATGATTTTCAACTTCATCCGCTAGCATCTTTCCCGGGAAATGCCGCACCCTGCCCACACGCCGACAAGTCTACTTCATCGCCCCTTCAGTGAAGAGATCGACTGATAACCCGATGGGGATACGCAGCCTTAAACTGCGCCATCATCGCGCTGGCCTGCTGCAGCACACGCTCGGTCTTTTCAGGATTATCGCGAGCAAGTTCGTCGGCATTTACTCGCATTGCTTCTGCCATACTGGCGGACGCCATTGCGAACTTCCCTTCTTCGTAGACCAGCGCTTCTTTTGAAGCGGTCTCAAGCCACCGGGCAAAGTCCACGATGATCTCTTCGCGTTCATCGATCCCAACACTCTTGATGATATTGATATTCTCTTCCATGCAGGTGTTACTCCATACGCAATCGGCGCTCACACCGAGTTCGATGCCTCGGGCGGTCGATGAGCTAGGAAGCGGAAAAATCATATTCAAGAGTTCAATTGAGCTTGAACTCGCCCTCGACACGCCGCCATTCCTTCGGACCGATCAGCCGCTGGTGGGAATAACGGACTGAGTGGAGAGGCCCGTCTAGCTTCGCCTGCCAGAAATTGAGAAACCTGTGCATCTCCGGAAAATCGGGTGCGAGATCGTAGTCCTGCCAAACGTAGGTCTGCAGGACGGATTCAAAATCGGGAATGCGATAGAGGATATGTGCGGTGGTCAGTCCATAACCGTTGAGCTGACGCTCAAAATCCGATGAGAAGTGCATGCTTCATCTCCGTTTTATGACGATGCAAAGGTGACTGAAAATCTTGCAGTCATCAATGGTTTTCTGAAAGCGAGAATGCTGTTTATTGCGCCTTTCCAGCATGTTAGCAGCCGTCAACATTGAGTGCTGTTTTTCTTCTTCAGCCTCTTGAAATCGAAAAATGCCGAAAATAAATCTTGCCCGCGAACGCTCAATGAGGTTCGCACCCGCCCGGACTGGTCATCCGGTCCGGCCTGGGTCTTCAACGTCATCATTTTTGCTCAACGGAGGAAAACATGTCGTTCCGACCGCTTCATGATCGCATTCTCGTCCGCCGCGTCGAATCCCAGGAGAAGACCAAAGGCGGCATCATCATTCCCGATACGGCGAAAGAAAAGCCCTCTGAGGGCGAGGTCGTCGCCGTCGGTACTGGTGCTCGCAACGAGGCGGGCCAGATCCAGGCCCTCGACGTCAAGGCAGGCGATCGCATCCTATTCGGCAAATGGTCTGGCACCGAGATCAAGACCAACGGTGAAGAACTGCTGATCATGAAGGAAAGCGACGTTCTGGGCATCATCGAGGCCCAGGCTGAGCAGAGACAAGCCGCCTGAGGAGCTCTCCTTACAAATCAACCTATCAGTCAAATAGCTGCCTATTGAGGAGTTAGACAAATGGCTGCCAAAGAAGTCAAATTTAACACCGATGCCCGTGAACGCATGCTGCGTGGGGTCGATGTTCTTGCCAATGCGGTAAAGGTCACGCTCGGTCCGAAGGGCCGCAATGTCGTCATCGACAAATCCTTCGGCGCGCCGCGCATCACCAAGGACGGCGTTTCGGTTGCCAAGGAAATCGAACTGGAAGACAAGTTCGAGAACATGGGCGCCCAAATGCTGCGCGAGGTGGCCTCGAAGACCAACGATCTGGCCGGCGACGGTACCACCACTGCCACGGTCCTCGCCCAGGCGATCGTCAAGGAGGGTGCCAAGGCGGTCGCTTCCGGCATGAATCCGATGGACTTGAAGCGCGGCATCGATCTTGCCGTTGACGCCGTCGTCAAGGAACTGAAAACCAACGCCCGCAAGATCACCAGCAATTCCGAAATCGCTCAGGTCGGTACCATCTCGGCGAACGGTGATTCCGAGATCGGCCGCTATCTGGCAGAGGCGATGGAAAAGGTCGGCTACGAAGGCGTCATCACCGTCGAAGAGGCCAAGACTGCGGAGACCGAACTCGAAGTCGTCGAAGGCATGCAGTTCGACCGCGGCTACCTGTCGCCCTACTTCGTCACCAACCAGGACAAGATGCGCGTCGAGCTCGACGAGGCCTTTATCCTGATCCACGAAAAGAAGCTCTCGAACCTTCAGGCGATGCTGCCGGTTCTGGAAGCCGTCGTTCAGTCGAGCAAGCCTCTGCTCATCATCGCGGAAGACGTCGAAGGCGAGGCGCTCGCAACACTGGTCGTCAACAAGCTGCGCGGCGGCCTGAAGATTGCTGCCGTCAAGGCTCCGGGCTTCGGCGACCGCCGCAAGGCCATGCTGGAAGACATTGCGATCCTGACGGGCGGCACCGTCATCTCGGAAGACGTCGGTATCAAGCTTGAGAACGTGACACTCAACATGCTCGGCCGTGCCAAGAAGGTGGCGATCGAGAAGGAAAACACCACGATCATCGATGGCGTTGGCTCCAAGGCAGAGATTGATAGGCGCGTCGCACAAATCCGGGCGCAGATCGAGGAGACCACCTCCGACTACGACCGGGAGAAGCTGCAGGAACGGCTTGCCAAGCTTGCCGGGGGCGTTGCCGTCATCCGCGTCGGAGGCTCGACGGAAGTCGAGGTGAAGGAGAAGAAGGACCGCGTCGACGACGCGCTGCATGCAACGCGTGCCGCCGTCGAGGAAGGCATCCTGCCGGGCGGTGGTGTCGCGCTGCTTCGCGCCGTCAAGGGTCTCGACAATCTCCAGACGGCAAACCAGGATCAGAAGGTCGGGATCGAGATCGTCCGGCGCGCTATCGAAGCGCCGGTGCGCCAGATCGCCGAGAATGCTGGAGCCGAAGGTTCCGTCATCGTCGGCAAGCTTCGGGAGAAGAGTGAATTCTCCTACGGCTGGAACGCTCAAACTGGCGAGTACGCCGATCTCTACTCCCAGGGCGTCATCGATCCAGCCAAGGTCGTGCGCACAGCACTCCAGGATGCCGCCTCGGTTGCCGGCCTGCTGGTGACCACGGAAGCGATGATCGCCGAGAAGCCCAAGAAGGATGCCACATCAGGCCTCCCTGCCGGAGCCGGCATGGACTTCTAAGTAGCAATCGGTGAGGCCCGCCCCTTCCGCCGGGGCGGGCCTTCCGGAAAAATGACAATGACAGCACCCATTTCGAGCGATGATGCACGACTGTGGTTGGCGATATCGTAATGCGGGTACGCGGTGATATCGATCCGGATCAGTTGGCGGGCATTATCGGCGCGGTGCGCAAGGCATGATCGCTTCCGGCGTTGTGGTTTACGTGTCTTGCAAACCGGTGGACTTCCGCAAGGGAGCCGCATCGTTGATGGCATTAATGCGGGATGGCGGCCTCGGCCCGTTCAATGGCGCGCTTTACGTCTTCCGGTCGAAACGGGCGGACCGTGTGCCACGTTTTTTAACGGGATCGATCGCCTCCAATCAGCAGCCGGCAACTCCCCTCCGGTATCGATCGTAGCATGACCTGTTTCTACCGCGCACAGGCGGACCAAAGCGCGTGACCGTTTTTTAGGATTTCCACAGGGTTATCGCGCTTTTCAATTGTTGGGACTTTCCCATATAAGCCTGCGACACGTCGAGAAACGGCAATATGACCCTTATTCCCAACACACGCAGCGAGATGAACCAGCTAATCCAGGAGATCGACTGGAAGAAGACGCCCTTCGGCGCGGAAACAGACTGGCCGCAGGAACTGCGCATGGTGCTGAGTTTGTGTCTCAACACCGCCCTTCCGACGGCCCTTTACTGGGGGGACGACCTTCGCCTTCTGTACAATGACGCCTGGGCGCCGATTGCCGGGGAAAAGCATCCATGGGCCCTGGGCCGTCCAGCCCGCGAGGTCTGGGCCGATATTTGGCATGTGATTGAGCCCCAGCTCCTCGCCGTTCTGCAAACCGGCACGGGGTTTTCGGTTGCCGATCAGATGCTGCCCATGCAGCGCGGGGGCCGCATACAACAGACCCATTGGGATTACAGCTTCGCACCGATTTTCGGACAGAACGGCAAGGTCCTCGGCATATTCAACCAGGGCAACGAGACAACAGCGCGCCTGTCGGCGGAACGGGCGCTGCGCGCCAGTGAGGAGCGACTGGAATATGCGCTGGGCGCATCGGATACGGTGGGCACCTGGGACTGGGATATACCTAATGACCGGGTAATCGCCGATGCGCGCTTTGCCAAACTCTATGGCGTTCCGCGCGAAAAGGCCGGCGTCGGCGCACCGATCGCCGATTTCTTCAACGCCATTCATCCTGACGACCTTCCCCATGTGGAAAAGGCGATCGCGGCGACTTTGAAGGGCGGCGGTGTCTTCTCCCAGGAATACCGTCTCGTGCAGGCGGACGGTGCGCACAAATGGGTTATCGCCGAGGGACGGCCGACGCTAGCGCCTGACGGAACGCCCCTGCGCTTCCCCGGGATCAGCTTCGATATAACCGACCGAAAAAATGCGGAAGCCGCGCTCCGCGACAGCGAGGAGCGCTTCCGGGCAATCACGAACTCCATCGACCAGATGATCTGGTCTACGACCCCAGACGGATATCACGACTACTACAACCAGCGCTGGTACGATTTCACCGGCGTGCCTTCAGGCTCAACTGATGGCGAGGGCTGGGCCGCAATGTTCCACCCGGAGGATCAGGACCGCGCCTGGAGCGTCTGGCGGCATTGCCTGCAAACCGGAGAGCCCTATCACATCGAATATCGGCTCCGTCATCGAAGCGGAAAGTACCGCTGGGTGCTGGGGCGCGCGCAGCCTGTGCGCAGTGAGGACGGCGCAATCACCCGCTGGTTCGGTACCTGCACGGACATCCAGGACATCATCGACGCGCGTGAGGTTCTCGCCCGGTCGCGGGAAGAGCTTGAAAAGGAAGTGCAGGAGCGCACCGTCAAACTCTTGGAAGCCGAAGCACAGTTGCGACAGGCGCAAAAGATGGAGGCGGTCGGGCAACTCACCGGCGGCGTCGCGCACGACTTCAACAATATGCTTGCGGTCATTTTAGGCGCTATGAACCTCCTCGAAAGGCGCCTTGCGCGCGGCGAAACCGATCTCGCCCGTTATATTGACGCCGCCAAGGACGGTGCAAACCGGGCAGCCGCTCTCACCCAACGTCTACTAGCCTTTTCCCGACGTCAGCCACTCCAGCCCGAAATCATCGAACCCAACCGCATGGTCGCCGACATGCGCGAGCTGCTGACAAGGGCGCTCGGCGAGCAGGTTCAGGTCGAAACCGTGCTGGCCGCGGGCCTATGGCGCATAAATGCAGATGTCAGCCAACTTGAGAACGCGGTCCTCAATCTCGCGGTCAACGGCCGAGATGCCATGCCGAACGGCGGCCGGCTCACCGTCGAAACCGCGAACACATTCGTCTCCGAGGACTATGCCCAAGAACACACGATATCGCCGGGCCAATATGTGATGATTGCGGTCACCGACACCGGCACGGGAATGAGCGGCGACACTCTCGCAAAGGCCTTCGATCCCTTCTTCACAACAAAGGAAGTCGGCAAGGGGTCCGGGCTCGGCCTGAGCCAGGTTTTTGGCTTCGTGCGCCAGTCCGGCGGACACGTGAAGATCTATTCCGAGCCAGGCCACGGAACCACCGTAAAACTGTACCTACCCCGTCATTACGGCGAGACAGAAACCAGAGAGATATCGCCGCAGAATGCTGACCCTGCGCGCGGCGTCCGTGGCGAACTCATATTGGTGGTGGAGGATGACGAGCGGGTGCGCAATTTCTCCGTCGAGGCGCTGCGTGAACTCGGTTATTCGGTGGCGGAAGCCGCTAGCGGCGCGGCAGCACTCGCCTTGTTGGGAGAAGGCCTGAAGCCCGCCCTCCTTTTTACAGATATTGTGATGCCTGAGATGACGGGCCGTGAACTCGCCACCCTTGCGTCGGAGAAGTTGGGGGAACTGAAGGTCCTTTATACAACCGGCTACACCCGAAACGCCGTCGTTCACAACGGTATACTGAACGCCGGAACTCACCTGCTTCAAAAGCCCTTCAGTCTGGAGCAGCTAGCCGAGAAGGTTCGGCGTGTAATCGATGGCTAATCGGCGCTCGCTTTGAAGTCAGGAGACGGTAGCCCGCCTGTCTCGACGCATCACAAGGCGAAATCGAAGACAGCATTCGCGGCCTGGGCGGCGCATTCGATGTCGAAGTCTTCAACATCGTCCAGTTGACGAAGAAAGGTCTGCCAGCACGACATGTCGCGCATCATGACCGCTAGGTGCCGTGCGCCGAAACCATCGATCATTCCAAGCGCGGTGGCTCGGGATCTCAAAACGCGCGCGCCGAGAGTTGATCCCTCGAGAACATTGACCGCACCCAACAAACCACTTTGGTCGTCAAACAGCACATCCGACGTTTCGTCGCTGTTAGCCGGAGCCCCAGATCTTTCGCGACCTGCGCGATCGAATCGGACACAGCGGTCGGACGCCAGGACCAATCCCGTGGCCAGACGACATCGTGCAAGACACGATCCATCGCGAAGCGAAATCTGCCGAGGAAGGTCCCATAGCGCCGATACGCCGCAAGGTTCTCAAATGCGCCTATCGCGGCTTCGAGCTTCTCATGGTCGGCTCGGGTTCGATCCCGAAGCGCAAACCGCCTTCACTGTGTCCCATGTATTCCCATCACATAAAGGGGATCGTCGCAGGACCTGCGCGAGGGAAGATCCTTTCACTCTGGGGACGTGGTATCAGACTGGTGGGCAGGAAGCATCGAGAACTTCAGGAGAATCTGAAGGCGCACGCAATCAAGCGCCCTGCAGGATTCGGAATATTCGATCGGATTCGCCCTCGACGGACCATGGCCGCATATTTCCTCCCAAGGTTTCGCCAACGGCCAGACCCGCCTGAATGGCATCCTCGTGGAAGCCGGAACCGAAATAGGATCCGCAGAACCACGTATTGGCTTCACCCTGAAGCGACCATAGTTGCTTTTGCGCAGCAAGCGTTGCGGCGTTGAAGAGAGGATGCTGGTAAAGTCCACGCCAGATCACCTTGTCTTCGGCAGGAGCGTGCAAGGGGCTAAGCGTGACGAAACAGGGACGAGGATCGGAAATCCCCTGCAGCCGGTTCATCCAGTAGGTGACGCAGGGCTTGCCCACCGCCGTGCGGTCACGTCCGGATTGCGCGAGGTAATTCCAGCTTGCCCAGACACGCCTGCGGCTTGGCATCAAGGTTTCATCGCGGTGAAGGACCGTCTCGTTGTCGCCATAGGTGAACGCGCTCAGCAGCTCGGCTTCGCGTGGCGAGCGGTCGGCAAGCATCGCCAGCGCCTGGTCGGCATGGGCGCCGATCACGACGTGATCGAACCATTCGGCCTCGGCGCCGCCCACGGAAATCTCAACCGCGCCGTTGACGCGGCGGATTGACTTCACCGACGCATTTATCCGGATCCTGTCGCGGAATGGCGCCGTAAGACGCTCGACATAGGCGCGGCTTCCGCCATCAACCGTTCGCCAGATTGGTCGGCGCATGAATTTCAGCAAGCCGTGGTTCTCGCAGAAGCGCACGAAGGAAAGCGCCGGATAATTGCCGATCTCAAGTGCCGGTGTCGACCAGATCGCAGCAGCCATCGGATAAAGGTGGTCTTCGCGAAACGCCCGCCCGAAGCCGGCGCTATCGAGATAGTCGTTGAGGCTAGCGGAAGGATCGAGATCGCGCACGCCGTTTGGCGCCTGACGGTAGAAACGCACGAGGTCTCGCAGCATCGACCAGAAGCGCGGGCTGGCAAGGTTGCTGCGCTGCGCGAAAAGTCCGGCAAGGTTCGTGCCAGCATATTCCAGCTTACCACCGTCCATCGACACGGCGAAAGACATGTCCGAGGCCCTGGTTGGTACGTCGAGATGCGCAAACAGGGCCGTGAGGTTTGGATAGGTCGCTTCGTTATAGACGATGAAGCCGGTATCGACTGGAGCGCCACCTGCATCCACGGTGTGAGAGTGGCCGCCGATACGGTTGTCCGCCTCGAAAACCGTCACATCGTGACGCTGCGACAACAACCAGGCCGCTGAAAGACCGGCGATGCCTGTGCCGACGACCGCGATTTTGAGTGGCCGATCCGATTGAGGAAAATGGCGCATGACGATCCTTTTGCGGCTTTCGAACTCTGGACAACTATCTGTATCCTTTACGAGCGTAGGAATCTGACGGATCACTGCGAAGGACCGATTTCGTGGCGTGTGATCCGCTGACGAAAATGCCGCGTAGAAGGACGCATGAATGAAGTTTCGAGCCCGATACAGATTGATCGCAAACCAGGTGCGCCGACAGGCCGGCGGCTTGCCGTGGTGAGTTCAAGGGACACACAACAGCCCCCCTCGCCCGGTGCACTTGTTGAGTTGATGCTGAAGGTCGCGCAAGATCGGGATCGTCAGGCTTTCGCCCTTCTTTTCCGCTACTTCGGGCCGAAGCTGAAGACCTTCTTCCTGCGCTGGACAATGTCGTCCGCAGCCGCGGAGGATCTCGTTCAGGAGACAATGCTGACCGTCTGGCGCAAGGCATCGTATTTTGATGCCGAACGCGCCGGGGTCGCGACCTGGATCTTCACGGTCGCGCGCAACATTCGCATTGATCACTTGCGACGGCAGAAGGACCCCTCGGCTCTGCCGCCAGATCCTGAAAACGCAGCCGATACGGTCGAGGACGGAATGCTCGGCGCCGAGCGGGATGCGGCGGTGCGCGACGCGCTAACCGCGCTCTCGCCCGAGCAACAGACGATCATCCGCCTCTCGTATTTCAGCGAGAAATCGCAGACTGAAATCGCCGATGAGCTGGGCATCCCGCTCGGCACCGTGAAATCTAGAACACGCCTGGCCATGAACCGGCTTCGCGGGCTGCTGGAAGACAAATCATGACCACCACACATCACGCAACCGACGAGACCCTGATGCGCTACGCCGCCGGCACGCTTGCCCCCGCGCCCGCCATCGTCGTCAGGGCGCATTTGGCAAGCTGCCCGGCCTGTCGCGCCCGCGTCGGCGAATATGAAGCGCTGGGGGGCGCGCTTCTGGAAGAAACGGAAGCGACGCAAATGTCGGCAACCGCATTGAGCGACGTACTTGCCATGCTGGACGATGAGGACGCCGCCGCCCCCTTCACACCGCCGCCGCGGGCGCCGGTGGAGATTGATGGCATTCGCCTGCCGGACGCTTTGCGCGGCTGCGATATCGGGCGCTGGCGCTGGATCGGCCCTGGTATGAAGATGAGCCGGGTCGGCGTGCCACAGGATCCCGATGCCAATCTTATCCTACTCAAGGTTGGCCCCGGCCGCGCCCTTCCAGACCACGGACATGTCGGCACCGAGTTCACCTATATCGTATCGGGTTCATACACCGATCGTTTCGGAACATTCGGTCCAGGTGATCTCGCGGAAATGGACGAAGACGTTGATCATCAACCGGTCGTCGATAATGGCGATGATTGTATTTGCCTTGCCGCTATGGAGGGTAAAATGCGCTTCAACAGTGTCATCGGCCGCATGCTGCAGCCGATCTTCGGGATTTGAACCATGCCTGCGGTGGCGCTCTTCCTTTTTCTGGCCGCTGCTATCTCGCTGGGCATGGCAGCCGTTTGGCTCGCGGTCGTGAAGGGGGCGGGATCCGGCTGGGTCGATACCGTCTGGTCCTTTCTCGTGGGCGGGGCGGGTGTGGCTGCCGCGCTTGTTCCGGTTTCGGACTGGCAGAGCGATGGGCAGCGACGGCTTCTCATGGCAGCGGTGGCCGCGCTCTGGTCTTGTCGTCTCGGCCTGCATATCCTGCGGCGCACGCTCAAAGGCGGTGCGGATCCTCGATACACGAAACTTCAGGAGGAATGGGGCGAGCGCTGGCGCGGGCGTCTCTTCCTGTTTCTGCAAATCCAGGCCGCCGCCGCGCTTCTCCTGACCACCACGATCTTCACCGCAGCACGCAACCCGGCCATGGGCTGGCAGTGGAGCGATATTGCCGGCATCGCGATCATCGTCATCGCCGTCGTCGGGGAAGGCATTGCCGATGCGCAGCTGGCACGGTTTCGCAGCGACGACACCAATGGGGGCAAGGTCTGCGATGTCGGTCTTTGGGGCCTGTCGCGACATCCCAACTATTTCTTCCAGTGGCTCGGATGGGTTGGTTATGCAGTCGTGGCTATCGGCCCTGCCGGCGACTGGGGCTGGGGCTGGCTGGCGCTTGCAGGCCCTGCCCTGATGTACTGGCTGCTGGTGCACGTTTCAGGGATTCCGCCGCTTGAGGCGCACATGATGCGTTCACGTGGCGCTGCCTTCACCGCCTATGCCAGGCGCGTCAACGCCTTCTGGCCGGGCGCGCAAAAACGGGAGCAGACCACATGAACCTTGCCGAGACCGCCATCACCGCCGCCGAGCGGCTGCCGTTACCCGATCATGCCCTGCGGTTCGGCATCAGCCGGCTCGTTGGCCGCACGCGCCGACTGCTGGCGGAGGGGATCGGTCCGACGGACCAGGACTTTGCGCGTTCCATGAGCGAATGGCCCATCGCCGTGCACACGGATGACGCCAATGCCCAGCACTATGAGCTTCCCGCGGCATTCTTCTCGCTGGTGCTCGGCCCGCGCCGTAAATATTCATCCTGCCTCTATGCCTCGCCCGCCACGACGCTCGCAGAGGCGGAAATCGCGGCTCTGGAGGAGACGTGCCTTCACGCGGACCTCGCAGACGGGCAGGATATTCTCGAGCTCGGCTGCGGATGGGGATCCCTCTCGCTGTTCATGGCAGAGCGCTTTCCGTCCGGTCGCATCGTCTCCGTTTCGAATTCATCCTCGCAGCGGACCTATATCGAGGCGGAAGCCAAACGCCGCGGCCTTCGCAATCTGACCGTGATCACCGCGGACATGAACACATTCTCACCGGACGGCACCTTCGACCGCATCGTGTCGGTGGAAATGTTCGAACACATGTCCAACTGGCATTGCCTGCTCCAGCGTGCACGCAGCTGGATCCGAGACGACGGGCGGCTTTTCCTGCATGTCTTCTCGCATCGCAAGACGGCCTATCGCTTCGACCATGCAGACAAGGCGGACTGGATTGCGCAGTATTTCTTTACCGGCGGCGTCATGCCCAGCCATGGACTGGTTCGCGCGTTCGACGACAGTTTCACCGTCGAACGGGACTGGCGTTGGAACGGCAAGCACTACGAGCGCACCGCGCTGGACTGGCTCGACAATTTCGACCGAAACCGTGACGCGGTCCGCGCCATCTTCGAGGCAACCTACGGCAAGGACGCATCCGTCTGGATGCGGCGCTGGCGAATGTTTTTCCTCGCCACGGCCGGGCTCTTCGGCCATGCCGGTGGAGAAGAATGGGGCGTAAGCCACTATCGCCTCAGCCCCGTCGGCGCGGGCCGGTGATCTTCTTTCTGAAACACCTCACCGCGATGGTGCGGGCCTACGCACACCATCGCGACCCGCGTGTCGCTGCGGCGAACGTGATTTCCTTGCTGGTCGCGTCGAATCAGCCCTTTTACCCGCTCTATCTCTTCTGGTTGGTGAGTGCCGACATCACCGCCGCCTGGTTCACGTTCCTGTCGACACCGTTCTTTCTCGCCGTGCCGGCCGTGGCGCGCCGGAATGACGTGGCAGGGCGGGCTCTGCTGCCGCTGACGGGGATCGGCAATACCGTGCTTTCGGCGTGGCTCTTCGGCACCGCCTCGGCAGTCGAAATCTTCCTCGTTCCGTGCGGGATAATCGCGCTTCTGCTGTTTCGCCCGCGGGAACGTGTCGTCGCCCTCGCGATTACCGCGCTCGCCTTCGGCGTTTTCCTTCTATTGCACGATGTCTATGCTCTCCCGCTCACGCAGTACAATGCGGCGCAATACGCCGCCCTGGCGCGGTTAAACGTAATGAGCGCCGGCATGCTCACCGCCTTCGTCGCCATACTGTTCTCAGGGATTCTGGCTGAGGCGGAACGGTCAGCCGATACGGCTCGCCACGAGAAAGCCGGCTGAGGCGCCGGTCGCCGTGACGAAGGCTCCCCAAGGAATGTCGGCGAGCGTAACGGAAAGCGGCCAGTCCTTAAGCGTCGCCTGGTTGGTGAGGTCATACGTCGCGTAGGCCACCAGGCCGAGGATCGCACCATTCAGCGCAGCCTTGCCGAGTCCTCCCCCGTCGAGCGCGGGCATCACGGCGAAAAATACGATGCCGGCAACGTAAATCAGATAGAAGACAACGGCCGGCGCCAGATGAAACTGCGGCGCCAGTTTGTCGCCCAAGAGCGGCCTATAAAGCATATCGGCCATCGTCGAAAGCCAGATGGCATCGACGATCAGAAAGGCGATGCCCGTCGCCAGATAGGCGATGACGATGGTTTTCATACCGATGTCTCCCATTACGTTCGTCGACATTTCTACGCCTTCGTCGCTCTGGCGGATCACCTCGGGTGAACCGATCCGCCCGCGCGTGCGTATTCAAGGAAAAGCAACGAGGATGGACCGATGAGGATAGCCGTTCTGACTGCATTTTCCGCCCTGATGCTGACTGCCGCGGCATCCCACGCGCAGCAATCGGCCGATCCGAGCGGTGTGTGGCTGCGCGATGACGGGAATGCGCGCGTGCGCATCGCGCCATGCGGACGCAATATCTGTGCCACCAATCTCTGGATCAAGGATACCAGCAAGGGCGAAAAAGCCGGCGACCGCCTGATCATGTCGCTTCAACCCAAATCGCCGGATACATTATCAGGAACTGCCTTTGATGAGAAACGCGAGCGGACCTATTCGATCACGGTGCAGGTTTCCGACAATTCGCTTCTAACGCGTGGCTGTATTCTCGGCGGCGTGCTTTGCAAGAACGTGCGTTGGCAGCCAGCCCGATGATGAACGGAAAAAGCAAGGCATGAAGCAGATTCGGGTCAACAGCATGGCTGACAACGGCCCGCCGCCCTCTGCGGCCGGCACGCTTTACCCCGGAAAGGTGATGCATCAGAGGCTCCATCCCTTCGGCCATCGCTTCAGCTATAGTGTCTTTTCCCTTCTGGTCGATGTCGACCGGCTTGTCGATCTTGCCGGACTGACCCGCCTCCTTGCCGTCAACCGCGCGGGAATCCTGTCGTTCCACGAACGCGATCACATCGAAGAGAACGGTGAGACGCTGCGACAGTTCGCCGACCGCCTGCTGGCGCGCGCCGGTCTCGAAAGGCCCGCGGCCCGTATCCTGCTGCTCGCCTACCCGCGCATGTTCGGTTATGTCTTCAACCCGCTCTCGACCTATTTCGCCTATGATGACGAAGACCGGCTGATTGCCATCATCTATGCAGTCAGGAACACCTTCGGCGAACGCCACAGCTACGTGGCACCGGTCCTTGCGGGCGACATCAGCGCCGCCGGCATTCGGCAGACGCGAACGAAGGTCTTTCATGTTTCCCCCTTCATGGACATGGGGCTGCGCTACCACTTCCGCATCCTCCCGCCCGGCCGGACTGTCCGGCTGCGAATTCATGAAACCGCAGGCAAAGAGCCGGTCATGGCCGCCACGTTCAATGCGAACGCGGCGCCCCTGACGGACGGCATGCTGGCGCGCTGCCTGGTCCGTTTCCCCTTCATGACGATGAAGGTGATGGCCGGTATCCATTGGGAAGCCTTCAAGCTTTGGCTGAAAGGCGCACGCTTCCGCACAAGTCCGCCACCGCCGGAAACGGCAAGTTACACAGACACGGTGTGAAACGGCTTTGAGCGCACGGCGTCCGAAGCGCCCGCACCTATAATTTTATCGATTTTTTCAGGAAGACATCGTGGTCGCATTAGCAAGAATATTCAGGCGTGGTCTTGGCGAAAACAGAGCGAGGATCGGACTTTTCGCGCGCGCAATGAACGCCGTCATCGCATCTGTCGATATCGGGAAAATCACAGTTGTCCTGCCCTCAGGCGAACGTAGTGAACATATCGGCACACGTCCGGGGCCTTCGGCGGCGATCAATATTCACAGATGGCGGGCCGTCCGCCGGCTCGCGACAGGCGGTGATCTCGGCTTCGCGGAAGCCTATATCGATGGGGACTGGTCGACGCCAGACCTGGAAGCCTGCCTGGAATTGGCCGCACGAAACATCGATATGCTTGACGGAAAGATTTCAGGCCACCTAGCGGTCAGGCTGCTGCACCGGTTCCGCCATGCGCTGCGCGCGAACAACAAGACCGGCAGCCGGAAGAACATCGCCTATCATTACGACCTCGGCAATGCCTTCTACAGGGAGTGGCTCGACCCGAGCATGACCTATTCCTCAGCGCTCTACACGGAACCGGCCCTCAGCCTGGAGGAGGCCCAAAGGGCAAAGATAGAGCGGGTCAAACAGCTCCTGTCGATCAAGGGAGGCGAGCAAATTCTGGAGATCGGTTTCGGTTGGGGCGCACTCGCAGCAAGTCTCGCACATGCGGGCGCCACGGTGGATGGTGTAACGCTATCCTCAGCGCAACTGGACCATGCGACGGAGTGCATCCGGGCCAACGGCCTGCAGGAAGCGGTCCGCCTGCAGTTGAAAGACTATAGGGATGTCACGGGAAGCTTTGACCGGATCGTGTCCATCGAGATGCTGGAAGCGGTTGGAGAGGCCTATTGGCCGCTGTTTTTCAAGACTCTGCAGCAAAGGCTTCGCGCGGGCGGACGCGCCGTGCTTCAGGTCATCACGATCGACGAGAGCCGTTTTGCCGCATATCGAGGCGGGGCAGATTTCATTCAGCGACATGTCTTCCCTGGCGGCATGCTTCCGACCAAAGGCATAATTCAGGAGCAGGCCGCGCGCGCAGGACTTCAATTGGTGCAATCCGAGTATTTTGGATTGGATTATGCTCGAACGCTCCTCGAATGGCGGCGACGCTTCCATGCTGCTTGGCCCAGGATTAGCGCATTAGGTTACTCCGAACAGTTCCACCGGTTGTGGGACTATTATCTTTGTTACTGCGCGTCTGGTTTTAAGGCCGGAACCATAGATGTCGGCCTGTATGTACTCCAACGGCCTGCCGACCCAACTCGTTCGAGGCGGGAAACTGCCGCGTTTCTCCCCGTGCTTCCTGGTAACTGAAATCGGCATCACAAAGAATGCGAATGACATCTGCAAAAATCGAACACAGCCATCCGCCCGTCAAACACGGCAAGGTCGGCGTCCTGCTCGTCAATCTTGGCACGCCAGATGGCACCGACTACACCTCGATGCGCCGCTACCTGAAGGAATTCCTGATGGACAAGCGTGTCATCGAGTGGCCGAGGATCGCCTGGTATCCCATCCTCTTCGGCATCGTGCTCAACACCCGCCCCGGCAAGGTGGGCAAGGCCTATGAGACGATCTGGAACAAGGAAAAGAACGAGAGCTTCCTGCGCACCTATACCCGCAGCCAGGCCGAACTGATGGCCGGAGCCCTCAAGGACCATGCCAACGTCATCGTAGACTGGGCCATGCGCTACGGCCAGCCGTCTATCGCATCGCGCATGGACGCGCTGCAGAAGGCTGGCTGCGAACGCATCCTCGTCTTCCCGCTTTATCCGCAATATGCCGCCGCCACCACGGCCACCGTCAACGACAAGGCCTTCGAGACGCTGCTGAAGATGCGCTGGCAGCCGGCGCTGCGCACCGTGCCGCCCTATCACGACGACCCGACCTATATCGACGCGCTCGCCGTCTCCATCGAAAAACATCTCGCAACGCTCGACTGGGAACCGGAAAAGGTACTTACCTCCTTCCACGGCATTCCGAAGAGCTATTTCGAGAAGGGCGACCCTTACTATTGCCAATGCCAGAAGACCGCACGCCTGCTGCGCGAACGCTTGGGCTGGTCGAGCGACAGGCTGGTCGTCACCTTCCAGTCCCGCTTCGGGCCGGAGGAATGGTTGCAGCCCTATACCGACAAGACAGTTGAAAAGCTGGCACACGAAGGTGTCAAGCGTATCGCCGTGCTTAATCCGGGGTTCGTTTCCGACTGCCTGGAAACACTGGAAGAGATCGCAGAGGAGGCTGCCGAAAGCTTCCTGCACAACGGCGGCGAGAAGTTCGCGCACATCCCCTGCCTGAACGATTCGCCGGAAGGCATGAAAGTGCTGGAGAAGATCGTTAGGCGGGAGCTTTCCGGTTGGGTGAACCCCAAGGCGCCGTAGTAGGTCTTACGATACTGCCTGCTGGGAATTCCTCTTGAATAGACCCAGTATCGCTCTGCTTCTTTCGGTCTAAGCGGCAAGACGGACGTAAACGATCGCGTGCCCATCACGGCCCCGACACGAAAATTTGCTCGCTGTAGTCGTCTCTTGATTTCAAACTCTGCGGCTGAGGAATTAGCAAACATGCACGAACAACAAGGGTAATACGGCCCCTCACTGATCAAAACCCATAGGCCCATTCTCTGCGCCCGATCGACATGATGCGCCAGGGCTGGCTTTCGAGCTTCCGCCAGGCA
>VFQN01004576.1_pt1 | contig 18136 bp, 16 predicted proteins | sample 3512371 | NCBI WGS metagenome assembly VFQN01 (sample SAMN10412370, study PRJNA504923) | tailings metagenome | isolation source: Replicate 2 from Balatoc abandoned mine | place: Philippines: Itogon, Benguet | collected 2017-08-28 | reverse complement strand
GCCGATGACTTCTCAGCACGCGCACGGGTGAAGCATGACCGTTGTCGACCGCATTGCCGAATACCATGACGAGATGACCACGTGGCGCCGCGACTTCCACGCCCATCCCGAGATCGGCTTCGAGGAGGTGCGCACCAGCGGCATCGTCGAGGAGAAGCTCAAGTCGTGGGGTATCGAGGTCGAGCGCGGGTTCGGCAAGACCGGCCTCGTCGGCATCATCCACGGCAAGCCGGGCAACAAGAAGATCGGTCTGCGCGCCGACATGGACGCATTGCCTATGCCGGAGCTGAATACGTTTGCGCACCGCAGCGTCTACGAGAACCGGATGCACGCATGCGGTCACGATGGCCACACGACGATGCTGCTCGGCGCCGCGCGCTATCTCGCGGAGACGCGGAATTTCTCAGGCACCGTACATCTTATTTTCCAGCCGGCCGAGGAGGGCCTGACCGGCGCTGCTGAGATGCTGCGCGACGGCCTATTCGAGAAGTACCCGTGCGACGAGGTCTACGGCATTCACAACGCCTGGGAGCTGCCGCTCGGGACGGCGGCGATCCGGCCGGGCACCGTGCTCGCCGCTGTCGACTACTTCACGATCACGCTCAAAGGCCGCAGCAGTCACGCCGCCCAACCTCATCGTGGCCTCGATCCGCTTCCGTGTGCAGTGCAGATCTACACGGCACTGCAGAATCTCGTGAGCCGGCGCATGGACCCGGCTGAGACGGTCGTGCTCTCGATCGGAATGTTCAACGCCGGCACGTCGCAGATCGTCATCCCGGAGACGGTCGAGATGCGCGGCACCATTCGCACGCTCAAAGCATCGACGCGCAAGCAGATGGATGAGCTGTTCCACGAGACCGTGCGCGGCCTCGCCGCGGGACACGGTGTCGAGCTGAACCTCGACTACAAGCGCTCCTATCCGCCGACGATCAATACGGTCGAGGAGGCTTCCGCTTTCGAGGCTGCAGCGCGTGAGGTGGTCGGCGAGGATCTGATCAAGACCGACTTGCCGTCGCTCACCGCGGGCGAGGACTTCGCCTACTACCTCGAGAAGGCGCCGGGCGCGTTCATGCTACTCGGCCAAGTGTCGCCCGAGCATCCAGCCGTTCCCGTCCACAACGGTCGCTACGACTTCAACGACGCCCTGCTGCCGATCGGTGCGAGCTGCTTCGTGCGTTTGGTCGAGCAGCAGTTGGCGACACCTTGAGGCGCCGTCGGCTGTCCATCACCGCCGGAACCACCAGGTCATCCAGCGCGTCCACATTTCCCATGGCCAGAACAGTGAGCGCGTCGCCGCCCGGCTCTCCTCGGCGGGATCGGCAGGCGGTGAGATCCGCTTCACCAGCACCCAGCCGAGAACGAACCCGCCAACGTGCGCCCACCATGCGACGCCGCCGGCCGCGCCAGGGATGAGCGACCCCGCCGCCTGGAAGATCTGCGTCAGGAACCAGAAGCCCGCGAATATCATCGCCGGCATGTAGAGGAACACGGGCATGATGCCGATCGGCTGCAGCACGTTTATCCACGCGTAGGGGAAGCGGCGCGCGTAGGCGCCGAGCACGCCCGCGATCGCGCCCGAGGCGCCGAGCGTCGGGATCTCCGACCGGAAATTGAAGACGAAATGGGTGAGCCCGGCTGCGAGACCAGCGAGCAGGTAGAGCGCCAGATAACGCGCGCGACCGAGGCGGTCCTCGAGTGCGGGGCCGAAGATCCAGAGTGTCCACATGTTCGAAAGGATGTGCAGCAGCCCGCCGTGCAGGAACATCGAGGTGACAAACGGCAGCGGATCGCCGCGCGAGAGCCCCTTCGCCTCGGCGAACACGCCGCTCGTGTACCGCGCCGGCACCAGCGCGTACTCGATGAGGAACCTTTCCAGCACCGCGGATGAGAGCGTGAGCTGGTAGAGGAAAGCCGCGACGCAGGCTCCGATCAGCGCATAGGTGACGGCGGGCGTCGCACGATAGGGAATGGTGTTGTTCGTCGGGATCATAGCGTGCTCACCGGCGTCGCCGTTCGGGTCAGTATGGGAGGCAGGTAACGCTCAGGGCAAGGGGCGTAACGCCCGCCGAGGCGTCCAAGTTGCGACGCGGCGACGATTCAATTGGACGCACCCGCGCGCCCTTGCGAACCGCCGTGCGCGCCATACATAGAGGCCTTCATTTGGTGGTCACATTGTCGGCGCGCGACGGGCGCTTCGAGGGAGGAAACACGCGCGCATGACCGGTTGGCTCACGGGGTACGAAGCAGCGTTCGCACTCAAGCTTATGCTGTGTCTGATGCTCGGCACGCTCATTGGCGTTGAGCGCGAGATGCGCAACAAGCCCGCCGGAATCAGCACGCACTGCTTCGTCATGGCGGGTGCCTGTCTGTTCACGTTCGTGTCCACGGTCGCGGATCCCAACAGCCCCGCCCGCATCGCGGCCCAGGTGGTATCCGGCGTGGGTTTCCTCGGCGCCGGCATGATCCTCAAGAGCGAGAACAATACGATCAAGAACCTGACCACGGCGGCGGCGGTATGGTTTGCCGCGGCGATAGGCATGGCCATCGGCGTCGGCTGGTACGTGATCGCGATCATCGCGTCGGTTTACGCGGTAGTCGTCCCGCGCATCCCGCACGTCAAGCGGTGGCAGGAAAGCCAGCAGGACGAGTAGTGGCGGGCCGCGAACACTGGTTCAACCGGTCGCGCCTTCCCATTCAAGCGTCTCGGCCGCGAACAGCTCCTCAGCTTTCAGCAGACGCGGCGCGATCCCTTGCTCGAATGAGTAACGGCACAGCGCTCCGATCGCGGATCGGTTGGCGTCGACGCCATAGCGCCAGTAGTCATCCCCGAGAATGCTCTCCGCGCGCGCAGCCTCGGCCGATGCCCATGGCAGGCTCGTGAATGGCGCCTGCATCTCCTTCGTGCGGTCGATGGCGTAACGGCGCGCGGCGTCGAATGCGCGGCACACGCGCAGGCACAAGCCGGGATCCTTCCCGACAAGCTCGCGGCGCACGCCGATCAGATGCATGATTGGAAAAATCCCCGTGCGCCGCGCATAATCCGCTTCGACGGCAGGGTAGTCGACGAACAGTCGACGTATGTGGGGCCGGCCTTCGAGAAACGCCTTTGGCGGCTTGTACGCCACGACAGCATCGATCGCGCCGCTCGCAAGGGCGTCGGAAAGATTGCCCCCGTGCTCGATCGGCTCGAGCTCGACGCCGCGCGGGCGCACGCGAATGATCGGCTGCGAATCATATTGATCCGCCGGGCCATAGCGCCACCGCACGTCCGCCGCCCGCAGGCCGAAGTCGTCCTCGAGCACACCGCGTGCGACGAGCGCCGCCGTCATGGAGTACTCGCGCACGCCGACGAGGCGACCTGCCAGATCGCGCGCGCCGCGGATGCCGCGATCGGTGCGGATGTAGACCGCCGAATGCCGAAACGCGCGCGAGGGAAACACAGGCAGACCCACATAGGGGCAGCCCGTCGTCGCGGTCATATAGAGGTAGTTGCTGAAGGAAAGCTCGGTGACATCGAACGCCTGTTCGTCAAAGGCGCGGGCGAAGATTTCCTCGAGCGGCGCCGTCACGAACGTGGGCGTGACGCCCTCGATCGCGACGAGGCCGGCCATGAGCGGCAGCGTACGGTCATAGGGTGCGACGGCGACGCTGAGCGGACGGGTCATGCTGGGCTCTGCTTAGGTGGACCGCGGAGAGAGTACCGGGCAGACGTGCGTAGAGCCAGCGCCTGAAAGCTATCGGGAGATCGACGCGCTGCGACTGCGGTGCCAGCGCCAGTGCCGCCACGCCCAATGCAGTGGCCAGGTCGTCCCCATCACGCCGAGGAACGGCAGGAACAGCACGAGCGCGTAGACGTCGGTACGGAGGTTGTGCTCCGCGACCGAGTTGGCGGGATCGGCGGCGCTGTAGTAGACGCCGATCGCGTCGCCGGGCTTGAAGTCCGGCGGGTCGCGCACGTCGGTGCGGATCGTCGAGCCACTGGAGCGGACGCCGGTCGCGGTGGTGAAGTGGTAGTCGATCGTGATCCTGTATTTCTGGGCGCCGCCCTTGAACTTACCGTGCTCCTCGACCTTCATCTGGTCGACTGTACCCTCGGCGTACTTGCCGAACCACAGGAGCGACCCTTCGCGCACGAGCCGGGGCCCCATGATCACGACGGCGGCCGTACAGGCGATTGCGACCAGCGCCACCAAGAATCCGATCCCGACACGGTGCCAGCGCTTTGCGGCGTCGGCCCCGTCGTTGAACTGGGCCTGGCTGATGAACATGCGACGGAAGCGGAACAAGCGGGGCTCCGGAGCGAGCGTGCGGCTGCCTGATGTCCTACGGTGATGGCCGGGCGGCTGCCGCCATCGTGGTGTGCTCGAACAAATCCTTCGCTGAATCATAGACCTCGGATTCGATCTCGAACAGACCGAGCAGCGTCGAGAAAATATTGTCGTGCGTCCAGCGACGCAGCCGCCGCTCCTCCATGTTGTCGAGCCGGAGGTCGCGCTTCATGTGCTTGCCGATCCACATCACTGCCGGCACGTGCTTCTGCGCATCAGGCGCCAGCGCGTAGGGCATCCCGTGGAGATACACGCCGTATTCGCCGAGCGACTCGCCGTGGTCGGAGACGTAGAGCATCGCAGTCTCGAAGCGGTCGTCGTTCTGCTTCAGCAGCTCGATGACCTTGGCGAGAAAATAGTCAGTGTAGCGGATGGCGTTGTCGTAGGCATTGTTGATTTCTTGCGACGTGCACGATCCGAGATCATTCGTCCGGCACGCTGGCGTGAAGTGCTCGAAGGCCTTCGGATAGCGCTTGTAGTACGCCGGCCCGTGATTGCCCATCTGGTGCAGGACGATAAGGATGTCGCCCTTCTGCGCGTCGATGTACTCCTGAAGCCCGTGAATCATGCCTTCGTCACGGCATTCCACTTCGTCGCAGACGGGGTTCATGGCTGGGGACCTGAAATCCTCGTACGCGCCACGGACAGCGACGCCCTTGGAATCCGAATTGTTGTCGCGCCACAGGATGCTGACGCCGGCCCGTCTCAGGATGTCGAGCGCGTTGTCCTCGGTTCTCGACGAGCTGGCGCCCGCGCCGGACTTTCCGAGGCGCGAGAACATGCACGGCACCGACACCGACGTGGACGTGCCGCAGGCCCAGAAGTTCGGGAAGTTGATCACGTCCTCGCGCGCCAGCAAGGGGTTCGTGAGCCGGCCGTAGCCATTGAGCGAGAACCGGTCGGCGCGCGCGGTCTCGCCGACGACCATGATCACCAGCTCGCGGCTCGTGTCGGCGGCCGGGACCTTCGCGTCCGTCCCGACCATGACATGCGGACGGGTGGCGCCTGGCGCCGAGCGAACCGCGAGCTTGCCGATGGAGAACAGCGCATAGGTCGGATTGACCTTGGCGAGGACCGCGCTGTGCTCGCGACCGAGGGCGGCGTAATTCCCGCTGAAACCGGCGAGGACAGCGGCCTGCACGACCGCGGCCGCGCCAGCAAGCTTGAACCGGGAAACCGTTTCGACTTTCCAGTGCGGTCGCCGGATTTTCACGCCATAGACCAGGAGTGATGGAATGACGCCCAGCAAGGTGATGTAGAGGAGGAGCTGGGTGCTGAAGAGATCACGCGCCTCGGCGGCATTGGTCTGGAGGACGTTGCCGATCATCCGATAGTCGAAGATCGTACCGAACGCGTTGGCGAAGTAGGCGATGACCGAGCTCAGCAGCAGGAACGCGATGAGCATCGGCTTCACGAACGCCCGGTGGCATACGGCCGACAGCACCAGCACGAACAGCGATGTGATGAAGCAGAACAGCGAGACGATGAACGGCGCGCTCTTGAGGGAGAGGCCGTAGACCCTGACCACGTCGGCAAAGAAAGCGGCGTTGGAAAAGACGGCGACGAACGCCGCAGCCGCAGTGATCAGCACCGCGCTGGAAACACCGTTCCGCATGGCGACAACCCCCCAGTTCGATATCAATGTAGCCCCTTCCGCAGTTCTGCGGTGCCCGACTTTGGATGCATCGCGATTCGGGCGGACGAGCCTGCTGCCCGAATTAGGGCGAAGCTGTGGTGGGAGGGATGCGGGTTGGTGGCGCAGGGGGGCGGGGAAGATGAACCCGAGCATCGCGATCCCAGCCGCGTCACGAGGCCAGCGCTTGGCGGCGTTGGCCCAGTAGTCGCCGAACTGGGCCTGGCTGATGAACATGCGGCGGAAGGGCCCAAGTGAGGGTGATCGCCCCTACAGCTTCCTGCCGAAAAACAAACTCGCTATAAGAAAGCTAATGGACTTCGATGTCAGTCTTGCTTGTTGCCGTTGGCAAGGATGGTTTTTCCCGTTTAATAAGGCCCAGAGAAATATGGTAGATCATTTCACCGCTGCAGACTTAAGAAAGTGGTTTAGAAGAAAGTGGAAAGATGCTGGTTGTGACCTAAAACGGAATTCTAGGTTGGGCGTTTCCACGGTCGATTTGATACGGCATTCCGCGAAGCGGAGCAAGGGCCTGAAGGACCCCCATTTCGATCTCTGGATAGCCATCTACGATGAGTTCGTCAGTTGGCTGGTCAGCCTCGTGACCGTAGCACATTGGGATAGCCGCAAAACTCCTTACAAGCCGACGGACTATGAGAAGGCTGTAGTACTTCTGTTGATGAGAATTGTTGCGGATTCTCTCGCTATACGGCACCTTATGCTATTGGGTTTCGACGCGGCGGCGCGCACACAGGTGCGATCCACGACGGAGCACATGGAGGTCTTAATCGCCATTCTCGATGACCCTCAAATGGGCATTGAGTTCTGTAAAACGCGAGATGCAACGGCGTCTAATAAGTTCTGGAAGGCTTACCTTTCGAAACATAAAATAAGACCAAGGGTCAAGGAAGTTTGGCTAAGATTTTTTCGTGGAGAGCATGGCCCAGCCAAGTGGTTTGCCAATTGGGGTAGCAGTGAGTATTCGGAGTTGTCGGCCATTGCGCATCCGTCGTTTATGGGATGCGTGCACTCCGTGTTGCCTGCCAAGGCTAAATATACCGATGAAATATGGTCGGGAATGTGGGGGGATAGATCCCTATCGTCAATCGGTACAATTGAAATTTACATAAGTTTTCTGTTTGCTGTTATCATTGCTGTTAGCGATTTTCCGTTCGGCAAAAGGACTAAGTACTTTGGAAGGCCGCGCCGCTATTCGGCAGCGAATGAGATTCACAAGCACGTCAAACATGGTCGGTCAGTGTTGACAAGCTTAGTGCTGTCGCTGAATAGCAACGACAGTCATCCATATATTTATCCGGAAGTGGGTTCTCTCGAAGCAGCTGATGTTGTTGGGGACCATGAAAAGAAGGTGTAGCTCTCACTCGCACGCGACTTGTTTGGGCAATGCGAGCACTTGTGCTGCGACTTCAGACGCAGCGCCCCTTCTCCCCACCCTTCCCCTCTACCCCACAAGACAGCCCCGTCACGTCCGGCTATAAGGCCCGCAAAGGCCTGCACAACCCGGACCCGACATGAGCGCCACAAACGCCTCCGCCACCCCCAAGATCACCCCCGAGATGGTCGCCGCGCACGGATTCAAGGGCGACGAGTACGACCGCCTGCTCTCCATCCTCGGGCGCGAACCGACGTTCCTGGAGCTAGGCATCTTCTCGGTCATGTGGTCGGAGCACTGCTCGTACAAATCGAGTCGCTTCTGGCTGAAGCAGCTCCCGACCTCGGGCCCGAAGGTGATCCAGGGGCCGGGCGAGAACGCGGGCGTGGTCGACCTCGGCGACGGTGACTGCGCCGTCTTCAAGATGGAGAGCCACAACCACCCGAGCTTCATCGAGCCGTACCAGGGCGCGGCAACGGGCGTCGGCGGCATCATGCGCGACGTGTTCACGATGGGCGCGCGGCCGATCGCGAACCTCAACGCGCTGCGCTTCGGCGATCCCGCGCACCCGAAGACGCGCCATCTCGTGTCGGGCGTCGTCGCCGGCATCGGTGGGTACGGTAACTGCGTCGGCGTGCCGACGGTCGGCGGCGAAACCAACTTCGACCCCGGCTACAACGGCAACATCGTCGTCAACGCGATGTGCATCGGCCTCGCGCGCTCGGACAAGATCTTCTACTCGGCGGCAAAGGGCGTCGGCCTGTCGGTCGTCTACGTCGGCTCGAAAACCGGGCGCGACGGCATCCACGGCGCGACCATGGCGTCGGCCGAGTTCGACGACAAGAGCGCGGAGAAACGCCCGACCGTGCAGGTCGGCGACCCGTTCACCGAGAAGCTGCTGATCGAGGCGTGCCTCGAGCTGATGGCGTCCGACGCCATCATCGCGATCCAGGACATGGGCGCGGCGGGGCTCACGTCGTCGACGTCGGAGATGGCCGACAAGGGCGGCGTCGGCATCGAGCTCGACCTCGACCACGTGCCGCAGCGCGAGCCGAACATGACGGCCTACGAGATGATGCTCTCGGAGAGCCAGGAGCGGATGCTGATGATCCTGAAGCCGGGATCGGAGGCGGCGGGGGAGGCGGTTTTCCGCAAGTGGGGCCTCGATTTCGCGATCATCGGCAAGACGACCGATACGGGCCGCATGATCGTCAAGCACAAGGGCAAGGTTGAAGCCGATCTGCCGGTCGACAAGCTCGCCAACTCGGCGCCGCTGTACGAGCGCCCGTGGGTGCCGACGGTGCCGCCGAAGACGATCCTAGCGGAATGGGTGCCGGCCGAGGCGAGCAACCTCGGTGCGCTCGAAGCGATGATGGCGTCGCCGCACCTCGCGTCGCGCCGCTGGATCTGGGAGCAGTACGACCATCTGGTGATGGGCCACACGCTCATCCGTCCGGGCGGCGATGCGGCGGTGGTGCGTCTGCCGGGGACGAAGAAGGCGATCGCGGCGAGCTGTGATGTGACGCCGCGCTACTGCCTCGCCGATCCGGTGATGGGCACCAAGCAGGCGGTGGTCGAGACGTGGCGCAACCTCACCGCGGTCGGTGCCGATCCGATCGCGATCACCGATAACATGAACTTCGGCAATCCCGAGCGGCCCGAGATCATGGGGCAGTTCGTCGGCTCGGTGCAGGGTATGGGCGAGGCGTGCCGCGCGCTCGGCTATCCGGTGGTGTCGGGCAACGTGTCGCTCTACAACGAGACCAACGGCAAGGGCATCCCGCCGACCCCGGCGATCGGCGGCGTCGGGCTCGTGCCCGATTGGAGCAAGATCGCGAACATCAAGCTCAAGGCCGACGGCGAGCTGCTGATTTTGATCGGGCGCGAGGAGGGCCACCTCGGCCAATCGCTGTACCAGCTCCAGTTCACGGGCAGGAACGAGGGTGCGCCGCCGCCTGTCGATCTCGCGGATGAGATCAAGGCGGGGAATCTCGTGCGGGCGCTGATCCGCGAGGAGAAGGTGACGGCGGTGCATGACGTGAGCGACGGCGGGCTGCTGGTCGCGGTCGCGGAGATGGCGCTGGCGGGTGCGCGCGGCGTCGAGCTGTTCCCCTACGAGGGCAAGCTGCCGGCGCACGCGATCTGGTTCGGCGAGGACCAGGGCCGCTACGTGCTCGCTGCTGCGCCGTCGACGGCCGAGGAGATCGCCGAGCGGGCGCGATTGCTGGGGCTGGCGGTCCGGATCATCGGGCGGACCGGCGGCGATGCCATACAACTCAAGGGCGAGGCAGCGCTGCCGGTTAGCCAGCTCCAGCGCGCCCATGCGGCCTGGCTGCCGGAGTACATGGCCGGAAAGCGCAGTTCCTGATACGGAATAGTCCTTAACGGGTGCCGTGGTAGTTTGCCGGACCCAATTCCAAGGGACACCTGCGCCGTGCGCGAGCGACGCCTGCTTCTGATCATCGGTGGTGGCATTGCCGCCTACAAGTGCCTGGAGTTCATCCGGCGCGCGCGCGAGCGCGGCTTTGCCGTGCGCACGGTGATGACCAAGGCGGCGCAGGCGTTCGTGACGCCGCTGTCGGTGAGCGCGATCTCCAACGAGCGGGTGCTGACGGAGCTGTTCGACGTCGACGAGGAGCGCGAGATCGGCCACATCCGCCTGTCGCGCGAGGCCGACCTGATCGTCGTCGCGCCGGCGACCGCCGATCTGATGGCGCGGATGGCGGGTGGTCACGCAGACGATCTCGCCACCGCGGTTCTGCTGGCGACCGACAAGCCCGTCCTTATCGCGCCGGCGATGAACCCGCGCATGTGGCAGCATCCGGCGACGCAGCGTAACGTCGCGATGCTCGAGGCGGACGGCATCCATTTCATCGGGCCCAACGCGGGCGAGATGGCGGAGCGCAACGAGGCCGGGGCAGGCCGCATGGCCGAGCCGCACGAGATCCTGACCGAGATCGAGCGACTGTGGGGCAACGAAGTCGCGGGGGGGCTCGGCGCGATGGCGCCGCTCGCCGGCCGCCACGTCCTGATCACCGCCGGTCCGACGTACGAGCCGATCGATCCCGTGCGCTACATCGCCAACCGTTCGTCGGGGAAGCAGGGCTACGCGCTCGCCGCCGCCGCCCGCGCGCTCGGCGCCCGCGTGACGCTGGTCTCGGGCCCGACCAACCAGCCGATCCCCCATGGCGTCTTCGTCGCGCATGTCGAGAGCGCGCGCGAGATGCTCACGACCGTGGAAGCGTCGCTGCCGGCCGATGCCGCGATTTTCGCCGCCGCCGTTGCCGACTGGCGGGTCGCCGATGCGAGCGGCCAGAAGATCAAGAAGGACGCCAAGCATACGGTGCCGGCGCTGACGCTGGTCGAGAACCCGGACATTCTGAAAACGGTCGGGCATCTGAAGCCGGGCCGCCGACCGCCGCTGGTCATCGGCTTCGCTGCGGAAACCGAGAACGTGCTCGAGAACGCCAAGAAGAAGCGGAAATCCAAGGGTTGCGATTGGATTGTCGCCAATGACGTGTCGCCGGCGACGGGGATCATGGGGGGCGACCGCAATACCGTCCATATTGTCAGCGCCAGTGGTGTCGAGAGCTGGCCGGACCTGGATAAGGGCGATGTCGCCCGCCGATTGATCGATCGCGTGGCGGCGTACCTCGCCGAGCACACGGGAGAAGCCTGATGTCGAATGCGGGGGAGAACGACGCAGCGGCCGAGCCGCTGAGCGTCATGGTGGTGCAGTTGCCACACGCGCGGGGACTGCCGCTGCCGTCGTACCAGACCATGAGTGCCGCGGGTCTCGATCTTGTCGCGGCCGTGCAGGACGGTAATCCGCTGACGCTACAGCCGGGTGAGCGCGGTCTGGTGCCGACTGGTCTCGTGCTGCAGATACCCGAGGGCTATGAAGCGCAGGTGCGTCCGCGCTCGGGCCTCGCGCTGCGTCACGGCGTGACGGTGCTCAACAGCCCGGGCACGATCGACGCCGACTACCGCGGCGAGGTCATGGTGCTGCTGATCAATCTCGGCGCAGATACGGTGAACATCTCGCGCGGCGAGCGCATAGCGCAGCTCGTGTTCTCGCCGATCACCCAGGCAACCTTTATTACCGTGAAAGGCGTTTCCGACACGGCGCGCGGCAGCGGCGGCTTCGGCTCTACTGGCGCTTAGGGGCGGGCTTGTAGCCGGCCTGACGCTGACGTATCGCGATCGTTCGCTTGTGGCTCTAGGTCTGCCAAACGCTGCAGCGCCTCACTAATCTGCGAAGGCAGCTCCGGCCTCGTAGAGAAAGCCGCCCGCAACTCGCGGCCCCATAATCTTAAAACGTGTCTCTCCATGGCATCGTCCTCTTGTTGAACAGAGGAACGATGGTTCGCAGCGGCGCGTTCCAGAATCTCAAGGCTATATATTTTTCCGCCGCTTAGTAATCGATCAACATTTTGATTCGGCCACGCCCACTTGTTTTGAGAATGGGTTGCGGCGTTACTCACCAGATCGTGCCATGTGCAGTCAGCTTTTCGAGATCCGCTCCATGCCGCCCATGTACGGCCTGAGCGCCTCGGGGATGAGGACGGTGCCATCGGTCTGCTGGTAGTTCTCCAGCACCGCGATGAGCGTGCGGCCGACCGCGAGGCCGGAGCCGTTGAGCGTGTGGACGAACTCGGTGCCTTTGCCACCGACGGGACGATAGCGCGCGCCCATGCGCCGCGCCTGGAAGTCGCCGCACACCGAGCAGGAGGAGATCTCGCGATAGGCGTCCTGACCCGGCAGCCAGACTTCGAGGTCATAGGTCTTTTGGCTCGCGAAGCCCATGTCGCCGGTGCACAGGAGCATGGTGCGATAGGGCAGCCCGAGGCGCTGCAGGATCGTCTCGGCGCAGTTGGTCATGCGCTCGTGCTCGGCCAGCGACTTGTCCGGCGTGGTGATCGAGACGAGCTCCACTTTGTAGAACTGGTGCTGGCGGATCATGCCGCGCGTGTCGCGGCCCGCCGCGCCGGCTTCGGAGCGGAAGCACGGAGACCACGCGGCGTAGCGCTGCGGAAGTGCGGCTTCGTCGAGGATCTGGTCGCGTACGAGGTTGGTCAGCGGCACTTCGGCCGTGGGGATGAGATAGAAAGCGTCACGATTGCGAAGCTGATCGCCGAAAGCGTCCATGGCTTCCTGGCGCTCCTCGCTCGATGCCGTCGGAGACAGCAGAGCGACACCCTTCTCCCACACTTCGAGGTCGAGGCCCTTGGTCGTCTGGAACAGATCCTCGGCAAACTTCGGCAGACTGCCCGTGCCATACACCGCCGGATCGCGCACCAGTAGCGGCACCTGGCATTCCGTGTAGCCGAACTCGCTCGTGTGGATGTCGAGCATGAACATGCCGAGCGCGCGTTCGAGTCGCGCGAGCTGGCTCTTCAGCACGACGAACCGAGCGCCGGAAATGCGCGCCGCCGCCTCGAAGTCCATCATCCCCAACGCTTCGCCGATCTCGAAATGCTGGCGCGGCTTGTTGAGCTTGGCTGCGGGTACGGCCTTGGGATCGCCCCAGCGGCGCACCTCGACGTTGCCCTTTTCGTCGGTGCCGTCGGGCACCTCGGCGAGGGGGATGTTCGGGATCACGGCAAGCTCACGCTCCAGCGCCGCTTCGAGCTTGCGCTGCTCGTCCTCGTCCGCCTGAAGCTGATCCTTGAGCGTCGCGACCTCTGCCATCAGCTTCGTCGCCAGCGCCTCGTCCTTGGCGCCCTTGGCCTTGCCGATCTCCTTCGACGCCGCATTGCGACGCGCCTGGGCTTCCTGCAGCCGTGTCTTGATCGCGCGCAGCGCTTCGTCCTGTGCGATCAGGCCGGCCGAGAGCGCGGAGAGGCCGCGGCGTTTCAAGCCGGCATCGAATGCCTCGGGGTTCTCGCGGATAGCCTTGATGTCGAACATGGAAGTCGCCCTGGTGGCCGGTAAGTCAGCGTTGGCGCTGTCTTAGGCGGCCAGGGCGGGGCCGTCCAGTGGCGAGCGCGTCGCCTGTGTCAGCTCATTGGGCCGGGTCCGTGTACCGCAAGCTGCCGTAGCGGTGCCAGTAGGCAGTGATCGCGGCGATCAGCTCGTCATGGCCCATGTGGAGCCCCTGCGAGCCGATGGCGAGGCCATCGGCGCCGAGCGAGGCATTGGCGCGCCGCGTCATGCGGGTGATCAGGGAGAGCCGCAACCGCTTCTCCACCGCCGGCTGCACCGCGACGACGATCGTCGGCTGATTGTAGGCGGACCACGTCGCGACGTCCGTGATCGCCGACCACGGGATCAGGTCCGCGGTCACACGCTTGTCCCGCAGACCTGTCGGCGCGACGGTCACGACCGGTCCCATCGACGTGAAAAGGCGCCACAGCACGAGCAACGTCAGCGCGCCGAAGAAAAGGATCCCGAACCAGCCGACGACGACGTAGAAGATGTTGCCCTGATAGGCGATGAAGATCGAGCACGCGACGAAGACGATTCCGATCGCGAGCAGCTTCAACATCTCCCATGGCGACTGTCGGATCTCGAGCGTCCGCGTCGTGTCGATCATCGCACGAACTCCCGCTCACCGGCGGAACTGACCACCGCCGTCCATGTCGATGACCGTGCCCGAGAGGTAGGTGACCTGCGGCGCCGCCAGCATGACGGTCAGCGCGGCGACCTCGCTCGGCTCCTTGAGTCGGCCGAACGGCAGCGCGCCGAGCACCTCTTCCCAGCGGCTTTCGTCGCCGAATGTCGATTTCGCGCGCGTCTTCGAAAGGGTCATGATGCGGTCGGTGCGCGTCGCCGCCGGGTTGATGCCGAACACGCGGACGCCGAAGTCGGCCGCGCCCGCGCCGACCGCCTTGGTGAAGGCGTTGAGGCCTGCGTTGCCCATCGAGCCGCACACGTAGTCCCACCGCGGCGCCGGCCCCGCCATGCCGATGATGTTGATGATGGTGCCAGCCTGGCGCGGCTTCATCTGCTGCAGCGCGAGCTGCGTCATGTGCACGTAGCCCATGACCTTGAGCGCCCACGCCTCGGTCCATTTGGCCATCGAGATGTCGAGGATGCTCCCGCCGGGGATGGCGCCGGCGTTGTTGACGAGAATGTCGATCGCGGGAAAGCGCGCCATGGTGTCGGCGCGCGCGGCTTCCTGCGACAGGTCGGCGGCGTGCGTCGTCACGCTCACCTGATGGCGCGATCGGATGGCATCGGCGGCGGTATTGAGCGCGTCGGCGCTGCGCGACACCAGGATGACGTTGGCGCCCTCGGCGGCGAAGGCTTCGCCGATCGCGCCGCCGATCCCCTTGGAGCCTCCGGTGACGAGCACATTCTTGCCGGCGAGCTGCAGGTCCATGATCGTCCTCCGAATGCTTTGGTCTCGGCGCTACCCGCCAATTGTTTGGATTGAGACAGGGAATAGTGGCGCGAGGTCGTCAACCTCCATGATGTGGTAGATGCTGAAGCGGTAGGCGTCGCCGGCGGTCATCTCGGGTGGCGTGAACGGGAAGCCGAGATTGCCCGCGGTCGAGATGCGGCCCGGGAACGGGGCGTGCAGCAGGTACTGCTTGGCTGTCGCGGCGACGGCGCGCGCCTCGTCCTCGTCCTCGCCGATGCATTCGACGAGCACGCCGACTTCCTCGGGAACCGTGGTGACCGGCTGGCCGCCGACCACGCCGAGCCCATAGAAGCGGAAGAAGAGTTGATAAGGCTTCTCCGGCTTCGGCGGCACCAGCTCGCGGATCATGCCCTCGACGCTCGCCGCGATCTCCTGGGCCTTGGCGATGAAGACGGGATCGGTCGAGCCTGCGACCATCACCGCGCGGGCACCGATGCGAGTCGCGCCCTCGATCTTCACGGTGAACTGCTTCGCCGGCTCGAAGCGACCGCCGGAGACGCGGACGCGGCGATCGTCGACCGCCTCGTACTTGGCATCGGCGAGATAGAGGATGCCTTCGGGCTCGGCGACCGAGAGCGGATCCGCCTGCTCGTAGAGGCTGTGCGCGGCGACCGACATCGGAGTCGCGCGGCGCGCCGGGTTCATGCTCTCGAGGACGAAGCTGTCGCCATCGAGCGTGCCGAGCATTGTGTCGCGACCGCCACCCTCGCAGCACAGCGACGCGCACTCGATAATCTTGGCCATCTGCAGCGCCGGTCCGACCGGGAAGCCCAGGCGCTGCGGCAGCGTCGCGTAGATCGCGGTGTCGCACGCGCGACCGGCGATGATCACGTCGGGGTCGAGGTCGATGGCGCGGTGGAAAGCTTCCATGCCCATCTGGCCGACGATCCGCGCTGCGCCGTCGACGTCCTCCTCGGTGAGCGCGCCGATCGGCCCGATAGATGTGACCTTGCCGGCGCGCACGGCGGCCTTGATCACGTCGCGCGGTATCTCGGCGCCGATCGTGGCGAGGCGGAAGTTGAGGCCGTTCTCACGCGCGATCTCGCGGACGATCTCGACAGTATCGGCGAGTTGCGGGTCGCTGCCGCCCGTACCGGCCGTGCCGATGATCAGCGGGATGCCGTTCTTGACCGCGCCGATGACTACGAGCGAGAGGTCGCGCTTGGTCGAGCGCCGCGCCGTCGCGAGCTTGCCCGCACCGAGGTAGTAGGGGCCGGGATCGACGGAGCCCATGTCGGCGCCGATGAGGTGCGGGCGGCGCGCGACGCCGGCGCGGAAGGCTGGCTCGGGGATGCCGTAGCCGAGCTGGCCGGATGCCGAGATGATGCGTAGCGGACCGCGCTCGCGCTTCCAGGCTTCGATGGTGCGGGCGAAGGCGCTCATATCTCGATGTCCAGGAGGGGGCGATGTTGCTGGGCGCCGTAAACGTCGGTGTCGCCGGGCGTGCCGGCGACGATGCGGCGGGGGATCACGATCTTGATCGCGTTGGCGGCCGGATAGGGGATGATCTCCGCCTCGGAGACGTTGAAGCGCTGGGCGACCACGTCGGCCCTTAGACTGGGCGCCGCCAGCGCGCGTTCGAAGAGCTCGCGCGTGTCGAACATCAAGTCGCAGGTCACCTGGGTCGGCCCGGCGTTCTTGGACCGGATGACGCGGGCCGCATCGATCAGCTTCATGAGCGTTTCCCGATTTGCTTTTCTTAGGTCCGGACATTGTGCGGCACACGAGCACGCCGGCGCAAGGCATTCGCCGTGCACAGCAGAAGATCCCGCGGCGCAAGGCGTGCGGGCCCGTTAAATGCAGTGGCGATCCGGGGTCCGTTCAGCTCACTTCGGCGAGCAGCGAAAGCTGGTAGCCGTTCGACCCGTCGCGATCCACGAGGCGCGTGGGGTAGACGCCTGTGAAGCAGTGGTCTGTGAACTGCGGGTTCTTCGCATCGCGGCGGTCGAAACCCATCGCGCGGTAGGTGCCGTCGACCGTGAGGAACGCGAGGCTGTCGGCGCCCATGAACTCGCGCATCTCCTCGACCGTCATGTTGGCGGCGAGCAGCTCCTCGGTGCGCGGCGTGTCTATGCCGTAGAAGTCTGGATGCTTGATCGGCGGGCTCGAGATCCGCATGTGGACCTCCTTGGCGCCGGCATCGCGGATCATGGTGACGATCTTCTTCGAGGTTGTGCCGCGCACCACGCTGTCGTCGATAAGCACGACGCGGGCGCCGCGGATGACGCCGACGTTGGCCGAGTGCTTGAGCTTCACGCCAAGCGCACGGATGCGCTGCTCGGGTTCGATGAAGGTGCGGCCGACGTAGTGGTTGCGGACGATGCCGAGCTCGTAAGGGATGCCGGAGAACTGCGAGTAGCCGATCGCGGCCGGGACGCCCGAATCGGGGATAGGCACGATCACGTCGGCGGGCACGAGCGATTCGCGCGCGAGCTCGATGCCGAAGTTCTTGCGCACTTCATAAACACTTCGCCCGCCGGAGATCGAGTCTGGGCGGGCGAAGTAGATGTACTCGAAGATGCACGGCCGGGCGGGGCGTTTGGGGAACGGGCGATGGCTCTCGACGCCCTCTTCCGTAATGACCACGACCTCGCCGTTGTCGATCTCGCGCACGAACTGCGCGCCGACGATGTCGAGCGCACACGTCTCCGAGGCGAGCACGTAGGCGTCGCCGAGACGGCCGAGCACGAGCGGGCGGATACCGACCGGATCGCGCGCGCCGATCATCATGTCGTTGGTCAGGCCGACGAGCGCGTAGGCGCCCTCGATCTGCAGCAGCGCGTCGATGAAGCGCTCGACGATGCGGCGCTTCTTGGAGCGCGAGATGAGATGGAGGATGACCTCGGTGTCGGAGGTCGACTGGCAGATGGCGCCGGAGGAAACGAGCTCCTGGCGCAGAGTCAGCGCGTTGGTGAGGTTGCCGTTGTGGCCGACGGCGAAGCCGCCAGTGTCGAGATCGGCGAACAGCGGCTGCACGTTGCGGAGTACGACGTCGCCGGTGGTCGAGTAGCGATTGTGGCCGATCGCCATGCGGCCCTTGAGCCGCTCGATCACGCTCGCCTTGGAGAAGTTGTCGCCGACGAGGCCGAGCCGGCGCTCCTGATTGAAGCGGGTGCCGTCGTAAGTGACGATGCCGCAGCCTTCCTGGCCGCGATGCTGGAGAGCGTGCATCCCGAGCGCGGTGATCGCCGCCGCATCGTCATGGCCGAGGATGCCGAAGACGCCACATTCCTCGCGGAGTCTGTCGTCACCGTACTTATCTGGCCATCGTGGATCGTCGGTCTGCAGCGAGTCGGCGTTGTCCTTGGACATCTGCTCGATCGTCATCGCTGCGGCTCCATCGCTGCCTGTTGAGCGCCGGATATGTGTCACAACCCGGTCACGGTCAACCGGGTGCGCCAATACGCGCTGCTATA
>VFQN01004575.1_pt1 | contig 18142 bp, 19 predicted proteins | sample 3512371 | NCBI WGS metagenome assembly VFQN01 (sample SAMN10412370, study PRJNA504923) | tailings metagenome | isolation source: Replicate 2 from Balatoc abandoned mine | place: Philippines: Itogon, Benguet | collected 2017-08-28 | reverse complement strand
CCCCCCCCCTCCCCCCCCTCCTCCTCCTCCTCCTCCTCCTCCCCCTGCAACAGCAACGCCACCCGCTCCCCCCGCGTATCCACCAGCCTCCTCTCCCCCTCCTCCTCCTCCTCCCCTCCCCCCTCGCCCCCTTCGCCTCCCTCCTGCTCCTCCCCCTCACCCCCGTCCTCCCCCGCATCCCCCACGCCATCCAGCGGACTGCTACCCGGCCCCTCGCCAACCATCTCCGCCACCATGTCCCCCGTCAGCTGCTCGGGGCCCTTGAGGGACACCAGGCGCTTCAGGATCTGCGCCGACCGGGCCACGATGCTGTTGGCCCGAACCACGCCACCGCCGGGGCCGCCGCCGCCGCTGCGGGAGGTGCTGCGCGACAGTGAGCGGCTGGCGGCGCCGCTGCCGTCAGCGGAGGTCCCGTGTGCCTGGCCCGCGCTGCTTAGAGCGGAGCGGTGCGTCCTGCAGGGGCAAGGCAGTTGAGTTTCTTGGTGTCAGCGGGCATACGGAATACCGCCACAGGAGCTAGGGAATGCCAGGGCAAGGTCGCAGATGACCACGGAGTTCCTGTAGGGGCAAGGCAGCTGCCTTCTTTGATGCCAGCTGGCAAGCGTAATGCAGGCGCCAAGTTAGGGTATGGCAGGTCAGGGGATCCGCGCAAGGAACATCGAAAGACGTCAAGCATGGAACACCGGTACCTGCACGCGAGGTGCAACCGAGTTGGCAAGGCGAATGCGAGCACACAGTGATGCGATCTTGGAGTACAGGACGGCAAGCTCCTAAGGCTGGCGGCAGTGCCCACAGCCCGCGGCGTTACCGCATCGTTGCCTACAGCCAATCCACGGCACTTTGAATTCGCACAACACGATCCACTCACGCTGCCCCCGAGCCGCCCTCCGGCGTGTCCTCCCCCTCGTGCCCCGCCTCCGCCTCGTCGCCCTCAGCAGGCAGCCGCACGCGGCGCCCGCCGCCGCCGCCACGGCGGGCCCCTGCGCCAGCGCCGCCCTCGCCCTCGCCCTCGCCCGCGCCGCCCTTGCCGCCACCGCCGCCGCCGCCGCCGGGCGGGTGGGGCGGCGCACGGCTGCGCGGTGCGGGGCCCACGTCCCTCGCTGCGGAAGGCAGAGCAACGGCGCAGGGCGCAGCGAGCTCGGAGCAAGGAAAGCGGCAGCGTTCCATGGGAGCTCCCCTGTAGTTGCAGTGTTACGAGCGGACATCTACCCGTATGGCACACGCGCCAGCGTCCTGCGCACTCTTAAGCTCCTGTCCCATGCACCGGTGTACCACTGCTCCTGGCGCTGGCTGTCCTGCCGCCTCTCTCCGCTCCTGCCCTGCCCTCACCCTCCCCGCATTACACATGTTACTGCACTACTGTGTGCCCCGATCCCCCACTCACGTGCAGTGGAGCCGAATCCCTTGGCCCTCCTGCTGAGCGACTTGCGCAGCCGCATCAGCTCCATCTTGTTGCGCGCGTCGCGCATGGCCTTGTAGGCGGCGGCGCTCAGCATCACCTGGGCATTGGGGAATAAAGTGCTGTTCATGTATCAGACGGTATATCAAACAGTCAGTTGTTCCACGTTCTGTCAGTGCGTGTGCATGGCCCTGTACGCGGCGGACCTCAGCACCACCTGCAGCAGGACTGAAAGATTGCAAGGAAAATGGTGGCGGCCAGCGGGCGGGGCAGGGCGCGACGTAAAGACAATGTGGCATGGAAAGTGAGGCAGACCGAAGGCACTGCCATGACTAGGAGGACCTCAGGCGTTCAGGTTGACCGTCCCAGGATGCAAAGTGTTTGCAACTTTGCATATGGCCCCATGCCCCTGGAGCACGCTTCCCAGTCACCAGGCAGCCCTTGCTTCCCCCGTCACCAGCCGCATTACGGGCCTGACCCCCGCCCCTTTTTCCCAAAGTCCTTGTAGCGCTATAAACTACCAGCGTGTAGTCTTCCCCAACGTGCCTGCGCGTCCGGTAAGACCAGGGCGCCCAGCCAGCGTCCTGCCAGCACACTCCGACACAGCCCACCACCAGTGCCCGTGGTGCTCCACTGCCACCAGCGTTATCGCAGGCCTTTCGCTTCCCCTCCCTACTCCATCCTTCCCCTTTCCCCCTGTTCCCCGATCCCCCTTTCACCCCTTCTCCCCACGTGCCTGCACGTCGGGTGACACCAGTGCGTCCAGTCGCGCCTTCTCCTCCTTCTTGTTGGTGGTGTAGGTGCGCCAGGAGCGCTGGGGGACGAGCGTGGCGTGGCGAAGGCAATCAGCATGGCGTCCATCAAGCACCCAGTGCCATTGGGCCTACCTAGTAAGAGGTGTATTAGTAAGGTTGGTCGGCGGCGGTGTCCCCTCCCTCCTTTCAGCGCAAGTTCCACCCGGGAACGACCTCAGGCCAGCAGGCGGCCGCAACAAACCTGTCAAGGGCATCCCAGCCCATCCTCCCTCTGCTGCCCCGTTCATTTAACATGTATGATGCGTGCTGCATATTACAGGTGCACCCCCGCCCTCATCCAGTACCTAGACACATGAACTGTCTTCTTGCCTTCGTACCCCCACCCCCACTCGTAACCCATCCCCCGCCACACCCCGACCTCCACACTCACCTGAATGATGCGCGCTGCGTGGTGCAGATGCAGGCTGGCGATGGAGTGCTGCCGCCGCTCCTCCGCAGCACGGGCGGCCAGGATCTCCTCCCACACCTGCAGCCATGGGCAAAGGCATGGGGTGCACGCGGCGAGGTTAGGAACGTGGGTTGGCGCTCTGACGCAGGGGCATGCGACGGCATTGCATGTGCCAGTCTACGGCAGTATGTGTGCTGACCAAAGGCGTATGCGTGCGTTTCGCACGATGCCTTCCGCGCTTACACGGCCTTGGCGCCATGAGCAACCTTTCCCCGGCACCGCCTTCCCACCAGCTTGGCCCTCGCCCCTAGCCCTCGCCCATGCAACCCCAACAACCAACCCCATTTGCACTCCCACGCCTCGGTCGCTGACCACAGCAGTAACCGCCCGCGCTACCGTGTCCTCACCACAGCCCCCATGCAGACCGTAACACCCGAGGCCCCTTCGCGGCGTTCGACACCACCTATTGCAACCTCAACGCCCGCCCCCACTCCTACCCCCGCCCCAACCCACGATGGCGTCACCTTCACGCCCTCAAGCTCTATACATATCGCTCACGTCATTCTCCCTGAAAACGCTCTCTCGCCAGCTCACTGTTGTTCTGGCCTGTGTGTCACTTGGTTTCACCAGCACCGCGCCAATACGTACACCCCCCAACCGCCACCGTGCTGTCCGAGACACCTCCAGCGCCCTCAAGGCCACCCCAGATGGGGTGCACTTCGTACACTTCGAAAACTGGTACCTATATTTCCTTCCTTGACCCACCGTTATGTCTGACACCACCTCCAGCGCCGACGCCAGCTGCTGCTCGCTCAGCGCCTGCGCCGCAGCGTCCGCCGCCGCCCGCCGTGCAGAGCGGTCCTCGTCCTCATCGTACGGCCGGACCTGGAGGCAAAGAGAAGTGGGGTGGGCTGGACTAAGACGGAGCGACAGCCAATGGCAAGGTTATGCACCATCCCGTTACATGGTCCATGGAGCGGTCCTCGTCCTCGTCCTACGGCGGGACCTGGCGGGGGACAGGGTAACCTAAGGAAAGAGGGTGGGGGCAGGAAGGGGTTGAGGGACGCCTCCTGCGCACAGACAGTTTCTGCTCCATGGTTTTGTCGTACGGCCGGACCTGGCGGCAGATGGGGTGGGCTGGACTGAGACGGAGCAACAGGACGCACTTGGTACACGAGTGGCATGCCCAACGCCCACCCAGGGGACACCCCCTGCTCCCAGCTGCTGCTTCCAGCTGCTTCCCCCTCCCCCGCCCTCACACCCACCTGGTGCCCCCGCACTTGGTACACGGGCCCCGTCTGCACCGTCTTGCCCTCCTCCTGGTCCCGTTGCCGCTGCAGGGTACGGAGTGCAACGGGGTTCAAGACATACATGGTGTGCAGCAGGGAGAGTGTGCCGCAGGTGCTAAGCCCTGTGCGTTCATGACGAATACCCGTGCCCGTGCGGGCGAGCTGGGTCCTTGCCCCGCCTGCTGTACACTCTTTCCCCCGTGCCTTGTGCAGGACTGCATCAAACTTCCTCCCCTTAGTCCCCTATTACCCAGCAACGCGAACTCTTGTCTCCCAGCTCTGGCCGGTTGGTCCCCACACTCCCCATGCCAGTCACCTGCACCAAACCTAGGACTGCCCGCGTCCAGTCTGCGCTTCCCAGCTGTTCTTCCGCTTTGAAGTCCGCCCCAACAACCCCACTCCTCTATATGTTATTAGTGCTCTCTTTTTCCCCACCCTCCTGGCGTCACCGCTCTACGTCATTCCCTCCGGCCTCCATCAGCCATCTTCGCTTATCAACTCCTCCTGAACGCAAGCCCCCAGCCCCCCTGTTTGGCCCCCAGTGCGGCACCTGCAACATGTCGCCCATGTTGCCTTTTATAAAGCACATTTTGCCCCTGCACCTCCCGCCCTCCGTCACTAGAATCGCTCAAACTCAGGCACAACTAGTGCTTTGTCCCCCGACCCCCGCATACCGACTGTTTCCGTTTGCCACTTTGCCGCTCCGCGTTTACCCCACCACCCCGGCCCCCAGTACCTGCAGCATGCCGTCGCATTGTGCACCCTCACTCTGACGACGTGCTGATGTGCATGATGCTATTATGCACACCTGTAGCATGCCGTCTATGGCGAACTGGTGCGCCAGGGGGTCCAGCGCCGACAGCACGCAGCCGCTCCAGCGCTCCGTCACACGGTTGAGCTCCTTAAGGTGCTGAGAGATGTAGGCGGGGAGGTCGTCCTGAGGGGAAACCAAGGGGGGATGGGGGAAAGGGCGGGGGTTGCACACGGGGGGGGGGAGGGAGGGCGGGGCCCCGGTGAGGACGATGCCTCACGAGTACGGAGATTTTGCTGCTCTACTGCTGGTAGCTCAGGGTGTCACGCTGTGCAGCGCAAGGCCAGAAGCTCACGGTGCCTGGGGCGTGCCTTGGGGGCCCCAGTATGCTTTCGCAGGTTGCGGTGGTGCACGCTAGGGCGTAGCGGCGTGCCCCACCTCGTCCTCCGGGGGCGGGTGCGTGTCAATGTACTCAGCAGTGAAGCGCTTGGCTACCTCCCCCTGCATGTAGGTGGCCGCCAAATAGGGCTGCAGGGCCCTGCGCAGCTTGGCCTTCATGGTCTCCTTTGCGCTCTCCTTTTTGCTCAGGACCCGAACGCCTTTGCGTGGAGACGCAAACTGCTTAGGGGGAGGGCGCCGGCCGGGGGGATGGGCCTGGGTTCCGTCGCGGGAGGGCGTCGACGGAGAGTCCACGGCCCCTTCGCCGCCGGATGTCGCTGCTTCATCGTTGACAATTATGCTGATGTTAGGGTGGCTACTGCCAGGAGTTCCTGGCGCTGGAGGTGCGGAAAGTCCCGGTTCCGCCTCGCCCTCCGTCCTTGCGCTTGCTTCATCCATCTCAGATTGTAGAGCCATCGAGCTGCTTATATGCACTACCCGGCTTCCTGTCTGACTCCTATGTAACTAGCTCAACCCCTAGCATGCTCTGCGGGTGTGACATGTCTGTGAGCGATAGGCGGGTCCCTTACGACTTCAAATTCCAATGAACCAGCCAGCAACAAAGGAGTGTTAATAAGTGTATCTTGTGGCGTGCCGGGGTATTTTGCACAGCGCGAAACTTTGCAGTTGCGTGGAAGGTCGCGCTATACGTTCGTGGCTACACGTTGCGTTCACTTGCACAGTAGGGTTTCGATTGTTATCATGCCCTTGAGGTACGCATTCGCGTTTCTGCGACTGGTTGTCTCCACGGCTTCGGAGCGACACTAGGTGGGGAGGTAGGCTGAGAGGCAGAGGGCCCAGGGGCCCACGCGGATGGACTCGAGCGGGAACACAGGTGAACAGGTTACACAAATGGCCTCACAATAGCCGTTCGATGAGCCCCTGGAAGGCCATTATGCGACATCCAGCAACGGCAGCGGGGCGTGGCAGCTTGCGGAGCCTGATACTGCATGTGCTTCAACCTGCCGTACGGGGTACGCCTGCACCTGCACGTGGCTCCCCTGGTTACCTGCGCCAACGTTTCCACAAGCGGAGGGTGGTTGAACGAAAACGAGCTGTGTAGCAGGCGGCAGGTGTCAGCTTTAGCAAAAAAAATAGGGGGGCGTGCGGTAGGTGGCGGGATCAATGGGGGCCCTTGAGCCTCCGCCTCGTACATAGGCGGTTGCATTTGCGGAAGGGAGAACCCTCGTAACACTGGCTTAATGACTGCAGGGTAGCCTACATGCACTTCCGCTAGCGATACGCTACTGGAACCAAGAACCAACTGTTGGCTAAGCCTCCGTGCCCTTGCCTGGCTGGGCTCGCCTCGTGTGTGTTCTCGCCGTACACTGCACTCGCCGACCATTCACCGCTGATACCTACAGTCCCACACGCGTGACGATTCCTGTCATGAGACGACGATAGACGCACAGATGACGAAATCGAGGCCGCCAGCCGCTACGGTAGCTGCTCCACTTGGCAACGACTGCCCTGGTGCTTGCTGGTTGCAGGGGTGTGGCGGCAGAGCCTCAGTGCCACACCGCACCGTGTGGCCAGGCCATGTGCGTTCTGTAAACGGCAGTAGGCTAACAGCGTATTCTTTTTTATGGATCGCATCGACAGCGGAAACTTGAGGCTGCAAGCAGCTACATGCTCCACGTGACAACAGCTACACTGGCAGTGTACGGTACTTGCGTCGTGGGGTGCAGGTTACATGGGGGCTGCTTATTGGGCCACAAACCATTTAACAAACGCCCCTTGCAATGGCTCCACACCTCTATGCAACTGATCCTGAGTACGGTACTCCTGGCTCCCAGCTCCAAAACAAACAGGTGCATGAGGGCCCCGCAGGCCCAGCACGACCAACTGCGAGCCAGGACACGTATCATGTGTGGTGTGTCTTATTGCCCAACAACACACCGTGCCACCGCACTGGGCACATCCAAACACCAGCAAACAAACAGTCCGTCGCACGGGGAACCTGCCAACCTAACCGCTCCCTCATTATTAGCAAGTACAATGAGAAACCAGGGGGGGGAAACAACGTCACAATTACCAACAGGCGAAGAACACTGCCCGAATTCAGCGCCTGACTACGAAGGGTGAAAGTTCATGGCCACGAGGGGCAGAGCACACGGAGTTTAAGCCGACAGCACACGGGTTTGGGTGCAAAGACATACACAGCACAAGAGCACACACCCTGCCCTGGAGACAACCATGGCAACAGCCGTCATGGCCCGATTAGTGGGTCCGCGGTGAAGAAACATTCATATAGAGGACCAGACGGAGCGGGCCCGGGTCAAGGGTCACCTGCCGCACGCCACCCAAGTCTCACCGTCACTCGCTGCTGTACTTCGGTAGCTTAGCAAATGACTGAAATGGTGGCGCGAACACAAAAGTCATTGATGGGCAAGCCAGGCAACGATAAAACCACAACCTTTTATGTGGTCATGCCGTAACCCGGGCATGTCTCTGGGCAGGACAGTGCGGCAGCCAACGGGTGGGCGCTTCAAACGGTGTTGCTGCTGCTCAGTGCTGTGCCGTATTTTGGCTCCGCGTTCTACCTACCCCAACCGCTTTCCAGGCCAAGCGAACGCAGCATGCAGGTAGAGCCCCTCTGCAAATAAAACAAAGCCAATACACGTGATTAACACGTGATGAACATGCTCTCCATCTCCACCTCCACCTCTACCTCCGCCGGAGATACACCCAACAGATCTGCCGTCTCGTCTTGGGGGCGTTCAGTTAGTCGTTTGCTATCAAAGTGCGTGGCGGCCTGTGCGCAGCTACGCCTGACTACCCAGCCCACCAGCGCCTGGGCCATGCTGTGCAACGGCTGCGCCTACTGCGCCAGGCTCCCAACAATGGAGCCAAGCCGAAGCCACACTGCGCACTGTGGCCCTCACATGGGCATGATCCACATCGGCGTGCCCCCAAAGGCGAAGCAGACAACGTCGTTCAAGTCAACCAATACACATTCCAACGGTACAACATTCGCTTCCGGCCGGGAACACACACTCGTTGCCCTACCAGGCACTAATCTCACACCCGCGCGGGTTTACCGCCCACCGAGCCTACCAACGTGCAGTACCGCATGGACAGCGACCCGCATCTGTGCGTTCATGTGGGGCCAGTCCTGCTCGCTTGCGGCAATCGAAGCGCCTGCTCCATCGCCCATCAGATTCCAGTGCGCCCTGGACGTGTGCACTCCCTCCGAGCCGCGGGACCCGGCATCTGTTGCAACCGGTGGCGGTGCTGAATGGCCACGTCACGCCGGCTGCCAAAGGCACCGGCTCGATACAACGCCCCTGGCTGCTACCGTTTATGCCCGCCTTCACTATTCCAATGTCCTGGGGGCTACTAACTCTCAGGGCCCTGCGGCGCCCCCTCCGCATTGCCCGGCGCCCCGCCGCCGCCGCCACCGCCTCCTTGCGGCGGCGCCGCCGCCGGCCGGGGCCGCTGCACGACGCCGGCCCCACCGGCGGCTGCTCCGCTCGCGTTCCTGTTCCTTCCTCCACCACCCACAATGTTACCCCGCGCCCCCGAGCCCTGCGAAGTCTCTTGCTGCTGCCGCTGCTGCTGCTGCTGCCCCTGCCGCGGCGCTTGCTGCTGCGGCTGCTGCTTCACCCCGCCAGCACCCGCACCGGACGTAGCCGGCCGCGTTGCCCCCCGTTGCTGCTGCTGCTGCCGCACGGCCGCCTCCGCTGCCGCCGCACCGTTGATGCTGCTGCGGTAGCGGGGAGAGGCGCGGCTACCGTCCTCAGATTGGGCCGGCCCGCCCGCGCCGCCGGTGTAACGGCTGATGGCGGCGCGGCGGAAGCTGCCCTGTACGGCGCTGCCTCCGAAACCGCTGGCCATGGACTCAGTCTGCGTGACGGTGTGCGTGGCGGTTAGGTGGTTGCTGCCGCGGTTGCTGTGCTCCTGGCGCGGTGCGACGGGCTGCACAAGGGGGCGAGGGCAGGAGTGGGAGGGGAGGTGTGAGCGCATGTGGGTGGTGTTGGCAGCACTGGCAGCTGGCAGGGGGTTGGGTGATCCGAGGGGCTAAATGCGTGTTGCGTCAGCGAGGAGGCATAGAGAAACTACTCACCAGCATGCGCGCCGGCTCAATTTGGCATAACACTCAAAACCGCCAGTTTCTGTCGGCCCCGTAGGGTGCTGGTAAGGAACTACCTTACCACGCCATGCACTACCTACCCTGAAGGCCGACGGCACCATAAACTGGTGCCCCGCAGCGCCCATCATCTTAGCAAACAGCTCCTCCGGTCGAATACCGGCGGCGGCCGCGGCCGCGGTGGCGGCGGCCATGGCGGCGGCGGCGGGGTCCTGGTGGGCGTCGCCGCCATCGCCGTCGGCGGCGTCGGCGTCGTTGGCCGCCGCCATCGCCGCTGCAGCGGCCGCCGCCATGGCGGCGGCGGTCATGTACTTGCTGCGCTTCTTGAGCGGCGGGATAAAGCCGTTACCGTTACCGTTACCGTTGCCGAAGTCGGCACCGGCGGCGGGCAGGACGGCGCCGTTGGCGTCAGTCCTGCACAGAGGAGTTGCGGTACGGTCGGGAGTGTTCCAGGTAGGGTGCAGTCAGGAGGTGATGTTAGACTGAACGGGAGCATGCTGACACGAGCACACGACACTGTTTGTGCATGGGGGCATGTATGCTGGGGCATGTACGCTTTGCCTGAGGTTATGGCAAGTGTTGGCCCCAGCTCACGAATGTACAGGGTGCTGATGAGGGCACGGCTGATGGACCGCTACCCTGGCACATACGTCTGTCTGTGACAACGTGGCCCCTGGTTCGGCATGCAGCCCACTGTGGCCCCATTCTCTCTGCCAGAAGCACCGTAACGCACCTCATCGCCCCCGCTGCAGCATTGTCAGCTGCCACGTCTGCCGGGGTGTTGCCAAGCGCCTGCGCGTGCCACATGGTGCAAATTATTATGTTATATATAAATTTCATGATTATATATTCATGTATTTCCAACATCATATATGTTGCCCAGGGCCTGCGCAGGCCGCATGGGACGGAAACGGGGGTAGACGTTAAGGATGCTGCAAGGAACAGGTGCCTCTACCACCCACGGAGCCTACACCACCACCAGCTGCTCGCTATGCAAGATCAGCCACTGGCACAACCGCGCACGTCCGAGCGCACTTAAGCTAAACCAGCTCGACCGCTCTGCCACGCACGCCCTGCAAACTCCTGCCCCCTTACCACAAGCCACGTACGTCCGCCTCACCCCACCTGTGGGTCCACCAGCCCTAGCTCTCCGAAGGCAGTGGCGGGGTCTTGCCACCACTTGACAGCGGGGCCGGGGGCCAGACCGACCGACGGGCCCGGGCCTGGGCCGGCCGCGCCGCTAGCCTCACCGCCGCCAGGCCCACCGGCGATATCGCCCTGGTCCCCTTCACCAGTGCCACCAACGCCGCCGCCGCCGCCGCCCGGCACAAGGCCAACAGCCTCCAACCCAGTGCCTGCCCCCGCCAGCGGCCCCCCTGACGCAGGCACACCAATCAGCTGCTGCTGCTGCTGCCTCTGCTGGGACTCTGGGGTGGTGTCCCGCGACGTTGGACCAGAGGACTCACGCTGCTCCTGCTGCCGCCCTTGCCCCTGCTGCTGTGCGCCTCCCGGCTCGGCCCCCGCTGGCGAGCCTCCGCGCCGAGGGCTGTCCGCCGGCGTCGCCGCCTCCTTAGGCGCTCCAGTCTGCAGCTGCAGCGCCTGCAGCTGGCCGGCAGCTGCCTGCTGCAGCGCCGCCACAGCGCCAGGCCCCGCCTCCGCACCCAGCCCCACACCTGCACCCATTGCACCAACACCAGGACCAGGACCAGGGCCAGGGCCAGGACCACCGCCCGACGGCTCTCGCTGTGGCGGCGGCGGGGGCGCCGCCGCCACCGCGTCTCCTGTGACTGCAGGTGCAGCGCCCTTACCGGCGGCATCCGCGGCTGTGGGTGCGGCATCGCCCGACGCGGCGCCCCTTGAGGCACTGACGGTCGGCATGGCTGGCGGTCGTACGGCGGCCGTCCCAGCGGCGGCTCCTGCCCCTGGAGCCCCTGCGTTCCCTGCTGCTGCTGCGACGGGTGCCACGTGTTTGGCGAACCATGCCTCGTGGGGGTCCAGCGGCGCGGGGCGGACGGGGGGAGGCGCCGCGGGTGGAGGGGCCTGCGGGCAGGCGCACAAACAGCGTAAGGCAAGTGGCTAGCTGCTTGTGCGCTGTCTCGTGCACTGCAAGGAACCAACGCTGTGAATTGCAGTCAAACCTTGTGTGTGGACGTACGCTTGCAAACGACGGCAAGGCGCATGGCAAGCTGCGCAACAGGCTGGGGCCACCTACCGGCGTCACGCCCACCCGCGAGGCGAAGAGCGTCGGCAGCTGCGGCGGCAGGGCGCCAAAGCCCCCCATCATCGGGGTGCCCATAGGTTGTGCAGCATTGCCCCCAGGCTGGAGCGGCACCGGCGGCCGGCCCGCAGCGCCTGCAGGGTTCTGCAGCCCTGTCGCAACCACTGGCAGCATAAAGCCTGTCGGCGGCATCACAGGTCCACCTGCTGCCACGCCACCATGCCCTGGCATCATGCCCTGTCCCGGTCCTCCCCACGCGCCCGCTCCAGCCGTGAAAGCGCCGCTGTGCATGCCTATGTTCGGGGGCCGCAGCGGCGCGGGTGGGGGCGGAGGAGGCATCATGCCGCCCAGGTGCGCGTGGGGGTGCGGCAGGTGGGCCAGGGACGGGGGCGGAGGCAGCCCCATGGCACCCCCAGGCCGCACCATACCCATGCCCATTGGGCCTGCCCCTACGGCGCCGGGTGGCATGGGGATGTTGCCTGTGCCCAGTGGATGTCCAACAGGAGTCACTGGTAGGATCATGCCCGGGGGTGGGGGCAGGGTGGCTATGGGGACGACTGGGAAGCCGCCGGGCGGTCGCCCGGGCTGCGGTGGCCACAGCCCGTTGGGCGGCGCGCCGGGGGAACCAGGTCCAGGTGATGGGGCCTGAGCCGGTCGGTAGCTGGGCACCGGTCCCAGGGGACCCATTGCGAAGGGCGGGCCCGGGGCTGGGATGCCACCCGGATGGGGCGGGAGAGGGAAGATGGGCGGGATGGGGGAGCTCGGGGGCCTCATGCCAAGGCCGGCGTTGTAACCCCCGACGGGCGGGATGCCGTTGCCGTTGGCGACTGCGGGTGCGGTGTGAGGCGGGCCGGGGGCTGTTGCCGCGCCAGCAGCTGCTGCTGCTGCTGCTGCTGCGCCTTCGGGGGACTGAGGCGGCAGCTGAGGGGCGGCGGGCCGTGCGGCAGCCGCAGGTTGGTTGGCAACCTGCGCGGGTAGCAAGGCACACGTTCAGCGCAGCCAGCGTGCCCGGGACTCTTCTAGCCGCCTGGTACAAATGCAGTAGACTTCAGCTGACCATGCAACAGATGCCATCAGGCCATGCGGCTCGGCACGCCCGCCGGCAAAGCAGGACAACCTCGCCCACACGCTCTCCTAGCTGCATACCTGCCCGCTCAAAGCAAGGCCCTGCAAGCACCGGCACCCCGCCCCGGTGCACGGCGACCGACACAGCCAGATGCATCCCCAAGCCCAAGACGGACGCACCTGGTGGAAGGCCGAGCCCGCTTGATCGCCCTCGCGCTGCCCGCGCTCCCTCTGCTGCACCTCCCTCTCCCGCTCCCTCTCCCCCGCCGCCTGCAGCCCCCTGCCGCCGCCCAGGCCCCTGCCGCCCGCCGCCGCTGCCGCCCGCACCACCTGCTGCACCACGCTCGGCTGCTCGCTGTGCGCGGGACCGTCGTCATCCACCATGGTGTATAGCTTGGAGGCGGCGGGGCGGACCAGCCCCGCGGCGGCGGCGACGGCGGCCAGCGGGTGGCGCAGGGCGCCGGTGAGGGGGTCGGGCTGCGGCGGCGGCGGCCGCGGCCGGCGCTGCGCCGCGCCTGGATCGGCCGCGGCAGCGCGCGACACCTGTTTCGCGGCGGATTTATGGCGCGATTACAACTTATAAGTGCCATGGTAGCAATCAGGGTGCTGTCAACCGCCCGGTCCAGCGCAATGTAAATGTAAACACCTCGACAGCTTTCCGGCAGCTCCCAAACTTTCAGCTTACCTTTTCCCGTAGGCCGCGCGGCAGGTTGGCCAGCAGCGGCACCTCGGCGTACAGCCGCTCCTGCAGCGCCTCTTTGGGGCCGGGGAAGGCAACCAGGGGCGCCGGAGGCGGCGCCTCCGCCTGCTGCCCCGGCGGAGATCCTGCAGGGCTGCTGCGGTCCACCTGCTGCTGCTGCTGCTCCTCGGGGCCGCCCGCGTTGCCTCCGGGAGGCACCTGCCCCGGACCACCGGGCCCCAGCCCCGCCGCCTCCGCCGCCGCCGCCATGCCCTCCGGGTCGATGATCTGCAGCTCCGCCCACAGCATCTGCTGCATGCGCGCTATCTTGTGCAGCTCGTACAGCTGGTTCACGAACACGCTCTGCTGGCGCACCATGTACACGCGCACGGCGTTGAAGCGGGCCTCTCCCAGCAGCGTGCGCAGCCCAGGGCTCCCCGACGCTCCTGCACCTGCACCTGCACCTGCACCTGCACCTGCACCTGCACCGCCCGGGGTCTGCGCCTGCATCTGCACCTGTCCTTGCACCTGCATCTGCACCTGCGGCTGAGCCTGGGGCGGCACGGGGGGCACTCCAGCACCGAGAGGGAAGCCGCCAGGCCCCTGCCCCGGTCCTAGCCCTGGCCCCAGGGGCGAGGTGCCGTTGTCCCACTGCGGCTGAGCAGCGCCGGGCATGTCCATTACGGCTGGGCCCATGGCAGGGCCGGGTGCGAAAGGCGCGGGAGGCCCCAACGGCCCAGGGGATATGCCCATGCCGTTGGGTGTGGCGCGGCCGCGAGCCGCCGCCAGGTCGCCGGTGCTGCCAAATCCCATGCCCATCGGAGCGCCTGTGCCCACACCCACCCCCATACCCATGCCCATGCCCGCTCCGACGCCTTGCGGGAGCGACGCTTCGGGCCTGAACACCACCTGCTGCGGTGGCGGCTGCTGCGGAGGCGGGCGCAGCTCCAGCACCGGTGGCAGCGCAGCGCCCTGGAAGAGCGCACTGGCGCCTGCAGGCCGCTGCCCTGCGCCCGCTCCCTCGCCCGGGACGGGTGCGCCTGTGACGGCAGGCTCCTCCCCCGCGCCCCCCTGTAGCTGCATGGAGCTGGACGTGACGGGCGTGTCGCTGCACTGGGTTTCGGAGCTGTCGTCCGGGGAGCTGTACGACGTGCCGTACTGCCCGAAGCCGTACCCGTACCCGTACGCGAAGACGTCGGGTGTCTGCTGCTGCTGCTGCTGCCGACCCTGCTCCTCGGCCGCTGCTCCAGCACCCTGCGCCTTCCTTTGCTGTTGCTGCTGCACCTGCGGTGAAGGTGCTTGCCTCCTATCTTGTTCCAGCGCCCTCTGCCGTTGGGCGACCTCCATGGGTTGTGCTCCGTCGGCGGGGTCGGAGCGTGGTGGCCGCTGCGACTGCTCTGCCGCTGCCCCTGGCCGAGGCTGGGCAGGCTCGTCTGGACCAGAGCTCGGAGGCGTCCGGCTGTCGCCGCCTCCCAGGCGCGCCGACTGGGCTCTGCTACTGCCGCCGCCGCCAGAAGGCCTGATGGCCGCTCCGTATGCCCCACGCTTCTCCGTTGGCCCCGCCTTGTCACCTCCGTCGCCATCGTGTGCGGGTTTGCGTGCGCCGAAGTCAGTGCCTCGCAAGCTGGGCGACCCTTTTTTGCCTTCCCGCCCAAAGCTGCCACCCCATGCGGGCCCCTTTTGACTCCTCTGCCCTGTGCCGCCCGCGGACCCGCCACTCTCCGCGCTGCCGCCACCCCCCATGCTGCCCCCGCCATCGCTGCCGCTGCGTGCACCCGGCTTGTAACCCTTACCGCTCCCCTGCGCTGTCCTCTGCCTCTTGTCCACGTGGTCCCCCGTGCCCACTCCTGTATGGTCCCGGTCCCCTCCGCCGTGAGCCCTGCCCTGCGAGCCCTGCTCGGCACTGCCAGCAGTTGCGCCGCTGGACCCTTCCCGGCCCTGGACCCCTGGCTCCCTACCGCCGCTGTCCCCAGACGGGCACGGGCTGCCCCGGCCGCTACCACCGGCACCTGCGTCTGCATCGCTGCCCCCACTGGAGTCACGCTTGCGGTGGCGTTGCTGCAGCGGCCTGTCCACGTCCATGCCCACACCCAGCTGGCCCGCAACCCCTTCCGCCGCCCACCCTGCGCCCGACCCGTTGCCAGCGGCGCCCTGCCGCCGCTGCTGCTGCTGCTGCTGCTGCTGCTGCTGCTGCTGCTGCCTGCACTGGGGCTTAGTCTGCTTACCCAGCTCCCCTCCGGTGGGCCTCCCGCCGCTGCTCGCCTCTATGCTGACTGTGGTCGACCCGCCCGAAGCCTGCGGCCGTGACTCCCTCTCCCTGTCCCTCTCCCTGTTCCTCTCACGTCTCTGGCCTCGGTCCTGCACCCTGGAACGCTCCTGCTCGCCATGCTCCCGGCCGCGCTGCCCCTGCCCCTGCTCGCGCTCCCTATCCCGCTCGCCACCACCGCCAAAGTTGAAGCCGTGCGATAAGCTAACGGCAGGTCCGCCGGCCGAAGACTGCGGCTGGCTGTAGCTGGGGGCGCCAGGGACGGGCCGTCTTGCGAGCAGGGGCTGCGGCAGAAGGAGCGGGGCGGATGCCGGGGGCATGAGGCCGGAGGGGAGCGAGCCCATGGGGTGAAGGCCAGCGGGCAGCGGTGAGGCAGCTGCACCATGGGAGACCTGCTGGCTGTGCGCTTGCCCGAGCGAGATCTGCTGCTGTTGCTGCTGGAGTTCCATGCCGCTGAAGTATTGCTGCATGGCGGCTGCGGCCGCTGCGGCAGCCTGCAGGTAGTGGTTGCCGTTGGCCTGGGGCAGCACGGGCGGCATGGCTTGCAGCGGGGCAGCGGCTCCATTGCACATGCTTGCCGCGAGCAGCAGGTGCTGCTGCTGCTTCAGCTGCTGCTGCTGTTGCTGCTGCTGCTGCGACAAGATGTTTTGCGCAAGCTGTTGGGAGAGCTGCTGCTGCTGCTTCTGCTGCTCCTGGAGTTGCTGCAGCTGCTGGACCAGGGCTTGGGGAGGCGCGCCGGCAGGCGTCGGGAGGTTCGCAAGCGCCGATAGCTGTGGCTGCTGCTGGCGCTGCAGGTGTTGCATATATTGATGATGTAGCTGAGCTGCGTGCACTGTCTGGGGCGGCATGGCCAGGGGCGCGCGCGGCGCTTGTTGTGACGAGGCCTGCCCAGGGGGCATCGGCTGTACCTGCCCGCCTGGCATGGCCAAAAGCGACGCAAACGGCGCGGTGGAATGGTTGCCAATCATAGGCCTCGCGCCTGACTGCTGCGCGAGAACCGAGGCCGAGCCAGCGTGGAGCGCGGGTAGAAAGGGGTGAAGCCCTGAGGCTTGAGCCCTGGGGCCTCCGTGTAAACCCGGCGAAGGAGCCTGGGGAATGCCATTCATAAACTGTGTGCCTGCCAGCAAATGCTGCTGCGAGGCCATTCCTCCGCTCTCCGTCAGTTGCCGGGAGGGGGCATTTTCCGCGACCTTGTCACCGCACCGGAGGTGACGCTAAGGACTGAACCGTAGGTAGCTCGCCCTTCCACTTGCCTATCAGGACCTTTTTAACGGTCAATCAACTTGATGCGAAGCCCCTTTCCCCCTGCCGTGACTGTCGTCAGTCGTCCAAATTTTGCGTTTCAAAGTCATACGTTTATCGCAGTTAAAAATACTAGCATGACCCAACGATAAGTTGCCGCATCCAATTCGGTCGCCAGCTCCTCGCCCTAACGGTAAGCCGTACAACGCATATCTTTTCTCGTTAAGCGACGGCGCTTTTTGGGCTAGTGGACGGACTTCTCCTGTAGAAAACATGCCATAATCACGGTGAGCTAGTCAAGCATGCCAAGCTCCGGAGCGGTCGTCAGTGTCCAGCCAGGACGACACGCCTTGTCACTGGCTCAAACGCTGACAAGGAACAACAACGCACGCGATATATGACGCCTTGATCCCATGTTTCAAGTTGGGCTTCTAGCGCGCGGGCGTGGTCTTAGATATTTACCACAACGCGAGGCACTACTAAGTATCTTTGGCGCTTGGGCCAGGAGACCTGAGGGTTACCCTGCGCAAGCACCAGTTAGTCGTTGCACCCTTGCCGTAGGACAGTTTGTTGGGATTGAAGTTGGGAAGGATGGGTGCTGCTTGTCAACCCGGAACAGTGGTGGGGACCAGGGGAGCTCCCTTGACTGCGTTTCAGCGGGTTCCTAGCTTCCCACAAGCTGCTCATCTGGTTGCCGCTACTTTTGCTGGTTACATGGGGCCCTGGACGCCACCGTTCCCCTCCCTCCACCTTGCCACATGTCTGCAACCTGTTGAGGCGTGCTGAGGGCCCGGGGGGCGGCCCCGGATCGGCCCCCAGCGTGGGGTCCGGCCTGGGGCCGCCTCCGCCTCCTCCCGGGGTCCCCCACGCCTCCCCCCGGCACCTCCAGAGCCTTTCCGGGCCCTGCACGATTTCGCCCACCCTTGCCACATGTCCGCCCACGCTGAGGGCCGATCCGGAACCCCCCCCCCCGGGGCCCTCAACACGCCTCAACAGGTTGCGGACATGTGGCAAGGGTGCGCGGAATCGTGCCTTGGTGAGGACCTGTACGGCAGCTGCTCTCCCCAGCGAGGCACCCGTGTCTCTACGCTACCGTATGCCGTCGGGGCTACTCAACAAGTGTCGTACGCCATTTAATTAAAATGCCATGTCTGGTCATCTGTATGCGCTTTGATTACGGTTCCAGCCCAGCCTCTATTTGACATGTCAACCCGTCAGAAACAAGGCCGTGCCAGGGGCCCCCTGGGCCGTGCCGTTGTCGAGAGGAACTGGGTCTTTGGGGGAGTAGGTGTGCTCTGCGACCGGTGGTGTGCGCGCAGCGCGCCTCCGGGTTGCCCTCACACCGAGATCCCGTGGGCCGTGGCTAAGGCATGGGGCGCTGACGCTCACCGAAATCCATGCCAAGTTCCCTGTGGAGCTGCCGCACTCGAGCGGTATCCTAGTACACTTACAGTTACAGACCCCAATGGGGTACGTCCGGAGAGCCAGGGGGGCCATAAGGA
>VFQN01004574.1_pt1 | contig 18150 bp, 20 predicted proteins | sample 3512371 | NCBI WGS metagenome assembly VFQN01 (sample SAMN10412370, study PRJNA504923) | tailings metagenome | isolation source: Replicate 2 from Balatoc abandoned mine | place: Philippines: Itogon, Benguet | collected 2017-08-28 | reverse complement strand
ATGCCTGCCTGATGGCGTTCTGTTGGGCGGCGTCGGAGATACGGTAATCCCATTGGTAGGGTTGGCCGGAGTAGTTGCTGGTCGCGAAACTCCAAGTGATTGTCCCGCCAGTGGTGCCATATTGGCTCGAGGGGCCCCATTTCGGGCCCGTCAATGCATAGTCGACCATCAGTTTGCCCCCGCAAATACCAACAACTGCGAGAGGTAGAGCACTCCCGCATCTTCACGCAACTACTATTTGGAATACGAAAACCTGCAACCGTACTGACGCGCGGCCAGTCAGGTCTCGTCAGCCGTCAGCGTGTCTTCCTCGATGTCGTCGTCGGGCAGATAGCCGGCACCGATCAGCAATCTCGCAGGGCGGCAGCTGCGGCCAATTCGCGCGGGAAGCTTAGTTCCATGTCCGCGACCATCTGGTCGAGTGCTTCGGCCATGTCGTCGTCTATATCGAAGGTCAGGCGAGTAGGCATTTTCGGCTCTTCACGCTGCTATCACGAGACGCAAATAGGTTCGTACCGCTTGTCGTTTTCCCCAACCCGGCGAGCTTCTGAAAGCCGCTTCGAGCGCCCACTCGGAGCGGCTTTGCTTCATTCCATCTCCGAAACTTCGCCGGCCGCCGGCTCATTTTCCCTAATGGACCATTCGAGGCCTTGGTCTGCTGAGAAATACCGACATGGTGTCGGAATCGTCGTCCTGTATGGAGCTCCCGATCTCGACCAGGGCTAAGACCACATCGCGAACTCGATGCACATCAAAAGGCAACGGATACACCACATAGAATTCCCTTCGCCGCTCAGCGCTGTCCACGGTCACCTGATAGTCGAACTCAGGGAACGAGTGCCGCAGGTATTGCGCGATCCGCTCTTGCGCGGCGGGAGGCTCGAATTCGCTGCCAAAAGGCGGGACGATGAGAAACTTAGCCCGTTCCATGCCACTACGATGGCCGCACACGTTCACAGCGTCAATTCGGCAACTCCCTCAGGGTGAACGAACGGTGACTATCCCGCCGGCTGGCGCTTGCGCCATTCCCACGGCCATTCGATTGGACCAGGTCCCAGCACGCGCGCCCATTTCCCCCGCCCGGATGCGCGGGGCTAGGGCTATTTGCGTCTAAGACACGATCTGCGGTGGATCATCTCGATCCCGGCAAGAGTGGCGCTGGTGCTTGCGAATGACTTGAAGCCGAGCATTGGCCACACCCGGCGCTTGATGCGCCGGTGGTCCTGCTCGATCCGGTTGTTATCAGGCATGTATAGGCACGACGCGCCAATCCGCATTCCCCTGCACGGATGGATCAACTACCGTCCACCTACCGGGATTGGGGTGTCGGGAGCACGCCTGGCGGGCAGGCCGAAGTATCTCATGAGCTGCGAGCTCGAGTTGTTATCTGGCCGCCCCTTCGACTTGCCCGGTTGCGCTGCGAGCGCGGATCCGTAGTTGTCGTGTAGCCCGCCGGCTCCCATGGTTGTTGACCCTGGAAAGGAGCCGGGAATGAGGATCATTGCCCTTGATGTCCACCGATCATTCGCTCAATTGGCAATCCTGGAATACGGCAAAATCCGGGATGCCGGGAGGATTGATCTCGAACGCAGCCGCCTGTTGCAGTTCGCCACGAGGCTCAAGCCGGATGACGAGATCATCATCGAGGCGACAGGCAATACGAGCGCGATCGTCCGGTTGCTCTCGCCCTTTGTGGGCCGAGTGGTCATAGCCAATCCGATCCTGGTTCGGGCCATCGCCTGGGCCAAGGTCAAGACCGACAAGATCGACGCGGCGGTTTTGGCCAAGCTCCACGCGAGCGGCTTTCTGCCTGAAGTCTGGATGCCGGACGAAGAAACCGAGACGCGCCGTCGCGTGGTGGCCGAACGAACACAGCTCGTTTCCCAGATGACCCGTCTCAAGAACCGGATCCATTCGGTTCTGCATGCCAACCTGATCCCGCCCTACAAAGGCACGCTGTTTTCGAAGCGCGGCAGGACTTGGCTGGAGGCTCAACCGCTCGCCGAGGATCAGCGGCGTGTCGTCCTTCGCCATGCCGGTGAACTCGACCGCCTCGGGGGCGAGCTTGCACAGATTGATAAGTGCCTTGCGCAGACGGCCCTCCAGGAACCGCGGGTCAAACGGCTGATGACGATCACCGGCGTGGACGTCACGGTGGCACTGAGTATCGTGGCGGCCGTCGGGGACATCGAACGGTTCTCATCTCCGGAAAAACTCGTCAGCTACTTCGGGCTCAACCCGCGGGTTCGACAGTCCGGCGACAAGCCGGCCTATCACGGCCGCATCACCAAACAGGGCCGCGCCCACGCACGATCGATGCTGGTTGAAGCCGCATGGGTCATTTCCGGCGTGCCTGGCCCGTTGCGCGCCTTCTTCATGCGGATCCGGGACAAGCGCGGCAAGCACGTCGCCGCGGTCGCGACAGCACGCAAGCTGGCGGTCATCGTCTGGCACATGCTGAGCAAGGACGAGGATTACACACGGAGCCGCTTGGCGCTCCTGAACTGGAAGCTCCGAAAGCTGGAATTGACCGCCGGCTATCCGTCTCATCGCGGCGGCAGGGCAAAGGGATCCGCCGCCGACTACAGCAACAAGTCGGTGCGTGACCGCGAGCGCGAAACGATCGGTAACGCCGAGGAGGTCTACCGTCGCTTCGTCGCCACCTGGAAACGGCAATCACCGAAAGGGTGCTCGGGTGCCGCACATGAGATGCGACGAACATAGGCTGCGCGACAGGCTTACAACCTCGACCCTGCTCTTTGCCACGCGGTCACCCGAGCCGCGACAAGATAGCAAAATCAGCTTTGTCGTCCTATCCCACAGGCGGCGAATGATAGCGACGTGCTCGCTCCGTCAAGGCCAAGCCGCGCATATCGCGGGGTGGCCTGCCGGCCAGCCCTGACCTCGCTGCGCGCGACGCTCTCTCGCCCGTCTGTCGGGCAGAACGCCCTCAACCAGCGCCAAACAGGCAACTGCCTGCCATCCGAACAAGACCGCTCTTGTCAAATACATCCGTGCGGTATTGGCTCTGCCGGATCCGGATCGGCTTCAGTTCACGCCGTGAGCGGTTCCCTGCAATCGGCTTGCCGCATCGCACGATACAATCGGCTCCCGATTGGTCTGGCTACCGTCGATAACGATGCGATCCGGTCGACCGTGGCGCGCAAACGCCTTTTGGAAGAACCGCTTGGCCGCTGACAGGTCGCGGAATTCGCTGAACCAGAACTCGACGGTGTCGCCGACGCTATCGACGGCGCGATACAGATACATCCATCGGCCACGAACCTTGACGTACGTCTCGTCCGCATGCCACTTGCCGGTGACGGCGCGTTTGCGCGTGGGCGCACGTCTCGAGCCCAAATGGCGAAGCCTCCCTATGCCCCGCGGCGTCGCAGGTGATCAGGTCATCCCATCGATCGCGTCGAGAACCATTTCCGAGAGTTCGTCGGGCGTGTGTATGCCACTGTCGAAAATTCGTGTCTCGTGGGGGAGCTGCTCCCTGGCAGCCAAGCATCGGCCGACATTCGCCAATCGCCAGTCTCGAATCTCTGCATTTCGATTCGGATCTGGATGCATGGTCTGGTTCGCGATGCGGTGACGCAGGAGGTCCTCGTTGAGCGTCAGGAAGATATGCAAAAACTGATCGCCGATACGCATGACGCCGTCGAATATCTCATCGAGATACTCTGGTTTCACTAGGGTCATTGGGACGAACATGTCCTGCGAGTAATGCCTTCGAAGCTCTCGGAGGGCCGCGATGGTCAGCCCCCTCCACACGGGAAGATCCTGATAATCCCCGCTCACCGGCTTAGGGACGGTCGCCTTCACCACGAAACCGATCTCTTCGGGATCGAAGATAAGCGATCCGGGTCGCCGATCGCGCAGTCTCTCGGCAAGGGTTGTCTTTCCGGCTCCGAAGGGGCCGTTGATCCAAACTATCATGTCAATGGCCTCAACCGGGTGGCTCGCAAGTGGGCTTCGCGTCTCCACGCGCGGCAAACGGAGCGGACCCGCAATGCTGCTCAAGATAGGTGACGCCGAAAGATACGATGTCCTGCGCGTCGAATAGGTAGCATGGTGCGGAACCAACGATTCCGTCGCGATGGCGATCGAGTTGCACGTAGGCGGTTGCGATTGTTTCCAGCGCATCCGGCTCTCCTTCAATCGCAAAGCAATCGAGAATGCCGTTGGAATCGAAATCCTCTGCCGTCTTCCACACGGCCTCTCCGTCGCTCCCAGCCATCGGCATCTCATATGTTACTCGGCGCTTGTTGGGGATATCCGCAACCGCCTCGGCATAGTGCAATGCGGTAACGGAGTTCAGCGGCGCTCCCAATAAGAGAACCTTCCCGCCCAAGCGAACGAACCGTTCGATGGGCGATCCTTCGCCCAAGGCGTGACCGAGTTCGTGAGGCTGCGTCAACGTCTCTGCGAGCGGGCCAACTGCGACCATAGATGCGTCGGGGTGTGGGCTGCGCCGGGCGCCCGGAGAATTAACAAGAAACTGATTCAGCAGACCGAACCCGCGGTACGTACGCGCCGTTGCCGGATCGAACGGTGGCCAGGAGCGACGGGCTTCATCACCCAATCGAGCGCCATTCAGCGTTTCCTCATACGGTGATTTGTCCCACGATGCGTAGCCCATCACGGTGCCAGAGGCCCCCACAGCAGACCGGAGCGCCGCTACGACCGTCTCTGCTCCTCCTTCGACCGGACCAATCGCCTTCAATGACGCATGAACCATCAATAGGTCCCCGGGGTGGACGCCAAGGTGTCGGAGGCCGTCCTTTATCGACTTCGCTGAATGCACGGCGCTTCTCCCACTCGCCATAATATACTTTATCAATAGTAAGAGCGCCCCTCCTTTTATCTATATCGGCTGCAACGAGGCGGTGTGTTGTGTTACCAGTCCACCGGCGGGTGACTCGCTTAGGTGATTGGCGCGCAGGGAGCTCGCGTCGTCTAAATCATATAGTGCGCGATAGCGGGGGGCAGTTTGATAACCGACGAAGGCGAGCTGATCCGCATCAAGGAAATCGCGAATGACGATAAGACCGGCCGGAGTATATTTCTCTATCATCTTTTGCCGTAAGCTTTTGTCCAACTGAAATGCGGTCAAGGATAAGCTAACAATCTCTCTCAAGATGCCGGCAAGCTCTTGCGCCGTTTCAGCGGGCAACCCGCCAGCCGCAACCAGCTTGGTACCGGCAAGGTCGGCCTAACGGCGGCCGAAACGGCAAGCACAGCATGGTGCGAGAGAGATGGTTTAGGGCGCAGAATCATCGCTTGCAGGATGAATCACAGCGGCGCTTTTGGCAATCAGATCGTGCTCAAACCGCCGCGCCTGTCGCAGTCACGCAATGAACGATAATGTTGCATTATCGTTCATTATGCGCGTTATGATGAAACTGGCCATTTTCGTCGATCAGAAGCCCAAAAATCGTGTCGAGCGACCTTCCGGACCGTCCCACAGCGCGGGGCCGGACGACGAAATTTCGGGCGCAGGGACGCCAAGCGAGCCTCCGGCGTCCGATTCCGACCTGCCCGACTTGTCGATCTCGTCCTGGAAATGGCCCGTGCGCCGGAGGAGCCGCCAGCCGATGCCTCCTCCCCTCCCCCGCCAACCCCTGCCGATGCGCGGCTGCCGGCGCATCTTGAGTCGCTGGCAGGCCGCGCGCGCGACTATGTCGAGGCGGCAAGCTCGGCCAACACCCGCCGCACCTACGCGGCCGACTGGCGGCACTTTGCCAGCTGGTGCTGACGCCAGGGCATCGAGATGTCGCCTCCTGATCCTGTGACAGGAAGCCCAATTCGGTCTCGACGATCGAACGCCGCCTGTCCGCGCTCTCATGGAATTTTTTTTTACAGCGTGGCCAATCGCTGGACAGAAAGGACCGGCACATCGCCACCGTCATGGCCGGCAACCGCAAGCCCAGCGGTGCCCCGCCCGGCAAAAGGAGCCCATCCTGCCCGAGGACCTCATCGCCAAGCTCGAGACACTCGATCGGGGCACGTTGCGGATCCTGCGCGACCGCACGATGCTGCTATCGGCTTTGCCGGCGGCCCACGGCGTTCCGAGATCGTCGGGCTCGACCTCGGTCGCGACCAGACGGAGACAGCCGCCGATGGCGTCAAGGGAATGAACATCAATCTCCACGGAGGTAGAGATCGGGCGCGGCCCGGCCGAAATCGACCCTTTCGGCCCTTCTCTTAGCTTTCCCCTCGAAATCGTCTTCGACACGATACTGCCGGGAATCGCTCGTTCACCTCAGTCGGCGGATCCTCGCATGGTTGAGGACGATCGGACCATCGCTTGGCGACTGCGCCAGGGAAATTGGCGTTCGAGGGGACGGTCGCTCAAGGCCAACGAGCTTGGCTACAGACTTCAGTGCAGCCTTATAATCAGAAGCGCCCAGCCTCCAAGCGAGGGACAACACATCGCCTTTGGCTTCCGATGTCGGATCGAACCACCCTCGCGCGTGATGGATGACAATTATGATCTCGCCGTCGCCGCGACGATATTTTTCGCTTTCGGGCTACTTCCCGCAAATCGACCTTCCAGCCATTGTTTTTCGAGCAGCGACGCACACGACACTTCGGCCTTGAGTTTGTCGAGGTCATATCCCGCCATCTCTCCCCCTGAATTTCATGACAGATCCCGAAGCGACATAGCGGAGGCCCTTACAGCTGTGACTCATCCTCTATATCTCACTGAATTTTGGCGCCTTTTCATCATCGATATGGTGTCAGCCCTTGTAAGCCGCGAGTTTCTCGACCGTACTGAGGGCAGGGGAGTCACAGCTGTGACTCTGGTCGTCCGACTTATGACGGCGCAGCACTGTTACGCTTGAGCACGGTATCAGCCAACCCGAACAAGCTCTTCTCCAAATGGAGGCCCCCTTCGACAACTCGGTCGATCATGGCACGGAAATGGGCTCCAGAGCTCGATATCTGATCCGGTGACCGCGCCGCCTTCTCGAACACAGTTGCAAGGATGGTCGCAATTGCAAAGCGGCCGACTTCCGTCGTACCGTTGTCATTATGCGCCTTATGGAGAAGATGCCGTTTTCGTCGATCAGAAGCCAAAGAATCGTGGCGAACGCCCCTCCGGACCGTCGTACGGCATGAGGGCGGACGACAAAATCTCGCGCTCACGGCCGCCGACTCGCCTTTGGGCAGATCTAGCCGCACGCCGGCGGCCTTCGCGGGGCGCTTGACCGGGCTGGCGACGTCCTAGTCGTTGAGCCGCTTGGCACCTACTTTCTTTCCTTCGCCGCAAACGCGTCGAAATAGCGGATGCAAGAGTTTGACCCAAGTCTCCGGCGTTCATGGTATCGGACGAGCCGCATGACATTTTCTTGGTACGCGCAGGCCCGAGCGAACCCCGATCGTGTGTCTCGGGCAGGATGGCTTCCTTTTCGCGTCAATCTCACCAAGTCATCATAACCTTGGCAAAAAAAGCTCAATACCTCCCTGCTCGCCGTGTGTTCCGTCGACGGCGCCCAGCCGTTCATCGCCTCAGCCTCAAGCGGCAATAGGTGCAGCAAGTTCACACGTCGAACAGCTTCGCGAGGAAGGCTCTATTGACGCTCACCCCTGCGGACAGTCAAACCTTGTCCTGACCCCGAGCACCGATGCGGCGGCGCCAGGTCCCCTGCATCCATAGCCTGCTTTCTGGCTCCCCGGCCGAAAACGCTGGGCGGGGCATCCCCTTGTCGGAAGCCCAACAGCAATCCTGTCGCCGATCGGCCCAGCACGCCTCCCGCTACCGCATTGACGCCCAATGAGGTTGGGGCGCTTTCGTGAGGTCGACACCCGGCCTCCAGGTCGAGTGCGTTGAGACGCTACGGTCGTCATCCCGCCCTCACCCGAGCAGGCGCGCTCTCGGCCTTGAGTAGCGCCATCAGCATCGGCCCAACAGAGAACTGACCGGCTCTGGCTTTCTCGGTCAAGGCGCGCAGATAACCGCCAGCTGAGCTGATATGATGCGCTCGCTGCAATATGCAGGCAATAACGACCGCAGCGCTCTCCTGCCCAAGTTCATCGAGAGCGTCCGCATATGCCGATGGGCTCACCCCCAGGAAAGCTCGAACCTGTGCGGCGGTCGCCATCAGATCGCGCCAGCTGGATATGCCGTTCGGCGAATAATCGACAATGTCGGGGCAAGCTTTCAGCACCAGCCCGAGGGGATAGGTTCTCGGCGCCTCGGCGGTCCTCATTCTTGGCGCGGCGCCGACCCTGCTCGTTTCTGGAGCTGGTTCAAATTCAAAGATGGAGTCTGGTTTTGAATCAGATTGTTGCCGCTCAGTTTGGGATTCATTGCCGATCAGATTCGACGAATCCAATTGCATTCCCAACAAGATATCCACTTCCAAGCGGAGTTCGGCGAGCTCCCCCACGATAGCTTCGAGAGCCTCGGTCGTTGCTCGCCTGGGAATTGCCTCGACAATTCCTCGAAAGCGGCGCCAGAGCCTCCCCCAATCGCCGGGAAGACCTTCCTCGAGGCCGACCTCGATCAGCTTATGGACATCCCTTCGGTGCAGCGTAATGCGCTCGCGCATCAGTCTAAGCGTTTTGTTTTCAGTTCGAACCTGTTCGGCAGCGAAGGCGAATTCATCGGCCCTGACCAGCAGCGGCGCCAGCGAGAAACCGAATGCTTCCTCAACCTCCCCTCCCCTGCCCTTGTGGACGTAACGTTTGCCGTTGGGGCTGTCGCGCCGAATGATCAGGCCGCAGCCGACAAGCGTAGCTAGGTGCCTGCGCAGTGTCGCATCGGCCATGCCGTGGGAGCGCAACGAAAGCTGCGCATTGGAAGGAAAAACGATTAGCCCGTTTTCGCTGCTCAGATCATTGTCCGGATAGAAAGAAAGCAATGCGTTCAGCACCGCCAGGGCGCGATCGCCAATGCCGATGATGCTCCGTCCTTCACAAAGATTGCGGTAGACCTGCCATTTGTCGACCGCTCTGTCCTCGGGAATCTCCTGTGTCCTATGCTGCGCTGCCAACATGGCAAGCGACATCGGTCGGCTCCCAAAGGGAGTCGATGCAATTCGCGTCTCCATTAATTTCTTCGCCTTTAGTTAGGCAAAAGAACTCCGGCCACCCAAAGGGAGGTTACGACTCTTGACACTGATTCGTGGAAATGCGATTCTCGACCTTGTCACAGAATACGAGAGAGGCTTCCACGGTTCGCCGATTGGGGGCCTTTTTCTTTTGCGGTTTCCGTCTCTGTTTTTCTACCTTTCCGACTTCCTGAAAGCCTCGTAGAGGCTGTCCAGATTGTTCGAAATCCATTCGCCGAACGGTCTTGCGTCCCTTTCGGCAAGATCAAGAGAAAAGCCTCTCGACCGCGATTTTGCAGTCACGCTGACTGACTTGTCGGAAGGCGCCCACGATTTGGCGACTGCAGTGCCCTTCGGCTTCTTAGGCTTCTTCGATGACTTCAAGTGGTTAAGGAGAAGGCTCACCCCCTCCTCTGCGGCTTGTCCAGCGGCAAAGTCGTCTGTTCCGACAAATTCGATGGCTTTGGCGGCGTTGACAGGAATCTGAAGGAGTTTCTTCAGTTCTTCCCACCGATCTCGGCCGACGCCCCTGGCAGCTCCGACCGCGTCCAGGACGGGTTCTGGGACCGTCTCGGCAACGGAAAGCATGCGAGACAGCAGCGTGTCGTCGATTGTAAGGGCGGATTTGATGACGTCCTTCGAGAGCCCGCTGCGAACGAGCTTCCGCGCGAAAAGCGACTTCTCGATAAATGTCAGGTCCGCCCGAGCCGTGTTCTCTTGCCCCTGAGCGATGACATGCTCGAGATCCGCCAGCGGCTTGATAACCGCTTTGACCTGTATTCCGAGCTCCCTCGCTACCTTGGCGCGCCTATGGCCGAAAACGATCATGTAGCGGCCGCCATCGTCGGGATGAGGCCGCACGAGGATCGGACTCGCTTGCCCCGATCGTTCTATCGCTTCTCGGAGCTGCGTATATTCTTCGTCATTTTCACCGATGCGGTCGGCGACGAACGATCCGTCTAGGTCGGCGGGGTCAAGGGATACGATCGTCTCCCCATCGAGCATGCGCAGGGTGTTTTCGGCCATTTCGTCGAGCGACTGGAGCATCGACCTCGAGGCTCCACGCTTGGCATATTCGGAGCGAGCTTCAGCTGCCGAATGCGTCTGATCGGCGTTGTCGCCCGCCAGAGAGGCCGTGACACTTGCAAGAAGGTGCTTTCTAGCCACGACGCCCCCCGGACCCCGTGGTCATCCGTTTGATTCCACGCGTAAAATCGGCGTCTTGCACGGCTGTCAAATCAGTCATTTCCGTCCCCATGCCTCATGAACCAAGGACGCGATTTCCGAATTGACGGCGTTCAGGCTTTCCAACGCGCGTTCATAGGTCGAGCGAGTGAACTGGCTCTTCTCGACCTCGTAGAGAGTTTGTTTCGTGATGCCTGCGTCCGAGATGGCCGTGGATTTCAGCATCTGGTTCGTAAGGATGGACTTGTTGAACAGCGCCTGCAGGAACCCGACCATTTGCGCCTGCGGACCATCCGTCGGCTCATAGCGTGTTACAAGATAGCGGAACCACTTCAAATTGACCGTAGCCCCAGCTCCCTTGATCGACTGGAGGATCCCGCCCAGCATCAACAGAAACTGGCTCATCGACATGACGTCCAGCATCTGTGGATGCACCGTGATCAACACCGATGTCGAAGCGGTCAAAGCAGTCAGCGTCAGATAACCGAGTTGCGGCGGACAGTCGATGACGACGACGTCGTATCGATCGTCGACCTCCTTCAGAGCCGAGGTGATACGCGTAAAGAACAGCCGTCCCTCGGGCGAATTCTTGTTCGAAGCCGCAAGGGGGGTCTCATATTCATATTCCTGCAACTCCAGATTCGCAGGAACGATGTCCAGTCCCGGGAAATTTGTCGGCCGAATAATCTCCCTGATCGACGTCCGATGCTCGTCATATCGGAGCGCTTCATAAAGCGAAGGATTTTTGTCGAGCTCCGGTTGGATGCCATGGAGAGCCGAGAGGGAGGCTTGCGGGTCGAGGTCGATGGCCAAGACACGATGCCCCGTCAACGCGAGGTACTGGGCCAGGTGAGCAGCGGTCGTCGTCTTACCCGACCCACCCTTGAAGTTGACTACGGATATGACCTGAAGGGTCTCATCGGACCGACGGTGCGGAACGTAGCGCTTGAAGTCGGCTCGGCCATGCTTATCGAGGTAATGGCGCAGCTCGAGCATCTGGCCAGCGGTGTAAGTTCTCCGGCCCGAAGCGGTCGTCGTGGGGATTGGCCCCTTGCCCTCGAGGTGAAGCTTCTTGATGTGATTTTGCGTGACCCCCAAATACTCGGCGACCTCAACCGACGAAAACTGGCGAAGCCCCTTTGTTGCATTCGGTGGATACTGCTCGAGTCGAAGCAGGTTCAATTTGTCGGAGATGAGCTCTCCTTGTTCGAGGATCTCGCGATCGAACTCGAACTCCAGGTTCATGGCGGGCATCAAGTTCATAGTCACCGATTTCCGGAATAACGCTTTTCTGACGAGTTTCGCCAGTTAAGGGTGATTAAGGATTGATTCGGACGATCCGGCAAGATTTTTTTAGTTAACAGCAGGTTATCGGGCTTTCTTTCCGCTCCTAGAGCAAGGGAAACACGGGTAGGAAAGAGAGAACACTAGGATTGCGTGCTGCGCATTCCCGATGACACGCAGCGTACTCGCCATCCACATCATTCTGTTCACTAGGCGGTTCTGAACATTCGGCAGGCTATGGACCCGGAGCCTTCGGCCGCATCTTCGCGCTCCGCCAATCTCTTGCCTTCCCCGTCAACCCTCTGAAGATACTCACGAATTCTCCGATTTGCACGGCTGTCAAACCGCGGTCAGCATCATCCTTCGAGCTACGGAGAATCTCCATAAGACACGAAATACCTTTGGCCACTGCATAGCCGGTTCCACCGGCTGCCCTGTGAGGGGGGCGAGCGTCTGGGTGTCTCGACCACCGCCCAGGATCAGGGGAGGCTGGCCGACCCGGCCGCGACGTCCACGGCCATCGCATAGATACCTCAGCTGCGCAGCAACATGCATTGGAGCTGTAAGCGATGGCTTCCAAGCGAGAAACCAATCCCCTCCCCAAACAAAGCTGGGGAGTTCGAGGGTCTCCATACGCGGTCGCGCTGGGGATACGAGCTTCAGTTGCATCTGATCCAGCTGCCTATCGGTCCCTTGTCCCGCCCGACGGTCGAACCGAAGTAGCCCCTCGCCCAGAGTCTGTGAGACTCAGACAATCACGCAGCTTGCGCTCCTCATTCTCTGCAATCTAGATCGAGCTTTCCCATTCAGACGGTGGAGTTCACCATCGATCGACTCGGCCGCGCTACGAGGAAGGGGCGGGCAGGACCTACGCGGCGACCTTCTCCTGCGGTCAACAGGATGAGGTCAATAGGATGACTTGTGATCCATCCGTCTGGCGAGGAGTGCCCAATTCTTACCAGCACGCCAACCTTGGAGCAGTGCAGCAGGCGTCTTTCCTAGCAAGTTCCTATGTCACGGTGCGAATTTCGTCGGACATCGCACAGTGTCTGTCGTTTAGCTTCGGACGCGGCTGGGGCATAGTGTTCAAGGGCTTCCATCCCACTTGCCGCATGCGCGCGAAGCCAAGGCGACGTTGGGCCGATCCACCGGTTCGCACGGAACCAAACATGAGGGAGGGGCGCACTGGTTTCGGCCGCCACCATGTGCGGTCATCGCCTCGCTCAGCGGCGCCAGTCCAGACGGTCGACGGCTCCGATCCGTTGGCTAGCTCCTTACGGATCTTATGCCGCTGCCATCTTGCGAATTCGTCTCGCACGAGTTGGCTTTCCGTTTTTTCCGCCTTGCTCCAGGGGCCCATCGTCTTTGCAAATGCCGACCGAACCACAGCGTAAGCAACAACGCAGCTCTCGCTTGGCCCTGTTTCCTGAACACAATTGAGGATCTCACGGTATCGCGCCACACCGTTCGGGAATAATGCGCTATTGCTTTCTGCGCTGAAAAGAGTTCCCAGCATCGGGTCAACTTTAGGCTGATCGCTAGCCTTGCGATTCCAAAGAGCCCTCCGGAACGAGATGCTTCCGCCATTATGCATTCGCACCATCGAGGTTCTGGGAGCTTAGGCAAGCGATCGGCTGAACAATCGAGCGCCAGGCTCGATATTTCCACCAACGAACTGGTGCAGAAAGCTTGCCCCAATATTGTCAACTATTCGCCAAACGGCATTTCCAGTTGACGCGACCTGAGGCTGATCACCGTGCAGGTTCGAATTTGCTGGGATGAGCGCCTCAACATGTGCTGACGCACCCGATGAACTTGGGCAGGAGAGCGCTCAGGGTCGTTTTTGCCTGCATACCGCAGCGCATGCATCAACTGGTTCAGTCGGCGGCACCTGCGAGGCTTGACCGCGGTCAGTTCTCTGCGCCGATGCTGACGGCCCTCCTCAAAGACCAAACGGACCTGTCCGGGCGAGGGCAGGATCACGATAGTGAAAACGGAACAGCGTCCTACCACCGGCACGTCCTCGCAAAGCTGCTCGACGTCAGGGACGTGGTTGCGACGCCCGGCAGCCGACTCACGAGGAAGCGATGAACAACAGGGCACAGTCGACGTATCAGGCGGCAAGCCCGCTCAACTTGTCGGACTTTCAATCAAGATCATGCCGTCGCGTCAGCGTTTACCAGCTTGCCACGCGGGTGAACGCCAAGCGAGAATTCCGCAATCCGCCGGTCGTGTGGCGGCCGATATGGGGGGACTTCCCTAAAGCCCGGACGCCTTGGTGAGGTTGACCCGGAATCGATCGCGCCGCCGCTGATATTTGCGAGTCATCTCGGCACTAGCGTGGCCAAGTTGCTTCTGCACATAGCGCTCGTCGACCTCGGCGGAGGAGGCGAGGCCGGCGCGCAGCGAGTGGCCGGCAAAGAGTTTTTCTCGCTGGCCTTCGGTCAGATCCCGGCGCACCCCCGCGGCCATTGCGGTGCGCTTCACAAGGCGCGCGACCTCCTGGTCGTTTAGCCGCTCGGCACCGACTTTCTTTCCTTGGCCGGAGACGCGCCGGAATAGCGGCCCATGTGCAATCCGGGCGAGCTTCACCCAGGTATCAAGCGCCGCCAACGGACACGTGATATCGGACGAGCCGCGGCCGATTTCCACCTCGCGCCAGCCGGTCTTGCCGCGCAGCGTGACAAGCAGGCCCTTGTCCAGAATCTCCACCCAACCACGACCGTCCTGCGTCTGGTCGCGACCGAGGTCGAGACCGACGATCTCGGAACGCCGCAGTCCGCCGGCAAAGCCTATGAGCAGCATCGCGCGGTCGCGTAAGCCCCGCAGCGTGCCCCGATCGAGTGTCTCGAGCATGGAAATCAGTTCCTCGGGCAGGAGGGCTTCCTTTTGCCGAGGCGGGGCGCCGTGGGTATTGCGGATGCCGGCCATGACGATGGCGATGTGCCGGTCTTTTCTGTTCAACGCCTGGCCGCGCTGCGAAAAATTCCACGAAAGCGAGGAAAGACGGCGTTCGATCGTCGATACGGAATTGGGCTTCCTGTCACCCGTCGCACTGCCTGAGGCACATGCGGTGATGTAGAGACCGACGGACTCGGGGTCCGGGGGAAACATCTCGACGCCCTCGCGACGGCACCAGCTGGCAAAGTGCCGCCAGTCGGCCGCGTAGGCGCGGCGGGTGTTGGCTGAGCTCGCCGCTTCGACATAATCGCGCGCGCGGCCTGCCAGCGCCTTGAGATGCGCCGGCAGGCGCGGATTGGTGGTGGTCGGAAGGGGAGGGGAGGAGGCGTCAGGCGGCTCGTCCGGCGCACGGCCCATTTCCCGGACCAGATCGACAATGTCGGGCAGATCGGCATCCGGCGCGGGAGGTCCGGTCGGTGGCCATGCGCCCGAAATTTCGTTGTCTGCCCTCGTGCCATGAGACGGTTCGGAGGGTTGCTCGACTCGATTTTTGGGTCTCTGTTCGACGAAAGCAGCCATCTTTTCACTAAGCACAGAATCACTGCTAGATTATCGGTCGTATTGCTGGCCCGACAAGCGCGGCGGTTTTGGCGCGAAATGATTGTCAAAAGCGCCGTCGTGTTTCATCCTGCTGACGATGATTCTACACCCTAAACCATCTTTCCCGCCCGACGCTACGCTTGCGTTCTCGGCCGCTGCTTCGCTGGCATTGCCGGTGCCGAGCTGGTTGCAACGGTCGGTGCCCGATGCGCAAAGCCTTGCGGGAAAAGCCGTTGAGGATGTAGCCCTCGCGGCCGGCGCCGCTGTCGGCGCTCTTGACGCGATAGTCCGTCGGCAGGAACGGTGGGCCGGCGCCTGGAGACAGCGCCTGGCTCTTTCGGCAGCTGCCGTGGCGGCTAAGCAGGGTGGTCGCATCGAAGAGGAAGCTGCCCTGCGCGACGCCGTTCTGCTGACGAATTTGGGCGATAACGCGGGTCCCGCAGGTCGCATGCTTTTGGCTTGGCGGCGGCTGGCAGACCGGTCGCCGACGGACCTTTTGACGGAAAGAAACCTCGGCGCGGTACTGGAGCAGCTCGGTTACGGCTGCGACAACGGGTCGGTCAGCGATCTGGCCGTCGAACTTCGACAGCTCTCCGCCAATGCCGGGACGGTCGCAACGCTGACCGGCGCCATCAGGACCGCCGAACGACACGGCTTCCGCATCCTCGGACCCTGGCTAGCGGACGCCCTGCTCGCGCAGCGCATGGGCTGGGCTTGTGCCGTCCCGTTGTTGGGTTCCGAGGTGGTATCGGGCATGGGGCGGGGCCGCTCGCTTCGATCGGCGATCGCTTCTCCGGTTGCCGATGTTGGAACTGAAACTGACCGGACCAAGAGCCTGCTCGCCGCACAGGCGCGAGCGGCACTGCGCGCTATCGATCTGTTTGCCGAAATCGGACGGCGGGCGGAGAGATTGCACGCCGTCGCGCCGAAACTTAGGGCAAAGGCTGCGGACATCGTTGTCGAGAAGCTCCTGTCGAGCGACGCGATTATCGCGTCGGAGAAGATCGTGGGCATGAGCGACCGCGGCCTGCGCCGTCTGTTCGACCGGCTGGTCGAGCTCGGTGCCGTCCGCGAGCTGTCCGGCCGTTCTACCTTCCGCATCTATGGGCTGTGACCGCTATGGCGGAGGCAACGCGAAGGCGACGACAAAGAGGGAAACAGGGAGGCGAAAGCCTCTTCGACCGGGAGTTGGATCACCTGCCGCCGGAGGCGCGTTGGCGCGAATGGATGAACCGGGTTGAGGCGACAATCTTCGCCGCCAGTGAACCAGTGACACGCGAGACGCTGGCCCGGATCATCGGCAAAAGCTGCAGCATCGACCTTTTGATCGACGACATTCGCGAAGAACTGCGCGGCCGTCCCTACGACCTGGTCGCCGTTGCTGGGGGTTGGAAGCACCTGACCCGGCCGGCCTATGCCGATGCCATCCGCAGTGCATTTGGCACGGCCGTCGGCGGCAACGGGCATGCGACGGACCTGACGCAGTCGGACGTGCTGGTGCTGATGTGCATCGCCTACTTCCAGCCGATCACCCGCGCCGAACTGTCGTCGTTTTTCGGCAAGGAAATTTCCCGCGACCTGATCGGCAATTTGCGCGGCGCCGGCCTGATCGCTTCGGGGCCGCGCAACCCGACGCCCGGCGCGCCATACACCTATGTGACCACGAAAGAGTTCCTGCTTGAGTTCGGGCTCAACACGCTGCGCGACCTGCCGGATTTCGAGGCGCTCGAGGATGCTGGGTTGTTGTCGAAGGAAAGGCTGCTGGCGGGAGACATTCCAACCGGGCTGGCGAGCGGGGAGGGGGACAGTGAAGAAGAGCCGGTGGCCGATATCGTCAGGGATCGACTGTTTTGAGCGGGAGGACTGCTATCGCGGCGATACCGTGGAACTTAGGACCAGGACGACTGGTCTTGTGGCAGCCGGTGATCGGGATCGTGATCTTGTCGCTGTCGACAAGATTAGCCGGAAAGATCACCCAGATTTGTGCCGCCGGGATGACGCAGTGGCGGAAACAGGATACCGCGCAGACCGGCCGTGATGACCAAGTCCGCCAGCTTCCACGACGAAGGTATCCTCCTGTCGATGCGAGCCATCTGGCGCCAGGCACAATCCCATTCTCGCCACGCATTGTCCCAGAGATCTGGGTCAAAGCCCTGCAACAGGTCGGCGACTTCGGCGAGCGTGACCTTTTAGGCGGCAAGGGTGGCCAGCGGGGTGATGCTGGCGCCCTGCTTATGTTCCCCGAGCGCCGTCTGGGCTGAACGAGACAGATAAAGCGCCTCGACGCCTGGGAGATTGAAGCGCCCGCCGTCGATTGACGCACCCGCGCCGCTGGGCGGCCCGATGCCGGCGAGGCGGAGCCGGCTCGCCGTGTTCTCAAGGCCAAGGGCTGGGAGGATGTAATTTTACTTCGAATCCTCGCAGACGAGGTCGCCGGAGGTGTTCCAGGACTCACCGCTGAAGACGGCCATCTGCAGGCAGTCCACGGGGATGTGGTCGCCAGGGCTGGTGTTTAGTGTAATGCCGGGGAGGAACATGGAGAGCTGGACACCCTTCAGGTTCGTCGCCTTCTCCAGCAGCGTCTCGCGGGACAGGTCCGTGCCGACGAGTTCGAGCAGGCGATGCAGGGTTTCACCGTGATTGTAGCCGAGGACCGCCGTCGCATCCTTGATCGGTACGTCCGGCATGTACTTCTCCATGAACGCCTTGTAGGCAAGGAAGCCTTCGTCGTTCGGGAGCCCCGTGAGCACGGCCTGTTCATGGGTTCTGAGGGATTGCATTTCGACTTGCGCAATTCGGTGCCATCAGAGAACTTGCGAACAAAGCCATAAGCGAGCGTCAGGCGAACAATCTAGACGGCGTATGGAGAGAGTTCGATCTCTCAACAGACGAAGATGTCGACAACGACGGCAGTTATATCCTCACCGTGCTTGCCGCGCTTGAACTCATCTATGGCTCACGAAGGTAGAACTATCGCAGCCAAGCGGGCGCGAGTGTCGTCATTCCTCGCCGACAAAGACTGATTTGACTTCAGGCGAGATGCTCCCGGTGATGGTGATGGGAGTTTTACGATAGACGCGCTCTGGGCGTATGATCCGGCAGTCAAGAACGACCCTCT
>VFQN01004573.1_pt1 | contig 18151 bp, 20 predicted proteins | sample 3512371 | NCBI WGS metagenome assembly VFQN01 (sample SAMN10412370, study PRJNA504923) | tailings metagenome | isolation source: Replicate 2 from Balatoc abandoned mine | place: Philippines: Itogon, Benguet | collected 2017-08-28 | reverse complement strand
GAGGCCCTCGACCTGGTGGAACATCGGCGAGTGGGTGGCGTCGGAATCCTGCCGGTAGGTCTTGCCGGGAATGACGATGCGGATCGGCGGCTGCCCCGCCTCCATGGTGCGGATCTGCACCGGCGAGGTGTGCGTGCGCAGGAGCTTGCGCTCGCCGTTCTCGTCCGGATTGAAGAAGAACGTGTCGTGCATCTCGCGGGCAGGATGACCGTCCGGGAAGTTGAGCGCGGTGAAGTTGTAGTAGTCTGTCTCGATGTCCGGACCCTCGGCGATCGAGAAGCCGAGGTCGCCGAAGATGGCGGCGATCTCGTCGATCACCTGGCTGATCGGGTGTATGCGACCGCGCTCGGCGGGCGACTGCCGCACCGGCAGCGTCACGTCGACCTTCTCGGCGGCGAGCCGGGCGGTCGTGGCGGCGTCCTTGAGCTCGGCTTTGCGGGCGCCCAGCGCCTCGGTGATGCGGTTCTTTAGCCCGTTGATCGCGGGCCCCTTGGTTTGCCGCTCTTCCGGGGTCATCGAGCCCAGCGACTTCAAGAGTTCGGAGACCGATCCCTTCTTGCCCATCGCGGCGACGCGCACGGCCTCCAGCGCCGCTTCGTCCGCCGCCCGGGCAATCTGCTCGGCGAGCGTCTTTTCGATTGTGTCGATCTCAGTCATGGCTCGGTTTCCGCAGTTCGCCGGTCTGGCCCGGCAGGTTCGGATGGGATGCCTCGTCCTTGGACAAGGCAGATTTGAGGAAGCTGGTTCCGGCCAACATGCGCTGTCCGTCGCGGCCTATGAAGCGGCCGGGAATGCGCAGCACCGGATTGAACAGCGAGAAGAAGCCGACCACGCGGCGCAGCTCGCGGATCACCGCGGGCGGCGCGATCTGGCGATAGGCGGCGAAGGCTCGCCTCGGCGTTTCGGGCCGCTGCGTCTGGCCGGCGATCTGCAGGAACAGCAGCCACACGTCGCGCGCCTGGGCGGTTTCGAGCGGCATCGAGGCCTCGGGCTCTTCCTCGAAATCGAGGAAGCCGAACATGCGCCCCTTCACCAGCATGTCGCGCGGATGGGGGCGGCCATGGCAGAGGCCCGCGAGATGAACCCGCGCGACGGCTTCGGCGCAGGCGACCAGCATGTCGTCGTGGCGCCCGGGATCGCTGCGCCGGAGGCGGTTGAGTTCTTCCTGCACGATGGTTCCGGCATCGCTCATCGCGATCACGTCGCCCTGGCCGTAGAAGATCGTCACCGTGGGAAATCCCGCGGCCCGGAAGGCGGCGGCCTTGCGCATCTCGCGCGCGGCGAGACCGGCGGCGGAGGCGGCCGGGGAACTGCGCAGGAACGGCAGGGGCATGAGCGGCGAAATCACGCGATGCAGCCATTTCGCGGCACTGCGCGCCTCGACGCCGTAGCGCTTGATCCAGACGGTGCGGCCGTCGACCTCGACGGAGCTGACACGGCTGTGTTCGGACGCGACGACGAGCTTCAGCAGAGCCTCGAGGCCCGCCGGGCTCAGTTCCTCGTCAGTTTCGCTCTGTGTCCTGTCCATCGTTCCGGATACGAAAAAACCCGCGCCAGCCCTGCCAGCGCGGGTTTCCCAATTGGTGTTGCCTGAAGTCCTGGGAAAACGCTGGTCGTTTAAGCGACTGCGCCTTCAAACTCGTTCGGCATGCCGTCCTTGAGGTACTCGAGCGCGGTCTTCGACTTGGCGACCAGCGCGACGAAGGCCTGCGGCTCGTGGATGGCGAGGTCCGAAAGCACCTTGCGGTCGATCTCGATGCCCGCCTTGTTGAGGCCGTCGATGAAGCGGCCGTACGTCAGGCCGTGCTCGCGAACCGCGGCGTTGATGCGCTGGATCCACAGGGCGCGGAAGTTTCGCTTCCGGACCTTGCGGTCGCGGTAGGCATACTGCATCGACTTCTCGACCGCCTGCTTGGCGATGCGGATCGTGTTCTTGCGGCGGCCGTAGAAGCCCTTCGCGGCGTCCAGGACCTTCTTGTGCTTGGCGTGGGCGGTAACGCCTCTCTTTACGCGTGCCATGTGATGATCTCCTTAAATCTGTTCCAGGTCCGACGCGGCTCAGAGGCCGTTCGGAAGAAAATTCTTGATGACCTTCTTGCCGTCCGGTTCAGCCAGAACCATCGTGCCGCGGGCATTTCGAATGAACTTGTTGGAACGCTTGATCATGCCGTGGCGCTTGCCGGCGGCTGCCGACAGCACTTTGCCAGTGCCGGTGATCTTGAACCGCTTCTTGGCGGCCGACTTGGTCTTCATCTTGGGCATTTTGCTATCCTTCTCGGTGCGCTTGATTGCGCTTGTTTTTGCTCCGGACGGACCAGTGTCCGGAAAGCATGCAAAACCGCCACGGCATGCCCTGCCGGGCGGTTTGGGACGCGGCCTTATACAGATGCGCCCGAAAAAGAGCAACACCGATTCGGCCATATGTCGGGCCTTGCGGCGCGCAGCCGCCGAAGGATCACTTCGGCGACAGCACCATCATCATCTGGCGGCCTTCGAGCTTCGGTTCGGCCTCGACCTTGGCGATGCCTTCGACCTCGGCCTTGACCTTGTTCAGCAGTTCCATGCCGAGTTCGAGATGCGCCATCTCACGGCCGCGGAAGCGAAGCGTCAGCTTGACCTTGTCGCCTTCCTCGAAGAAGCGGCGAACCGCCTTCATCTTGGTTTCGTAATCGTGGGTGTCGATGTTCGGGCGCATCTTGATCTCCTTGATCTCGATGACCCGCTGGTTCTTGCGCGCTTCGGCCGCCTTCTTCTGGCTGGCGTATTTCAGCTTGCCGAGATCGGTGATCTTGCACACCGGCGGCTCGGCATTGGGAGAGATTTCGACGAGGTCCAGGCCGGCCTCTTCTGCAATCTGGAGCGCCTCCTGGATGGAGACGTTGCCGCGATTGGCGCCTGTTTCGTCGATAAGCTGAACCCGGGGAACCCGGATGTCGCGGTTGGAGCGTGGTCCCTCTTTCGTGGGGGCCGCTGCCTTGAAAGGTCTGCGAATGGTCGTGATCTCCTCGATCGTTGTCACTAAGGGTGCGCCGGCGCCGGCGTGACGCCGGTGGAAAGGGCAGATGTGTTATCCGCTTCGCGGGTTCAATACCACAATGCGGTGAAAAAAACAGCGGCCGCGTCGGTTCTGGACCAACGTGGACGCCGCCTGCGACGGCTTTCCTCCCGACATCTCCTATGTCAGAACGCCGGGTCTGACGGAGACCTGCCTTGGATACGGATCTGGAACATATAGGGGTCGCTGGAGATTCAATAGCGGTCCGTCGCCGGCAGGGCCGCGCACCGGGCCTCGTCTGGCTCGGCGGCTACCGGTCGGACATGCTGGGCACCAAGGCGCAGGCGCTGGACGAGTGGGCGGAGCGTACAGGGCATGCCTGCCTGCGCCACGACTATTCCGGCCATGGCGAGTCGGGTGGCCGCTTCGAGAACGGCACCATCTCGCTCTGGCTGGAGCAGAGCCTGGCCGTGTTCCGCCGCTTCACCTCCGGACCGCAGATCCTCGTCGGCTCCTCGATGGGAGCCTGGATAGCCCTGCGGATGATCCAGGAACTGCGAAAGGCGGGCGAGGGTGAAAAGGTGGCAGGCCTCATCCTGTTGGCGCCGGCGCCGGATTTCACGGTGGAGCTGATGGAGCCGCAGCTGAGCGAGGCGCAGAGGCGCGAGATCGAGGAAAAGGGTTACCTGTCCGAACCGTCCGAATATTCGCCGGAGCCGAACATCTACACGAAGGGGCTGTTCGAGGACGGCCGGCGCAACCGGGTGCTGGACGGTCTGATCGAGACGGGATGTCCGGTCCATATCCTGCAGGGCATGAACGATCCGGACGTGCCCTATACCCATGCGGAGAAGCTGCTGCGGCACCTGCCCGTCTGCGATGTCACGCTTTCGCTGATCCGCGACGGCGACCACCGCCTCTCCCGCCCGCAGGACATCGACCTCATCCTGCGTTCGGTCGAGGGCATGGTGGCGCAGGCCGGCTAAGGAGTTCCGCATGCGCCTCTCAATCCCGGCTTCGGCCTTCGTCGCGTCGATCGTTGGTTTCGGCGGTACGCTGGCGCTGATCATCGCCGCGGCGAATGCGGTGGGCGCGACGACGCTGGAGACGGCGAGCATGGTCACGGCGCTGTGCCTCGCCATGACCGTCGAGACGGCATATCTCTCGTGGAAGACGAATATGCCGGTGATCAGCGCCTGGTCGACGCCGGGCGCGGCTCTCATCGCAGCTTCGAGCGGCTTCACGATGGCGGAGGCGGTGGGAGCCTTCATTGTCGCCGCCGTCCTGCTGGTCGCGACCGGGCTGTTCGGGCCGCTGACCAGGCTCGTCTCGCGCATCCCGGCCTCGGTGTCTTCGGGCATGCTGGCCGGCATCGTCGTCACCTTCGTCTCGGGCGCATTCAAGACGGTGGCGGTGGACCCGCTGCTGATCGTGCCGCTGCTGGCGGCCTTCTTCCTGATCCGCCTGTTCAATCCGGCGCTCTCGGTGCTGGCGGTTCTGGTCGGCGGCGGTGTGCTTGCCGTGCTTCTGGGGCGTGTCGGCGACCTGCCGACGCCAGAACTGTCGACCCTCACGCTGATCGCGCCGCAATTCACAACCGCTGCGCTGGTCGGTCTGGCGATACCGCTCTACCTCGTCACCATGGCCTCACAGAACCTGTCGGGATTGGCCGTACTGAAGGCGGCCGGCTACGAGCCGCCGGCGGGCGAACTGATCGCGGCGACGGGGTTCGTCTCCCTGATCACCGCGCCGCTTGGCGCGCTGACCACCAATCTGGCGGCGATCTCGGCGGCGATCTGCACCGGTCCGGACGTGCATCCGGATTCTGCCGAACGGTGGAAGACCGGGCCGTTCTACGCGCTGTTCTATTTGCTCTTCGCCCTGTTCGGCGCCTCGCTGGTGGCGATCTTCGCGGTGCTACCGCCGTCGCTGATCGCGCTGGTGGCGGGGTTGGGCCTGATGGCGCCGCTAGTCAACGCGATGACGATCGCACTCAAGGAGGAGAGCGAGCGCATACCGGCGATCACGGCCTTCGCCGCCACGGCTTCGGGACTGGTCTTCGCGGGCATCGGCTCGGCCTTCTGGGGGCTGGTGGCGGGCCTGATCGTGCTCGGCCTCGGCCAGCTGCGGCGCTGATCGGGATTTTGGGGGTTGAAGCCGGGCTCCAGGGCGCTAAGCTTGTGTTGCGATGCAACAAAGCCCGTTTCACCAGATGGGCCTGTTCCTTCCGGATTGGGCCGAAACACTGATCATCGTGGCTTTCGCCCTGGCCGCAGCATGGTTCGCGCATGCGATCGCTTATCGGGTACTCACGCGCCTGCTCGGTGGTCGCGCTGTGTTTTTCGACCGGTTGCTGACGAGGATGCGCGGGCCGCTTCGGCTCGTTATGCTGATCTTCGCCCTCTCGGCGGCGTCCACCGTCGCGCCGCTGACACAGACTGAACAGACCATCATCCGTCACATCCTGCTTGCCGGCTTCATCACGGTGGTCGTCTGGCTCGCGCGCACCGCCCTCAATCTGTGGACGGGCCTGCACCTGAAGCGCTTCCAGATCGACGTCGAGGACAACATGCTCGCCCGCAAGCATGTCACGCAGTCCCGCATCCTGCTGCGCGTCGCCGACACGATCCTGCTGGTGATCGGGCTTGCCGCGATCCTGATGACGTTCGACCCTGTGCGCCAGTACGGCGTCAGCCTGCTCGCCTCCGCCGGCGCGGCGGGCATCGTGGTCGGCTTGGCCCTGCAGCCGATGCTCAAGAACCTGTTCGCCGGCGTGCAGCTCGCCCTGACGCAGCCGATCCGGATCGACGACGCGGTCATTGTCGAAGGCGAGTGGGGAAACATCGAGGAGATCACGGCCACCTACGTCGTAGTGCGCATATGGGACCTTCGCCGCCTGATCGTTCCGCTCAACTACTTCATGGAACAGCCATTCCAGAACTGGACGCGCCAGGATTCGCGCCTGTTGGGCAGTGTGATGATCTATCTCGACTATGCGACGCCCGTCGATGCCGTCCGCGAAAAGGCGAAGGAGATCGTGGCCGCGTCGAAGAACTGGGACCGCGGCGTATTCGCCGTCCAGGTCACCGATTTTCGCGAGACTGTGATGGAGATCCGCATCCTGGCAAGTGCGCCCAGCGCCGGCAAGGCATTTGACCTCCGCTGCGAAGTTCGTGAGCAACTGGTATCTTGGCTGGCGCAGGATCATCCGCGCGCATTGCCTCGCGTTCGCAACGACTTCCGCGACACCGGGCCGGCGCGAGGAACGAAGGACACTACGGCGGCGCAGTTGCCCTGAGCGCGTATCTGCGGCCCGGCGCGCGCCGACCGCTTTACGTAACTTTACATTGCGGAGTCTTGAATCGGGGGGTGGCCGGGGCCATTTCGAATTCAAGGCAGCCGGGTGGGTTGCCGGTAAACGAAGGAACAGAAACTGATGAACACGACTGCACTGATCCGTCCGGCCTGGACGCCGGCGACCATTGCTCTCATGGTGATCGGCTTCATGGTGTTCTGGCCGCTGGGCCTGGCCATGCTCGCCTACATCATCTGGGGCGACCGGCTTGACGGCTTCAAGCGCGACGTGAATGGCGCGACGGACCGCATCTTCGGCTCCTGCCGCAAGGCCGGCTCCTGGAAGTCCCACGCCCGCACCGGCAACGTCGCTTTCGACGACTGGCGCGAGAAGGAACTGGAGCGCCTGGCCGAGGAACGTCGCAAGCTCGACGAGACGCTGGCCGAATTCGATGCCTACGCGCGCGAACTGCGCCGCGCAAAGGACCAGCAGGAGTTCGATCGCTTCATGTCGGAGCGCTCACGTAGCACGCCTGCCACGACCGAGCAGCGCAAGCCTGCGAAGCGTGGCAAGGGTTCGGAAGGTCTTCTCGACGACGTGTAATCGGGGCTTCAGCCCCACCCTAAAAGACGGCGCCGCCCAAACGGCGCCGTTTTCATATCCGGCTTCGCTCCGATTTCGCCTCGGCGCGGTCAAGTCTTTGAAGGTATTCCCCGAAGACCTCGCTGGTATTTGTGTCGGGGCGGAAGACGGGCAGGCGCGACAGGAACTGACGGTTCCCGGTGTCGTGCAGCTGATCGCGGATCAGCGACGACAGATCGTCTTCGCCCCCTCTGATTTTGCTGCCTTTGGTCATGGTCCAAGCCTCTCTCTTGGAAAGGTGAACTCATCCTGCGCCCGATCGTTCCGAGAGTGAACGGATCGTTCGAGTTAAGGTAAAATTTGAATGAATTGGAAGCCGGCCGGACTTCCAGGCGTAGCCTGAACGACAGCGGGCGGCCGAAGCCGCCCGCGCCTACTGTTCCAGCCGCCCCGCTCAGCGCACGCCGGCGTTCTGCGAAATCCAGTCCTTGTATTTGGCGATGCGCGTATAGACGCCGTACGCGTTGCGGTGACCGCAGGGCATCTCGGCGTCGAGCGGACCCTCGCCCCAGCTCACGATGCCGATCTGGACCGGACCGGCGGAACTCTCCGAGAACAGCGGACCGCCGCTGTCGCCCTGGCAGGCGTCGCGCGCACCGTCGGGCTCGCCGGCGCAGACCATGTTGCCGGTGAGCGGATCGCCCATAGCAGGCTCCAGCGCCGGCCCGAGCTGGTCGAGTGCCTCCTCCGACATGCGGAAGCGGCCGACATAGCGCGAGAGGACGTATTTCATATCCTCGCCGTAGATCCGCTTGATGCCCGAATTGCAGGTGGCGTTCGGGAACAGCCGCATCTGCGCTTTGAGCAGGTTGCGCGGGAAGCCGCCGTTCTCCATGCGGCCCCAACCGGTGACGGTGACATGGCCGTCCTCGACGTCGGCCTTGGTCAGCTTGACCGGCTTCTCGGTCGCCTTGGTCTTGAGCTTCATCAGGCCGATGTCGTTGTCCAGCGCATAAGGGTCATAGCCCTCGTGGACGATGATCTTCTCGACCTCGTGCCGGGTACCCTCGGCGAGATCGGTCGCGCCAGTGAGGACCACGACCGTTTCCGCGCCGATCGGCGCACCGGCCTGCACGAGGCAGTGCGCGGCGGTGAGCACCCAGTCGGGAGCGATCAGGCTGCCGCCGCAGAACTGGGCATTCAGCTGCGAGTCGGTCGAGTCATCCAGCGAGCCGCTGAACAGCAGCGCGACCTGGAAGGGATACTCCCCCTGCTCGGTGGCGTAGCCGCCGACCACGCGGTCGTCCTCCGCCTTGGCGCGCGCCTCGGTGACGCGGCTCATGGGCGAGAGCTCGGGCCGTTCGCCCGCGTTCTGCGCGGCGGCCGGAAAGGCCGCGAGCGCCGTAGTGCCGGCAAGCGCAAGGAGCGCCAGCCCGCGTGTCAGAGTCCTGATCATTTGCAAGTTCGTACCTCCTGAGACGTTTCTTTCCCGCGGGTGCGACCTGCGAAGCCGCCCGCCCTTTGCCCTCAAAGCCCCAAAGCCATCAAACACTCTTCAGGCAAAGTCGCCAAGATTGATTGGCGGCAATGTGGGAATATTTGCGGCATAATCTTCCCTAGGGGCACATGATGCCTATGCCTTTGGAAAATCGCGAGGATTTGTATCGGGCGTGTGTCGGCGAAAGCGCGTGCGCGGAATCGGCCGCCGCGATCTCGACATGATCGGCATGCGGCGGGAAGGTCAGTCCCGTATGGCGATGTCCATCGCGAAAGCGGCCATTTCGCCCGGCGCGATCGGGACGATGCCAGGCCTGGCGAAGATGTCGCCGTCGAAGCCTTACGGATCGGCATGGCCGGCCCATGGTTCGATGCAGAGGAAATCCGCGCCCGGCTTCATCCAGATGCCGAGAGAGGGCAGGTTGCGGAAGCCGACTTCGATGGCAAGTGGCGCGCCCGGCGCTTCGAAGCGGACGCGGCGGCTGCGCAGCGACGTCAGCACCATCGCGCCCTCGTCGAACAGGCGCTCGAAAAGCCGCAGGACGCCGCCCTTCGCATCGAGAACGGAGCCCTCGGGAAGGATCAGCCCATTACGGGCGCGGAAGATCTCAAGCCGCTCGTCGGCATCGAAGACGAGGCGGTGGTTGTCCTTGGCGAGGCCGGACAACAGGGGCCAACGGAAGCCGGGGTGGAAGCCGAAGCTCGCGGGCAGGATCGCGCCGCCGGGATTGCGCACCGTGGCTTCGATGGACAGGACTTCGCACGTAAGAACGTAGGCAATGTCGAGGACGAAGGCGAACGGGTAGTGGAGATGCGTAGCAGGGGAATCGGCGAGCCGCAGCAAACAACGATCCGCTTCGCGTTCCACCACCTCGAACTCCATTGAATGCGCGAAGCCGTGCAGCGGCATTGGATAGGATGTCTCACCCACCCGGATCCGGTCATTGGCGCTTCGCCCCACCACAGGAAACAAGATCGGGCTCGACCGGTCCCACCACCGGGCATCGCCACGCCAGAGGAGATCGCCGTGGTCGCGATGGCAAAGGCCGGTCAGCTCGGCGCCGAAGCTCGATATGCGCGCTTCGGTCGGGCCGGATCGGAGCAGGAGTTCTTCCGCCATGGACTGCGCCTTCCGGAGGGGTTTCCTACGTGGCCCGGGAATGTGATATGACGTGGCTCACTATCCGAAGCAGGGCGGGTCACGCAATTTGAAGTCGGTTCCAGCGGTCGAAATGGCGGGTCGTTACCCGCATGTATAGTTTCCTCCAGCCGCTCGAACGAACCGGGCGCGGTTCGACAACGGAACGCGTCTACGGCGCGCTGCGCGACGCGATCGTCCATCGCCATCTGAGACCCGGCGAGTTCGTCGACAAGAACCTCGTCTGCGAGCGCCTGGGCGTGTCGCGCTTCCCGGTCTCGGAGGCGCTCGGCCGGCTGGCGCGGCAGGGCTTTGTCGAGGTGCTGCCGCAGCGTGGCACGCGGGTGAGCCGCATAAGCCTGAAGGACGTCCGGCAGAACCTCCTGATCCGCAGGGCGCTGGAGGCCGAGACCGTGCGAGAGCTCGCGCGCCGCAACCCGTCGCCCATGACCCGGCTGGACGAGAACATCGCCGCGCAGCGCGCGGCACTCGCCGCAGGCGACGACGCGGCCTACTACAACCTCGACATCGAGTTCCATTCGATCCTGCAACAGGAGCTGGGATACCCCTATGTGACGGCGACGATCGACGCCGCACGCGCCGGCCTAGACCGGGTGCGCCGCATGCTGGGCAGCCTGCACCGGATGGAACTGACCTTCGAGGAGCACGCCGCCGTGGTCGAGGCGATCCGGGCCGGCAACAGCGAGGGCGCGGCCGACGAAATGCGCCGCCACCTCGACAATGTCGATACGCTTCTCGCGAGCTTCGCGTCCGAGAATCCCGACCTGTTCAGCCGGTAGCCGCGGCCTTGCGCGGTGCGGCACCCTTGAGATTGAGCAGGTTGCCGAACAGGATCATCGCCGCCCCGGCGACGGTCCAGGTGTCGAGCATTTCGCTGTAGAGCAGGTAGCCCAGCGCCGCCGACAGCGGCACGCGCAGGAAATCCATCGGAATCACGACGGTCGCGTCAGCATAGGTCATCGCCTTCGCCATGCAGTAGTGCGAGAAGGTGCCGCAGGCGGCGATCACGACGACCCAGGCCCAGGCCTCTGCGGACGGCCAGCGCCACACCCAGAGCGCCGGCACGATGCCGATCAGGCCCTGGATGACCAACATCCAGAACATGATCCTGACGACGCTGTCATAGCGCGTGAGCCCCTTCACCATCGTCACCGAGATGCCGAAGCCGACGGCCATGACCAGCGCGATCAGCTGGCCGGGGGCAACCTGGTCGAGGCCAGGCCGGACGATGATGGCAACACCGAGGATGCCGAGCACGATCGAGGCGATCTTCAGCCTGCCAATGCGCTCGCCGAGGAAAAGCCCGGCGAAGATCGCGGTCCACACCGGCATGGTGAATTCGATCGAGATCAGCTGCGCCAGCGGGATCATCGTCAGCGCCAGCAGCCAGGCATATTGGGCGAAGTAGTGGACGACGTTGCGGCCGACATGCTGGCCGATGACGCTGGTGCGCATCGCGCGCAGCCCGCCGGCCGCATGGACCAGCGGCCAGAGCAGGACGAGCCCGATGAGGGCGCGCAGCTCCATGATCTGGAACACGTCGATCTCGATCGTCGCGGCCCGCCCGGCGACGCTCATCAGCAGCATCAGGGTCAGCCATCCCGCCATCCACAGGGCGGCCTTCGCGAGCGAAGGGTGTGCACTCATGCCTAAGCTTCCTTCCCTTGGCCGGTAGACCGGCCACCGCTTCCCGGTTCAGACGCCGAGATAGCGATCCTGCACCTGTGCGGTCAGCTCATTCGGCCGGCCGGTCCACGCGACGGCACCCTTTTCGAGCACCACGCAGCGGTCGGCGACGGGTAGCAACTCCGACATCGTCTTGTCGACGACCAGAATGGATTCTCCATTGGTCTTGAGTGAACGGATGGCGCGCCAGATGTCCTGGCGGATGACGGGCGCGAGGCCCTCGGTTGCCTCGTCAAGGATAAGAAGGCGGGGATTGGTCATCAGTGCGCGGCCGATGGCGAGCATCTGCTGCTCGCCGCCGGAGAGCGTGCGGGCATATTGCCCTTCACGCTCGCCGAGGCGGGGGAAGAGCGCGGATACCGTGTCGAGCGCCCACTTGCCCGGCCGGGCGGCGGCGAGCAGGTTTTCGCGCACGGTCAGGTTGGCAAAGCAGCGGCGGCCCTCTGGCACGAGGCCGATGCCGAGGCGGGCGATGCGGAAGGATTTCTCGCGGATCACGTCGCGGCCGGCGAAGGAGATCACGCCGGAGCGGTTCGGCATCAGGCCGCAGACAGCGCGGATGGTGGTGGTCTTGCCCATGCCGTTGCGCCCCATCAGCGCCACGACCTCACCCTCTCCCACCGAAAGGTCGACGCCGAACAGCGCCTGGCTCGCGCCGTAGGAGGCTTCGAGGCGCTGGACGGAGAGGAGCGTCATGCGCTGTCTCCCAGATACGCCTCGCGCACGGCCGGGTTGGCGCGGATGTCAGTGACCGGGCCGCTGGCGATGATACGGCCATAGACCAGCACCGAAACGCGGTCGGCGAGCGCGAAGACGGCGTCCATGTCGTGCTCGACCAGAAGGATCGGTGCCTCGGCGCGAAGCCTGTCGAGGAATGTCGTCAGCGCGCGGGAGCCTTCCGGTCCCATCCCGGCCATCGGCTCATCGAGCAGGAAGGCCTTCGCGCCGAGCGCAATGGCGATGGCGATTTCGAGCTGGCGGCGCTCGCCATGCGAGAGTTCCGCCGCCGGGACCGACGCGCGGGCCGACAGTCCGACGCGGTCGAGCGCAGCGCCCGCGGCGTCGAGAAGGCCGCGGTCGTGCATGACGCTGCGCACGAACCGGAAGCTCGAGCCCTGTCGTGCCTGCACTGCCAGCATGACATTGCCCAGCGCCGAGAATTCGGAGATCAGCGACGAGACCTGAAAGGTGCGGCCGAGCCCGAGGCGGGCGCGGGCAGCGACGCCGAGCGGCAGGATGTCCTGCCCGAGAAAGCGGATCGATCCGGCGTCGGGCTTAAGCGCGCCGGAGATCTGGTGCATCAGCGTCGTCTTGCCAGCGCCGTTGGGACCGATCAGCGCATGAATCTCGCCGGTTTTCAGGTCGAGGCTGACATCGTCGGTCGCCTTGAGCGCGCCGAAGCTTTTCGAGAGGTTGCGCAGTTCGAGGACCGGCTCAGCCATGGCGGGCCTTTCCGGCGATCAGGCCGACGATGCCACCGCGCGCGAACAGCACAACGCCGAGCAGCATCAGGCCGAGGAAGAATTGCCAGCGCTCGGTGAGGGAGCCGAGCCAGTATTCCAGCATGACGTAGAGCATCGCACCTGCGACCGGCCCCGCGAGCCGGCCCGTGCCGCCGAGGATGATCAGCACGATCAGCTCGCCCGACATCGGCCAGGCGAGCATGGAGGGGCTGGCGAAGCGGTTGAGCTCGGCGAACATCGCACCGGCCACGGCCGTGATCATGGCCGAGAGCATGAAAGCGACGAGGCGGATCGGGAACGGCTCGATGCCGACGGCGGCCACCCGCAGCTCGTTCTGCCGCGCCGCCTGGAGAGCCGCGCCGAAGCGCGAGACTCGGATGCGCCAGAAGATCAGGAGGCCGGCGAGAAGCAGGCCGAAGGCGATCAGAAACAGGACGCGCGGCACGGCGGTATTGAGGCCGGGAAACCCGTTGCGCAGCGCGATCGACAGCCCGTCCTCGCCGCCGTATGCCTTCCAGGAGACGGCGAAGTAGAAGATCATCTGCGCGAAGGCCAGCGTGACCATGATGAAGTAGACGCCGGAGGTCCTGAGGCTGATCGCGCCGGTGATGGCGGCGACGAGGGCGGCGGCGAGCGCAGCGAGGAGCCAGACGAGCGGCATCGAAGCGGGAAGGTCCATGCCGAGCAACGGTTCTGCGTTCATCGCATGCGTGGCGACAATGCCGGCCGCGTAACCGCCGATGCCGAAGAACGCGGCATGGCCGAAGGAGACGAGGCCGCCAAGGCCGAGCGCGATGTTGAGGCCGACCGCAGCGAGAGCGAGGATAGCCATGCGCGTGGCAAGCGTCGTGTAGAACGGGTAGCCGAGTGCCTGTGTCGCAAAGGGTAGCGCGAGCAGGGCGGCGAGGAGCGCGAGGGTGAGGAGGCGTTCGCGGGTCATTACGCCCCCGTCGCAAACAGGCCCTTGGGCCGGAACGCCAGGATTGCCGCCATGACGATGTAGATCAGCATGGAGGACAGAGCGCCGCCGAGGCTCGCGGCCTGGGCGGGGCCGAGCAGGGCCGTCAGCAGTTGCGGCAGGAAGATGCGACCCATCGTGTCGACCAACCCAACCAGAAGCGCGCCGAGGAAGGCGCCCTTGATCGAGCCGATGCCACCGATAACGATGACCACGAAGGCCAGGATCAGAACCGGCTCTCCCATGCCGACCTGCACCGACTGCAGTGCGCCCACAAGCGCGCCGGCGAGGCCGGCAAGCGCGGCGCCGAGCGCGAAGACCACCGTGTAGAGCGTTCGGATATCGACGCCGAGCGCGCCGATCATCTCGCGGTCGCTCTCCCCGGCGCGGATGCGCATGCCGAGCCGGGTGCGCGAGATGAGCAGGTAGAGCCCGAAAGCGACCGCGAGGCCGACGAGGATGATCGCAAGCCGATAGAGCGGATAGTGTACGCCGGCCGGCAGCGCGACAGCGCCGGTCAGAGCCGGAGGTATGTCGAGATAGAGCGGGAATGAGCCGAACAGCCAGCGCGTACCTTCGGAAAAGACCAGGATCAGCGCGAAGGTGGCGAGCACTTGGTCGAGATGGTCGCGCTCGTAGAGCTTGCGGATGACGGTGACCTCGACGATCGCACCGGCCGCGGCGGCAGCCGCGAGGCTGGCGATCAGCCCGAGCCAGAACGAACCTGTCCACGCCGCGACCGTGGCGCAGGCGAAGGCTCCGACCATGTAGAGCGAGCCGTGGGCGAGATTGATCAGCCCCATGACGCCGAAGATCAGCGTCAGCCCAGCCGCCATCAGGAACAGCATGACGCCGAGCTGCAGGCCGTTGAGGAGTTGTTCGATAATGAGAGCTGCGGTCATCGAGGTGGAACGGCACGGATCATGATGGCGTGGGCGGCGCGCACCAGCGCAGCATTGTCCCCGGCCGGACTGTCGTCCGGGAGCACCAGCACGTCCTCATAGCCGATACGCGTGTCGCAGCCGCGCCGTGCCGCTTCGTTGACACATGGCCAGGCGCTGCGGCCGGAGCCGTGCAGCAGGATCGGTGCGGCAATCGACCGGTCGGCGAGGATGCGCAGCACTCGGTCCGCTTCGTCGAGCGCCGCCTGCGGCTCGACGTCCTGCATCTCGATCAAAATGCGCAGGGGCGGCGGCAGGTGGGGCAGCGCGGTGAAACGTTCCGCGTCCGCCACCGACCAGATTCCAGCCTCGATACCGACACCGCGCCCGGCCATCATCGCCATGATTTCGGGCGCGTCTTCCTCGTTGAGATTGATGGAGACATAGTCGGGTAGCGCGGTCCAGCCGGCCATCTCTTCATGACGTGCCCTTCCGCCGGGTGCGATCCAGGTGCCGGTGCTGATGCCGACGGGCATGTGGGGCACGGCCGCGCGGATCGCGGCGAGCGCCGCGGCGACGTCGCCTGGTGCAAGGCTTTCGGCACCCATGGCATTGCGCGGATGAACATGAAGAGTTTCCGCTCCAGCATCACGGCATGCAATGGCATCCGCCGCCAGTTCGGACGGTGTCAGGGGAACGCGTGCCGCCGCAGTGCGGACGCGTCCCCCGTTGAGGCAGGCCTGAAGCATCGGGCGCGAACTGTCCCGGTGCCTTACATCTTGCATTTCTCGGCGTAGGCGTCGCCGTGGTCGGTGAAGGAGGTGCCGACGATCTTGTTGGTCAGCACGCCGTCGCCGTCCTTGTAGACCTCGCGCACGTAGAAGTCCTGGATCGGATGGTTGTTGGTGTTGAACTTGAACTTTCCGCGGACGCTGTCGAACTCTGCCGCCTTGAGCGCGGCGCGGAAGGCGTCGGCATCCTTGACGCTGGCCTTGCCCTTGGCCGCGATCAGCAGGTTCGCCGTGTCGTAGGCCTGGGCGGCGTAGATCGAGGGCAGGCGGTTGTATTCGGCTTTGAACGCCTCGACAAAAGCCTTGGACGCCGCATTGTCGAGATCAGGGGACCAGGAGGCGGTGTTCTTCGCGCCGATCGCCGCGTCGCCGATCGCCGGCAGCACGTCCTGGCTGAAGGAGAAGCCCGGACCCATGACCGGAATGCCGACGCCCGACTGCGCATACTGCTTCATGAAGGCGATGCCCATGCCGCCCGGCAGGAAGAAGAACACGGAATCGGCGCCCGAGGCGCGGATCTGAGCGATCTCGGCGGCATAGTCGGTCTGGCCGAGCTGGGTGTAGACCTCGCCCGCCAGTTCGCCTTTGTAGTAGCGCTTGAAGCCGTTGAGCGAATCCGTGCCCGCCGGATAGTTCGGCGCCAGGATGAACATCTTCTTGATGCCCTGCTGCTGGGCATAGTTGCCGGCGGCCTCGTGGAAGTTGTCGTTCTGGTAGGCGACGTTGAAGTAGTTCTGGTTGCACTTGTCGCCGGCCAATGGCGACGGGCCGGCATTGACAGACAGATAGAATTTGCCCTGCGCGACCGCGTTCGGAACAACCGCCATGGCGAGGTTCGACCAGATGATGCCGGTCAGAACGTCGACCTGTTCGGCTTGGATCATCTTGTCGGCGATCTGCACCGCGATCTCCGGCTTCATCGCGTCGTCCTCTGTGACGACGGTGATCTCGGCATCGTTGGCCTTCTTGATCGCCAGCATGAAGCCATCACGCGCGTCAACGCCGAGGCCGGCACCGCCGCCCGACAGCGTGGTGATCATGCCGATCTTCAGCGGCTCGGCCATCGCCAGGCCGGACACGCCGACCGCCAGGCCGAAGGCGATCGCTGCAAGAAGCTTACCCATCTCGATACTCCCGTTGTTTCATTGTCCCGCGGCGGGGCCCCCGCTCGGTCTTTTTGCTCCACGACAGCACTTTCCACAGTTCTGCGAAAACTTCCACCTCGACATGCGGATCGGCCAGTGCGTTTCCGGAAGGGGCTGTGATGAATTGTTGCCCACAGACTGAGCCGCGTCAGTCGCGGTAGGTTGAGCCTTCCTCGTCAAGGATGAGCTTGAGCTGGTTGAGGTGACGCGCAGCGGTGGCAACCGGGTAGGCGTCCATCTGGCTGGCGACCGTCTCTGCCACCTCGTCGGACAGGAAGCGCAGCGGCCGGCCCGTCCACAGCGCCTTGACGTAGTTCTCGCAGGCACGCTCGAAGTAGTAGAGACGGTCGAATGTATCGGCGACGGTCTCGCCGATGACGAGCAGGCCGTGATTGCCCATCACCATGATCTTCACCTTCGGATCGGTGAAGAGCTTCGCGCAACGCGTACGCTCTTCTTCGAAGGCGAGGCCGCCGTAGCCTTCATCGACCACGACGCGGTTGTGGAACATCGCCGAGTTCTGGTCGACCGCCGGCAGGCACGAATCCGCCAGCGAGGCGAGCACGGTGGCGTAACGCGAATGGACGTGCATGGCGCAGCGCGCGTGCGGCACCAGCCGATGCAGCGATCCGTGCAGGCCCCAGGCGGTCGGGTCCGGCGCGTCAGGGCGCTCCATGGTGCGGGGGTCGTTGGCGTTGACCAGAACGAGGTCGCTCGCGCGCACCCGGCTGAAATGCACCATATTGGGGTTGATGAGGAACTGCGTGCCGTCGTCGTTGACGGCGAGCGAGAAATGATTGGCGACAGCCTCGTGCATGTCGAGCCGCGCCGTCCAGCGCAGCGCCGCGGCAAGGTCGACGCGCTCGTCGACATGCGTGATGTTGGATCCGATACGGCGCGCGGCGACATTCATGGGCTGGGCTCCTGCAAGGCCGCAGCATGCACCGGCGCGGGACCCGGGACAACAGCAACGATATTCCGGGCCCTACCCCTGAAACGAAAATGGCCGCCACGGTGGAGGGGGGGGGCCGTGGCGGCCTTACTCGAAACGATGCGGCAGCCCGGAGAGGGGGGATGAGGCTGCCGCAGTGTCCGGTATAGGCGGGGGACGGGCCTTCAACCGAACTCGGCGTTAATTGCCGATGACCGTGATTTGGGTCCCTGAACGTGGCGATTCAAGGGCGCGAAGATTACATCTTTGTAACGAAGGCGTGAGGAACGGAGGCCTCTACCCGCAGCATGTCAGGTCCTGACAGCTGCCGCCGTTTCGCGCGGCTTTCCGATAGACCCTGCGAGCCCGCCGCGCTATCCCTTCCGGCATGAAAAAAGGCGATCATCTCTTCCTCGTCGACGGCTCGGGCTACATCTTCCGCGCCTATCACGCGCTGCCGCCGCTCACCCGCAAGTCGGACGGGCTGCCGGTGGGTGCGGTCTCAGGCTTCTGCAACATGCTGTGGAAACTGATGCAGGATGCGCGCAACACCGACGTCGGCGTCACGCCCACCCATCTCGCCGTGATCTTCGACTATTCGTCGAAGACATTCCGCAACGAGCTTTATCCGGAATACAAGGCCAACCGCTCCGCGCCGCCGGAGGACCTGATCCCGCAGTTCGGGCTGATCCGCCAGGCGACGAAGGCCTTCGACCTGCCCTGCATCGAGATGGAGGGGTTCGAGGCCGACGATCTCATCGCCACCTA
>VFQN01004572.1_pt1 | contig 18152 bp, 22 predicted proteins | sample 3512371 | NCBI WGS metagenome assembly VFQN01 (sample SAMN10412370, study PRJNA504923) | tailings metagenome | isolation source: Replicate 2 from Balatoc abandoned mine | place: Philippines: Itogon, Benguet | collected 2017-08-28 | reverse complement strand
GCCGGACGGACTGGTGTTCGGCTTGGCCGACCGCAAGGCCTACCGGGTCGATCCCAGCGGGGCCGGGCGGGTCGAGGACCTCGGCACCATGCGCGGCACCTGGGGCAAGAGCTCGACCGAGGCGATGTTCGCGCCCGGCAAGATCCTGCGGGTGGCCGGCGGCGGCACCCGGCCCGAGCCCGGCAACATGGCGAGCGTGGTCGACATCAACGGGGCGGTGCCGACCTTCACCCAGACCGAGCGCCTGCCGCGGCCGCTGCACTGGAGCACCGCCACCCTCCTCGCCGACGGCAAGGTCGTGGTGACCGGCGGGTCGAAGGGCTACAACGAGCTGGTCGAGGTCAACTACACCGCCTTCATCTGGGACCCCAGGACCGGGCGCTGGACCAGCGGTGCCGCCACCGGCTCGGGGCGGGCGCGGCTCTACCATTCCACCGCGATCCTGCTGGCGGACGCGACCGTGCTGGTCGGCGGCGGCGGGGCGACCGGGCCGCAGAACAATCTCGACGCGGAAATCTTCCATCCGCCCTATCTGTTCGACCGGAACGGGCAGCGCGCGGCCCGGCCGGCCATCACCAGCGCGCCGACCAGCCTGAAGGCCGGGCGCAACTTCAAGATCAACGTCGACAACGGCGCCAGGATCGCGCGGGTGACGCTGGTCAAGACCGGCTCGGCCACCCACAGCTTCAACATGGACCAGCGCTTCATGGAGCTGCCCTTCCAGCGGGCCGGCAACACGCTGGCGGTCACCGCACCCAAGAACAACAGGCTGGCGCCGCCCGGCTATTACCTGATGTTCGTGATCGACGCGGACGGGGTGCCGTCGGTGGGCAAGGTCATGCCGATGTACATCACGGCGGGTTGACCGAAGAAAATACCCACCGGGGTGCGCCAGCTCCTGAGGCCCAGTTCCACATGCTGCTCGCCGTGCAGCAGATGGGAACAGGCTTCAGGATCTGGCAGAATTGAGTCGAGCAGCAACTATCTGACCCTTCCTGGTCGCGTCTTTTAGGTAGCCTTTATTTCTACGGCAGCACTGCAATCATCAAAGCCAATAGATGGCCGAAATCACGATCTTGACACATCAACCATCTACAAGCGATCATCTCCGTTTCCCACGCTGCACCTGCACTTCCTCGGGATGGACGTCGAGGGCGGAGGGGACATGGCGACGATCGATGGCACGCCTGGCGACGACCTTCTGACCGGCACGGCCGCGGCGGACCTGATCAACGGCCGGGGCGGCGACGACACCATCCGCGGGCTGGGTGGCGCGGACGGGCTGTTCGGCTCCAGCGGCCAGGACCGCGTCTTTGGTGGTGGCGACGCCGACAAGGTCCTGGGCGGCAGTGGCGGCGACCACCTCCATGGCGGTGCCGGCAACGACCTGCTCCTGGGCGAGAGCGGCGACGACCTGCTCTATGGCGAGGCCGGGAACGACTTCATCGCGGGCGGCAGCGGCCAGGACCAGCTCCAGGGCGGGCAGGGCGACGACCGGCTCTGGGGCGGGAGCAGCGACGATCGTCTGTTCGGCGACGCCGGCAGCGACCGGCTCCAGGGCGGCAGCGGCAATGACGGGCTCTGGGGCGGCCATGGCGACGACCGGATCCTGGGCGGCAATGGCGATGACCGGCTCTGGGGCGGCGAGGGCGACGACATTCTCCAGGGCGGTGCTGGCGCCGACAGGATCGACGGTGGCGGGGGGCGCGACACGGTGAGCTACGAGCGGGGAAGCGGCATGGTCGCCGTCGACCTCGTGGGTCTTACGGCGATCACCGCGACCGGGACCGACAGCCTGGTCTCGATCGAGCGGGTGCGCGGCGGCACCGGCAACGACCAGATCCTGGCGCTCGACTGGCGAACTGATCCAGAGTTCCCGCGGGCGGTCGAAGGGCCGGTCGACCTGTTCGGCCTGGCCGGCGACGACGTGATCGAGGGCGGGCAAGGCAAGGATCACCTGGAGGGCAATGACGGCAATGACGTCCTGTTCGGCTATCTGGGCGACGACAGCCTGGACGGCGGGGCGGGTGCGGACGCGATGAACGGCGGCGTCGGCAGCGACCGGCTGACCGGCGGAAGCGGCGCCGACTGGTTCGGCTACTTCCTGCAGGATACCGACGACACCCTGTTCTTCGATGCCGGCGGCGGGCGCGACATCATCACCGACTTCGTCCAAGGCCAGGACAAGCTCGGCCTCGAAGTGACGTGGGACAAGCCGGATCCGGACTTCCTGTTCCTGAGCGGCAAGCAGGTCTTCGACGCGATGGACAGCAACCGGGACGGCAAGCTGACCGATGCCGACCAGTGGGTGGAGCAGACGCCGGTCACCGTCGATGGGCAGGCCAAGGCTTCGCTCGTGCTCGACATCGGCGCCGGGGCGGGCCAGCTCCTGTTCGGCAACGCTGGCGAGGACAGGCTGACGCTGTACGGGGTGACCAGCCTTAGCCCCACGGATATCGGCTAGAACGTGTGCCCTGACGCCGTCCCCAGCGGCGAGGGGGCAGCCACCTTTCGCGGCCTGGCGCGCGCTCGGTCGCAAGCTCCCGAAAAGCTATTTTTCTTCAGCTCCCATGTCACAGCCGCACCAGCCGCCTCGTCATGGAGGCAGACCACGCGCGGCATGGCGGCCTTCCTGGCCGGCGCGCGTGGCGGAGCGAGGATGAACGCATGAAGATCGTGGTGATCAGTGGCAGCGGGCTGATCGGGTCGAAGCTCGTGGCGCGGCTGCGGGAGCTGGGGCACGAGGTGCTGGCGGCCTCGCCCAGGTCCGGCGTCGACGCCGTCACCGGGGCGGGGCTGGCGGAGGCGCTGGCGGGGGCCGAGGTGGTGGTGGACGTGGCCAATGCGCCCGCGTGGGAGCCGGCCGCGGTGCGGGACTTCTTCGAGCGCGCGGGGCGCAACCTGCAGGCGGCGGAAGCCGCGGCAGGCGTGCGCCATCACGTGGCGCTCTCGATCGTCGGCACCGACCGGCTGCCGGAGAACGGCTATTTCCAGGCCAAGCTCCTGCAGGAGCGGCTGATCCAGGCGGGGCCGATCCCCTACACGATCGTGCGCGCCACCCAGTTCTTCGAGTTCGTGGCGGGCATCGCCGAGGCGGGCGCCGACGGGCAGACGGTGCGCCTGTCGCCGGCGCAGTTCCAGCCGATGGCGGCGGACGATGTGGCGGCCGCCCTGGCCGACGTGGCGACCGCGGCGCCGGTGAACGGCACGGTCGAGATCGCCGGCCCGGAGCGGGTCGGGCTCGACCGGCTGGTGGCAAGGCTGTTCCAGGCCAAAGGCGACAAGCGGGTGGTCGTGACGGACAAGGATGCCCGCTATTTCGGCGCGGTCCTGGACGACCGGTCCCTGACGCCGGCCGGCGCCGTGCGGCTGGGGCCCACGCGGTTCGACGCCTGGCTCGCCGCGCAAGCTGCCTGAGCCGCCCTCCCCCTCCTTGTCCCAGAGATTGGATGAACACGATGTTTGCACGAATCCTCGGCGCCCTGGCGCTGGCGGGCCTGGTCGTCGGCAGCGCTGCGGCGCATGACGCCACGGACAAGGACGCGAAGGTGACGCTGGTCTACGCGCACGAATTGCCCAACGTGCCGGGCAAGAGCATGAAAGGCGTGCTGGTCGAGTACGGGCCGGGCGGCTTCTCCTCCGCCCATACCCATGCCCCGTCCGCCTTCATCTATGCGACCGTCCTGGAAGGGGCGATCCGCAGCAAGGTCAATGACGGGCCGGAAACGGTGTATCGGGCCGGCGAAAGCTTTTCCGAGCTGCCGGGCGACCGCCATGGCGTCAGCGCCAATGCCAGCGACACGGAGCCGGCGCGCCTGCTGGCCGTGTTCGTGGTCGACACCGACGAGCAGGTGCTGACCACGCCCTACGCGAAGTGAGGGCGGGCTGACCGGGCGCCGGCCGGTGGATCCGGCCTATGTCCCGGTGCTGGCAGCGCTGGCCGGGTCGGCGATCGGCGCGCTGGCGTCGTTCGCGACGACCTGGGTGGCGCAGTCCACCCAGGCGCGGGCGACGCAGCGCATGCAGGACCGCGAGCGGCGGGAAGCGCTCTATGGCGAGTTCATCCGCGAGGCGTCCAGGCTGTTCGTGGATGCGTTCGAGCACGAGATGGACGACCCGGCCAAGCTCGTGCAGCTCTATGCCATCGTCAGCAGGATCCGCCTGTTCGGCCATCCACGGACGCTGCAGGAGGCGGAGCGGGTCATGAACGGGATCGGTGCTGCCTATTTCGCGCCGAACAAGGAGCTGCGCCTGTTCGCCGACATCCGGACCGGCAGCGAGCTGGACCCGCTCTACGCCTTCAGCGAGGCCTGCCGCGCGGAATTCGATGGGCGGGCATAGGGGCCAGGGAGGGACCGGTGCCCGTTCCGGCCGGATCCGGGTCGGCGGCCGGCCGGTGCCGGCCGCCGGCACCTCACTCCGCCGCGACGGCCGCCTGCGCGCGCCTGGGCAGCCGCCAGTTCGGGCGGATGAAGTGGCAGGTGTAGCCGTTGGGGTAGCGCTCCAGATAGTCCTGGTGCTCCGGCTCCGCTTCCCAGAACTCGCCGACCGGGCTCACCTCGGTGACGACCTTGCCCGGCCACAGGCCGGAGGCCTCGACGTCGGCGATGGTGTCGAGCGCCGTCCGCTTCTGCGCCTCGTCGACGTAGAAGATCGCCGAGCGGTAGCTCATCCCGATGTCGTTGCCCTGGCGGTTGCGGGTGGTCGGGTCGTGGATCTGGAAGAAGAACTCCAGGATCTGGCGAAAGCTGGTCCTGGCCGGGTCGAAGACGATCTCGATCGCCTCGGCATGGGTGCCATGGTTGCGGTAGGTCGCGTTCGGCACGTCGCCACCGCTATAGCCGACCCGCGTCCGCAGGACGCCTTCCTGGCGCCGGATCAGGTCCTGCATGCCCCAGAAGCAGCCGCCGGCCAGAACCGCGCGTTCCTCGCTCATCGAATGTCCTCCACCTGGTCGAGATAGGCGCCGTAGCCCTCTTCCTCCATCCGCGCGCGCGGGACGAAGCGCAGCGCGGCGCCGTTGATGCAGTAGCGCAGGCCGCCGCGATCCCTGGGCCCGTCCGGGAAGACGTGGCCGAGATGGCTGTCGGCATGAGCCGAGCGGACCTCGACGCGGACCATGCCGTGGGTCAGGTCGCGCTTTTCCTCGATGTTGGCCGGCTCGATCGGCTTGGTGAAGCTGGGCCAGCCGCAGCCGGATTCGTACTTGTCCGACGAGGCGAACAAGGGCTCGCCCGAGACGATGTCGACATAGATGCCCGGCTCCTTGTTGTTCAGGTAGGGGCCGGTGCCCGGGTACTCGGTGCCGCTCTGCTGGGTGACGCGGTACTGCTCGGGCGTCAGCCGGGCGACGGCCTCGGGGTCCTTGCGGTATTGGCTCATGGTATCCTTCCTCGACGGCGACCCCGCTGGCATCGCGCGGCCCGGCCTGGAACGTCATGGCCTATAGATAGGTGGCCGATGGCCCGATCGCATCCGGGGACGGCCCGGTCATGGCGCGCCGCGTTCCAGGGCGAGCAGGCGCTCCTTGACGGCCAGGCCGCCGGCAAAGCCGGTAAGCGCGCCGCCCGAGCCGATCACCCGGTGGCAGGGGGTGACGATCGAGACCGGGTTCCGGCCGTTCGCGGCACCCACCGCGCGGACCGCCTTCGGCCGGCCGATCTGGCGCGCGATCTCGCCATAGCTGCGGGTCTGGCCGAACGGGATGGTGCGCAAGGCCGCCCAGACATCCTGCTGGAACGGGGTTCCCTTCATGTCGAGCGGCAGGTCGAACGCCTTGCGCCGGCCGGCGAAATAGTCGGCAAGCTGCCGCCCGGCCTCGGCCAGCACGGGATGGCCGGGCTGCTCGGCCAGATGCCCCAGCCGGACCCGGGCGGGGTTGTCGTCCTGCCACAGGATCGCCGCCAGCCCCTTGGCGCTGGCGACGAGCTTCAGGCGGCCGACGTGGGTGTCGGTCGTCGTCCAGGCATAGGCCGCGGGCCTGGGGTCGCTGTCGTCCATCCTTGTCCTCGACACGTGCTGACCTGGCTGCATGGCGACCGGGGCCAGCGCCTGCCCGTCATGTTTCATCCGATCGCTGCCGCGTGTCATAGCCGAGCGGGCCGCCGGGTTCCTACTGTACAAGCGTATCGCGGCGGCGATGATGACGCCGGTCCCCGGGCGGGACGGCGGACGGCCGGGAGGTGATGGTGGATCGGGGCAGTGCATCCGGCGGAGACGTTTCCCTGATCCCGCCCGACGAAGCCACCGGCGTATTCCTGGCGCAGCGCCGGCGGCTGGTGCGGCTGGCCTACCGGATGCTGGGCTCGGTCGCCGAGGCGGAGGACATCGTCCAGGATGCCTGGCTGCGCTGGCGGCAGGTCGACATGGCCAAGGTGCGCGAGCCGGCCGCCTTTCTGACCCGGACCGTCACCCGGCTGTGCCTGGACGCGCTGAAGTCGGCGCGGGCGCAGCGGGAAACCTATGTCGGCAGCTGGCTGCCCGAGCCGATCGTCGAGCCGGACGAGGACGGGATCGCGCCGGACGAGGTGACGCTCACGCTGATGCTGGCGCTGGAGCGGCTCTCGCCCCTGGAGCGGGCAGCCTTCCTGCTGCACGACGTGTTCGACGTGGCTCTGGAGGAGGTGGCGCGCACGCTGGAGCGGGATGCGGCGGCGGTGCGCCAGCTGGCGGTCAGGGCGCGCCGGCACGTGCAGGAAGCGCGGACGCGCTTTCCGGTGGCGCGGGAGGAAGGGGCGCGGATCGCCCAGGCCTTCTTTGCCGCCGTCCAGAGCGGCGACCTGGCGAGCCTCCAGGGCATGCTGTCGCAGAACGTGGTGCTGCGCTCCGATGGCGGCGGCAAGGTGATCGCCTTCCTCAACCCGATCCACGGGCTGCAGCGGGTGCTGCGGCTCTACCGCGGCCTGTACCGCAAGCTCGGCCGGGAATCCGGGGTATGGCTGCGCCAGGTGCGGATCGACGGCCTGCCGGGCTATGTCAGCCGGGAGCGCGGCGGCGTGCTGCAGACCACCGCGCTGGCGATCGAGGACGGCCGGATCACCGCGATCTACATCACCCGCAACCCGGACAAGCTCGGGCATGTCGCGGCGATGATGGGGCCGTCGGCGTGAGATAGGGTGGCGGGCGCTACGGCCACGGGCCGCCGGACCGGTCAATGGCGCGAACCCTTCGGCGGCGCCCGGGGACGTTCAGATCGCCCCTCGCCTCTTCGGACAGCAGCAGTTCCTTCAAGGTGGGGCGGGCCATGTGCTGCAGCCTTCGCCACTCGCGCATGGGAACGAGCACGGCGGCATCCGCGCCGCACCGGGAGATGAGCTGTGGCCCTTCCTCGAGGCAGGCTTCCAGCATGTCGCCGAAGCGGTCATGCGCATCCTGGAACGGCCAGGTCTTCATGGGCATCTCCGGCGCGAGGCCTTGCCGAACCCATAGAAGATCATCTTCTTGCGGTCACGCCATGGCCGCAGCAGCGTTCCTCCCTTTCGCAGGCGGGGCGCTCCCGGATACCGGTCCTCGTTCAGCTGGCGTGGCCGTAGAGATAGGCGGCCACCTCGCGCGCCTCGGATTCGCTGATGCCGGTGACGGGCATCGCGGTTTTCGGGGAAAAGGCGCGGGGATCGACGATCCAGCTCACCATGTTCTCCCGCGAGTTCGGCACGACGCCGCCGAGATAGATGCGGTTGGCGACGCCGACCAGGGACGGGCCGACCAGGCCGCGCGCGGCGGGCACGCCGTCGATCCGGTGGCATCCGGCGCAGCCGTAGCGCCGCATCAGTTCCGGCGCCCGCGAGGATCCGCGCAGCAGGTCGTGGACCGGACGGGTGCCGAGCACGCTCCAGGTGGCGCCCGCTCCGGCCAGGAGCACGCCCAGGACGATGATCGACCAGAGGGAGCGGCTAGACATAGCGCTGCCTCCGCCGCGCCTCGACGCCGGAGCGCCGGATCCAGGCGGCGGCCACGGCCAGCGCCACGGCCACGTAGATCATGCCGCCCGGCACCCACATCACGAAGCCGGCCAGTTGCTGGTCCTGCAGCGGGGTCAGGCCCCAGCCGGCCAGGAGGTCGGTCTGCCGGGGGATCCAGGGCCTGGGCGAGAGGGCGAGGAGAATCCCGAGGAAGGCGCTCTGCAGGATCGTCACGAACAGCCAGAACAGGGCCGCACCTCCGGCGCGCGCCCGGCCGTCGACGAGCGACCACCAGAACAGGAGGGCGGTGATGAGGAAGCTCAGGTGCTGCAGCCAGTGCACCCAGGCCGAGGCCAGGGCCGCCGTGAACAGGTCGGGCTGGTGCCAGGCCCACAAGGCCACGCCATGGAGCACGGTGGCGACGCCGGCGCCGGTCAGCCAGCGCCACGACGCCGCAACCGGCGGCCAGCGTCCGAGGCCGCCCAGCCCCCGTCGCCATGCGGGGGGAAGCGCCCAGAGAAAGGCCCCGACCGGGCGGGAGACGACCAGTAAGGGTGCGGCGACGATCACCATGATCTCGTGCTCGACCATGTGGGCGACGAAGAGCTGCTCCGAGAGCAGGCTGAGCGGCGAGGTGAGGCACAAGGCCAGGATGGTCCAGCCGGACCAGAAGGCCGCCGCCTGCCAGTGCCGGACGCCCCTGCCATGGCCGGCCCGGCGCCACAGGCGGAACGTGCCGACCAGGTAGAGGGCGGCTATGAGATAGAGCGGGGCCATGGCCTCGGGCGGGAAGCTCCAGGCCCCGTCGGCGGCGAGGTAGGCAGCGGCACCGCCATGGGCGAATGCCGGAATAGGCAGCAGCAGGAGTGCCAGAAGGAGCAGGCGGCTCATCGCTCGCATCCGTCGAACATGAGCCCCGCCGCGCCCTGCACCGCGATCACCAGCGCGAAGAGGATGCCCAGCAGCACGCCGATGCCCGCCACCAGCCGGCGGGGCTGGTGGCTCGTGGGCTCGCCCACGGGTGTCCGATGCGGCAGGCGCCGCCATGCCTGCCAGGACAGGAAGGCGCCGGTCAGCGCCACGAGCAGCAGGGCGGCGGAAAGGAAAGGGACCGGGCTCAGCCTGGTGACGCAGCTCCAGTTCACCAGCGCATAGGCGGCCTGGGTGTTGACCGCCCAGGCGCCCGGGCCCGCCAGCAGACCGGCCCAGGGAAAGTCCGATGCGGTGCTGCTGGCCATGGTCATTACATCCGCGGGAACCAGTAGATCAGCAGGTAGAGCGGGATCCAGGTGAAGACGACGAAGTACCAGTAGAAGGCATTGTCGCTGACATCGCTGAAGCGCTTGCCGTGGCCGTGCCGGGTGAACATCAGGACGGCCAGCACGATCGTGTCGCCGGCATCGGTGATCACGTGCAGGGCGTGCAGGCCCAGGAGGAACCAGACCATCGAGCCATAGGCATTGGTGTCCCAGCGCACATGGAGGGTGGTGAACTCGTAGAAGCGGATGCCCACCACCAGGAGGGCTACCAGGCTCATCACGATCAGCAGGAGGCGGGTTTTGGGAAGATCGCGCTCCCGGCCAGCCCGCTCGGCGGCCACGTTCGGCCACAGGCTCGCCAGGAGGACCAGCAGGATGAGCGTGCCCGGCCAGTGGGTGGGGGGCGGCACGCCCAGCGGCCATTCGGGATTGATGAACCAGAGATAGAGATACATGCCGATCGTGAGCACGAACCCCATGCCCTCGACCGCGAACAGGCCGAGCGTGCCCCACCACATCGGGCTTTGCGGGCCGAAGCCGTAGGTCGGCAGGTGCGACAGGTCTTCGACCGCATGGGTCTTCACTGCTCGTCCTCCTTGGTCCCCTTCGGCCAGAACCAGCCGATCACCGCCACAGCGATCAGGGCAGAGCCCCAGACCGCCGCCCAGGGGGTGAAGATCGAGGCGATGAAGGCGATCGTCGTCGCGATCGCCGTGACGAAGGGCCAGATCGAGGGCTCGGGCGAGCTTTCCCGCAGTTCCGGCGTGGCATCGGTCACCGTGCTGATCACCAGCTCGCGGTTGTCGACGCTGAGGCCAGTGACGACCGGGAGGCTGTCGCGCGGCGTCCAGAGCGGCTCGCGGCTGACCACGGCCGGGATCCGGTCGAAATTGTGGGGCTGCGGCGGCGACGTCGTGGTCCATTCCAGCGTGCCTGCCTGCCATGGGTTCGGGCCGGCCGGCTCGCCGCTGCGCCAGCTCCGGATCACGTTCCAGGCGAACAGGGCGAAGCTTGCGGCCAGCACCAGGCTGCCGGCGCTGACCAGCAGGTTGAGGTCGGTCCAGCCGACGTCGGGCTGGTAGGTGTAGACCCGCCTGGGCATGCCGCGCAGGCCCAGGATGTGCATGGGGAAGAAGGCGAGGTTGAAGCCGATGAAGGCCAGCCAGAAATGCCATTTGCCCAGGCGCTCGCCGAGCATCCGGCCGCTGATCTTGGGGAACCAGTAGTAGACGGCGCCGAGCAGCGGGAAGACAGCACCGCCGATCAGCACGTAATGGAAATGCGCCACCACGAAGTAGGTGTCGTGCACCTGGGTGTCGATCGGCACGGATGCCACCATCATGCCGGTCATCCCGCCCAGCACGAAGATGAAGAAGAAGCCCAGCACGAACAGAAGCGGCGTGCGCAGCACCAGCCGGCCGGTGGACAAAGTGGCGATCCAGCAGAAGATCTGCAGCCCGTTCGGGATCGCGATCAGCATGCTCGACGCGGTGAAGAAGCTCGCCCCCAGTTGGGGCACGCCTGCCACGAACATGTGGTGGACCCAAAGGCCGAAGGACAGGAAGCCCACCGCGATCAGGGAAAGGACCAGGGCCAGGTAGCCGAACATCGGGCGCCGGGCGAAGGTCGTGATGATCTCGGCCACCATGCCGGTGCCGGGCAGGAAGATGATGTAGACCTCGGGATGGCCGAAGAACCAGAACAGGTGCTGCCAGAGCAGCGCGTCGCCGCCTTCGGCCGGGTTGAAGAAATGGGTGCCGACCAGCCGGTCCAGGATCAGCGAGGTCGAGGCGACCATGACGGCCGGCATGCCGAACAGGACCACGAAGGACACGACCAGCATCGCCCAGACGAAGATCGGGATGCGGTCGAGCGACATGCCAGGCGCGCGCTGCTTGAACACGGTGGCGATGATCTCGATCGCCACCAGGATCGCCGACACCTCGGTGAAGGTGATCATCTGCGCCCAGATGTCGGCACGCTTGCCCGGCGAGAATTCCGGCCCCGACAAGGGCACGTAGGCGAACCAGCCCACGTCCGGGCCGGCTTTGAGCAAGAAGGCGATCCAGAGGAACGAGCCGCCGAACAGGAAGACCCAGTAGCTGAACGCGTTCAGGCGGGGAAAGGCGATGTTGCGGGTGCCGACCATGAGCGGCACCAGGTAGATCGCCATGGCCTCCATCACCGGCACGGCGAACAGGAACATCATGGTCGAGCCGTGCATGGTGAAGATCTGGTTGTACAGATCCGGCCCGATCAAATCGCTTTCCGGCCGGGAAAGCTGCAGGCGCATCGCGACGGCCAAGAGCCCGCCCAGGAACAGGAAGACGAAGGCGGTCAGGATGTAGCGCTTGCCGATCACCTTGTGGTCGACGCTGGACAGCCGCGCGATCAGGCTGGGCCCGGTGCCCCAGGTGCGCGCCAGCCGGGCCTGCAGTTCCGGACCGTCCAGGTCGGTGTCGCGCAGGTCCCGGGCTGCCACGCTCTCGCTCACTTCAGCCCCTCCAGATAGGCTGCCAGCGCGTTGAGCTCGTCCGGCTCCAGTGGCACGATCGGCATGTTCACGCCCGGCTTGATCCCGTGCGGGTCGGCGATCCAGGCGGCGAGGCTGCCCCGGGTGAGCGGCAGGGTCGCGGCTGCGAGCTGGAGCCGGCCGCCGACATGGGTGAGGTCGGGCCCGGTGCGGGCGCCGGCGGGCGTGCCTCGGATCGCATGGCACATCACGCAGGCATGGCTCAGGAACACGTCCATGCCGCGTTGCTGCTCCTCGTCCACGGGCGGCCCAGCCGCGCGGATCTGGGCCTCCTGCCAGGCCCGGAAGCGCTGCTCGTCCTCCGCGACCACGATGATCCCCATGTGGGCATGCTGCAGGCCGCAGAACTCCGCGCACTGGCCGCGATAGATGCCGGGCTCGGCGACGGTGAAGGTCAGCTGGTTCTGCTGGCCCGGCACCAGGTCCTGCTTGCCGGCCAGGTTCGGCACCCAGAAGCTGTGGATGACGTCGTCGCCTTCAAGCTCGAGCTTGACCGGCAGGCCGGTCGGCACGTGGATCTCGTTCGCCGTGGTGAAGACGCGGCTGGGATCGCCATCCTCGTAGCGGATCTCCCACCACCATTGATGCCCCGTCACCTGGATGGTGACCGCCGGGTCCTCCGAAGCGAACAGCTGGCGCTGGCCGACGAAGCTGAGGCCGGTGAGCACCAGCACGGTGACCGCGGTGGCCAGCACCAGGCCGGTGACGATGACCGTGCTGCGCCGCTCGCTCGAGGGACGGAGGATGCCAGGCAGCGGAATGACTGCGGTCTTGGACCGGCGCTTCCAGACGGCCAGCGCCACGGCCAGCACCACCAGCAGCCAGATGACGCCCAGCAGGATGGAAAAGACCTCGATCAGCCATGCCAGGTCCTGGGCGGTCGGGCCCTTGGGATCGAGGGCGGATGGCCGATCCTGGCAGGCAGCCAGCAGGAGGGGCAGCAGGAGCGGCAGGGCCAGGATCCGGCCGGTCGGGAACAGGCGCCGCATGCCGGGCCTCACTGCGGCATCAACCCGCTTGGCGGCGTCGTGCCGCCCGATATGGGCGGACTCGGCACCTGCCGGTTCTCGGCCGGGTGCGGGTGGAGCGAATCCGAGCGGGACGGCGCTGCGGCGGAGGACACGTTGCCGCTCATCGAGCGGACATAGCCAGCGATCTCCCAGATCTGCTCGTCCGGGATCCGGCCGCGGAACGAGGGCATGCCGTTCGGCCGCCCTTCCCGGATGGTCGCGACGATGTTCTCGATCGAGCCGCCATAGATCCACTTGTCGTCCATCAGCGGCGGCCCGGAATCGCCGCCGCCATTGGCATGGCAGCCGTTGCAGTTAAACCATTTGAACAGGGTCTTGCCCTGGCTCAGATGGTAGGCATTGCTCTCGAACGCCTGGCCCTTGCCGCTCGTCTCGACCACCGGGGCCGCCGGGCCCGCGGTGATGGTGCTGAGCGCCACCTTCTCGTGGGTTTCGGCGAGATCGGCCGGGCTCGGCCGGAACTCGCGCTTTTCCTGCTGGCAGGGCCCGGCCCCGCACAGCACGACCACGACGGCGGCAAGCACCGGCAGGTGCATCGCTCAAGGTCCCGTGGCGGTTGGCGGCGGCTCGACGCCGGGGACGGCGTAATCGGCCAGGATGGCGCCGATCTCGCCGCGATGACGCGCCAGGGCACCCGCCACTTCGTGCCAGAGCTCCGGGTCGTCCTTGCGCACGCCCATCGAGATGTCGAACAGCATGGGTGCCGTCGGGCCGTCGACCTGTGGTTGGACCGGCGTCACCCGCAGGGGCGGGTCCTGGCGCGCCGCGAAGTAGCCGGCGGTCGGGCCCCAGACGATGGCGACGTCGATGTCCCCCGCACCCACCGCTTCGACGATCCGGGCCGGCGGGTTGGGCTGGCTGTAGTCGCCGTAGAGCGTGAAGCCGCGCACGTTCGCGACGATGCCGCGCCTGGCCAGGGCGTGGGCGGGCGGCGGGTTGGAACCATCGTCGCCGACCAGCTGGACCCCGATCTTCAGTTTGCGCAGCGCCGGATCGTCCAGCGAGCGGATGGCCGGCTGGTCCGGGCGGGTCACGAAGACATAGGTGGAGCGGTAATAGGGCGGGGTGACCTTCACCATCTCCGCGGCACTGGGCAGGCCGGCCACCAGGTCGCAATCATGCGCCAGCAGGGTGTTGCGCAAGAAGCCGCGCCGCTGCGCCCACCATGTATAGGCGACGGTGGCGTCCAGGTCCTTCGCCAGCAGCTCGACGATGCGGTTCTCGAAGCCCTCCCCGCGCGCGTTCGAGAAGGGCAGGTTGTTGGGGTCGCTGCACACGCGCAGCTCCCGGGCCTGGGCAGTGGTCGCCCCGAGCATCAGCAGGCCCGCCAGCACGGATCTAAGGGAGCTTGAACACATAGAGCGTCCCTCCCTTGGTGGTGGCGTCCGGCAGGTCGCGCATGGCGTTGACGAAGCCCTTGGCGGCGGTGCCGTCCCGGACGTCCAGGTCGCCGGACACGACCGCACCGGCCCAGCCGCCGACGCCGGCCAGGATCGCCACGTATTGGTGGCCGTCGGGGCCGCGATAGGTGGTGGGCTGGCCGATGATCCCGGAATCGGTCTTGAACTGCCAGAGGACCTTGCCGGCCTTAGCGTCGACCGCCTTGAACCAGCCATCCATGGTTCCGTAGAAGACCAGCCCGCCGGCGGTGCTCATGGCGCCGCTCCAGACCGGGAACTTCTCCGGTATCTCCCAGACCTTCCTGGCTTTCTCCACGTCCCAGGCGGTCAGCACGCCGCGATGGCCGCCCGGCCCCGGGAACATCCGCACCTCGGCGCCGACATAGGGCGTGCCGGCGATGTAGTTGACGCTCTCGACCTGCCAATCCATGCACAGATTGTTGTGCGGGATGTAGAGCAGGCCGGTCTGGTGCGAGAAGGTGGACGGGTTCCAGTCCTTCGCCCCCGGCGCGGTCGGGCAGATGTCGCGCACGACCCGGTTCATCTGCGGCGCCTTTTCCGGCACGTAGTTCAGCCGGCCGGTCTTCAGGTCGACGCCGCGCGTGGCGGTCAGGTGGTGGAACGGCTCCGCGGACAGGACCTCGCCGGTGACTCGGTCCAGCACGTAGATATGGCCGTTGCGGTCCGGGCGGACCACGACCTTGCGCGGCTGGCCCTGCCACTTCAGGTCCAGCAGGATGTTCTCGTTGATGCCGTCCTAGTCGAACAGGTCGTGCGGGCTGAACTGGTAGAACCAGCGGGCAGCGCCGGTGTCCGGGTCGCGGGCGAAGATCCCGGCCGTCCACTTGTTGTCGCCTGGCCGCATCTCCGCGTTCCACGGGCCGGGGTTGCCGGTGCCGTGGTAGAGGAGGTTCAGGTCGGGGTCGAAGGACAGCCAGCCCCAGACATTGCCGCCGCCCTGCCGCCAGGCGTCGGGCGGCCAGGTGGCGACGCCCAGGTCCTTGCCTTGGTCCATCGCGTAGAACGGCTTGAACGCCGGGCCGATCAGGACGTCCGCGTCGGGGCCGGTATTGTAGGCTTTCCAGACCTGCTTGCCGTCTGCCGCGTCCAGCGCCTGGATCCAGCCGCGCACGCCGTACTCACCGCCAGAATTGCCGACGAACACCTTACCCCTGGTGACCAGCGGCGCCATGGTGAGCGTCTCGCCGGTGTTGATGTCGCCGACCTTGGCCTTCCACACCTCGCCGCCCGTGGCCGCGTCGACCGCGACCACGTGGCCATCGAGCGTGGTGTAGAAGACCTTGCCGTCGGCATAGGTCGGGCCCCGGTTGACCACGTCGCAGCAGGCGACACCCTGGGCCGCCGCTTCCGGCTTGGGCTCGTAGCGCCACTTCATCGGGGCACCCGGCCTAGTCAGGTCCAGCGCGTAGAGGATGTTCGGGTAGGGGGTCAGCACGTACATCGTGCCGCCCACCACCAGCGGCGCCGATTCCTGGCCGCGGTTCACGCCGGTCGAGAAGGTGAAGGCGACCGTCAGCCTGGCGACGTTGCCGGTGTCGATCTCGTCCAGCTCGCTGTAGCGCGTGCTGGCGAAGTTCTTGGCCGGCATCGTCCACTGGCCGTCGTCCGGCGGCGCCGCCGAGGCAGGCGGCCGGGGCGGCCCGGCCTCCTGGGCGATGCCGGGCCATGCTGTGGCCAGGAGGGCCGTCAGCGTCGCCAATCCAACCCACGACCGCATCTGCACGTGTCCAACTGCCGTGCATGGTTCGTATCTACAACGCGCCAGCACGGTAGTTGTTCCAGAAGATGAAGATTGTTTTCCGGCCGGCTGCGGCCCGTGGGTGGCTTCAGCCTTTGGGGGCGTGGTTGGTGAAGCGGGCGTTGCCGAGGCCGGTGCCGATGGTCAGCACGCCCCAGCGGCGGACGTCCTGCATGGCGTGGACCTCGCTCAGGCCCTGCACCACCGCGTCGTTGTGCAGGACGATCAAGGGCGGCCGGCCGTCGATCGCGGGCAGCGCCTCGGCCAGGCGGGCCGGCAGGTTGAAGCCGGGCTCCTCCCAGTTGCCGCCCGGCAGGTTCTGGGCGCCGCGCTCGATCGTGCCGTCGGGCCGGATGACGCCCGGGCATGCGATACCGACGAACGGCGCCAGCGGCATGTCCTCGCCCCGTGCATGATCGGCCAGCTTGCGCAGCATGCCGGCCAGACGGTCCACCGCCGCGTCGCGGCTCGGCTGCCCGTCGGCATGGCGCCAGCGCTCCCAGGCGACCACGCGGGCCTCCGAAAGGTCGAGCGCCCGGTCCAGCCGCAGTTCGACCAGCCCGGCGCGGATGCTGGTGCCGCCGATGTCGACGGCGAGGATGAAGCCCTTGCCGGCGAAGGCCTCCGGGCGGACGAGGTGGGCAGCGCCGCACAAGGCCGCCTCGTCCGGTTCCCGCGATACCGGCACCAGCTCGACCGACGCCCCGCCCGCCTTGAGCAGGATGCCGATCCGACCGATGGCGACCACCCCGACCTGGGCCTCGATGAAGCCGCCGCCCACCGCGATCCGCTCAGTACCGCGCCATTCGGGCAGGCGCAGGAAGCGACGCACGACGCCGGCCGCCGCCTGCGCGAAATCCTCGATGGCGGAGTGCACGAGCCCGGCCGCCTCCGGGTCCTCCCTGGCGGCGTGCAGCAGGTCGTCCAGCCGGCCCCGGTCGATCTCGTGGGTCGGCGTCGCGGCACCGACCGCGTCGGCGAGCGGATCATCGCCGCTGCCACGGCGCGCCCGCTCGCGCCAGCCCTCCAGGATTGCCATGAAGGAACGGTTGCTCGCCCGGTCGCCGACAAAGCCCTCGCCCGGCTCGCCCAGCTCGGCGCTGCAGGCATCGACGCGCACCGCAGGCAGGTCGCCTGCGCCATGCACGCAGCGCCCGCGAAGGTCTGCCGCCGTTGGCCGGGCCATGGGTCGATTTCCTTCCGGGATGCGCCGCCGGGCCGCCCTTGCGGACCGTCGAACGGACGAACGGGCACAGGTCGCGCCCGGTTGCCTTGCCCGGTCCCGATCCGGAAGCGAATGCCGCCGGTGACGCGCACGACATGCCGATGCCCGACCTGCTAGAGCGCCTCTTGCCGCTGCTCGGCGGCGAACCGCTGCCGGGCCGCATAGTCCGGCTCGACGGCGCGCTCCTCGCACCAGGTGCGGAACGCCTCGGCCCGCAGCCGCACCCGGACGACCGGGCAATCGGTGCCGCGAAACGTATCGAGCACGGCGATCGCCATCTTGATCCACGTGTCGACCGTAGCGGGCAGTCTTTGGTGGTCCCGGCAATAGTCACGGATCACGTCGTAGTCTTCGCGACCATACCAGGGAAAGATGATACGGGTCTGCATAGGCTGCTTGCATGTCTCCCACCATGCCGGGGCATGGGGTTGCTTCGACAGGACCAGCACCATCGAGACGGTGCGGCCCGTACGGTCTGCGAATCCGAGTTCGCGGCCGACTCATGACCAGATGGGGGGTCTGCGGCGAAGCTTCCAGCCAAACGGGCACATCTTCAGCTTCACGAAAATAGTAGGTGCCCCCCGGAACCTCGCCGCATTTCATCCGTTCAACCCGCGGCATCGAGGGTGGTCCCGGAAAGTCAGGGAAAATGCCCTCACATGCGCTGTAAAATAAAATGAAGAAGGCGCTATGAAGGCAGATCTGCTGGTCGAACTCCCTGGACATCGACCCTGTCTCGTATCGAAGACAGAATTCATCCCGATGCTCAGGGCCAAGGGATGGAATCAAATCAGCCCCGGCGTCTGGGCGTCGCCTACCGGCAACGAGCCGGAAGCGGCCTTTGCGGACGTGAGCAGGAGCCTGACCCCCCGTCGCGGCGAGCGGACGGGCGGCGAAAGCGGCGACCTGCGCCCGAACCTGCCCGTGTTCCGCCGCCATCACCGGCACGGCACTGGGGTCTGGATCGTTCACTGACGAATTGTCGACCTCAGATCCTTCGAAACCCCTTCCGCTGGAATTCCGGGCTCCAGAACATTTCGACGT
>VFQN01004571.1_pt1 | contig 18155 bp, 14 predicted proteins | sample 3512371 | NCBI WGS metagenome assembly VFQN01 (sample SAMN10412370, study PRJNA504923) | tailings metagenome | isolation source: Replicate 2 from Balatoc abandoned mine | place: Philippines: Itogon, Benguet | collected 2017-08-28 | reverse complement strand
ATGCCGAACTCAGGCCGATCGCGTCGAAGATCTGAGCGCCGCAATAGGACTGATATGTCGAGATGCCCATCTTGGACATCACCTTCATAAGTCCCTTGCCGACCGACTTGATGTAGCGCTTGACGATTTCCTTGTCGTCGAGCTTCGCCGGCAGCGTGTCCTTCATCGCGATCAAGGTTTCGAACGCGAGATAGGGGTTGATCGCCTCCGCGCCGTAGCCCGCCAGACAGGCGAAGTGATGAACTTCGCGCGGCTCGCCGGATTCCACCACCAGTCCGACCGAGGTGCGCAAGCCCTCGCGGATCAGATGATGGTGCACGGCGGCGCAGGCGAGCAGAGCCGGAATCGGCACGCGCTCCGCGCTGACCTTGCGGTCGGACAGGATGATGATGTTGATCCCGTCGCGTACGGCCTTTTCCGCATCCGCCTTCAATTGCTTGAGGGCAGGGGCGAGACCCGCGGCGCCCTCTTCGGCGGGGAAGGTCGTGTCGAGGGTGCAAGACTTGAAGTGATTGTCCTCGATATCGCCGATCGAGCGGATCTTCTCCAGATCCTTGTCGGTGAGAATTGGTTGACGCACTTCGAGCCGCTTGGTGGTCGAGGTGCCTTCGATGTCGAACAGGTTGGGACGCGGCCCGATGATAGAGACCAGGCTCATCACGATTTCTTCGCGGATCGGATCGATCGGCGGGTTCGTGACCTGAGCGAAGTTCTGCTTGAAATAAGTGTAGAGCAGTTTCGACTTGTCGGACAAAGCCGAAATCGGCGCGTCGTTACCCATCGAGCCGACGGCTTCTTCGCCGGTCGTGCCCATCGGGGTCATCAGAATCTTGATGTCTTCCTGCGTGTAACCGAAAGCCTGCTGTCGATCGAGGAGCGACAGGTTGGACAGCGCCGCCTTGCCGCTGGACTCCGGCAGCTCTTCCAGCACGATCTGCGTGGCGTGCAGCCAGTCCTTGTAGGGATGCGACTTCGCGATATCGGCTTTGAGTTCCTCGTCCGGAATGAGACGGCCCTGCTGCAGGTCGACCAGCAGCATCTTTCCGGGCTGCAGCCGCCACTTCTTGACGATGTCCTTTTCCGGGATCGGCAGCACGCCCATTTCGGACGCCATGATGATGCGATCATCGCGGGTCAGGCAGTAGCGCGCCGGACGCAGGCCGTTGCGATCGAGCGTAGCGCCGATCTGCGCGCCGTCAGTGAAGACGAGCGCCGCCGGCCCATCCCAAGGCTCCATCAGCGCAGCGGTATATTCGTAGAAAGCGCGGCGCTGCTCGTCCATGAGTGGATTGCCGGCCCAGGCTTCCGGCACCATCATCATCATGGCGTGGGACAGCGGATAACCGCCCATCACCAGGAATTCGAGCGCGTTGTCGAAACAGGCGGTGTCCGACTGGCCCTCATATGAGATCGGCCACAGCTTGTTGATATCGTCGCCGAACAGCGGAGACGACACCGACGCCTGCCGGGCTGCCATCCAGTTTACGTTACCGCGCAGCGTGTTGATTTCGCCGTTATGCGCGATCATCCGGTACGGATGCGCGAGCGACCAGGCCGGGAAGGTGTTGGTTGAGAACCGCTGGTGCACCAGAGCGAGTGCGCTTTCGAAATCCGGCTCGTGCAGGTCCGGATAATACGTGCCGAGCTGATCAGCAAGGAACATGCCCTTGTAGATCACGGTCCGGCACGACAGCGACACCGGGTAATAGCCGGAGAGGCGGCGTTCCCTGCGGAGATAGATCGCGTTCGAGATCGCCTTGCGCATGATGTAGAGGCGGCGATCGAAGTCCTGCTCGGACTTGATGTGGGCGGGCCGCTCGATGAAGACCTGCATATGCACCGGCTCGGTCGGCTTCACCGATTCTCCGAGCGTCGAATTGTCGGTTGGCACATCTCGCCAGCCGAGAATCTTCAGGCCTTCCTGAGCTGCGACCTCTTCATAGGTCTCACGGATCGTGTCGCGCCATTCCTGATCGCGTGGCAGGAACAGGAAACCGACGGCGTAATGGCCGGGCGCGGGCAGGGTGAAGCCGATCTCCTTCGCTTTACGCGCGAAGAAGGCATGCGGAATCTGGACCAAGATGCCGGCGCCGTCGCCGGCACGCGGATCGGCGCCCACGGCGCCGCGATGCTCGAGATTGACGAGGATCGTTAGCGCATCCTCGACGATCTGGTGCGACTTGCGGCCCTTAATGTCGGCGATGAAGCCGACGCCGCACGAGTCCTTATCGAGGGCGGGATCGTACAGGCCCGCCGCGGCCGGCAGGCCGGGGTCGGCAGAATCGGCAAAGTCGGACGCGCGCAATACGCTCCGCTTTTGCTGCACTCCCCGATCGTTCGTCCGGCTCATCTCAGTACGGTCCCTCGATGCATTTCCTCGGCGTACCTTCCGCCGTCGCCGCACCGGCTTCCCGGACACGACGTTCGGCTGAATTTTGTGCTCGGAGTGGCAGTCCGAACGCGCCCTTCGGCGCGCCCTGACGGACTGTTTTGAAGTCGGCGCTCCGATGCCGAGCCGCATCGTGCACCACCGGCCGGCAGGATGGCTCATGCAAGCCCGCCGCCTCGACTTCGCAAGTTGGGACAGTAATGCTGTCCTATCTCATCTTTGCCAAATTTTCGTCCAGCCGACAAGAGGCGGGCTGAGGAGTCTTTGGCATTCTTCCAAGATTATTCTTTCTGCCGGATGACCGCCGAACAAGAAGATTCTGCGGGCGGTTCGCTCCAATTTTGCTCGGCGGCCTTCCGACAAGGGCCTTCACTGGTCTCCGTCAGTCCTGTATCGGTCGGGCTCGGCTCGCCCGCACCATATTAACTGGATTTTCCGGTGAATTTTGCCAGCGATAATACCGCCGGGATCGCCCCGGGCATTATGGATGCGCTTGCCAGGGCCAATGATGGATTTGCGCTTGGCTACGGCAATGACTCCCTGACGCGCGCGGCCGAAAGGCTGATCGGCGAGGTATTTGAATGCGACGCCGCCGTATTCATGGTGCCGACAGGGACGGCGGCTAACGCGCTCTCGCTCGCGCATGTCACGCCGCCCTGGGGCGCCGTACTTTGCCACGCGCAGGCGCACATCATGACCGACGAATGCGGCGCGCCTGAATTCTATGGCGGCGGGCTGAAACTGATCGGTCTTCCGGGCGCGGGCTGCAAGCTTGCGCCGGAGACGGTCGAGCGGGCAATCGCGCGCTATTCCGGTCACGTTCCTCATCAGGTCAACGCAGCGGCGCTGTCGATCACGCAGGCCACAGAGGCAGGCACGATCTATCGCGCCGAGGAGATCGCGGCGCTTGCCGATATTGCCCATGCGCATGGGCTCGCGGTGCATATGGACGGAGCGCGGTTCGGCAACGCAATTGCGCGCATGAATGTGACGGCCGCCGAGGCGACCTGGAAGGCGGGCGTCGATATCTTGTCTTTCGGCGCGACCAAGGGCGGAGCGATGGCGGCCGAGGCGGTCGTTGTTTTTGATCGCAAGCGTGCGGACTTCATGGGCGAGCGACGCAAGCGGGCGGGTCAATTGCTTTCGAAGCACCGTTTTCTTGCAGCGCAGTTCGAGGGCTACCTCAACGATGGTTACTGGCTCAGGCTTGCCCGTCATGCCAATGCCATGGCGGACCGGCTTGCATACGGACTTCGCGGCTGCGGTGCTCCGGTGGTATGGGACGTAGATGCGAATATCGTTTTCGTACTGCTGCCCCGCGCGCTGGATCAGAAGCTCAAAGCCGCGGGCGCCTCTTACTATGTGCGGCCAAACACGCTTGCGGGTGACGATGTCGTCATAGGGGCCGACCAGATGCTGGTGCGGCTTGTCACCTCATTTGCGACGACGGATCATGAAGTCGATCGATTTATAGCGCTGGTGCGCGCGGGCTAAGGGGAGCGGAAGATGAAAGTCGCAGTTGTTGGCGCATCCGGCCGCGGTGGATCGCGTATCGTCGCGGAACTGGGGCGCCGCGGCCACGAGGTGACGGCGATCGCGCGCAACACCGAAAAGGTCGAAGCGGGTCCAACGGTGACAGTCCGGCGCGGCGACATCAACGATGTCGGATTTCCCGGTTTGCTGGCGGGGCATGATGCGGTCGTCAGTACGGTACGCTTCGTACATTCGGATCCCGATGTTCTGATCGGAGCGGTGCGGACATCCGGCGTAACGCGCTATGCGGTGATGGGCGGCGCCGGGAGCCTTGAGGTCGCGCCTGGTAAGCGACTGCTCGATACGCCGCAATTCCCTGATGCGGCGAAGCCCGAAGCCCTCAAAGGCGCGGCGTTTCTTGAGAAGCTCAAGGCGGCTAAGGACCTTGATTGGGTCTTCCTGTCGCCGGCGGCGGTGATCGCATTTGGCGAACGCACCGGCAAATTCAGGCTGGGCAAGGACCAGTTCATGACCGATGCAAATGGCAAGAGCGAGATTTCGTTCGAGGATTTCGCGGTGGCAATGGTCGACGAACTCGAGCAGCACAATCATTCGCGCGAGCGGTTTTGCGTCGCCTATTGAGCGTGCTGTCTCGCCGCCGCCGCTGCTTGCAAAATGATCGGCATCTGATTCAAAGCCGCTGAATTTCCGCCGTAGCCGCGCCCTAATCGCCAATCACTTTGCGCACGGGGACAGTGCTTGTTTCCCGTGGAGGGGCGAGGTGAAGCAAACTTTCATTTTGGCTGCGCTTGCGATGGCAATGGCGGGTGCGCCCGCAACGGCGCAGCCCGTAGCGGCCGACCTGCTGCCGGCTTACGAGGTCAATACAATTATCGCATCGATGGGAATGCGCCCGGTCGGACGTCCGGCGTGGATGCGCGGACGTTATGTGGTTGCTGCAATCGATCGCTACGGTCGCGACGTCAACGTGGTGCTGGATGCGCGCGACGGTCAGGTGCTTGCCGTGCGTCCGCTGGGGCGCCGCGGCTTCGGGCCGCCTCCGCCCGGCTACATGGGGCAACCGGGGCCCTATGGTCCCTCGGATGGGCGGATGCCGCCGCCGGACATGGAGCAAGGCGCTCCCCCCGAGGACGAGGAATATTATGATAACGACCGGCAGCAAGGCGCGCTTCCGCCTTCGCGCCCCGTTGCGCGGGCTGCGCCTCCACGCGATCCGGCGATCACCGGCCGGGTGACGCGGAACGCGCCGGTCACGCGCGATGCTGCCCCGAAGGATACAACCCCCGTACCGCGACCGCGCCCGTCGATTGCGCGTGCGAACGATCCTGGCAACCGGCCGGCATCCACCGACAAGCCGGCAGGCGCGGCCGCGACACCAGCTGAACCGAAGGCTGCCGAGCGGCAAAAACCGGCCCAGGCTGAAGCGAAGGCTGAGGTAAAGCCGGACGCGTCCAAATCCGAGGCCAAGCCAGAGTCCAAGCCGGGATCCAAGTCCGAGTCCAAGACGATGCCCGCGCGGCAGGACGCAAAGTCAGGCGCAGCGAAGCCGGAGGCATCGAAATCGGAGGCGGCGGCGAAACCCGAGACCGTGAAACCGGACGTGCGCGTCATCGATCTCAGCAAGCCCAAGACGGCTCCGAAGCCCGATGACAAACCGGGCGAGGTGATTCGTTTCTAGCCGCGCCGACGCAGTACGCCGCTCCGTGTCCTGAGAGCCGAAAAATAAAAGCGCCCCGGTTGCCCGGGGCGCTCCCTTCAAGCCATTGGCGTCAACCGCGCTGCGCCGGATCAGGCGGCAGCCTTGGTCTCGACCTGAGCCTCGATCGACTTGCCGTTGATCGGAATTTGACGCGGCTTCTTGGTCTCCGGAATCTCGCGAACGAGATCGACATGCAGGAGACCGTGCTCGAGCGCCGCGCCCTTCACCTGGACGAAATCGGCAAGCTGGAATACGCGCTCGAATGCGCGCGCCGCGATGCCCTGGTACAGGACCTCGCCGGCCTTCTGTTCCTGCTTGGACTGCTTTTCGCCCTTGATTGTGAGGGTATTTTCCTTGAGCTCGATGTGAAGCTCATTCTCGGCGAAGCCCGCAACCGCGACGCTGACGCGGTAGGCATTCTCGCCCGTCCGCTCAATATTGTAGGGCGGATAGCCGGGGGCAGCTTCCGCGTTCGTCTGATCGAGCAGGTTGAACAGGCGGTCAAAGCCGACGGTAGAACGATAGAAGGGAGTGAGATCGAAATGGCGCATTGTATGTCCTCCTTTGAAGCGACATTCGCAGTCAGGTCCTCCCGGATGGGCCGAACCTTCGGATAAGCACGCCGCCAATCGGCCGGCGTATCTTTCATCTAGGAAGCGCCATTTTTCCGTCAAGGGGCGGGTCTGCGAGGTACGTCCAGAACCGGCTCAAAGACGTGTGAGCCGCGGAAATCCCGGCTTTTCTTGCGCAGCCGATTGAGACTGGCCCGGCCCCTGCTATAACGCCGGACCCGCCGAGTCCTCCATGAAACTCATTTCGATTCCAGCCAATCCGGTGCCCGAGAATGCCGTCACCGGCATGCTGAAGACGCCGGATGGCAGGGCGTTACGGTTCGCGCGCTGGGCGCCGCCGCCGGGTCGCAAAGGCACCGTTTGCATCTTTCAGGGCCGGGCCGAGTTCGTCGAAAAATATTACGAGATGGTCCGTGAGCTTCGTTCCCGCGGCTTTGCAGTTGCGACGATCGACTGGCGGGGGCAGGGCATGTCGCAACGTGTGCTGCGCGATCCCAAAAAGGGCTATGTCGGAAGTTTCCGCGAATACGAGACCGATCTTGAGACATTCATGCGCGAGATCGTGTTGCCGGATTGCCCGCCGCCTTATTACGCCATCGGCCATTCGATGGGTGCGTCGATCCTGACGCGCATCGCCCATCGCGGTTATCGCTGGTTCGACCGGATGGTGATGTGTGCGCCGTTGCTCAAGCTCGGCCCGCAGCTGCTCACGCCTTATGCGCGGCCAGCGGTGACGTTTCTGAGTGCGCTCGGCATGGGCTCTGCGTATGTCCCGGGTGGCAGCTCGAGAGTTGTGGCATTGCAGCCGTTCGTCGGTAACGTGCTGACGTCCGATCCGGTGCGCCACGCGCGTACCGCCGCAATCCTCGAAGCAGAGCCGGATCTGGGCCTGGGCTCGCCGACCAACGCCTGGGCGTCGGCGGCGTTTTCGATGATGCGCGAATTGGAGAACGTGAATTATCCGGGGAAAATCCGGCAGCCGATCATGATGATCGCTGCCGGCCGAGATGTCACGGTGTCGACGGCGGCTATCGAGGAGTTTGCCGGGCGGCTGCGCGCCGGCTCCCATCTCATTATAACGGGCTCCCGCCACGAGATGATGATGGAGACGGACCGCTACCGCGCGCAATTCTGGGCAGCATTCGATGCTTTCGTGCCCGGCTCGCCGCTGTATTGAGCGGGCTATTCAATGCCGATGCCTGGTTCCAGCGTGAACAATTCCTGCGGCCGCTCGACGCCGCGCAGCGCGTAGCGCCCGACCGAGACCAGCCGGCCGCGCATGCCGTCGACCGCTGCAAAGGCTTGCGACACCAGCACCGGCTGCTCGACAGACCGGCACATCGTGGCGATCCTGCTGGCCTCGTTCACCGCCGGTCCGACGACGGTGAAGTCCAGCCGGTCGAGCGAGCCGATGTTTCCGTAATAGACCTCGCCGACATGCAGTCCGAGATACATGTCGGTAACGGGCAGCAGGTTGTGCGCGCGCTGTGCATTGAGAGCAGCGACTTCGCGGCGCGCGACGGATGCGGCCGTGAGCGCGGCGCCGCACGCATGCGCGCGATCCTCCGCGGTGAAGATCGCGAGAATGCCGTCGCCGATCAATTTCAGTACATCGCCGCCATGGGCGTGGATCGCAGAGACTGCGACGTCGGCATAGTCGTTCAACAGCGGGATGACCTGCTCGGGCGCGGAATCCGTCACGCGCGTAAAGCCGCGCAGATCGCTGAACCAGATCGCGGCCTCGATCCGGTCGGCGACGCCGCGCATGATGCGGCCCGACAGGACGCGGTGCGCCGCATCGCGCCCCAGATATGTCTCCATCAGCGTTCCGGTCATGCGCGTCAACGCGGTGGTTTTCACTGCCAGCGCCAGCGTCGGAACCAGCCGCGCCAACGCAGCGAGTTGTTCGTCAGTGAAGCCGCCCGGGCGCTTGGTCATCCACGAGGAATAGACCGCGTCCATCTCGCCGATCACGCCGCCGGGGCCAAAACGGTTGACCATCGAGGCCCCGCCCTTGATGCCGCCGGCAAGGTAGTCCTGCATGACCGGAAAGACGGACGCGTGGTCTTCGGTCAATCGAAGCACGCTCTCGCCGGTCCTGAGCATGTGAAAGAACGGGCTGGATCGCCAGCTCTCGGCAGCTCTCTCTTCTTCCTCGCCGAGAGTCAGCCCTTCCGGCGCGACGGTGCGGCCGTATTCGACATAGCCAGGCTGCGAAGGGTCCTGACCCCAGCGAAACAGCCGGCCTTCATAGACCGGATGAAGGGTGTCGATGATCACGAGCGCGCGGTCGAGCGGAATGCCGATGGCGTTCGCGCCCTGGCAGAAGTCGCTGACCAAGGTGTCCTCCGGCGTACCGTTCAGCCCGGCCTCGGTCAGGTTGGCGATCAGTGCGAGGATGTCGGTGTCGGAAATGGTCATGCGGACTTCGGTTGGGCCGCATGACACTATCCCAGTCAGTCGCGGCCCGCTTCCACGAATTTGTCGGCGAGCAGTTGCGGATTCGTGAAGATCGCCTCGTGGCTGCCCGGCATCTGGACCAGCCGGTAAAGGCCGAGCCGGGATGACATGCGCGGATGCCAACCCCATTCTCCGGGCGGCAACGCGATATCTTCCGTGCAATTCAGGTAACTCTTCGGAATCTGCAGCGAATAGAAAGTCTTGAGCGGGACCTTGTCGGTATGGCTGCGTTTGGGTGTCGGTGACAGCATCCCGTACGCGCGGCGCGCCAGAGCATCGTCGGCATCGTTGATGAAGGCGTCGCGCCAGATCGGGTAGGGCAGCATCACGCCGCCATCGGGTTGCGCGACCGCATCGAACAATTCCTTGTAATGCGGCGGGACATTGTCCTCGAGACTCTGCCCGTCGAGCAGTACAAACGCGTTCCAGAACACCAGCCGGCGAACGCGGTCGGATAACTGCTCGGCAACCGGCTGAATCACGGTGCCCCCGAAGGAATGCCCGATCAGGATGAAGTCGCGGATGTCCGAGGCCTTGATGAAATCGACGACCGAGCGCACGCAATCGGCATGCGTGACGTCCTTGCGATCGTTCGGCGCGTGACCGGCGACGGTTGGCGCATAAGCCTTGTGACCGTTCTGTTCGAGGCGTTCAATGACGGGCTGCCACGCACGATTGTCGTGCCAGGAACCGTGAACGAGGACGAAGGTATAACCCATTGCGCTTCCCTCCTGCTTGCCCGGATAACGATGCACGAATGGCGGCCGGCCGCGCGCCTTTGAGCGCAGTGATCCGCGCCTGTCAGTGCAAGGCGGTCCTGAACGCGCCGGGTGAAACACCGAAGCGATAGCGGAACCGTCTCGCGAAATGGCTTGGGTTGGAGAAGCCGCTGCGCCACGCGATTTCGGAAATCGGGAGTCTTGCGAAGCGCCGGTCTTCGAGCAGCGCCTTTGCACGACGTAGCCGGGCTTCGATCAGGATTGTTCCGAAACTCGTGCCGCCCTGTGACAGGATGAGATGCAGATAGCGTTTCGAAATGCCGTGTTCTGCGGCGACGGATGCCGGATCGATCGATTGTTCTGTGCTCTGTTCCAGTATTGTGCGCGTGAGCCGGTCGAGGAGCGATGCGCTGTGCCGCGGAATGTCGCTCTCTCGCTGACCTGCTGCAAGGGCCAGCATCGCGCCGATCTGGTCCGCCACCACGCCGAATGGCAGCGTGATCAGATCGAGCGCGGCGAGCCGCAGATTGCCGACCGCGCTTGCAAGCGTCGCACCCCAGGGTGAACGATCTGCGAATGTCAGCACCGTCGTATCTTCCGGATGCGGCAGCCATGTTCGCAGCCATGTTTGCGGAATTTGGATCGACAGGCAGTTGTTCCGGTCAGGCAGCGAAAAGCGATATGGTTCGCGGCTGTCGACGAGTGCGCAATTGCCCGGTGCTATCGTCGCCTCGCGGCCCCGTTGCGAAACGCCCATATGGCCGCCATGCATGTACAGCAGGTAGAAGAAATTTTCGCGGCTGCGCGCAATCGCGGCGCGCGTTCGCCAGACTTCCTGCGGATCTGTATCGACGAAGTTGAGATCGACCGGGCCGAACCGGAATTTCGTGAGGCTGGCATCGAACGACTCGCGATTGCCGTCGGCCTTCATTTCAAGAAACGCTTCGCAGATCGCCTCGATCCAATAGCTGAGGCCCCTGCCTGGGGCGGAATCTGCGGTCGACCAGAACCCGTCAGGTGCGGTCATTGAAAACGCTCGCGGCTCGCGGTTCCCCGGGCATTACGCCACGCTCATGGTTCGCAGGCAAGCGAGGGGCGATCGTCGCTATCCGACCTGGCTTTTCAGCAATTCGAGCGCGGCGGCATGCATGCGCGCGTCGCCGGCCGCGATCACACGGCCGCCGAGTGCCGCCGGGCCGCCATCCCATGACGTCACCACCGCTCCCGAACCGGCGAGGATCGGGATGAGGGGTATGATGTCGTAAGGCTTGAGTTCAGTCTCGATAACAAGGTCGACGTGGCCGCCAGCCAGCATGCAATAGGCATAGCAGTCACCGCCGTAGCGGGAGAGTTTCACCGCCGCTTCGACCTTCTGAAAGCTGGCGCGGTCAGTCTCATTCATCAGCAGCGGACTGGTGGTGAACAATACTGCGTCCGACAATGATGTGCAGGGCCGGGCTCGCAAGCTGCGTTTGCCTGACGGGCCGCGATAATCGGCGGCGAGCCCGTCGCCGGAAAACGTCTCGCGCGTGAACGGTTGGTGCATCAGTCCGAAAACCGGCTCACCGAGCCGCGTCAACGCGATGAGCGTTCCCCAGACGGGCATGCCGGAGATGAATGACTTGGTACCGTCGATCGGGTCGAGCACCCAGACATATTCCGCATCGGCGCGTTCGGGGCCGAATTCTTCTCCGATGATCCCGTGATCCGGAAAGGTTGTCCGGATCAGTGTGCGCATGGCTTGTTCGGCAGCGCGATCGGCCGCGGTCACGGGGTCGAAACGCCCGGCAGGTCCCTTGTCGTCGACACCGAGCGAGGTGCGGAAGAAGGGCAAAATCGTCTCGCCGGACACCGCGGCAAGCCGTTCGACGAAAGCCGCAAAATCGATGGCTGTCATGGTTCCCGCTTTGCCCCTTGCCGCTTTCACCTATCGAATAGTGCGATGGTGGGCAACCGCGGCGGGTTGCCGGGAGCTCGCGCACATGTCACGACGGCGCTTGCACAACCGCTAAGGGCCGGGATCCATGACAGCGGACGTTGCACGCCGGTCGTCCCTCGCGACGCGCGAAACCGTCGTGCTGGTGACGGCACTCGGCGGCATTTACATCGTTAGCCAGTTTCTGCGGAACTCGGTCGGAGTCATCGCCCCGAATCTCGCGAGCGAACTCAATCTGTCGGCCAAGGAGGTCGGCCTTCTCGCGAGCGTTTTCTTTTTCTCCTTTGCTGCCGCCCAAATTCCGCTCGGCGTCGCGCTGGACCGTTACGGCCCGAGACGCTGTATGCTTGTTTGCGCGGTTGTTGCGATTGCCGGGACGCTGATGTTTGCGGTGGCCCATTCGCCATTCTGGCTGATCGCCGCGCGGGTGCTGATGGGGGTCGGGTCATCCTGCTACCTCATGGCGCCGCTTGCGCTCTATGCGAAACGCTATCCGCCCGACCGGTTTGCGACGCTGGTCGGGCTGCAGCTGGGCCTCGGCACGCTCGGTACGCTGCTTGCCACCGCGCCATTTGCCTTTGCGGTGTCGCTCATCGGATGGCGCATGAGTTTCGTCGCGATCGCCGCTCTCGTTATTGCGGCGGTAGCATTGGTAGCCGCTGTCGTTCAGGAAAGGGCGGACGACCGGGGGGCGCATGAAACCCTGCGCGAAAGCCTGCGCGGGACGGTGGAGGCTATCCGCGTCCCGTCCTTCTGGCCGGTTTTCACGCTGCAACTCGCGAGCTACTCGAGCTTCGTGGTCGTCGTGGGTTTATGGGGCGCACCGTATCTCACGCACATCTACGGTTTCAGCCTGACCGAGCGCGGCAACATGCTGTTCCTGGCCGTGGTGGCGCAGGTGGTCGGTGCGTTTATCTGGGGGCCGACCGACCGCTTATTCAACAGCTATAAGATCCCAGTACTGACCGGCTATCTGCTGACCGCGGCGACCCTGGCGCTCGCCGCACTGGTCGGAGTTTTTTCACATATCGTTCTCGTTATTTGGTTTGTCGCGATCGGGTTTTTCCCCGCGGTTCTCACCGTTCTGATCGCGCACGGGAAGTCCCTGTTTCCCCCGCATCTGGTCGGACGCGGCATGACGCTGATGAATATCGGAACGATGGGTGGGGTCTTCATCGCCCAAAGCGTCACCGGATTTGTCATAGACCTGTTTCCGGAAGCGAGCGGCGGGTATGCGATAGACGCATATCGAGCGGTCTTTGCCTTTCAGGCAGCCTTTATGTGCTTGGGATGTCTAGCTTATTTCTTTGCGCGCGATCCGCGGCGAAGTCCTCCCCGCTGGGGATAGGTCAGTATCTCTGTCGTTTCTACTTGCTTTTGGTGCGACGCAATGCAATATTGCTGCAGCGCGGCAATGTGCTTCGCACATTCCCGCCGCCCTCCTTGGGCGTTTCCTCCCTAGACTTGGGCCGCTAGCTTGCTAGCGGCCCTTTTTCTTGTTGGTCGGCAACTCTGCCGTTCAACCACGGCGAGCGCAAGCAGCGTTTTGCAAAAAGCGTTAGGGGGCCGCGACCTATTCTGCGGCGGCGCGATAGGGACGCAGCTCATCCAAAGGGATCGCGGTCACTTCTTGGGCCAGCGTCTCGAGATGCGACGCAAGCTGACGGAAATTCGCAATGCGTTCGTGGGTGCGCTCGTCCATGTAAAGCGCGCGGTTCAATTCGATCTGGACCGCATGCAGCCCCGCAGCCGGATTGCCGTAATGTTCGGTGATGAAGCCGCCGGCGTAAGGTTTGTTGCGGCTGACCGAATAGCCGAGCGAACAAAGGTGCCGCTCTATGGTTTCGACCACCACCGGTACGCAACTCGTGCCGTAACGATCGCCGATGACGATATCCGCGCGCGGACGATCGTCGCGCGATCCCGTTGTGGACGGCATCGAATGGCAATCGATCAGCACCGCGGTGCCGAAATTCGAATGCGCGCGCGTGCATAATTTTCGCAGCGTGCGGTGATACGGTTTGTACAGGCTCTCGATACGCCGCAGCGCGTCGTCGACCGAGATGCGCTGGTCGTAAATCTCCTGCGCATCTCCGACGACCCGCGCGACGGTGCCGAGGCCGCCGGCGACCCGCATCGATCGGGTGTTCGCGAAGGACGGTAGTCGACCGTCGAACATGCGTGGATCGAGTTCGTAAGGCTCGCGATTGACGTCGACATAGCAGCGCGGAAAGTGCGCTCGCATCATCGGATAGCCGAGGGGCACTACGCCGGCGATCAATTCGTCAACAAACGAATCTTCCGACCGCCGCAGCGTTGCGTGGTCGAGCCGTGCAGCCATCAGGAACGAGCGCGGATAGACCGAGCCGCTATGCGGCGAATTGAATACCACTGGTCCCCGCCAGAAATCCGGCTCGAGCACGTCGAAAGCGGGAGAGAATTCGTCCGAGATCGTCATCAAGCGGAAATCTGTTGGATCGTGCTGCTGAAGCAACATAGGGCGAGGCGGCTGGTTCCGGTATCCCTTTTTGGAGCTGCAGGACTTTTTTGATGGGTTTCTTCCGCCGAAGCCAGGCTTTTCACCCGATATTTACCCACCGGCGCGCTAATGGAACACGGGGCGGGGAGAAACGCGGGGGCCGGCGACGGCACCGCCATCTTGCAAACTCGATCCCGGACATAGAAGCTTCCGGCGCTCTAGATGAGCCGGACCAGATATCGGTTGGGTGTATGAGTAACGATCTTCCGAAAATCCTGCTGGCTGAAGACGACACTGACATGCGCCGCTTCCTGGTCAAGGCGCTGCAGAATGCCGGCTTCAACGTCGTATCATACGACAATGGACTTTCGGCCTATCAGCGGCTGCGCGAGGAGCCGTTCGAATTATTGCTGACCGATATCGTGATGCCGGAAATGGACGGTATCGAGCTGGCCCGCCGGGCTTCAGAACTCGATCCCGATATCAAGATCATGTTCATCACTGGCTTCGCAGCCGTGGCTCTGAACGCCGATTCCCAGGCACCGAAACACGCCAAGGTGCTTTCAAAGCCCGTACATCTGCGCGACCTCGTCAATGAGGTGCAGAAGATGCTGGCTGCCTGAAGAGGCCGGCCCAACGCGTCCGGCTCTTCCGAAACTGGCAGGACGGTGGTGCGCCCCTGGCTTGACCGCGCCCATCTCCCATCTTGAGAACGTCATCCGGTCCTGATTAAAGTTCCGCAGACTTTTTGCGATGGGGTTCGACCGATGACTGGGATGACACGCCGGGAATTCACGATGCTGGGCGCCGCTGCGGCCGTGACGTCCGGTACGCTGCACGCTGCCTTGGCGCAACGAATGCCTCACACGCGCTCAGCCGCAACGACGGTCGAGGCATCGCAAATCTATCTGATCCGCGGGCTATTTGGCGTGTTCTCCAGCGGCATGGACCAGATGGCCGCCCAGTTCAAGGCCCAGGGCTATACCAACGTATCGCTCTGGAGCTGGACCGATGTCGAATCGATTTCCCACGATATCATTGCCGGGCATCAGAATGGCGATGATGCGCATGTCATTCTGATCGGCCATTCGCTCGGCTCAAACGCTGTGGTTCAGGTGGCGGACCGTCTCGCATCGCAGGCCATTCCGGTCGATCTCGCGGTGACATTCGACATCACGGAAGATCTCCGCGTGCCGCTCAATGTGCAGCGCTTCGAGAATTTCTATCAGAACAACGGCTTTGGCCGGCCCGCGTTGGAGCCGGCTGGCTTTACCGGTCAGTTCCAGAACGTGAATCTGTCGAACGATCCGAGGCTCAGCCACGGCAATATCGACAACGCACCGCAACTCCAGCAGATCGTGATGCAGCAGGTCTACGACATCACGCATACGCATGTCCGCACACGCGTGGCAAAACGCAAAGAGACACGACGCGGCTAATTACAGGCGCCGCTTCAGGTCGCGCGCGATAACTCGCGCAGCATTGTGCCCCGGCGCTCCGGTGACGCCGCCGCCCGGATGCGTGCCGGAGCCGCAAAGATAGAGGCCGGCGAGTGGCGAGCGATAATCCGCATAGCCCAGCATCGGCCGCGCGGAGAAAATCTGATCCAGCGTCATCGCGCCGTGGAAGATATCGCCTCCGATCAGTCCGAAATCACGTTCGAGGTCGAGCGGAGTGATCGCCTTGCGCGCGATCACACTCTGCTTGAAGCCCGGAGCGTATTTGTCGACGGTGGCGATCATCAGGTCCGCCACCGTGTCGCGATGCTGATCCCACGACGAGCCGTCCGGAAGCTCGGGCGCGACATGCTGGCAGAACAAGCTTGCGACATGCTGGCCCTTCGGCGCAAGCGAGCCGTCCAGCGTGGATGGGATCAGCATCTCTACGATCGGTTCGCGGCTCCAGCCGAACTTGCGCGCGTCGTCGTAGGCGCGGTCCATATAGGCGAGCGTGGGCGCAATGATGATGCCGGCGGTGTGATGGTCGGCCAGCGCGCGACCGGGAAGGGCCGTGAAGCTCGGCAACTCGGACAGCGCGACGTTCATCCGGAAAGTGCCAGACCCGCATTTCCAGTGCTTCATACGCGCGAGGAAGGCGGGCGGTAGCGCCGTGTCGGGAATGAGCTTTTCGTAAAGTAGGCGCGGATTGACGTTCGACACGATTGCGCGGGCGCGAACGATGCGCCCGTCATCGAGCACCACCCCGCCGGCGCGGCCTTTCTCGACGATGACTTCGCGAACGCCGGCTTTGGTCTCGATATCGACGCCCTGTGCGCCCGCGGAGCGCGCCATCGCCTGCGTGATCGCGCCCATGCCGCCGATAGCGTGGCCCCATATTCCCTTTTTGCCGTTCACCTCGCCGAAGCAATGATGCAGGAGCACATAGGCCGAATTGGGAGTGTAGGGGCTCGCATAATTGCCAACGACGGCATCGAAGCCGAGCACCGCTTTGATTGGATCGGACTCGAAAAAGCGATCGAGATAATCCGCCGCCGACTTCGCGAACAGATCGAGCAGCGCGCGCTGGCGGTCCAAGTCGAGTTGGCGAAGCCGCTTGCCGACGAATGCAAGGCGGAGCGCTTCGCGCAGCGAGCGCGCATTCCAGCCCTGAACGAGATTGGGCGGCTGCTGCAATACGAGGTCGCGCAGCACGTCGGTAATGGAATCAAGCTCTGCGCCATAGTCGTCGTACCGAGCGGCATCGCGTTGGCTAAACTTCGCGATCTCCGACTTGGTGCGGCCTTCTCCGGTAAGAAGATAACGGCCGTCCTCGGTCGGAAGGAAGTTTAGCGCGCGGCGTTCGACAACCTTGAGGCCGTGTGCTGCGAGATCGAGGTCGCGAATGACCTTGGGATTGAGGAGGCTGACTGTATAGGCCGCCACCGAATTGCGGAATCCCGGATGAAATTCTTCCGTGACGGCGGCTCCTCCGACAACGGAGCGCCGCTCCACCACCTTCACATTCAGCCCGGCCATGCCGAGATAGGCGGCGCAGACGAGCCCGTTATGGCCCGCGCCGATGATGATGATGTCGTAGGTGTTCGCCACTCATGCCGCCGGTTTAATTCGACCCTCGTCGGAAAACGCGCAGCAGGGTATCATGAACGGGGAAGGCGCTGCACTAGCCCGCGCGCCTGCCCTTCACCATGAAAGCCAGCGGAACTCCGAGAAGAAGGACGGCGACGCCGATCCATCCGAACATGTTCGAGCCCTTGCTGGCTGCATAGGCAAGGCTTGAATACAGCAGATAGCCGCACATCAAGCAGAACAAGATAGGGGTGACTGGATAGAGCGGGACCCGGAAGGGACGCTCCCGATCCGGATCGGTCTGACGCAGAACAATCAGGCCGAAGCCTGTCAACAGGATGAAGAACCAGAAGACCGGCGAGGTGTAGAGCACCATTCCGAGGAACCCGTCCTGGGACAGGGCGCCGAACACGATCAGCACGAAAGCAATCAGGCTCTGGACAATGATCGCATTGCGCGGGTTATTGCCCTCGACGTTCCAGATGCGCAGACGCTCGAGAGCGAGGTCCTGGCCGAGCGCATGATAGAGGCGGGCGCCGGTGAAGATGCTGGCGTTGATGGTCGAGGCCGCCGCAAAGATCACGATGATGCTGAGAATGATCGCGCCGCTCGCTCCGAACGCCGTGCGCATGACGGCCGCCGCAACCGCGTCGCTCTTGCGGATTCCCTCCAGGCCGAGGACGTTGAGGTAGGCAAGGTTGATCAGGACGTAGAGCACCGTCACGACTGCGGTTCCGATCAACAAAATCCGGATCATGTCGCGCTTGACGTTCTTCAGGTCGGCGGAGATGTAGGCCGCTTCGTTCCAGCCGCCATAGGTCAGCAGGATCAGCACCATCGCGAGCCCAAGCGCGCCGACACTGAGATCGCCAGCGGGTGCTGCCGCCGGTGCCGCGCCGCCGCCATAGACAAAGCCGACCAGCGCGATCGCGGCGAGGGCGGTCGCCTCCAGCACGGTCAGAACATTCTGCGCGGTCTTGCTTTCGTAGGTGCCGGCGAGGTTGACGAGTGTGAAAATGAACAACCCGGCCACGCCGTAAATCGCCGAGCCGTACTGTCCAAGCGAATAGATCTGCTGGGCATAGTCTCCGAGAACGAAGCAGATCGCCGCGATTGCGCCGGTCTGAATCACGGTGGTACGCGCCCAGGCGAATAGAAATCCGACACCTTGCCCATAGGCCCGCGTGAGGAAATGATATTCACCGCCTGTCGACGGATAGGCGGCGGCAAGCTCCGCGTAAACCAGCGCGCCGATCAGCGTGCCGACACCTCCGAGCACCCACGCTGCGATGAACCAGAAGTCGTTCGGCACGTTGAACGCCACGATCTGCGGCGTCTTGAAAATGCCGATGCCGATGATGACACCGACCATCATCAGCGC
>VFQN01004570.1_pt1 | contig 18161 bp, 19 predicted proteins | sample 3512371 | NCBI WGS metagenome assembly VFQN01 (sample SAMN10412370, study PRJNA504923) | tailings metagenome | isolation source: Replicate 2 from Balatoc abandoned mine | place: Philippines: Itogon, Benguet | collected 2017-08-28 | reverse complement strand
GGATGGCTTCGCGCTGCTGGGCACGGGCCAGCGCCTCCTGCTGCTGGCGCGCCTCCATCTCGGCGCGCTCGTCGGCGGTGGGCACCGGCGGGCGCACCTCGCGCACCGAGCCGTCGGAGTTGTGCACGCGCTGTTCACGCGCGATGCACTCCGGGATCGGGCGGTCCGACGTGAGCCGCTTGCCGTTGATCTCGCAGCTGTAGATCGAGCTCGACTTCGGCTGGATCTGGGCCTGGGCCGCCAGCGGCGCGAGCGCCAGCGCCGCCAGCAGGCTGGCAGCGGTCGTCAGGCGGGGCGGGGCCGGAGGAAGAGGCACGTCAGATTCCGTAGCGTTCGCGGTAGGCGGCGACAGCCCCGAAGTGGGAGCCGAGGCCAGGATCGGCCGTTGTTTTCAAGTATTGCAGCAAGTCGGAAAGCGCCGCAATCGCCGCCACCTGCAAGCCCAGCTGTTGCTGGACATACTGCACGGCCGACCACGGCATGTCGACGCCGTTCTCGGCCGCCTTCTCCTGGCGGTCGAGTGCGATGGCGACGCCACACGGCGTGGCGCCCGCCGACTGGATCATCGAGATGGATTCGCGCACCGAGGTTCCCGCGGAAATCACGTCATCGATGATGAGAACGCGCCCGGCCACCTTTGCGCCGACCAGCGTGCCGCCCTCGCCGTGATCTTTGGCCTCCTTGCGGTTGTAGGCGAAGGGCACGTTGCGGCCCAGCCGCGCCAGTTCGATGGCCACCGCCGCGGCCAGCGTGATGCCCTTGTAGGCCGGGCCAAACAGCATGTCGAACTCGATGCCGGAGGCCAGCAGGCGCCGTGCATAGAATTCCGCGAGGCGGCCGAGCTTGGCGCCGTCATCGAACAGGCCGGCGTTGAAGAAGTAGGGTGATTGCCGGCCCGCCTTGGTCTTGAACTCGCCGAAGCGCAGCACGCCGGCGTCGACCGCAAACCTCACGAAGTCCTGGGCCAGGGGATCGGTGGCGGGGCTCGTCGTCATCGGAGGCTCTCTCGTGTTCCGTCTCGTCACGCTCAATCTGAACGGCATCCGCTCGGCAGCGACGAAGGGTTTCGAGGCCTGGGCCGAAGGGGTGGCGGCCGATTGTATGGGGGTGCAGGAGATCAAGGCCCAGGCCGCCGATGTGAACGGTCGCTTCGACGTCGTGGCCGGCCTGACGGGGCATTTCCACTTCGCCGACAAGAAGGGCTACTCCGGCGTCGGTCTCTTCACGCGCAAGAAACCCAGCGCCGTGATCACCGGCATCGGCAACGCCGAGTTCGACGCCGAGGGCCGCTACGTCGAGGCGCGCTTCGACAACGCCCGGCGCAAGCTGTCCATCATCAGCTGCTACTTCCCCAGCGGCTCCAGCGGTGAAGAGCGCCAGCAGGCCAAGTTCCGCTTCCTCGCGCTGATGGCGCCGCATCTCGTGAAGCTCAAGGCCGAGCGCGAGTTCATCCTGGTCGGCGACGTGAACATCGCCCACAAGGAGATCGACCTCAAGAACTGGAAGAGCAACCAGAAGAACAGCGGCTTTCTGCCGGAAGAGCGCGCCTGGATGACCGAACTGCTCGACACCATCGGCCTGGTCGACGTGTTCCGCACGCTCAACCCGCACCCCGAGCAGTACACATGGTGGAGCAACCGCGGCCAGGCCTGGGCGAAGAACGTGGGCTGGCGGCTCGACTACCACCTGGCGACACCGAAGGTCGCGGCCACCGCGAAGCACGAGCACATCTACCTGGAGCAGCGCTTCTCCGACCACGCGCCGCTGGTGATCGACTACGACTTCACCCTTTGATCGCACTATTTGAGTGCCATCAATGCACCTTTGTTGACCAGTAAGCACTGAACAAGGTCGTCGCTGCAATAATTTGGGGCAGTCTCCAGCCCCCAGCGACCCATGAAGCACGCCTCGAGTCACGATTTCCTGGCCCACGTGGCCCAGAACAATCCCGGCCAGCCGGAGTACCTGCAGGCCGTGACCGAGGTGGTCGAGAGCCTGTGGCCGTACATCTCGGCCCATCCGAAGTACGCGGAACACGGCCTGCTCGAGCGGCTGGTCGAGCCGGAGCGGGTGATCATGTTCCGCGTCTCCTGGGTCGACGACCACGGCGAGGTGCGCGTCAACCGCGGCTACCGCATCCAGCACAGCCTGGCCATCGGCCCCTACAAGGGCGGGCTGCGCTTCCACCCGTCGGTGAACCTGTCGATCCTGAAGTTCCTCGCCTTCGAGCAGACCTTCAAGAACGCGCTGACCACGCTGCCGATGGGCGGCGGCAAGGGCGGCTCCGATTTCGACCCCAAGGGCAAGAGCGCCGGCGAGGTGATGCGCTTCTGCCAGGCCTTCGTGACCGAGCTGTTCCGCCACGTCGGCGCCGACACCGACGTGCCCGCCGGCGACATCGGCGTGGGCGGCCGCGAGGTCGGCTTCATGGCCGGCATGATGAAGAAGCTCAGCAACCGCGCCGACTGCGTGTTCACCGGCAAGGGCCTGTCGTTCGGCGGTTCGCTGATCCGCCCGGAGGCCACCGGCTACGGCACGGTCTACTTCGCCGAGGAGATGCTCCGGCAGAAGGGCTTGTCCTTCGAGGGCCTGCGCGTCAGCGTCTCGGGCTCGGGCAACGTGGCGCAGTACGCCGTCGAGAAGGCGATGGCGCTGGGCGCCAAGGTGGTGACGGTGTCCGACTCCAGCGGCACCGTGGTCGACCCCGACGGCTTCACCCCGGCCAAGCTCGCCGAGCTGATGGAGGTGAAGAACCACCTCTACGGCCGCGTCAGCGACTATGCGAAGCGCGTGAAGGGCACGGAGTTCATCGCCGGCGTGCGGCCGTGGATGGTGCCGGTCGACGTGGCCCTGCCCTGCGCGACGCAGAACGAGCTCGACGAGCACGACGCCCGCACGCTGATCGGCAACGGCGTGAAGTGCGTCGCCGAGGGCGCCAACATGCCCTCGACGCTGAGCGCGGTGAAGGTGTTCGAGGCCAGCGACGTGCTCTATGCGCCGGGCAAGGCCAGCAACGCCGGCGGCGTGGCCACCTCGGGCCTGGAGATGAGCCAGAACGCGATGCGCCTGTCCTGGGGCCGCGACGAGGTGGACGCTCGCCTGCACGACATCATGCGCAACATCCACGCCGCCTGCCTGCGCCACGGCAAGCGCGGCGACGGCCGCATCAGCTACGTGGACGGCGCCAACGTGGCCGGCTTCGTCAAGGTGGCCGACGCCATGCTGGCGCAGGGCGTGGTCTGAACGTCAGACGGCGCCGAGCACGCGCAGCAGCCAGGCGTTGAGGTGGCCGATCTCCTCGGGGCACACCGAGTGCTCCATCGGGTACTCGTGCCACTCGACGGTGTGGCCCAGCGCCACCAGCGCGTCGCGCGAGTCGCGGCCGCGCTGCGGCACGACGACCGTGTCCTCGCTGCCGTGGGCGAGGAAGATCGGGACCTCGCGGCTGGCCTCGCTGCGCTCGGCGGCCGTGCTCGCCGCCAGCGGCAGGTAGCCCGACATCCCGGCCAGGCCGGCCAGCCGCTCGGGGTAGCGCAACCCGGTCAGCAGCGTCATTGCGCAACCCTGCGAGAAGCCGGCCAGCACGATGCGGCTGGCGGCGATGCCGCGCTCGCGCTCGCGGTCGATCAGCGCCGCGATCGCGGCCCGTGACTCGCGCAGGCCGGCTTCGTCCTCGCGCCGCTGCAGGTCGGTGCCGAGGATGTCGTACCAGGCGCGCATGCGGTAGCCGCCGTTGATCGTCACCGGGCGCACCGGCGCGTGCGGAAAGACAAAGCGCACGGCGCCCACCGCCGAGAGGTCGAGCGCCTCGGCCACCGGCACGAAGTCGCTGCCGTCGGCGCCCAGGCCGTGCAGCACGATGATGGTGGCCACCGGGTGTTCGCCGGTGGCACCTTCCAGGCATTCGAGGTCGGGCGTGGTGCTCATGGCGGCATTCTGACCGTTGGCGCCGCTACAGTGGCCGCAATGAGCGACTTCCTCCCCCCTGCCCTGCGCGCCCGGCTCGAGGCCTTGCTGGCCGCCGGCCAGCGGCGCCTGCTCGGCCTGGTGGGCGCGCCGGGCGCGGGCAAGTCGACGCTCGCCCAGGCCCTGGCCGATGCGCTCGGCCCGCAGGCCCAGGCGGTACCGATGGACGGCTTCCACCTCGCCAACGCCGAACTGGCTCGCCTCGGGCGTGCACAGCGCAAGGGCGCGCCCGACACCTTCGACGCCGCCGGGTACGTGGCACTGCTGCGCCGGCTGCGCACGCAGGCGGCAGCCGAGACCGTGTACGCACCCGCCTTCCGCCGCGAGATCGAGGAGCCGATCGCCGGCGCCATCGCCGTTCATCCGGACACGCAGCTGGTCATCACCGAAGGGAACTACCTGCTGCTCGACGACGGCCCCTGGGCCGAGGTGGCCGGCCTGCTCGACGACTGCTGGTACGTCGACGTGGACGACGCGCTGCGCCGTCAGCGTCTGGTCGAGCGCCACATCCGCTTCGGGCGGGACGAGGCCGAGGCCCGCGCGTGGGTCGAGCACACCGACGAACCGAACGCCCGGCGAATCGCCGCCTCGCGCGGGCGGGCCGGTGCGGTGATCCGCCTCGATTGAGCTAAGGTGTCGGTGCCGCGTCGGCGGCCACCACGACACGACAGGAGACAGCCATGATCAAGGTCAGCGTCATGTACCCGAACAAGCCCGGCGCCCGCTTCGACCACGCCTACTACCGCGACAGGCACATGCCGCTGGTCAAGGCGCGCATGGGCGCCGCCTGCCTGTTCTACACGGTGGACAAGGGCCTGGCCGGCGGCGCGCCCGGCGAGGCGCCGACCTACGTGGCGATGTGCCACCTCTACGCCGACTCGGTGGAGTCGTTCCAGGCCGGCTTCGGGCCGCACGCCAAGGAGATCCTGGCCGACATCCCGAACTACACCGACCTCGCGCCGGTGATGCAGATCAGCGAGGTGGTGGTCGGCCAGCCCTGAGCGGGCTTCGTCAGCCCAGGCCGAGCGCCTTGCGGGCCAGCGCGAGGAAGGCGGTGCGCTCCTTCGCCGACAGCGGCGCGAGGATCTCGGCCTGCAGCGCCTCGACCACCGGCCGCAGGGCCGCCAGTTGCCGGCGCCCCGCCGCGGTGAGGTGAAGCAAGCGGGCGCGGCGGTCGTCCGGGCTCACCGTGCGCTCGACCAGGCCCTTCTGCTCGAGCCGGTCGACCACGCCGCCGATCGTCGCGCGGTCGAAGCTGATCGTCGCCGCCAGGCTGGCCTGGTCGATGCCGGGCTGCTGGGCGACGGCGTCGAGCGCCGCGAACTGCACCGAGGTCAGTTCGAAGCCGGCGGCCTGCGTGCGCGCCTGGAAGACCTGGGTCGACTGCTGGTGCAGGCGCCGGATCAGGTGGCCGGCCATCTCGATTCTGTCCATGGGGCGCTCCGTCATTCCGCCTTGACCTATTTAGTATGTATACATATCATATGCCAACTTACTGATTGGCGACACCCGCCGGCCCGAAGGAGACACGCACCATGCAATTCCACCGCGACGGCTTCCGGCCCGGCGACCCCGACATCCTCCCGGCAGCGCCGGGCCACCGCCGCGCGGGCGATCCACTGCCGCCGACGGTGGACGTGCTGATCGCCGGCACCGGCCCGGCCGGCCTGTGCCTGGCCGCGCAGCTCGCGCGCGTGCCGCAGATCCGCACCCTGGTGGTCGATCCCCGGCTCGCTCCGATGGAGAAGGGCCAGGCCGACGGCATCAGCGTGCGCACGATGGAGATGTTCCAGGCCTTCGGCTTCGCCGGCAAGGTGGCGCGCGAATCGGTGTGGATCAACGAGACCACCTTCTGGGCGCCGGGCGAGCAGGCGCCGCTCGGGCGCGTCGCCCGCGTGCAGGACGTGCCCGACGGCATCTCGGAGATGCCGCACGTGCTGATCAACCAGGCGCGGGTGCACGACATGTTCCTCGACGTGATGCGCCACGCGCCGACGCGGCTGGAGCCCGACTACGGCCTGAGGGTCGTCGACCTGCGCGTCGACCCGGCCGCGGCCGAGCATCCGGTGACGGTCACGCTGGAACACACCACGCCCGGCCGCGAGGGCCGGCGCGAGACCGTGCGCGCCAACTACGTGATCGGCTGCGACGGCGCGCGCTCGGCGGTGCGCGGCGCCATCGGCGGTGCGCTGCACGGCGACGCGGCGCACCAGGCCTGGGGCGTGATGGACGTGCTGGCCGTCACCGACTTCCCCGACTGGCGCATGAAGTCCTTCGTGCGTTCGAAGGACGAAGGCATCCTGATGGTGCTGCCGCGCGAGGGCGGGCACCTGGTGCGTCTGTACGTCGAGCTCGACGCGCTGGGCGAGCACGAGCGCGCCGCCGACCGCGGCATGAACGCCGACGACATCATCGCCAAGGCGCAGCGCATCTTCCGGCCCTTCACGCTCGACGTGAAGGAAGTGGTGTGGTGGTCGATCTACGAGATCGGCCACCGCCTGACCGACAAGTTCGACGACGTGCCCGAGGACCAGGTGGCCACCCGCTCACCGCGCGTGATGCTGGCCGGCGACGCCTGCCACACCCACAGCCCGAAGGCGGGCCAGGGCATGAACGTGTCGATGGGCGACACCTTCAACCTCGGCTGGAAGCTGATCTCGGTGCTGACCGGCCGCGCGGACGCGTCGCTGCTGCACAGCTACTCCGGCGAGCGCCGTGCCGCAGCCAAGGGCCTGGTGGAGTTCGACCACAAGTGGGCCCGCGTGGTCGGCGCCCGCGCGCAGGACGACGCCAGCGACGGCCTGCCGCGGGTGGCACGCGAGTTCGTCAACAACCTGCCCTTCACCTGCGGGCTGACGATCCAGTACGAGCGCAGCGCGCTGACGGGGGATGCGACGCACCAGGCCCTGGCCACCGGCTTCGACATCGGCAAGCGCTTCCACTCCGCGCCGGTGATCCGGCTGGCCGACGCCAAGCCGATGCACCTGGGCCACTGCATCGAGGCCGATGCTCGCTTCCGCCTGTTCCTCTTCGCGCCGGCCGATGACACGGGCGCTGCGGGCGGCGCGATCGCTTCGCTGTGTGACTGGCTCGAGCACGACCCCGCCTCGCCGCTGCGCCGCCACACCGCGCCGGGCGAAGACGTGGACGCGGTGATCGACACCCGCGCCGTCTTCCAGCAGGGCTTCCGCGCGCTGGACTACGCCGCCATGCCCACGCTCCTGCGCCCGCACGTCGGCCGCTACGGGCTGTGCGACTACGAGAAGGTGTTCTGCGCCGACCTCCGGCATGGCGAGGACATCTTCGCGCTGCGCGGCATCGACCGCACTCGCGGCTGCATGGTGGTGGTGCGGCCGGACCAGCACGTGGGGCACGTGCTGCCGCTCGACGCGCGCGAGGCGCTGGCGGCGTACTTCGGCGGCATCCTGCGCGTGCGCGGAATGGGCCTGCACGGGGCTCGCTGAAACCCTCGGAACGCCGAAGGTCAACGCGCTGGCGCGGCGGCGACGCGGATCGCCTCGCGCGCGCGGGCACCGCCGTCGGGCAGGCTGCGGGCGACGTGCGCGATCACGTTGCGCAGTGTCATGGCCACCCGCCCGAGCGCCTCGGCACTGCCCTCGCGCGGCTGCGAGACCAGGCTGAGCGACCAGCGCATCCAGCCCTCGACGATCGAAGCGTCGACGGCGCCGAAGTCCTCGACCAGCAAGGCCGGCGGCGGGCTGCCCGGCGGCGCCGCCTGTCGAGTCACCAGCAACGGGCCGGGCCCGGCAGCCGCCAGGCCCATGCGTGCGAGCAGGGCCTGGGCGCGCGCATGGTCGTAGTTCTCCAGCAGCGCCTGCGCCGCGGCGCGGTAGGCCTGCGGGTCGGTGCCGGCCGGGCCATCGAGCTTGAGCGGCGGCACGTCGCGCTGCGGCAGCAGGAACAAGGTGAGTTCGTTGCGCTCCACGTACTGCTCCATCTCGCTGGTCGGCGGCAGCTGTCGCAGCCAGGCAGCGATCACGCGCAGGCAGCGCTCGCGCTCGGCCGCCGCCGGCGGCGACGGCAGCAGCAGGTACGACAGCGCGGCGTAGCCGCGCGGCTCCTCGCGATCGCGCGCGAGGAAGTGGCGCGCTCGCGCCCCCGGCGGCGGCTCGGTGCCGCGAGCGCCGGGCACGCGGCGCGCGCTGACCGAGCACAGCACCTGACCGCCCTCGGCGACGAGCCGGGCCTGCAGCAGCCCGCGGGGCCGCTCCGGGACCGTCCAGCGCACCGGCTTGCCCGCGGCGACAGGCGTGGCCGCGACGTCGCCGCGGTCGACCTGCCAGCGCAGCCCGGCCGGCAATGCCGCGGGCAGGCCGCCGCCATCCACCGCCCAGGCGTGCAGTTCGAGCGGCTCGCCCGAGGCCAGCGCCGGCTCGACCGCGCAGGCCACCTGGGCCACCTGCGCGGCCGACGGACCGGCGAGCACGCCGCCCAGCAGCGCCAGCGCACCCGCCACGCTCCAGCGCGCCCGCTCGCATCGTGCCGTGGCTGCCGCGGCCATTGCTCAGTCCTCCCGAGCGGGCGCACGCCAGCGCGCCACGCCGGCTGCGGCCAGCGCGGCCACGGCACTGCAGACGACGAAGACCACCGCCGTCTCCCTGACATCGAGCGGCATCGCGGCCATCGAGAAGCCCGCAGCGAGCGCCACCGTGCCGAGAAGCCCCCCGGCGAGCGCCACCCCCGCCATACGCAGGCGGCTGTCCTTCCGCGGCCGCCGCGGCACCAGCCCGGTGGCTTCCTGCACGGCCGCGAGCAGCCGCTCGCGATCGAGCGCCCGGTGGTCGGCGCGTGCGCTCCAGGTCAGCGCCTGGCGGGCTGCGAGGTCCTGCAGGCCGGCCGGCAGCATGGCGGCGAGCGGCATCACTCCGCCATCGACGAGGACCGGCAGCACCGTCACGTCGTTGCGCCGCAGCCCATGCTCGATCTCGCGCCGGTGCACGTCGTCCGGGTCGTCGATGCGGCGCCGGCAGTCGGCGTCACGGGCCTCCAGCCACTGGCGACCCATGACCACGACCAGCGCACGGCAGCCTTGCAGCGCCGCTTCGATCTGCTCCGACCAGCGCCCGGCATGCAGCGAGTCCGCGTCGAAGAAGACGGCCTGCTCGCCGAAGGCCCGCACCAGCTCGTCGCGCAGCGCCACGGCCCAGGCGCGGGCATCGGCCTGGCGGTAGCTGACGAAGATCGCAGCGGTGTTCATGGCCCTGGACCTGTCCGGCACACTCGAGTCCCATCGCTGGCGCGACGGCGCGCGCATGATCGCCGATAGTATGCGGATCGCCGAAGCCGCCCTGCCATGCGCCCCGTCTTCGCCCTCGCCGCCCGATGGACCCGCACGCTGCGCCCCCGGCTCGAGCTGGCGCTGCTGGCTGGGCTGGCCGGCTGCATGTCCGCAGGCCCCGGGGCCGGGCCGCCCGCGCGGCTGGCGCTGGTGATCGGCAACGCGGCGTACGAGAACGCCCGCCCGCTGAACAATCCGGTCAACGATGCGCAGGACATGTGCCGCGCGCTGCGCGACCTGGGCTTCGTTGCCATCTGCCGCACCAACGTCGCGACGCGGGCCGAGTTCGGCGCGCTGCTCGACGACTATGTGAGCCGCCTGGGGCCGGCCACCGTCGGCGTCGTGTACTACGCCGGCCACGGCGTGCAGGTCAACGGGGCCAACTTCCTCGTGCCCACCCAGGGCCAGCCCCTGGGCACCGGCGCCAGCCCGCTGTCGGCGCTGTTCGGCCTGGACGAACTCTTCGAACGCCTGCGCGAGCGGCCATCGCGGCTGAACATCATCATGCTCGACGCCTGCCGGACCGAGCTGTTCGCGGAGGACGGGCGATCCGGCACGGGCCGCGGCGGCGGCGCCGCGGCGGCCGCTGCGCCCGCCGCAGGGTCGAGACTGATGCGCGAACTGCGCGCGCTGCCACGATCGGCCTCGGGCCTGGCCACCATCCAGGGCGAGGCGCCGCCCAACACGAAGGTGCTGTACGCAACCGCATCGAAGGCCGCCGCCTTCGACGGCGAAGGGCGCAACGGCCCGCTGACCAAGCACATCCTGCGGCACATCGCCACCCGCGACCAGCCTCTGGAGACCTTCTTCAACCGCGTGACCGGCGACGTCGAGACCGAGACCCTGCGCGAGCTGGCCAAGCGCCAGTCGCCGTTCACCTACGGCTCGTTCGCCGGCAAGTTCTGCTTCAACGGCTGCCCGGGCGACACCCCGCCCCCGCCGCCGGCCCACTGAGCCGGTGCCGCTCAGAAGCTGGCGATCGCGGCGACGGCCAGGCCCTGCGTGGTGTCGCGGCCATCCTGCGTGCCGAAGGCCTCCTTCGAGCTCATGACCTGGATGCGGTAGCCCGCGGTGAAGGTCCAGCGGGGCCTGACGTCGATGCCGGCCAGCGCGTACGACAGGCCGACCTCGGTCAGCCGGTAGTCGGACTTGAACTTCACCACGTTGTCGCCGCCCGACTGCGGCGTCTTGAGCTTGCCGATGCCGACGGAGCCGTACAGCGAGAAGCCGCTCGCCAGTGGCGCGCTGCCGTAGACGCCAAGCACCGGCCCCGCAGGCTCGTAGCGAACGTCGCCGTCGCGCTGCGACACCTTCTTGTAGCCGAGCGTCGCGTTGAGGCCCGGCAGCACGGCATAGCCGACGTTGATGTCGAACTCGCGCCGCGTGCCGCTGCCGCCGTCGACGAAGCTGAACCGGGTCGACGGGAAGACGCTCATCGAGGCGACGAAGTCGCCGTACTGCACGCTGGCCAGCGGCACGAGCACGAGCTTGTCCTTGGCCGAGACCTGGGTCAGCGCGATGTTGTTGCCGGCACCGTCGTCCAGGTAGCTGAACGTCGTCCACTCCGCGAGCCAGGCCCGGGCTCCCACGGAGAAGGTGAGCTTGGGATCCTCCGCGAACGCGGCGGTGCAGGACAGGGCCGCCACCAGGACGGCCGTGGAACGCAGCGGGAGGCGCATGTCGATCTCCTCCTGACCTCGGGCCACCATGCTACGCGCATGAGCGGTGGCACGCACGGGAAATCGCTGCCGATGGCAGGGTGCAAGGCCGCCACCGCGGCCTGCGGCATGATCGCCACCCATGGCCACACCGCACTGCTTCCGCGTCCCGCGGCTCCTGCTGCCCCGCGCAGACATCGACCTGCGCCGCTGGAGCGTCATCGCCTGCGACCAGTACACCAGTGATCCCGTCTACTGGGCACGCGTGGCCGACGAGGTGGGCGAGGCGCCCTCCACGCTGCACCTGATCCTGCCCGAGGTGTTCCTCGGCAGCGCCGACAAGCCCGAGCGCATCGCCCGCATCCAGGCCACGATGCGGCGTTACCTGGCCGAGGGCCTGCTGCGCGATCACGCCGGCGCCGTGCTGGTCGAGCGCGCCCTGCCCGACGGCCGCGTGCGCCGCGGGCTGATGCTGGAGCTGGACCTGGAGCACTACGACTACGCGCCCGCCTCCACCAGCCTGATCCGCCCCACCGAGGGCACCATCGTCGAGCGCATCGCGCCGCGCGTGGAGGTGCGCCAGGGTGCCGAGCTGGAGCTGCCGCACATCCTGGTGCTGATCGACGACCCGCAGCACACGGTCATCGCGCCGCTGGCCGCGCAGCGCACGCGCTTCGCGCCGCTGTACGACACGCCGCTGATGCTCGGCGGCGGCCGCGTGACGGGCGTCGCGCTGGATGCGCAGGCGCAGGCCCACGTGATGCAGGCGCTGCAGGCGCTCGGCGACGGCGCCGCCTTCGCCACGCGTCACGGCCTGCCGCCGGGCACGCCGCCGATGCTGTTCGCGATGGGCGACGGCAACCACTCGCTGGCCACCGCCAAGGCCTGCTGGGAGCGCATCAAGGCCACCGCGGGGCCCGACCACCCGGCGCGCTGGGCGCTGGTGGAGGTGGAGAACATCCACGACCCGGCGCTCGAGTTCTCGCCCATCCACCGGCTGCTGATCGGCGTGGCCGGCGAGATCCGCGAGGCGCTGGCGGCGCACTTCGGCGCGAAAGTTCAGATCGTCGATCAGCCCGACGCCACCGCGATGCGCGCGGCCCTGGCCGCGCTGCCGCGCACCGATCACGCTGCCGGGCTGGTGCAGCCGGGCGGGCGCCATGCGCTGGTGGTGGTGTCCGGCATGCCGGCCGCGCAGCTCGACGTGGCGACCTTCCAGGGCTTCGTCGACGACCTGCTGGCCCGGGGTGGCGCGCGCGAGGTCGACTACGTGCATGGCGACGACGCGCTGGCGCAGCTGGCCAGCGCGCCAGGCCATGCCGGGCTGCACCTGGCCACGCTGGGCAAGAGCGAGCTGATCGGCCGCGTGGCGCGCCACGGCCCGCTGCCGCGCAAGAGCTTCTCGATGGGCGAGGCCGACGAGAAGCGCTTCTATCTGGAGGCGCGGCGCATCCGGACGCCGGCGGGCTGATTCCCGGCCGGCAGGGCGACTGTCGAAACGGCGCCCGCCCGAACGTCGTGTCGGCATCCACCTTCCGGAGAACCGCATGAGAACCAGCCAGACCGCCCTGGCGCTGATGCTGGCGGCATCGTCCGCCGCCGCCGCGCCCGTCACCTACGCGATCGACCCGAGCCACACCTTCCCCAGCTTCGAGGCCGACCACCTGGGCATCTCCATCTGGCGCGGCAAGTTCAACAGGAGCCGCGGCACCGTGCTGTACGACAAGAGCACGGGCACGGGCACCGTCGAGATCGTCACCGAGCTCGCCAGCATCGACTTCGGCCTGGACGCGCTGGCGACCTGGGCACGCGGCAAGGACTTCTTCGACGTGAAGAAGCATCCGCGCGCCATCTTCAAGGGCCGCCTGCAGTCCCCGGTCGACGGCGTGCCGACGCAGCTGGCGGGCGAGCTCACCATGCGCGGCGTGACGCGCCCGCTGACGCTGACGATCCACTCGCTGAAGTGCATCCAGCATCCGATGCTCAAGCGCGACTACTGCGGCGCCGATGCCAGCGGCAGCTTCAGCCGCGACGAGTTCGGCCTGGATGCGGGCAAGGACTACGGCTTCCGCATGAACGTCGACCTGCGCATCCAGGTCGAGGCGATCGCGCAGCCCTGACGGGCTCGAGGAGCAAGGCGCCACGATCGGCACCAGGGCTCCCGACGGCGCACATCGGAGGCGACGACGATGTCGATCCGCCGCCCCCCGGCAAGAACGTCTCCCTGACTGATCGCGCGGCTCGCTGGACCACTGCACCAGGCGGGCCGGCGTTCCACGCCTGCTCCACCAACGACCTGATCGACCTGGATGCCGGGATCACCATGAACGTGGAGGCCACGCCTGTGCATCGGAGCATGGAGGTCGAGTCGACCAAGACCATGATCGAAAGCGTCGAGCAGCGAGTCCGCGTGGGACGAACAGGCTAACGAGTACCGATGCCCGCAGGGCCACGCGCTACTGAGCGAGCCCCGTGCGTTCACCAGGCCGCGCGATCACCTCACCAAGGAGGCGGTGGTCATCTACCGCGCCAGCCAGAACGACTGCACTGGATGCCCGATGAAGCAGCAGTGCTGCCCCAACACGCCGGCGCGCGAGCGGCCAGTACCCCGCAGTACCAGCAGTCCAGGCGAGATCGGAAGAAGGTGGAGATGCTGTTCGCCCACCTCAAACGCGTCCTCAGGCTCGACCGCCTGCGCTTGCGAGGGCTGAGCGGGGCGCACGACGAGTTCTTGTTGGCAGCAACCGCTCAGAACCTGCGACGGATGGCCAAGAGGTTGTTCGAAGGGCGGCAAAGCGCTGCTGCAGTACCGGCCTGAGAGAGGTTCGAGCGCTCGCGACCCCGCCCATCGACGAACGCCGAGCGATCGCGCTGCATCCACAGCAGCTACGCCTGTCCGTCAGCGCGTTCGCAAACCGAGTTCTTCAACGGAATGGACCCATTGCAGACATTCGCTCGCGAGAGCAGCGGTCACAGACAGAAGCTTCAGCAGGCCTGCTTCTTGTGCAGCGGGATCCAGCACAGACGGGGCAGCGGCGCGCCGCGCGAGTTCCTGCCTGAGCTCCTTGCGCACGATCACTGCTGCCCGATAGCGGTAGTCACGCCCATTCTCCCGGCCTCGGAATGGCAGTCATCTGCGTGACCCTAGTTCCCCTCGAGGGCCTTTCGTTGCGCGGCAATTGAAGCCTCGTTGACAAGCGTGTTGTGAGCCGCGGCGAACTTCCAGCCGGACTCTTCGTGCACCAGAACGTACAGTTTTGCGCCGTCACTCTCGCCCGGGACGGGGATTCCGTTCGCAGTCACCGCACGTGCCCGAACATTGCCCACGGCGATGTTCTCGCCCAGAAACTGCAAATGCTCCAGCTCATAGGTCACATGGCTGTCGGGCGGTGTGGCGGCCAGGCTCTGACGGGTGAACGTTGCGATCTCGTCCAAACCGGTCAGCCTGCGCCCGAAGGGATTGGTCCAGACGGCATCGGGGCGGAAGAGGCTCAGGAACGTATCGGCATCGCGGTTCCACATCGCTGTCTCTACCGTTCCCACAAAGCGAAGCACAGCTGCACGTTGCTCGGTGTGATTCAAGTGTTGCTCCAATCTCTAAAGATCAACTGCGCTCCGGAGTGGCGCAAGGTTGTGGGCCGCCTTGGCTGAGCCCGAGTCCGTTGCTCGACTGGCCGCGACATCACCGCGCCCGAGTAGGGGACGATAGGCGCAACTCCGTCGCCATCGTGCACTCATGCGTACTGGACAACGCCCGCTGCGGCTCGACGAAGCACACACGCGTGACAGGACCATGGAGCGTTCATGTGCTGTGCTGTCGCGGACCGGGGCGCGCGCGATCGGCTCCGGTTGCGGAAGGCCCTGTGCGTCTGCTTGCCGTGGGGCGGTGATGAGCTTGCGGCAACATGGTTTCGGTGGCGCGCGGAACTTGCATGCCGGCCACGGGCCTGGGCAGCAACCACACCGCGGCCACGATGCCCGTCCCCGCCAACGCGGCCACGCCAGCTGCCAGCGCAGGCCAGCCCCCGGTGGCGGTGAGCGCTGCGCCTGCCGCCGGACCGGCGACCAGCCCGAGGTTGTTGCCCTGCATCATCATCCCGAGCGTCAGGCCCAGAGTCGATGCATGCGGTGCTTGCACCGGCGCTTCGGCGAAGAGCGCCGGTGGCACGAGACCGGCCACCGTGGCGAATGCGACGACGAGCCAGTAGCGCGTCCAGACGCCGAGCGATTCCATGGCCACGGAAAGCGCGAGCAGAGCGCACACGCCCAGCGCTCCAGCCACCAGCGAGGCGGGCCGCATCCCTCGCGCGAGCAGGGCGCCGCCCGCCAGGTTGCCGGCGCCACCGCTCGCGATGGCGAGCGCGGTCAGCCTGTTGGCCTGCGCCGGCGTGGAGGCCAGGCCGCCGTCCAGCAGGACCGGCAACAGTCCGAACAAGGCGAACCATGCGCCGGCGTAGAGCATGAACAACAACAGCAAGGCGAGCGGGCCGCGCGCGAGCAAGGTGCGGTGCAGCGGCAGGGCACTGCCTCGTGAGGGCGAGCGCTTGGTCTCGTCGCGCGGTGCGCCCCACGCGGCCAGTGCCGCGTAGCCCAGCGCGAGCCCGCTGCCCATCCACCACAGCGCCCTCCAGCCCTCGGCCAGCAGCCACGGCGAGGCAAGCATGACCAGCGCCATGCCGGCGGGCATGAAGGTGCTCCAGGCCGCCATCGGTCCTGCGGCGCGCGAGGCAGGAACGACACGCGCGATCAACGCGGGCGCGGCCACGATCACGGCGAGGAATCCGACGCCTTCGACCAGCCGGCTCGCGATCAGCAGCGTCGCATCCTGAGCCGCGGCGCCGGCAGCCGATGCCGCGCCCTGCAACGCGAGACCGGCCACCAGTGTGCGTCGTGCGCCCAGCCGGTCGGTCACCGTGCCGATGGCAATGCCGAACAACGCGCCCACGACGCCGAAGGCGGAGAGCAGCCAGGCCGCCCGCTCCAGCGGCAGGCCGAGAGCGGCCTGCAGCGCCTGCAATGCCGCCGGTGCCTTTCCGAGCTGCATGGCGGAGACGAGTCCGGCTCCTACCAGCAGGAGGGTCACGGGCCAGGGCGATGAGCGGGTAGCGGCTTGCGGGGCGTTCATGCCGCCTCCCGGGCCTGCCGCCCGAGCAACAGGTCGCGCGCCACGCACGCCACGTGCGCACCCTGGAAGCGCGCGCCCGCCAGTTCGTTCGCGCTGGGTTGCCTGTCGCCGCCTTGCCCATCGTCGGCGATGGTCGACGCACCATACGGGCTGCCGCCCGTCACCTCGTCCATGCGGTTTTGCCCCTTGAAGCTGTACGGCAGGCCGACAATGAGCATGCCCAGGTGCAGCAGCGGCACATGGCTCGTGAGCAGCGTGGCCTCCTGCCCGCCGTGCTGCGAGCCCGTGGACGTGAACACGCTGCCCACCTTGCCGACCAGCGCATCCCGCGCCCACAGCCCGCCCGCCTGGTCGATGAAGTTCTTCATCTGCGCTGCCATCGTGCCGAAGCGCGTGGGCGTGCCGACGATGATGGCGTCGTACTCCGCCAGCTCCTCGACGCGTGCAATGGGCGCGGGCTGCGCCAGCTTGTAGCCCGCCCGCTCGGCCACCTGCGGCGGCACCAGCTCGGGCACGCGCTTGAGCCGGGCCTCTGCCCCAGCCTCTTCGGCGCCGTCGCGCACCGCGCGTGCCAGGGCTTCGACATGGCCGTACGACGAGTAGTACAGCACCAGCACACGGGGTCGGATCGTCATGTGGCTTCTCCAGGCAGGTTTGACGGGCGCACTTTGAGCCTCGAGACCGATCGATGGAAGCCACATAATTTCGAATCTCACGATCGATGGAATAGATCATTGATTGACACCTTGACCCTAGGCCAGTTGCGCACCTTTGTTGCCATCGCCGAAGCCGGCGGCTTCCGTGCCGGGGCGGCGCGGCTGCGGCGTGCGCAATCGGCGGTGAGCCATGCCGTGGCCAGCCTGGAGGCCGAGCTCGACATCACGCTGTTCGACCGCAGCGGTCGGCGCCCGGTGCTCACGCCGGCCGGCATCGCGCTGCTCGAAGACGCGCGCGCCGTCTTGCTCAAGGTCGACACGATGCGAGCACGCGCGCAGGGCGTCGGCATGGGGCTCGAGCTCGAGCTGCCCGTGGTCGTCGATACGCTGTTTCCGCTGCCGCTCGTCGGCGAGGCCTTGCTCGCCGTGCACCAGCGCTATCCCAGCGTGCGCGCACAGTTGCAGGTGGCGCCCTTGGGAGGGCCGCTCGTGGCCTTGCTGGACGGCCGCTGCGCACTGGCGGTGACGGTCGGTGACGACCTGAACGATGCCCGACTGACCAAGGAGCCGCTGGGCACCGTCGCCGTCGTGCCCGTCGTTGCTGCGAGCCACGCGCTCGCCGACCGCATTCGCCCGCGCACACCCCTGCGCCTCGAAGACATCACCGAACACCTGCAGATCGTGCTGAGCGACCCAACGCCGATGTCGACGGGGCGTGACTTCAACGTGCTGTCGCCGCAGACCTGTCGCGTCGGCACGCAGGAAGCCAAGCTCGCCCTCATCGAGGCTGGTCTCGGCTGGGGCCGGCTGCCGCTGTGGACGGTCAAGAAGGCACTCGACGACGGGCGGCTCGTGAAGCTTCCTTCACGCAACCTCGGACCAGCGGCCGAGTCGCGCGAGCAGGCGTACGTGGTGCACCGGCGCGACCGGGTGCGCGGCCCTGCGGCGACTGCGCTTCGCGACGAACTGCTGGCTCGGCACGCAGCGGTTCGCGGCGCTTGAGGCGCGGCCGCTTCCGTTCAAGCCTCGAACGGGACCTACGCGCATCGCCGCTTCATGCGTCCCGAGAAGCTTGCCCGTACGCAACTACGGCAGCTCTGGCAGGCATGTCCCGGGCTCGGCGACGGCGTGACCGCTTGTGTGGACGGATCCTGCTGGCGTCAACGACTCGAAGATGCCGAAGAGAACCGCCGGCTGGGCAAGGCCGGGACAAGTCGCGCACCGTGCAAGAGTTCCGGTGCGCCGTTCGAGCATCCCCGCTGTAGCCGTTCGTGATCAACCGCTTCTGGCCGACAACGGCCTACAGGCGTCGATGCGGACAGCGGCTCTCGGCGAAGGCTCGTGGCCGAGGGCCGGCAGGTGGGCGCCCGCCCGCCGCCACGCTCAGCGCGCGCCAGCGGCCTCGAGCAGGCGCGCCATCGCCGTGTAGCCGCGCGACCGCGCGAGTTGCAGCGGCG
>VFQN01004569.1_pt1 | contig 18163 bp, 19 predicted proteins | sample 3512371 | NCBI WGS metagenome assembly VFQN01 (sample SAMN10412370, study PRJNA504923) | tailings metagenome | isolation source: Replicate 2 from Balatoc abandoned mine | place: Philippines: Itogon, Benguet | collected 2017-08-28 | reverse complement strand
GTAGCTATGGGCCGTGCGGCCCTACCTGAGGGGCCGACCAGCCCAGGGCCGGCCTGGGTTAGGCCGGAATGGAATCCGGGCCCTGGATTCCCGCCTATTCCTGGCCCTGGCGGGCCCATTTGCGAACTATTCCTCAAAAAGGAATCTGTTCCCGAAAAAAAATCACTGAGGGGCGCCTGTTGTTCACCGCCCGCAGCTGCTGCAGTTGGAGAACTTGCGACAGTGCACAGGATCAAGGTCGGGGTCTGGTCGAAGCAGAGCGTGGCTAGGCGCCCGGGCTTGCACCTTGCCATGCCAGGGAGGACCAGCGCAACGCCGTGCCTCCACACCCGCATTGCCATTTTCACCTCACCTCGTTTAATCGGTTCGGCCGTGCATCGCTGAGGGCTCAGAGCGTGCCTGGCCACCTTCCTGCTGCGTCTTGATCTGCGGGCACTGCCAATAACCAGGCCCCTCTACTTGGCGTGGAAGAGTCCCATCGGCGCCTCCTCGTTCCTTATCGCTGTGCATCGCAGCATCTACAACGCCGAAGAACGATTCTTCTACAAGTCCTTCAACGTGTTCCCGGGGCTGTACGTGGATGCCAACGGGGTACGGCAGCGGCCGTACTTCTACCAGAACGCCACCGCCGGGGAGGTGCGGGCGGAGTACAGGAAACGGCGGGTGAGTGGCGGATCCCAGGGAATGAGCCGACCACTGTGCCCTGTACGAATGCCGGCCTCTGAAGGCCCTCGCTGTTGTGTTGCTGGTGCACCAGTCCTGGCTGCTGCAACGACGCGACGGATGATACGAGCTTGACCGCTTGGTTCTGTGAAAGACGGCTGTTGCGCTGCCGGCCTGCCTAACTGAATCCGACTCTGCTTTGCACCACTGTACGGCAAAAGCTGCACCTGGCTTGTCGTTGTACAACATGCTGCAGACCAAGGCGGCGCAGCGCTGGCAGCTGGACACGGGCGTGCTGCTGCTGCCCGCGGCCAGCAGGGGGGGCGCACTTGGCTTCGGCTACACATGCGGAGACACCAACTACGCCCTGACAACCGCTGGATACGCAAGTGAGAGCCCCATGCACGGGTACACGCTACTGCGCATGTGCCAGCCCTGGAGCGTTTCGTAACAAGCCCTTGGGGGATGTCGATCGGGGTGACGCGGGGCGGGCATTCCACGAGGCCGGGGCGCCCAAGTGCTGTGAGGTGGCTTGGAGGATGCCGTTGGCGAACCCTTACAAAGAAACGCATCTGAGCCGTCTGACCTGCCTGCCCGGCTACCAAAACGGCGCCTGACCCGCAGGCGACAAGCCCCTGGGCAGCATGTGGACGCAGCAGGCGGCCTGCGCCGCTGACGTGTGCGGCGGCACGGCCGACAAGCTGTGCCCCCTGGACGTGGTGAAGGGCATGTCGGGCAGCGCCGTGTGGACGGCAAGCGGCAAGCCCAAGAACCCCACCATTACAGGTGAAGACACGGGGAGAGAGGATGCATGCAAGGCCAGGCGTGTTACCGCGGCTGCATGCATGGCGTGTGCCACGTTGCACGTGACTGTATGTCTGGAGTTCGCGCGAAATTCCGGCGATCCGCCGTGGTGGCCCGATTTGGGGCATTGTGCTCCTGTACCTGTGCCGTATGACAGTTTGCCATATTGAGGGGCTGGCGGCCCAGGGTATGGCCGGGGTGTGTGGAATTTGGCCCAGCAACCCAAGCAGACGAGCACGGCCACTGGCTGTTGGTACAATACGTGTCGCCGCCAGCGTTACCACCTTAATTTTCTCCCTTTCCCATGCCCGCGCAGTGCGCTTCGTGGTGTCTTTCACGGCGGAGGGCGACCTCAACGGCGTCACGGCCATCACGCCCGCAGCCTACGCCTGGATCCTGGACTTCGCTGCAGCCAGCACGGGCAAGAAGAGGTTCCGTGGCAAGAATAGCGTGGGTTAAGTCAGTGCCCCGGAACTGTTTGCGCAAAAATGCAGGCGGCGGCCAGGAAAGTTGTGCAAGCGAACTGAGCGGTAGACATAGAGCCAGTGCTGTTGGGTTGCAGGCTGGCGCGTGTGGTGATTTGGCTGTGTTGGTGTAGGAAGGTTGGGAGACGCCGCAAAAGCAAGCAGCCGTGATGGCAGGGCATTCCCACACGTGACAGAAAACCCTAGACTCATTACCGGTATTCATGATTAGCGTGCGGGAACGAAGGCACACGCAGGTGCTGCTGCGGTGGCAGTGGTGATCCAATAGCATTGCAGATTTCGTTACCTTGTGGCACGCCTGCCTGCGAAGCGGGGGCCGCGCTTGGTGCTTGGCGTGTGTTAGCAGAGAGGTTCCATTGTGGGTCTCGTCTCGACCCGAATCATTACCTTGAGCTGCCAAGCAGGTTGTGCAGACGATGTGAGATTGCTAAGGTTGCCCCATCTTGAGCATAGATGATGATGTCGATAGGTACACCCCTCATGAGCACGTCAGGTTGCCCCACGCGTGTATTCTCCCACCCGCAGCCCAACTTGTTCACACATTGTCCGCAGGGCTGACTCCCTCAAGAAACGCAATGAATGACTGTGACGTGTACTTATCACGATGGGACGACGGTTGTGTTGCGCAGTGCTGCAGGTTGTGTGCCGAGTGTACGGCACCGGCACGCAGTCGTGCCGTTGTGGGCGTCGGTAGAGTTGAAGGTATGCGATACAGTGTGTATGCAGCACAGTGTGTACGGGACATGCCTTGCATCTGTAAGCAGTTATAAGCGGCTTTGTAGACCGTCGGTATCCACCAGCCGATGTGCGTGGCGGCATCTTGGTGGCTGTCTGGTTTGACTGCACGATACCTAGGTTTGCTCATGGCCTTGTGCGGACCCACATTCGGGCTGGCGTTGTCGAACACACGTTACAAATGCGGCAGTCGCCTCTGGTCCTGGTGCAAGGATCCAGCACGCACAAATGGTAATGCGCATTCCTGTCGGGCCAGAGAACTCGGGGCAGGCTGCTTGTCGTGTAAAACACCATTGGTACCGGTACGTACCATGAGCCGACCACGCACGCCCGAGCCCTGCAGCGATCGTGCGGCGTCAGGGGAGCCCTCCCCTGTGTGGCGTGGCCTGCGGGCCTGAAAGGTGTGGGTCCTGGCTCCCTCAATATGTTGCTTCTTACATTCTTGCGTCTTGCCGCCTTCATGTGCTATAGAGCAGTACCCTGATCGCCACGCCGGTCAGGGCAGCAATCTGTGAGCAGTTGTGCGGAGTAGTTGTACGGAGTACACGCGATGTGCATACGGTAATCCAAGACTGTATCCCGCCCAAGCTGTCAATTTTTCCGTCTCTTGGACATAGGCCGACCAGTGGGCTGACCTGTGGGCTGACCCTGCATGGGGTCTGCATGGGAAACACAGCACGACACCGGGAGCACAGCACAGGCGCCGAGTCGTGCGAACTTGGCGGAAAGATCGTAGCATTTACCGTCGTAAAAATGGACACACAAGTGATACCAGGCACTTCTTGACAACGGTTAAGGAGTTTGAATGCGAGGGTAGCGAGGGTCCTCCGGCCGTCTGGGAGGCCAGCCGAGGTAAGAAGCACCACTGCTAATGCGTTCCACTGTTCATAAGTAGTTATCCACAGTAAATCTTGATGCGCAGTGGCTGCAGTTAAGCGCAAGCAAGCGGGCGGCACAGCGGAACGATGCCCCGTCAAAAAGGAGTCCCGCATAAGATCACTCCGAAGACGAACGAGTTATCGGGTAAGACTGCTGAAGGTAAATCAGTCTACGGCATTTGTATCACGAGAATCCCCGCTGTCGCGGACCCTCGTGGGGCACGCAACTCAAACATGGACAGATGCCTGTTAATGGAGGCTTGCATGGTAGCCACCCTACTGTCAAAATCAAATAGTGTGGCCGAAAACGCGTTTCGGCGTAGCATTGCACGATAGCAGCTGGCTCGCTGTTAAACTGTTGCCCAACCCACCTGCTTTGTCGGCCGCTCTGCCAACGTAGAGCATCCACGACCCGCCATGGTGAGGGCTGGTGGCTCAGCAGGTCCGGCAGACGTGGCACGCGCGCGGCGACGCATATCTGTTGAAGCAGCGGCAGCGCCTGACTCAGATGAAGCAGCAGCGAAGCGGCACGCCAAGATGCAGCGCGTGAAACACAGTGACTCGCCGCCACCTGCTGGTCATGCAGCTAATCGAGGACTTCCTGGAGATGCAGCCGCGGCGGATTTGCACGATACGAAAGATGACGTGCAGCATTACGGGACGGTGGACAACATGGAGGGGGACGAGGGGCCCATGCACAGCCTGGACGGGGCGGGGGCAGGGGACGGGTCGGAAGCGGGGCCTTCAAACGGCCACGAAGATGGCCAGCAGTGGGCGCCTGGGGTGCTGGCCCCGGCGGAGACCCTGGAGGAAATCGGGGACGACGCGGGGTTGCAGGCCGCAAAGGCGGGGGGCTTCGGTATGAATGTGCGGTTAGAGGTGGCGCAGAGGCTGGCGGAGCAGCTGCCAGGAGGCGTCCCCCCGCGGTCCGGTGAGCCGTTACCGCGCTCTGGTTTGCTTCACTGTCCCAAGCGTAACTGCCCCAAGCGAATGCCCTACGGAAATACAACTTTTGCCCGTCCTGCCGAGAACACACTCTTGTCTAATTTTCTTTCACGGTGGGTGCCCAATTGAGGCCGCACAGTGTCTCCCTCTTCTCCAACGGCCATCGTGTATCAATTCGCCCTCCCCCTACCCCCTACCGCCATCCCCCAGAGCTGTACCTGCTGGAGGCGTGCAGCGTGGCGGCGCTCAGCCGCAGCGTGCACAGGCTGTTGCGCCGCGCCGTGGAGCCGCACCAGCTGCGCCTCAGCTTCCGGGGCACGAGGCAGCAGCTGCTACCCGCCCTGGCCGAGCCGGGCGGGGCTGGAGACGAGGGGTCGCAGTCCCTGGAGGACCTGGCACGTGCTGCCGGTGTGCAAGTGGACGTGGAGGGCGCCCTATACCTGGTGCTGGACCTGCAGGTAGGTCGGCGGGTGGGAGGGCCCATGCCGGCTATCACGCATGATGTATTCGCCTTCAGCGTGGAGCGTGAGAGCTTGTGCGTTTAATACGCAAGTGGCTCGAGAGCCGGGGAGGGCTTGCGTACACGCGTCCGCTGCTCATGTAGCGACATTGGCTGCCGTACTACCCACGTCGTGCAGCGTGCGTGCAGCGCTCAGCTGCTCCAGCTGCTCTGCCTGAGCTGTCGGTGTGTCTGCTGCCAACCCCAGGGCGAGGACGCTGACGAGGTGACGGTCACGGTGGATCCAAACCTGCAGAGCCACCAGCAGCAGGACGAGGGGGAGGGCGAGGAGCAGGAGGAGGGGGAGTGGGAGGGGGAGCAGGAGGAGGGGGAGTGGGAGGAGGAGGAGGAGGGGGAGTGGGAGGGGGAGGAGGAGGAGAGGGAATGGGAGGGGGAGGGGGAGGAGGGGGAGGAGGAGGGGGAGGGGGAGGAGGAGGGAGCAGGGGAGGAGTACAACGATGAAATGGGCTCCGAGCAGAAGCAGGCGGACTGGCAGGATGGGGACGGCCTGGGTATTGAGGAGCAGGGGGCTGCTGCGGCTGCTCAGGACCTTGGGGAGCAGGGCGGCCTCGCCCCCGAGGGAGCCCCCGGCCAGGCTGCCACCTCCCCCAGTCCGGGTTCACGACGCGACCCTCGGCCTGCGGCACGTGCAGCCTGGGAGGCGGCAGCAGGGCAGCCGCCGCAGCGCGCAGCGCCCAGGGGTCCGGCAGGAGGTGCAGCTGCGGGGCCGAGCGCGGCCGCTGCAGCTGCCGCTGCTGCGCAGCCACGCGCACCATCACACGCTGCAGCCGAGGAGGAGGAGGAGCCGGGGGAGGGGCAGGAGGAGGAGGGGGGCGTGCCTCCGCGGACCTTTGGTGGCGATGGTGGTGTGGGCGGCGGTGCGGGCTACGTGCCGCGGCTGCTGGCCGACGACGAGCCCTTGGTGCCCCTGCGCACCGAGATGGATCCCGCGGACGACGCACTGATGGATGCCGCCCGGGCCGCGGGCAACGAGATCACGGTGACGGTGCAGCTGGCGCAGCGGCTGGCGATGCAGATGCCTCCGGGCAAGACGAGTTTTGGTGGGTTGGGGAGGGGATGGATGCGGGACGGGGGCGCGGGTGTTGGTGGCGCCTTGCGGCGCGTTTGCGATTGAATAGGTCACTTGTGCAAGGACAACCACGCACACTCTGGGGCCCCCTGTGGCAACCAAGCCATGGGCATACAGGACTAGAGCTGCACACTGTGGAGGCGGCTTCCTGTGCGCCTGCCGCCCAGCCTGGCGCTGTCGCGGCACTGAGTACAACAGCCCTTCTCATGGCCTTTCTTACAACCCTACAGAACCTGTTCTGTGCGGTTCGCTGGCTCCTTCGCTGACCTCCGCGCCTTCCTTGCGGCCGCCTACCATTCCCTGCCCTTTCCACACCCCGCCCCCCGCAGTGCTCCACCTGCCCCGGCTGTCCTCCGTGGCCCTGGTGAAGCGCTGCATCTGCCGCATGCATGACCGCACCATCTACCCCAGCTACCAGCGCCTCAAGGTGGTGGCTACTGACCGGGTGCTACTAGACGGGTACGAGCAGGAGGGCCGCGGCGGGCGCGAATGGGTGGAGCACACGCTGCGGCACTACGGCGTGGGGGAAGGGTCGGTGCTCGAGCTGGACTTCCAGGTGGGCGGGATGCAGCGCAAAGCTCCACTACGGTCTTGATGGGCAAATAGGGGCCGGGTGAGGAAGAGAGAAAGTATGGTTGTGGGGGCGGGGATGTGCTAGTAGGGTTGGGCGGTTGGGGACTGAGTGAGGATGATGCGGCGGCAGGTGGATTTAGGGCCCTGGGCAATCCTTTGCTTACTGGGCTACTGGAGGCAGAAGGGCATGAGCGGTTGAAATGCTTTTGCCTTGTTTGGCAATTGCGTTGTGGTGCTGCCGTGTGTTTAATGATGATGTCTGAACGCTGTTTACCGATAATGCGCTTGGCCTGCAGAGGGGCGACCCCGAGGAGCCCTACCGCGTGCCGCAGCAGCGCAAGGGGGCGCGGCTGCAGAGCGGCGCCGCGCGGGCGCAGCAGCAGCAGCAGCAAGAGCGGGAGAGGGAGGGGCGGGAGAACATGCCTCCGCCGCAGCAGCCCCAGCGGCAAGAGCAGCAGGGCCGCGACCCCCTTCTGCACAAGCAGCCCACGGCACAGAGAGCGGAGGCACAGCGAGGCGCGCAGCAGGCGCGCCAGCCGCCGCCGCCGCCGCGGCAGCAGCAGCAGCAGCAGCAGCGGGAGCCGCCACGGCCGGAGCAGCCAGCAGCCCCGGGCGGCGCACCCGCCGCTGGCCGCCCCGCCGCTGGCCGCCCCGCAGCAGCAGCAGCGGCGACGGCGGCACGGCCCGCCGCGGCGCCGCAGGCCGTCGAGCGGCCTCGGCGAGCTGCTGCCGCTGCGGCGCCGGCTTCCCCTAAACGTGGCAAAAAGCGGTGGACGTATACGGAGGTGCGTACTGGTCGTGAGCGTTGAGGCTACGACATATTGGAGTCACGTCTGGTGCATTGATGGATCGCCGGGTGTGTTTGCACACTGTGCTGCTCAACGAGCTCTGTGCAGTGTTGCCGGTCCACCCATCACTATAGCATCTGGTATCCCAACTTACCTCCTTGCTGATCGCTTGCCGTCCCATCACGTCCAGTGCATGGCGCTGCTGAACGGTATGCACGTGTTTGGGAAGGCGTGGAAGGACATCTTGAAGCACGGCGACTACAAGAGCGACTTACGGGACCGCTCCAACGTGAGTTGCCCTTTCCGCCTGAAAGAGGCCGTCAGGTGTTGACATGCATGTTTGTGTGCAGCAGGTGTGCCATGTTGGCTTTCGATTGCTGGATTTGCCCTGGTTCTGCACTCACAGCACGAGACAATTGCTGTCTTGCAAGCTTTAATCTCCCCATTCCTACCCTTACCCGTGCCCACACGCGCTTTCATGTCCAAGGTGGACCTAAAGGTGAGGGTAAGGTTAAGGGGTGTCATTCGCCGGGCTGCGTGTTGCATGTCTAGTTAACATGTGGGCTGTACGTGCTGAGGCGGAGCTATACATGCTGAGCGGAGCGGCAAAACCGATTGCCTTGCCCCGCTCATGGGGGCTCTACCTTATCTCCTGGACTGGTAAACGCTAGCTTGTTAGACACTATCGTACGGCTCCGCTCCTGATGGGCTCCTGGGCACCAGCCTGATGCCTACGGTTTCTCCCCAATGCCATAGCCCCAACGCCATAGCAACGCCTGCACCATTAAGGAACTTGGCATGGATGCCGTAAACCATTGGCTGCCATGTGTGCCCTCAGGACAAGTGGGCCAACCTGACCAAGGTGTACCCGGAGCACCCGGGGCACATGGGCATGACACTGGAGGAGGCAGCGGAGATAAACCGGAAGGTTGAAGAAATTATCAAGACGGGGGTGGCGCGGCCGGGCTATGGGCGTTAATAAAACGCCGTGATGGCATGCAAGGACATACAGGGAGATTCTTGCCCTTGCGTCAGACACCTTGATGAGAAGTAGTGCATTCTGGTGAAGGGGGGTGCATTTTGTTGAGTTGTGGTGCACTCTGATGAGCAGGTGATTGCCATTCCGTGTCCATGGATGTTCCACGGTTACATTCAACACGCACTATACAGGGATGCAGGTACCTGAAGCGTTTTGGAGGGGGAGTAACATGCACGTTGTAGCGGATATCTGCCAGTACATTATGCATGCGGATCAGCAAGGGCCCACCCTGGCATGGGGAGGGGACCAGATGCACTCCTTACACTGTTGATATGCGGGCCTGCCAGTGCATGCGCATGCCTGACTTGTCAGCTGCATTTCATTCAGGCGTGGAGGTCAAGCGGCTAGGGGCCCGTCCTCGTGTTACTGAAGCGACAGAGGGAGGACGAGACTGGAAACTGGCGAACGGGTTCGGATCCCCTGATTGGGCATGATGTTGAATCCTTTGTTTTGTGAGAGCACGATATTGCATTATCGGCGCAACACTCCCACGTGTGCAGCTGTTGAAGCAGCACGTACAAAGCGCGTTCAAATGCGTCAGCACGATTCGCGGTCAGCATGGCAGCACGGTCAGCGATGTAGGCACTCGGTATGACTAAAGGAAAGAGCACCAACTTATACAAACCCTTACCTATGCGAACACCTGCAAGCCCAGTCGAGACCTTATGGCCGCGACTCATATGTCATCTCCACAACTCCAGGCATAGGACAGTCCGCTAATAGCAGCGACTGAACATGGCAATAGCCTTGCTTTATCACGTGACTTAACTATGGCGCAACATCAGCCGGGTGAACCTATTGGGGACGCCAATGTGAGAAGCGCGCCAGGGCAGCGCTCGCTAACAACTGGCAAGCCTGGCAGTCAGGCTATATCTCCTTGGGTTGCGTCCCATGTGGACATGGGTTGTTAGTGGACTTCACAAGCACCCGGTCATATGCTGACCAGGGGGCTGTGTGAGGGAAGACCCCGAAGGGACTCCCGGCACAGCTGCACCGTCGCTATTGACACACGGCGAAGTAACACACCTTTTCTTCCATCTAAACCAGGTTCCTCCTGTGCTCGTCGGCTTACCGAGTCAGGGACCCAGAATTGTGGGCTTGAAGGAGGTCACTGACGAGCATGTAAGGGCAGGGGCCTGAGGCGAGCGGGCGGCTAGCTGTACTGGTAGATGTGTAGGCAAGGACTGGCCATGCCAGGACGAGAAGAAGGATACGCTCATGGACCTGGGTCACAGCACGTCTAGCCTGGATGCACCTAACGAAGTACCGCTGTGTGTGTCCAGGGCCACGTCTGGAGGTTCTACGAGGTCCAGCGTGGCAGCATCACCCTAATGAGGGAGGAAGACCTGCGCGACGACTTTCCCAACGGCCAAGCGGAACTCATGCTGTCGGACTGGCAGGTAAACACGGAACTGCCGCACCACGGTTGAGTCAGAGCACCAAAGTATTGGTTCACATCACAGCTTGGTGCACTGCCGTACATACGGTAGGCAACCCGGTTGCTGTGTCCCACCACCCGAAGCCATGGGCGTTATGTGTGCGTGGCCAGTGGTACCACACAGGCCGTGCACGTATTGTATGTGACTGAACTTTTGCAACACCTTGTGGCCTTCACGCAGCGGTCACTCAATCGGAGCACGCGTGCGGGCCTTGCAGCGGACCTTGGAGCAGCTGTTGCTGCAGCTGCCCCGCCGGCCCCGCCGGCTGGGGCTGCGGCCGCAGTAGGGGCGGCCGCAGCAGGCACCGCCGGTGGAACGGTTGGCGGAAACGGAAGGCGTTCCCGTGGCCGATCAGCGGCGAGGCAGGACAGCTATCACATGTACGTCCTGAACCTTGCCTTGCCAAGCTGCGCCTCTGTAGTGCACCCGCTGCGGACCTTGTTCGAAAGCTTTGGCGAAGGGATAGACAGCTTGCGTTGCACGATCTGCAAACCTCGTACGTCTAAAGCATTTACATGTTCACATTTAGCGTGCCCGCCTCACTGCGGATGAGCAGCTCGGACTGCCACACTTGAGTTCCTGAGAGCCCATGCTTGCAACTCTCTTGTGGCCCTACATTCCACCCCGCAGTAGCGACCCGGCCGGGCGAGCCGCCCTGATTGGGTTGTTCCGCACCCACCACCAGCAGCAGATGCGGCAGGACCTGCAGGAGAGGCAGCGGCAGGCGCGACGGCAGACGGAGAACGCCAAAGTGTACCCCCTGGTGGACGCTATGTTGGCGCACCACGCCACCAGGGCAGCTGCGGAAGCTGCCCGTGGCAGGCGGGGCGCCGCTGCCCGTGCAGACGGGGGCGCTGCGGCAGCAGAAGAGCCGTGGCGCGGTCGCCCGGCCCCTAACCTCAGGGCCGGGGCCGTGCCGGGGCCAGGGGGGCTAGCGGCGGAGCAAGCGGGGCCAGCGCAAGGTGCGCAGCAAACTTCTGGACAGGCTCTTGCTGCGCGGCAGGCGCGTCAGCCGGCTCCCGCTGTGCGGCAACCGCCTGAACCGGCCCCAGCGAGGCAGCCGCCTCGGTCGGCTGCACCTGTGCAGCGGCCGCCTCAGCCGGAGCCCCCTGTGGTGCCGCCGCCTCAGCCGGCTGCACCTGTGGTGCCACCGCCTCAGCCGGGGCCCCCGGTGGTGCCACCGCCTCAGCCGGCTGCACCTGTGCAGCAGGTTCAAGAGGCTCCTACAACTGCAGCGTCACTTGGGAATGTAGTCAGACGGCTGGTGACAGAGTTCCAGCAAGTGGGAGCGCAAGGGAACACCGCGGGTCCCAGAAACCAGGCACAGCCTGCTGGGGCGACCGCGGCAGCGGCTGGGGCGGGCAGGGGGGCCTCTGCTACGCCGCAAGTGCAGGGCCAGGCGGGGCCTGCGGGTACAACGGCGTTAGAGCAAGCGGCGCACAGGGCTGTCCCTGCGCAGGCAGCTAAAGCGCCGATTGGGCAAACGGCGGTAGCAGTGGACGGGGGGAACCACCGGCGGGCAGGCCAAGCGGGGCGGGGTGCTGCGTCACCTGAGCAGGAGCAGCCGCGAAAGCGGAGACGCATGGTAAGGTCATAGCCAACCATGTTGTGCACAGCTGCTCGCCATCGCTGCTCTTACAGCATTTCCCTTGGCATGTCTGCTTATCCACACTCGCATGCCTCCCTAACTGTAGGTGCGCTGTGTTGTGTGTCCTGTTGCCCAGGATGCGCCGGCCTCTGGCAAGAGGCGGCCCCGCCCCGACACGGAAAGCGAAGAGGACGACGACACCGACCACAGCGGGGGCGACTCTGACGTGCAGCTGGTGGAGGCGCGCCCAGCCCAGCAGCACAACAGGCAGGGTGTCCCCTCGCCCAAGCCACCACCGCCACAAGAGCAGCAGGTGCAGCAACAGCAGCAGCAGCAGCGACACGCGCCCCAGCAGCAGCAGCAAGCACAGCTGGAGCTGGCCCCGCGGGCGCCGCAGCAACGGCATATGCAGCAGGAGCTCGCAGAGCGGCAAACTCGACAGCCGGGACACCCGGCTGGGCTGCCCAGACTGGGAGCCGCAGCGGCTGGCTCGACCGGATGGACGTTGCGTTGCATGCCCGAGACACGCGCGGGTGAAGTGTTGCGTTGGGTGGAGGCAGGGCTCACACGCGACCTGCGGCGCCTACACCCGCCGCAGCTGCCGCCGCAGCAGCAGCTGCAACAGCCCGGCGCTGCACCTGCTGGCTCCGCAGGGCCGGCGATACCCATGGCGCCTCGCTCACAAGGGCGCATGCGGCCGGCGTCCTTCATGTTCCGCGGCCTGCCGCGCCCAGACGCAGCAGCTGCGGCCGTGGCACCTCCGGCTCCCGGCGGCGCCGCCCGTGCCGGCCCCAGCGTTGCCGCCGCCGCCGTTGCTGCGGCTCCTGCAGCCCACAGCTCGCCCTCGGAGGAGGGGTACGTCACAGCAGAGTCGGAAGAGGACGCCGCGCCACCAAGGGCAGGCAGTGCTGCTCAAGGCGAGCTGCCGGCGGGCGGGGCTGATGGGGCAGCAGGGGCTGGTGGCCGCGGGCGCCAGGCGGCTGGGACAGGGGCAGGGGCTGGCGCTGTGAGGATGCCTGTCGCCCCCCTTGAGCCGGGGCAGGAGGGGCTGATGGCCGTGCCTGAGGGTTGGCCTGTTGGTGATGGGCCTGCAGCGGTGCAGCCTGGTGGGCCAGATGGGTCAGCGGGTGTGGACAGCGCGTCCGAGGGGCGCGACGGAACGCGGGAAGGGTATGAGCGCTGCTCTGTGCCTTTGGCGGAGATCCTAGCCCAAGGCGCTGCGATGGAGGAGCAACAGGAGCCAGTGGGAGAGGAGGAAGGGGAGGAGGAGGAAGGGGAAGCGGCAGACACAGCTGCACTTGTGGACGGTGGCCAGTCCTTGAGCGCACTGGAGGAGGACGAGGGAGCGCAGGAGCAGGCCCAGCAGCCACAGCAGCAGGAGGCTGAGGCCCAGCCAGCGGTCGTCGTGGAGGCAGGCGGGTCAGGCCAGGGTAGGGACGCGGCGGCGGCTGCTGACGAGCTCCGGCCTGGAGACGTGTATGCGGCTACCCAGGTGTTGCAGCCAGCTTCCCAAGTCGACGGGCTGCTTGATGGGGTCGTGATGGCTTCGCAGGGTATCCAGACCAGCCAGCAGCTGCTGATGCCGCTGCTGGAGGCCGCCTTGCAGCAACAGCTGCAGCTCCAGGCCCAGGCCCAGGCCCCCGCGGTGGAGGTAGCGACGGCGGCCGTGCAGACGTCCCAGCCGCAGCGGCCTCCAGGGGCGCCGGTGCTGCCCACCATCGCGGAGGAGCCGGCCGAGGATGGAGGCGCAGGCATATGCGCGGGCGCAGGTGCAGGCCACCTGGAGGCGGGTGTGTCCCAGCTGCATGGCTTCGTCGGGGTTGAGTACGTGCCGGACTCGTTGGTGGATGAGCAGCAGCACGGCACTGGGCAACATGGGCAGGCTCAGCAGCAGGGCACGCAGCTGCCGTCGGGGCAGCTGCTGGTGGGCGCCCAGCCGCCTGATGAGCCCATGGTGGACGCAACGGCACCCGCGTGGGAGGCGCAGAGGTGCAACGGTGCGGGGGCAGCGCCCACGGCGTCGCACGCGGGCGCCAGCGGGCTTGCTGCTGCAATGCCCTCCGCATCGCAGGCATCCCTGGGGTCTCAGCACGGCAGGCGCCGCAAGAGCGGGGTTGCGGGCCTGGCCCCAACGTCATCCCAAGGCACGGGACGGCCCATGACACGAGCTGCAGCGGCGGCCGCTGCTGCGGCATCGGGGACAGGGGCAGGGGGCTCAATGGGCGCCGGGGAACCTGCAGCGATGGAGGCTGAGTCGCAGCCGGCGGAAGCGACGCCGCATCAGGGCCGCCGCACGCGTCGGAGGACGAGCACCGTACCTCAGTCCACATCAAATCTGGCAGCGACCGGTGGCGATGCCGAGCTGGGAGCCCACCTACCCGCACCGCAGAGCCACGCCAACGCCCCGCAGGAGCCCTCCGGGCAGTGTGCTCAACCGGCTGACGTTTCCGGGGCACCTGTTGCTGTTCAGGGAGAGCCAAGCACGGGTGCCAGGGTGCAGAGGGAAGCACAGGGTATCATGGCAGCTGCACACGCTGCGCCCAACTCGTCTGCGGCAGCAGCAGAGCAACCGGAGGCCGCTGATGGCGCTGCAGCGCCAGCGTCCCACTCCCACGCTCCTCCGGATGCGGACCCCAGGCGTAGCCAGCAACCCCGTCCCGACGATGGCGACCACCACTACGAGGAAGACGCGGAGAGCGACGCGCAGTCCCCCACGCAGAGCCAGCCTGCCCTGCAGCCGTACGGGCCCCTGGTGCCAGGCGGTGTGCCGCTCGCCGCCTTCCTCGCCTGGCTGGGGCCGGCCGCAGCCCAGGCGGCGCCCCTCGTCGCCCCGCCCGTGGTCCCCGACATGATGGTGGACCCGGTTGGCTTCCGCTCCAGGGCCGACCTGGCCAGCGCCGTGCTGGAGGGCGTACGGCAGCCCGCCGCTGCCCCTGCATGGGCGGAGGAGTACTACCTGCCTGCGCAGTACCCCACGGAGGTGGAGGTGGAGCTGCTGGGCCAGCTGTGGAACGACCTGCCCACGGCGCGGGACGTCATGGGCCCGCCGCTGATGCCGGAGGAGCAGGAGGCAGGCGAGGGCGAGCCAGGAGGGGGGGGGGGCGCACGGCTTGGGGTGGCAATGCGGGGGATGGACGAGCACGCAGCCGCCACAGGGGGTGCTGCCAGTCTAGGTGCTACTGAGGAGCAGGTGGGGGGGGATGGGGGGTCCGACTTCGAGGGAGGGGACGCCGTCGGGCCGGCAGACGAGGGGGGGCTGGGCGGGCGAGGTGGTGCCGATGGTGCTGCGGGTGTGCACGTCGCGGGGGCAGGCGGGAGCGCAACGGCGGGCATGGGGTATGTTGGCGGACCCGCGGATGCGGAGGCGGGTGAGGCGGCAGGCGGATTACCTGTCGCGGGAGCTGGCTGCCAGCAAGGTGACCTGGACCTGACCAACACGGCCATCAGACACGAGCACGCAGCCCCGGCTCAGGACGATGGGGGCGCGGAGGCTGCGGCTGCACCAGCAGCAGTGCGGACCGCAGCTTCAGGAGGCGGGGCCAAGGGTTCGCAACAACCGTACCAGAGTCCCCGGCCGGGGCAGGGCTCGGACGGGGACCTGGCGAATGGCATGCAGGGACTGGGAGGGGAAGCGGGGTTGGGCGGGGGCGCTTGGCGTGGGTGGGCTGTTGGGGCAGCGGAGGAGCAGCAGGCAGAGGGGCGGGGGCCACAGCTGCCAGGCGTCGGGGCTATGGCAGCGGACCACGCCATCCGGTCGCCAGGTGCTGCAACACAGGAGTTTGCCTTCGTGATGAGTGAAATGCAGTTCTTTACGCAGGCTATGTGAGCATACGCAGGCTATGTGAGCACTGCACAGGTTGGCTGACGGGAACCATCTAGGTCGGACCACTTGAGTGTTGTGCTCAGGCAATTCGCTTGGACCAGGGGCTTGGACTGTCGGCAATAATTGCATGCGCCACCTGAATATTTGTACGGAGGTCTGGTCCGGACATGGGCGGGTTTACCTTGCAAAGATACTTCGCGAGGAGGACAGACACACTTGGACAGGACAGGCATTGAAGCCCTGTTGTGCAGTACCTTATCGCTACGCTCACTGGTGTGCCTACACATGCCTGGTGATGTGCTGATGGCGACAACCTCCTGCATGTTAAAACGCTGCCTGCTGTCTCCATTGCGTCAGAGGAGACTGGTCTTCGTTGTCTTGCTGGTCAGTGCAGTGGACAGCAACCGGGTGCCACTCCCGTGGCCACGCTTGTAACAGGAGGCTCCCTTCACGGCGGTAGCACACCAGGCCAGCACCCCACCGTCCCCTTGCTGTTCCCTGTGCACGAAGGGGTAATGGTGGGTCTTTGCCACTCCCATGTCCCCAATTAGCGCTTGAGCGTGCTGGAAGCACAACCAGTCAATACAGGACGCCTCTTACAATGTGGAGGAGGGTCTACAGAGGGATGCTATGGTTCGGTCGCAGGTGCGCCTAAAAGACCAATAATCCGTTGGTCTGCAAGAAAGATAAATAATGAAAACCACGAAAATGCAGCCCCAAGCACACCTCGTGCAGCTTGAAAGTCCGCGACAGTTCCGGTAATAGGCTGTATGCTTGTAAGATACAATTGTCCACTATGCGGCTACAGTCCCCCGCGCGCTGAGCCGTGTCATGCTCCTCCACAACGCAAGGTCGCCCCGCGTAGAGACAGTTCGGATGCTCAGGCCCAGAGGGACCAGCACACAAGCTTCACTTTCCGTCGGAGGTCGCCTTCTTCGCAATCTTCTCAGCAAGCGCCTTGGCGTCACGCTCACGGCGCTGCTCCGGGGTCAGGCCATCCTTGTTCTTGTCCTTGTTGTACTTCTCGGTGCGCTTCTGTGCGCGAGCGCGGTCAATATCACGCTGGTTGCCGCGGGACATCCTTTCTTACGAGTCTGAGGATGAGAAAGGAACACACAGCGGTGGGTCCTCTTGCAGGGCAAAAGCCGCAAAGGTTCGTCTGGGCACAGCTTCCCGGACACGTCAGATGCTTGGCTAACTAGCCCAGTGGCAGTAAGACGGTTTCGCCATCCATGAACATCTATACGTAGCAGCTCAAGGAGGAAGGGCCACGCGGCACGATCGTAGCGCACCTGTGAAAGAAGGCTGGAAGTAGCGGCCGACCTGGTACGCGGGTAGCTATTTCACGACGCTGTTGCTACGTTTGCAAGTTGTGGAAGTTTCTCAAGAAGCACCAAGAAGCACAACCAAAATGGAAGCTTTTCGTGCATGGGGTCTACGGCACCTTCTGCTTCTGTGGAGCGGACGTCAGTGAACGGCCAATCCATACCACTTTGAAATATTTGCAGCTGTGGGCTTTTCCAATTGTGCGTCTGGGGCTGAGTTGCAGGCCTCAAGAATTGAGATACGTTGATAATCGTGTGCAGCTACACGCGCGTTATGGCTTGGAACCGCACGTATTGCAATAATATGCGGAACTGGGCTGGTATGCTCCGGGAAGTCTCATTGCAGAGTCGCAAGGTCGCACATGCTCAGGCGTCCTGGCTCAGCCCAGACTCTGATTCAAAGCGCGCAATAGGGCAATGCAGGCAGAAGCGCACTGGCCTGTCCGCATGTTCACTGGTGCCGTGCGTCCTTGGTGTGGGGGCAAAGGGCACGTGAAGGGTGGACGTCAAGAGTGGAAGCCCTGGCGCCTGAGTAGCCGATCGCCTAGATGGCCCCCAACCGCTGCACAAGGATTCAATGTCGAGCGGGCTCAGGCACATATCCTTCTTGCAAGATCTTCATGTATGCATGGGGGATAGCGACTAGCGAACGACGTACAGGTGCACGTGCTGGCGGTCGCCTACCTGGTAGGTGCCGTGAGGGAGGCTTTTTCGTCGGGCGGAGCGGCGGTCCATGCTGTTCACAAGCTAATGGCCTGATGGCTTCAGAGCATTCAAGACCGGAAGATCAGGCACGCGGCCTGTTACTGGCAGAGTGACTCGAGCCAGCCCGAGCCTTACAGAGCCTTGTGTGGAGGGTGGGACCAGGGGAGCCGCTCTGACGGGCGGGACTGACTGCGTCGGGCACCGCCATGCGCCATGTCGCGGCCATTGTTGGTGGCTAACTTTATAGACCGTGCGCTGCAGGGCTGCAGCCTGCAGGTTATATAGGAGAATAGCACTTGTCCCAGCAGGTCCCAGGTAACACTTGGCATGGCAGGCGGGATGAAGGTGCGTGCACGGGGCAAAGTGCCGTGCAACGGCCTACGTGGTCTCACGCGGTCAGTGACAGCTACATGGTCTAAGCGGAAACGGTTGCGGGATGGGCCTCGGTGCAGTGCCCCAATGCCACGAGCTTGTTTCTTGAACTGGTACGCTGGTGGGCTTGCATCTGCCGGTGCCCACGACAGGAATGCTCGCTGGTGACCACATACGGACGCAACGCAACAGGACGAGTCACCCTGCAACACCACATCCGAGCTGTACTTCCCACGTGTACGATGGCGTTTGCAAAAGCGATGCCTACGAAACCACTTCGCAAGGGGCACTGCTGTGTCCGTGCTGCAATAGGGATTAGCACTTCTGCCTTCATTAGGGGGCCCTTTTGCAAGGGGGGGGGGGGGGGGGTACGGAAAAAAGTGCCAGACCGCATGCCTAAAATTTGGTTCGG